>Ga0066710_100004018_pt1 | contig 12835 bp, 8 predicted proteins | sample GraSoiAngelo_159_FD_79666 | JGI IMG/M metagenome (GOLD analysis project Ga0066710, IMG submission 79666) | Grasslands soil microbial communities from the Angelo Coastal Reserve, California, USA - 14_1009_16_40cm | ecosystem: Environmental > Terrestrial > Soil > Grasslands | place: USA...
AAACTGTGCATTAAAGTGGCAAGCACATTTTTACGCCGCACCAGGCCACTATAGAACAGCGCCAGCCCAGGTGCCGTCATCATCAAAACCAGGGCCGACGACACCAAGACCCAGGCCGTATCCCCAGCATTGATCTTGGCGGCTTCCGCCGCATACACCCGTGTCGGCCACCACCATCCTACACTCAACACCCCGCCCCATAGGGCTAGCCACCAGATCCCATACCGGCGGCGTGCCCTCGCATCTTTGGCTCCTCTCATATCATTCCCCTCCTATGGCAGGACGGCAAGCTGATGTCCTGTGCCTGAGGCGCAGTGCGGGATAGCTCGGCTCCTGAGTCAGGCGACGTAGAAATAACATGCTGTGGCTGTGCTGTCAAGCATTTCAACAAGAACCAGCGATCGAGGGTACGGCCCTGATGTGCCATGCAGTCATAGGACTTGCCTTTCAATCTAAGCGGACGCGACGCAGCGCAACGTCTCGGCGCTCAAGGTCTAAGATGGCATAGGAGCCACGGCGATCCTGATCGCGTGGCTGGGAACACGAGCCAGGGTTGATGACGGTCACCCGGTCGACACACTCGACCATGGGGACATGCGTATGCCCAAGGATGACAAAGTCATAAGGAAGCTGTGCGAAGCGGGGGAGCTTGGGACTGCGGGGCAAGATGTACTCTTCAAAGGGCTTCCAGGGACTCGCGTGCACCATCAAGAGGCGTGCTCCCGCAACTTCCAACGCCAGCGAGGTGGGTGCTGTGGCGAGGACATCCAGCAGTGCAGGCGCAAACTCAGCCTGACATTGGCTGAGATAGGCAGCATTGCGGCCACTAAACAGGACCATCTCATGGTTGCCCTGAATACACTGGGCGTTGACATGTTGTAAGAGTTGGACCGTTTCCGCACAGAACTGGTATTCACTCACGGCATCGCCAGCACAGAGCACGCGATCCACGGATGGCATGTCTGCCAGGACGCGCCGTAGAGCCTGCGGTTCCGCGTGAATATCCGAGAGAATGCCTATTTTCACACCCTGCTCCATCGCTCATGGCCCATGATACATGCACTAGAGGCACCGTAAGTACGTAGCATATCCTGCCCCGGGGGCGCTTGTCTATGGGAGAATCGTCAGCCATGTGTTTGGGGACAGCGTGTCCGTCCTGGATGCGCTGGCGGCAGGGTGAAATGGCTGCTCTTGCCCTACACCCTTTGTCGGGTGTCGGTGTGATCAGGCCTTGGTCTCGTCGGCTTGAGTTTTGTCGCGAGGAAGCCGATAACATTCTCACAGCGCTTCTCCGCAGCTCCTCGATCCTGGCGTGGCCTGCGCCGTGGGGAGCCGGGACAGTTATGTCCGCATAGCCTGGCGTGCCTCCTCACGCCAGGCACCCTTCGGAAGGAGCACACGAGCTACGTGGTATGATGTCATCTTTTTTCTCGATGATAAGCACCGGACGGTGATTGAAGAAATTATTATTAGCCGGGTAGCGGGCACGGCGGTAGGGGCAGAGTTCTATACGCACGCCACAGCGCAGCAGCTCCTCGCCGCGGTCATGCTTCCTAATGCGGTACAGGCGCACTGGGTCAGTGATAACGCCGTGGTAGGGGATGAGACCAGGGGGCACAACCCCAACTATGGCGCTATGAAGGACACCAAGCCTTCCTGAGGCAGCCTGGTGAAAGAACGCAGACTGGTCGCAGCGTCCGTAGCACTGGGCCATGAGTGGAGCGAATTACTGTATGGGTATAAGAACGAGAATCTTGCTAGTTTTCCTGAGCCTGACGCTCCTTCCGCTGGCCACGGTTGGTCTGGTGGCCTCCCTCTACGCACAGCGCGCGCTCGAACAGGAGGGGCTGGAGCGCCTGCACTCTGTGGCGACCTTCCAGCAGCACCGCCTTGCCGCTGTGATCGCACACCTCCAACAGCAGTTCCACCTCGTCGCGAGTCACCCGCCCCTGCGTCAGACTCTCGCGCAGTTCCTCGCCGACTCCCAGCCCGCAGCCCAGGCGCAGCTGCACCAGATCTTGCAGGATGCCACCGCTATGAGCCCGGAGTTCCAGTACCTGGCGGTGGTGGCGGCGGACGGGCATCTGGTGGTGGCGAGCGATCCCACCCGTCCGGTCCCTCTGGATGCAGACCTCCTCCGCACACTGAAGGCGCAGGAGGCGCTCCGCGTTGTGCGTGCACCGCATGACCAGTTCAGCCTGGTGCTGTCCACGCCTCTCTTTCAAGAGGAGACCCTGCTTGGTGTGCTGCTTACCGCGGCCGATGCCCGGGGTGTGCTCACAGTCGTGAGTGATTACGCGAGCCTGGGACAGACGGGTGAAACGCTCCTCGCACAGCGGGAAGCCGATGGAGATGCCCTCTTTCTCACACCGTTCCGCTTTGATCCGCCGGCCACCATCCGCCAGGCAGTCACGTCCCAGGCGCGCCGTCTCACCGTGACCGACGCCGTGCATGGGTACGAGCACCGGTGGCGTCGGGTCGTCGACTACCGCGGGGTCCCTGTACTAGCGGTCACAGCCTCTCTACCGACGTACGACTGGAACATCGTGGTGAAGATGGACCGTGCGGAAGCACTGGCCCCGGTCCACCGCCTGCGCTCGCTCCTCAGTCTCCTCTGGGGGGTGACAGGCCTGGTGGTCATCATCGGCGGAGGGCTGCTGGCGCGCCGTATCACACGTCCAATTCTCGGGTTGACGCGCGTCGCAGAGCGCATCGAGCAGGGTGAGTGCCCCACGCCTGCGAATGTTACCTCCGCCGATGAAATCGGGGTGCTAACGCGGACGTTTCACCGCATCACTGCTGACCTGTTCGGAGCGCAGGAGACCCTGGCGCAGCATCTCCAGGAGCAGACCGCTACACTGACACAGGAGATGGCTGAACGGCAGCACGTCGAGGAGGCACTGCAGGAGTTCCAGGTCCAGTTGCAGGGTATTTTAGACCATTCTCCAGCCCTGATTATGACCAAAGCTCTGCAGGGGACTATCATGTTGGCCAATCAAGAGCTGGCCGTGCTTGCCGGTCTCCCACCCGAAGCCTGTGCCGGGAAAACCATGTACGACCTCTTCCCGCACGAGGTGGCGGAGGCCTCGTGGCAGAATGATCTGGCGGCCCGCCAGGGCCCCATTGAAGTTGAAGAAACTCTCCCCCACAAGGACGGGACGCTGCATACCTATCTGACCGTCAAATTCCCACTGCGAGACGCGGAGACGGACGCGCTGTGTGGCACCTGCACCATTGCCACGGATATCACCGTGCGCAAGCAGGCAGAGGCGGCGTTGGAGCAGGCGCGGAACGTCGCCGTGGAGTCGGCGCGGTTGAAGTCGGAGTTCCTCGCCACGATGAGTCACGAGATCCGCACGCCGATGAACGGTGTGATTGGCATGACCGGCCTCCTGTTGGACACGGCGCTGACGGCCGAGCAACGCGAATATGCTGAGACCGTGCGGCGCTCGGGGGAAGCGCTGTTGACGATTATCAATGATATCCTCGATTTTTCCAAAATCGAGGCCAACAAATTGCACCTGGAGGAGTCCGACTTCGAGCTCCGGGGACCGGTGGAGGATGTCCTGGATCTCCTGGCCGAACGCGCCGACAGTAAAGGGGTCGAGTTGGCCTCGCTCCTGCATGCCGACCTCCCCACCTGGGTCGCCGGAGACGCGGGGCGCCTGCGCCAAGTGCTCACGAATCTAGTGGGCAATGCGGTCAAGTTCACCGACCACGGCGAGGTCGTGGTCCGCGTCACCCTGGCGGACGCGACGGCGGACGAGGCGATGATCCATTGTGCCATCACCGATACCGGGATTGGCATTCCCCCCGAGGCCCAAGGCCGTCTGTTTGAGGCCTTTTCCCAGGCGGATGGGTCGACCACGCGCCACTATGGGGGCACGGGGCTGGGCCTAGCCATCTCGAAGCGCCTCGTCGAGCTCATGGGCGGGACGATTGGTGTAGAGAGCACGCCGGGCGCCGGCAGCACCTTCTGGTTTACGGTGCGGCTGCGCAAGCGCCCCGCCCCGCCGGGCGCGGTGTGCACTGACGTGACGATGCTGCGGGGGCTCCGGGCGCTGTGTGTGGGCGCCAACGCCACCACGCGCGCGCTGCTGGAGACCCAACTCCGGGCCTGGGGCGTGCAGGTGGACGGGGTGGCCGAGGGCCAGCGGGCGCTGGACAGGCTGCGGCGGGCGCTGCAGATGGGGCACCCATATCGGCTGGTCTTCCTCGAGGCGCAGCTGCCCGATATGATGGGCCTCGCCGTGGCCCAAGCCATCACGGCCGAGCCGGCCCTGGCCGCCGTCCGCCTCATCCTGCTGACGTCGGTGGGCGCTCGCAGGCACGGGGATGAGGCTCAGCGTGCCGGGTGTGCGGCCCAGCTCTCGAAACCTATCCGCCAAGCCCAGTTATACGACTGCCTGGCCACGGTGCTGGGCACCGACGCCTCGGTGGCGACTCGACTCATAACTCGCTACATCCTGATGCACACACTCGCGCAAGTACGGGCCCGCGTACTGGTGGCCGAAGATAACGTGGTGAATCAACGGGTGGCGGCTCGGCTCCTGGAAAAGCTCGGCTGCCGGGTGGATGTGGTAGCCAACGGGCTCGAAGCCGTCGCCGCCTGTCGCCGCATCCCCTACGACTGTATCTTCATGGACTGCCAAATGCCAGAGCTGGATGGGTATGAGGCCACGGCCGTCATTCGGCAGCAGGAAGCCGCCACGAGCCAGCATACACCTATCATTGCCATGACGGCCAATGCGATGCAGGGCGACCGGGAACGCTGTGTGGCGGCCGGGATGGATGATTATCTGAGTAAGCCCATCCAGACTGCGGCGGTCGAAACGGTGTTACAGCAATGGACCTCCTCCCGTGGGGATGCCGCAGCGGTGGGCCCACCGAGTCCGCTAGCGCCCGACGGCCCTCCCTCCGCCGAGGCCTTCGTCACACTTCCAGAGAGCGAGGACGAGGAAGCAGCGTTTGTCCTCAGCCTCAGCGAGCTATGGCCTCCAGGCAGCGACGGTCCCACACCAGGCTCGACGCCAGGCAATAGCACCCAATAGGACTACGGCCCTGGCACGCGTCGCGCAGACGCAGACAGCGAGGCGGAGGATAACGAGAGGGAGGGCCTGCAAGCCTTCCCCAACTCCACATGGCGCAGGGACAAGACCTCCCCCTGTCAGGGGGAGGTGATGCAGCCGCCCGGCTGGTGCGGCCCTGGACGCCCTTCGACGTCGAGCGCTGTCGCTGGATGAGGCAGGGGGGGACCACAGCGTAGTCATCAGGATGCTCGCTTGCCTCCTGAGAGTCTGGGTGCCACATCCGGGCGCTTGCTGCACGCGCTTAGGATAACAGCGCCATCGACCGATAAGGAGCGTAGGAGCTGTTTCACGACACGAAGCGTAGTGAGGATATGCGGGTATGACCACGATTCTGGAGATGACCAGCGTCTATCTCGATGCCCAGCGCTGTGGGGTCGTCACCTGTCCCAAGTGTGGCGTCACCCGCGCTGTCAACATGGCCCACTATAAGGGCGAGCTCGGCGGGAAGGTCTTAAAAGTCAAATGTGCGGCCTGTGCCACAGTGGTAAACGTTCGTTTTGATTTCCGCCGCCATCACCGCATCCCCGTTCGGCTGCCGGGCACACTGCTGCAGTGCGGGACCAAACACATGCTGGCGTCTCTCACGGTCACGTCGCTTTCTGTCAGCGGAGTAGGGTTCACGCTCTGTACCCCACTGCCCATCCGGTCTGGAGAGCACTATGACGTCATCTTCTTTCTGGATGATACGAACCGTACACTGATTTTTGAAACCATCGTGATGCGACGCGTGGAGGACAGAGAGGTAGGGGCGGAGTTCTGTCTGGAGGACGCGTATCATAGCGCCCTCGATTTCTATCTGATGGACGCCCTGTTGGACCCCGCGGAAGTGTGACCCGAGCCCCCGGGCCATCTGATCCCTGCACACGGGGCGGGGCCCCACGCCGGCCACGGTGCTATCCCTCCAGCGGCGTGTCTGCTGGCGGCGTGTCCGTCGCGTGCAGAGGAGGCGGCGGCTACCGCTCGGACTCAGAGAGTGGCTCCTGGGCTCCCAACTCCCCGGGTGTACGACGCGGCGGGGGAGCCTACCGCAATCCAGAGCTGTTCGGCCCAGCATTCTTGGCACGCTGGGCCACCGAAAGAGGGAGAGCATGCGTTATGGCAGCAAGGCTGACGACAATCAGCGTCTATCTCGATCACCACCAGCATGGGGTGCTTCACTGTGTCTTGTGTGGAGCTAAACAGTCCATTACTCTGGCCGCGCACCAGGGGCATCCCGGCGGCCAATCCTTCCACGTCCGCTGTGGCGCATGCCACCACATCTTTGGCGTCCGTATCGAGTACCGGCGCCATCAGCGCCTGCAGGTCACCCTGCCAGGCACCCTATACGCGCCCAATGTTCCCGAGGCATTCAATGTTCCCGAGGTACTCGATACGATAACGGTCACCTCGCTGTCAGCAGGTGGGATCGGCTTCCGTACGACACAGCATAGGGTTACCCTAGGCGCCCGGTATACTGTCGCCTTTGTGCTGCGGGACGAAGACCATTCGATGATTATCGAAGACATCATCATTCGTCGGGTCGAGGGGACCGCCGTAGGGGCCGAATTCGCTACGCTCGCCACAGTGCATCAGCCTCCGGATGTTGCCATGGTCTCCGGCCTCACCGGTCTCTCCCAGAGATAACCCCATGAGCATGGAGTGCCCTGCCGCCCCTGCCAGCAGGCAGCAGGGATGGTTGGCGATGCGCAGCCTCACGCTCCCTCCTAGATGTAGAGCGCGTTGCGGTGAATACGTCCAGGCCAGGCACCCGTGTGCTCACCGTGCTCGATGAGCACCGTGCCGTTCACGACGGTGTAGGCAATGCCCTGCGCCCGCTCGCGGATACGCCAGCCATTGTTGGGGAAGTCGTGCACGACGTCTTCCGGCAGTGGTTGCACTGTATCGGCGTCAAATATGGTGAGATCCGCCGCCATACCGGGACGTATCAGCCCGCGGTCGTAGATACCAAAGGCCGAGGCCGAGACAAAGGTGAGTTGGCGTACGGCTTCTTCCAGGGACAAGATCTGCTGCTCACGCACCCAATAGCCCAGCAAGCGTGTGCTAAAGCCGACACCGCTGTCAAACTGCACATGCGCCCCGCCATCCGAGAGCCCCACAATCGTGTAGGGACTGGTGAGCAGGGTGGCCACAGCCGCGGGGTCGACGTTGATTTCACCGAGGACAAAGACCGTATCGAGGCTTTCGGCCACGGCCAGATCGAGGAAGGCATCGAGGACATCCTGGCCCTGCGCCGCCGCGATCTCAGCGATACTTTTCCCTTGCAAGCCCTGGTGCTGCGGCAGTTTGGGCGCTTCGACCAGCATGAGATCCCAGCGTTTCGAGAACACGCCCTCGGGTCCCAAGGGGCCCTCGATGTCGGCCCGGAGTTGCTGGCGCACAGCGGGGTCGCTATAGGCCCGGAGCTTGTCTGCGTCTGCAGCCAGGAGGATGGGATGCCAGTGCGGCAGGCCACGGAATACCTGACAATTGTGCATGGTGAAGCGCTGCTTGATCGGGTTGGGTGAGCACAGCGGCAGGGCCCGATTCCCGGCCTGACAGGTCTCCTCAACCACGGCGAGATGTTGCTTCCAGCGCTCTGGGGCCCGGACGCTTTGCAGGATGGTGTTATACATGAGGCGGCGCCCGCAGGCCGCGGAGATACGGCTCATCAGGCGATGCTCGATTTCCGGATTGGTACCGCCGCCACACTGGATAACTCCCGTACCGACTTGCCGCAGCACATCCGTCACGGCAAAGAGTTCGTCGTCCGGGGCGCAGGCCCCAGCAATACGCCGGCCCTCTAAGTCGAAGTGGCCCCGGTTCCGCGTGATCGACAGACCGAGCGCGCCGGCTTCCAGACCTTCCCGGATCAGGCGTTGCATGGTCGCAAGTTGGTCCGGCGTGGCTGGACGTTGATCCTCCTGGCTGGCCTCGCCCATGGCGTAGTAGCGCACTGCCGAGTGCGGGATCAGCATACCAGCGTTGACCCCCAGACGTTGCTCGACGACCTGCATGTACTCGGGAAACGATGTCCAGCGCCAGGGCACCCCTGCCTGCAGCACGTCCATGGGAATGGCTTCAACGTACGAGAGCATGCCGGCCACACGTTCCCGGTCTGCCGGCCGTACCGGCGCTAGACCGAGCGAGCAATTGCCAAAGATCACCGTAGTGGCGCCATGATAGCAGGAAAATGAGCACAGCGGGTCCCAGAGCACCTGGGCATCGTAATGGCAGTGATTATCGATGAAGCCTGGCGCCACCACCAACCCCGCCGCATCAATGGTGCGCGTGGCCTGGCCACTCAGCTTGCCGACTTCGATGATCTTCCCGTTGCGTACCGCCACGTCCCCCATAAACGCCGGCATCCCGGAACCATCCACGATACGGCCATTCTGCACCAAGAGATCATACGCCATAGCAGTCTCCTCCATACGTATGACACGCGTTTGCGCATGTGTGGTGCTCTATACACCCCCGAGCCATGCGAGGTCAAGAGGCAGGGAAGGGCGGGGCATGCACTGCGCTCAACGCCACGCCAACTAAAGTTTCATCTGAGGTCCTCCGATAGGTCACTTAACTACAAGCCCTAACAGATTGTCTCTGAGCGAATAATACACGATGGCGCCAGGAGGAGTAACGTACGGTGAAGGGCACTGTTTTTAAGGAGGCCGAGACGCTCTTGGAAAGTAAAAGCCATGAGCTGTACCTGGCCAATAAGGCGTTACAAAAATCCTACGACGCCATGGCCGCGGCCAAAAATTATACGGAGAACATTCTCCGTTCGCTCATGAACGCCCTCATTGTCGTGGCCCCAGACGGCACCATCCAGGACGTCAACACGGCGGCGTGTAGCCTCGTGGGGTACAGCGAAGCAGAACTTGTGGGATGGCCCATGACCAAGATTCTCGCGGCATCCGACGTTGCCAGCCCCGACCAGGGGACAGGTCTCGCAGATGTGGTGAGGCATGGGGCACTCCGCAGCGTCGAGCAAGTCTATCGGACCAAAGACGGACATTGCATCCCCGTGCTGTTTTCTGGCTCCATCATATACGACGATGTCGGGAGAGTGCAGGGCATCGTCTGCATCGCGCAAGACATCACAGAACGCAAGCAGGCCGAAGAACTCCGCCGCCAGAAAGAGGCCGCGGAAGAGGCCAACCGCGCCAAAAGCACCTTCCTCGCCAACATGAGCCATGAGCTCCGCACACCTCTCAATGCCATCATTGGTTATAGCGAGATGCTGCTTGAGGAGACCACCGACCAGGGGCAGTCGGCGATGCGCCCCAACCTCGAGAAGATTCGCATGGCTGGGAAGCACCTGCTGGCGCTCATCAACGACATCCTCGCTCTCGTGAAAATCGAGGCCGGCAAGACAGAACTCGTGTTAGAGACGTTTGGTGTCTCGAGGCTCATTGCCGAGATCGTTCCCACCATTAAGCCACTCCTGGAGCGCAATGGCAACAGGCTCGAAGTCCATGGTGCCGACACCGGGGACCGGATGCACGCGGACCCAGTCCGGGTGCGCCAATGTCTGCTGAACCTCCTCAGTAATGCCTGTAAGTTCACGGCACATGGCACGATCACGCTGCAGGTGCGTCGCGTCACAGAATCCGGTGGGGACTGGATCACCTTCCGCGTCACCGATACGGGTATTGGCATGACCCCCGAGCAGCAGAGTCGCTTGTTTCAAGATTTTTCCCAAGCCGACGCCTCAACGACCAGGAAGTATGGGGGCATCGGCTTGGGGCTGGCGATCAGCCAACGCTTCTGCCACATGATGGGCGGAGACATTATGGTCGAGAGTATCCCGAACCAGGGGTCGACCTTTACCCTCCTGCTGCCGGCAGAAGTCAGCAAACGTCCGACCATAGCGACAGTGCAGCGGGAGCAGAAAGCCGACACAGTCGTCCAGACAAGGCTGACACACGGGTCAGATGGTCAGCACATCGTCCTGGTAATCGACGACGACCCGGCCTCCCGCGATCTCATCGTGCGCCTCCTGACCAAAAAAGGGCTGCATGTCGTCGCCACGTCCAGTGGACGAGCAGGGTTGTGGCTGGCCCAGATACTGCGCCCGGGGGCCATCACCCTTGATCTCAAGACGCCAGATATGGACGGCTGGTCTGTCCTGAGCGCGTTGCGCGCTGATCCCTTGCTGGCGCCTATCCCCGTCATCGTCCTCACCATTATGGACGATGCCCACATGAGTTATACCCTCGGCGCCTCTGGCTACTTGGCCAAACCGCTCGACCCTGAACGTCTCATCATGATGTTGCAACCTTACATCCGTACTTTACTCCCTGCTCCCATAGCCGTTGCTGCCGCAGACAGTCTCGCGGCAGGGCAGGGACAACCCTCTCACGAAAGGGGCTCTGTATGACCCCGGCTCTTGGTGCGCTCCTGGTCGTGGATGATGACGAGCATAACCGGGATTTGCTGTGCCGTCGTCTCGCCCGCAAAGGGTATGCGGCAACCGCTGCGGCGAGTGGGCAGGAAGCCCTGGCGCTGCTGCAGCAGCACGCCTTTGATCTTGTCCTGCTGGACATCATGATGCCGGCACTCGATGGCATCGCGGTGCTCAAAATGATCCGCGAGACCTTCACGGCGACACAACTGCCGGTCATCATGGTCAGCGCCAAGGATGAAAGCGAGGACATTGTCGGGGCCTTAAGTCTGGGAGCCAATGACTACGTGACGAAACCCATCGATTTCCCCATCGTCTTTGCCCGCATTTATGCCCAACTGTCGCGTAAGAAGGCCGAAGAGGCCCTGCGCGAGAGCGAAGAGCGATACGCGCTGGCCATGCGCGGGGCGAATGACGGACTGTGGGATTGGGATTTGCGCACGAACGACATGTATTTTTCCCCCCGCTGGAAAGAGATGCTGGGTTGCCAGGAGAGCGACATCGAGGACAGCGTCGAGGCGTGGTTGGCCCGTGTCCATCCTGAGGATCGCGAGGGGCTGGAGACAGCGCTCGGGATGCACCTCGAGGGACAGACAGAACATTTCGAACACGAGCATCGCATGCTGTGCCAGGACGGCACGTACCGCTGGGTGCTCAGTCGGGGACTGGCCGTGTGCGACCACACTGGCAACGTCACGCGTATGGCCGGATCGCAAACCGATATCACGGAGCGGAAAGTCGCGGATGCGTTGACAGGCTTACCGAATCGGATGTTATTCATGGAACGTCTGGCCCATGCCCTGGAGCGCGTCAAACAGCATAAGGATTCGCTGTTTGCCGTCCTCTTTCTGGATCTGGATCGTTTCAAGGTGATCAACGACAGTCTCGGCCACGTCGTGGGCGATCAATTGCTCATTGCCCTGGCGCATCGCCTGGAAACGAGCCTGCGCTCGTCAGACACGGTCGCACGTCTGGGAGGCCCACCCACCATGGCGCGCCTGGGCGGTGATGAGTTCACCATTTTGCTGGACGACATTCACAATGTAAGCGATGCCACGTGTGTCGCTGAGCGCCTGCAACAGCAGCTCACGGCGCCGTTCACCATCAGTGGGCACGAGGTGTTTACCACGGCCAGTATGGGTATCGCCCTGAGCGCCACAGGCTATGATCGGCCCGAGGACATCTTGCGCGATGCTGAAACCGCCATGTATCGTGCCAAAAACCGTGGCAAAGCGTGCCATGAGGTATTCGACACCGCTATGTATGCCCGCGCCGTCACGCTCTTACAGGTGGAAAGTGATTTGCGGCGGGCCGTGGAGCGCCAGGAATTTCTCGTGTTCTATCAGCCTATTGTCAACTTAGAGAATGGTCGCCTGGTGGGATTCGAGGCTCTGATCCGTTGGCGCCACCCGCAGCGCGGGCTTGTCTCACCACTGGAGTTCATTCCCGTAGCCGAGGAAACCGGCTTAATTGTGCCGATTGGTTCCTGGGTGCTGCGCGCCGCCTGCCACCAGCTACACATCTGGCAACAACAATTCCCGAAGCATCGCCCCTTGTCCATGAGTGTCAACCTGTCGTGCAAGCAATTTACGCAGGTCGATCTGGTCGAGTATGTGGAGCATGTGCTCCGCGAGACTGGGCTCGAAGCCAACAGCTTAAAACTCGAAATCACGGAAAGCGTGCTGATGGAGCATACCGCGTCAGTCATGACGCTGCTGAGGCGCCTACACGCTCTGCAGGTACAGTTAAGCCTGGATGACTTCGGTACTGGCTATTCCTCTTTGAGCTATCTGCACCGTTTTCCGCTGCAGATCTTGAAGATTGATCGCTCCTTTATCGGGAGCATGAATGCTGACAGGAAACATACCGAGATTGTCCGCGCCATCGTCGCGCTGGCGCGGAATCTCGGCATGGAAGTGGTGGCCGAAGGCGTAGAAACAGTTGAACATCTCACCGCCTTGCGCGCTTTGCAGTGCAACTACGGGCAAGGCTATTTATTTGCCAAACCCCTTGAAGCACAGGCTGCCACCGCTTTACTGCACACCTCCCCACAGTGGTGACAAGGGTTGGCTAGCCCCATGAAAATATGTTCCCTTCTCAACCGGCATGGAGTATATTATCATAGGCGCTATGCCCCTGGCGTGTGAGCGCTGCTGGAGCGTAGTCGCCTTTGATCTTCCCGCGCCGAAAAAACACTGCCAGGCGGGGTGTCCCTATGCTATAGTGCCTGCACACGATGGGGAATCATACAAGGTGCCGGAATGCTGGAAGGGAGACATCGTATGGCCACCGACCTGTATGCAACTCTGGAGCAGGCTATCCCGGCAGTACGCCAGGAGTTTGAGACACTGTTGCGCGAACT
>Ga0066710_100004019_pt1 | contig 12834 bp, 11 predicted proteins | sample GraSoiAngelo_159_FD_79666 | JGI IMG/M metagenome (GOLD analysis project Ga0066710, IMG submission 79666) | Grasslands soil microbial communities from the Angelo Coastal Reserve, California, USA - 14_1009_16_40cm | ecosystem: Environmental > Terrestrial > Soil > Grasslands | place: USA...
AAAGAGCCATGTCCGCCGCGCCGATCGCGGTCATGGTCACGGGTCCGCGCCGCCAGTAAGCGCCCCGATACAAGTATTGCCAGATGTCTTCTGTCTGAAACGGATCGTGTCCCACCAGACAAGGGACCAAGTGCTCCTTCAAGTACGCCGCCACCGCCAACTCGCGCCCGTTCAGCGTCGCGTCTCCCAGCCCGTACACACCTTCATCCGTATAGATCTTCAACGTGACGAAGTTCCGCCCCGGACCACTGACAAACACTTTGGCATCCGTGATCTTCACGCGCAGCTCCTAAGCCGTTCCCAAGTGTATCGAAGGATTCAAATTCGGCGTACCAGACCTTGCTCCGTCGCCTCATTGTTGCGCACCAGGATCAATACGAGAATCATGCCCACGAAAGGAATCAGTCCAGCCATGACCAGGATCGGATCAAAGGAGTGAGTCCCCGTCGCCTGGCGGGCGTCCGAGAAATATCCAATAAGCTTTAACGCAACGATCGTCCCGATTCCCGCGCCCGTGCCGCTCAACCCGCTGACCGATGCCACCGACTCGCTGCCGAACAGGTCCGAGGGCAATACGTTCGCCATCGTCGTGAAATTGGCATATGTGAAGGTGGCAATCGCAAAAAGCAATGCAAGCAAATACAGATTGGTAGTGAAGATCGTCGGAATGAGCATTGTCATGCCGATCCCTCCGAACACAATCAGCGCCTTGCGTGCCGCGCCCAACGGCCATCCGCGCTTGATCAGGTATCCGGACACGCCACCGCCGACAAAGCTGCCCACGTCCGCCGCAATAAACGGAATCCACACCGCAATCAATCCGTTCTTCAACCCGATGCCTTTGGCTACCAGGTAAATCGGGAACCATTCTGTAATGAAGAAAAACACCGGATCAGTAAATGCCTTGGCAATGATCGTTCCCCATGTCTGCGGAAGGCGGAGAAGATCAATCCATCGCGGGCGCGCCTTCCCTTGCTGCGGTGCCTCCGCTTCCCGCTTGTCCGCCACGATCATTTCCAACTCACTCGGGTCGATGCGGCTATGTTCCTCAGGCGGATAGTAAAGCCATCGCCAGAAAATCAGCCAGAGAAACCCGAGCGCCCGGGGATCATGAACGCAGGCCGCCATCCCCACCGAAAATAAATCGTGAGCACGATGAATGGCGCAATCGCCCCCCCATGGACGACCCACTGTCGAACAGCGCCGTCGCCAGCGCCCGCTCGCGCTTCGGAAACCATTCCGACACAGCCTTCGTCGCCGCCGGCCAGTTCGCTGACTCTCCCGCTCCCAGCAGAAATCGAAACGTCGCAAAACTATAAAACCCCCGCGCCAGCGACGTCAGCATTGAGATGATCGAATACCAGATGACGGTCATCGTCAGACCCCGCCGAGTGCCCACCCGATCCACCAGCTTGCCGAAGGCAGTCTACCCGATCGAATACGCCACGCGGAAGGCGATCGCGATATTCGCATAGTCCGTGTTCGTCCAGTGATATTCGATCTTGAGGTAAGGAGCCAGCAGCGACAGCGTCTGCCGGTCAAGGTAGTTGATCACCGTCGAGGCAAACAGCAACCCGCCAATCCACCAGCGCAGTGAGCGAATCGGCTTCCGGGCGGTTGCCATTGGGGATGGAACGGAAAGTTCTTAAGGGCTGATCCTCGCCTGTGACTCGTTCTCGCGCATGCTCTCGAGAGGCGCGCTCAACAGAGAAGCCGAGGTCTTATCGAGATAGACCGTCACATTTGGATGCGTCCGCAGAATCGACGCCGGCGCCATCGGGCTGATCTTACCCTCAAAGCACGCCTTCACCGCCTGCGCCTTCCGCGCGTCGGGCACCACCGCCAGTATTTCTCTGGCCTTCAGAATCTGCCGTGCCGACATCGAGATCGCCTGCTTGGGCACCTGGGAGATGTTCGCGAACCAGGCCTCGCCCACCTGCTGCTGGCGGCAAGCCTCGTCAAGATTCACGATGATGTATGGATCCTCGATCTCGAAGTCGCAAGGCGGATCGTTGAAAGCGATATGCCCATTCTCTCCAATGCCGAGAAACGCAATATCGACGGGAGCTGACGCCAGGTCCTTGCCCACCCGCCGAACAACTTCACCAGGATCGGCAGCATCGCCATCGAGCAGGTGGTACTTCGGGATGCCAGTCTTCCTCACCAACTGCTCGAGCAGCATCTTGCGGAAACTGCCCGGATGCGACCCTGGAAGCCCAATGTACTCGTCGAGGTGAAACGCCTCCACCTTCGTCCAGTCAATGCCGGGAGTCGTGGTGAGCGAATCCAAAAATTCGAACTGGGACATTGCCGTCGCCGCAATGATCCGTGCCCTGCCCTGTTCGGCAATCGCCCGCCGAATGGTCACTGCCGCTTGTTCGGCCGCTGCCTGGCCGAGTGACTTCTTGTTGCTGAACACCCTGAGCAACATAGGAGAATCCGCGAATGCACGAACAGATGTCACGGAAGACGGCAAATTATACAAAAACCGCCGCCCCCAAGTGACGTTCTCCGAAACGTAAGTTTCACCACGTGAAAGCATCCGGCAGCGTCATAGCAGAACGAGCGTTGTCTAGTGTATGACTCTTACGCCAGTTGTCGATGAAAGTATCCAAGGGACCTGCCATGCATCTGAATTTTCCAGTGTTCGCGCGCGCATTCAGCCAACGAGCCTCAGGCCGATCGGCACCCGCACTGTGCTGTGTCATTCTCGCTTCCGCCTTGGCTGCAACCGCGCAGACCGTCCGCGTCGACGTAACTCCCCGCCACGTTGTGAACAAGTTCAGCCCCCTGTATGCCCTCGGATCCACCGTCGATCGCATCCCCAGCAACGCCACCGACATGTTCTTCCGTCCCGACCAGCTCAAGCAGATTCAGGAAGCAGGTTGGGGAGTCATCAGCTATCGCCAGAACACCGATCTATTCGTCCAGGCCTGGCACTGGAATCCCAAAGGAACGTGGAGCGATCCCGCCGGCAAGGGATACTTCACCGGCGACTCAACTCCAACCAAAGGAATGATACGCCACTCCTATCGCTATCAACTTCGGCACCGCGGCTTCACCCGTAACGGCGGCACTGAATTCGACGGCTATTCACGCCTCGACGACGGCGATCTGCAATCGTATTGGAAGAGCAATCCGTACCTCACGAAGGAATTCACCGGAGAAGACGACTCGCTTCATCCCCAGTGGGTCGTGATCGCCCTCGACAAGAAACAAGACATCAACGCCATCCGCATCCACTGGGGAGACCCTTACGCCCAGTCGTTCGACGTGCAGTACTGGGATGGCGACGGCGACGCCATGGACGAACCGGACAAGGGACTATGGAAAACTTTCCCGGACGGAGCCGTAACCAACGCGAAAGGTGGGCTCTTCACGCGCGGCGTGAGTCCTTCGCCAGTCAGCACGAAATTCGTGCGTATCCTGATGACCCGCTCCTCCAACACCTGCGACACGCATGGCTCCGCCGATCGTCGCAATTGTGTCGGCTACGCCATCCGCGAACTCTATCTCGGCACCACCACCGTGCAAAACGGATTCACCGATATCCTCCACCACTCCCCAGATCAAAATCAGACTCTGACGCTCTGTTCCTCCGTCGACCCCTGGCACGAGCCCTCCGACATCTATGTCGCCCCCGACCGCATGGAATCCGGCGACCAGCCCGGCTGGGACCTCTTCTTCACCAGCGGAATCACCCGCGGCCTGCCCGCCATCGTTCCCGTTGCGATGTTGTACAGCACGCCCGAAGATGCCGCCGCGCAAATGACCTACATCAAGAAGCGCGGCTATCCCGTCTCTTACATTGAGCTGGGCGAAGAGCCCGACGGCCAATACATGCAGCCCGAGGACTATGGGGCCCTGTACCTGCAGTTCGCCACGGCTCTCCACCGCGTCGACCCGAATTACAAACTCGGAGGCCCGGTTTTCGAAGGCGTCGCCGAAGACATTAAGGTCTGGCGTGACGCCCAAGGTCGCACTTCCTGGCTCGGCCGTTTCCTCGATTACCTGAAAGCCAACAATCGGCTTCAGGATCTCGCCTTCATGTCCTTCGAGCACTATCCCTACGACGGATGCGAGACGCCCTGGGAAAATCTCTACCAGGAGCCCGAACTGATAAAACACATCATCAAGGTCTGGCGCGACGACGGCCTCCCCCCCGGCATTCCCCTGCTCGATACCGAAACCAACGACCACGGAGGCGAGGCCGCCGTCGACATTTTCGGCGCACTCTGGCTCGCCGATTCATTTGCCGGTTTCCTCACTGCCGGAGGCACATCCACGCACTACTATCACGACCTTCCTTACTCACCGCCCCATCCCGCGTGCGCCAACAGTTGGGGCACTTATCACATGTTTATGGTCGACGATCATTACCAGATCCAGCAGCGCACGTCACAATTCTTCGCCGCACAACTCATCACGCAGGAATGGGTCCAGCCAAAAGATGCCAAGCACCAGCTCTACACCGCCTCAAGCGACGTAAAAGATGTTGCAGGCCACGTGCTGTTGACCGCCTACCCCCTGCAACGTCCAGACGGTCAGTGGTCGCTCATGCTCATCAACAAGGACCACGACAATCCTCATGAAGTCCGCATCGCATTCCATGATGCCGACGCCAATGCCGACCGCTCTTTCGCTGGACCGGTCACGATGATTACGTTCGGCAAGGCGCAATACCAATGGCATGCAGATCGAAAGAGAGGTCATGCCGACCCCGACAACCCGCCGGCAACATCGACCATCAACGGGGGTAACAGTACGACATACACGTTACCAGCCGCGTCCCTGACCATACTTCGCGGCAAGCTCCAGGCAGCCTCCGGAAGCGACCCGGGCAAATAAGGCTCATGCCACGAAAATGCGTTTGCCGAAACTGAGGCTGTTGGTTTAGCCTCTCTACGATATCGTTTTTGCTGCTGCAGTTTTCCCATGGAAACAACAGCTCTGGCGATGTCGGTTCCGACACTCCGCTCCTCTGGGTGCCTCGAGACTCTCTCAACTCGAACGGCACCAACCGCGGATGCGGCTGCTTGACGGACCCTTTTGAAAGTGCAGTCTTCCGCTGGGAGGCGGACTTTTGATGCGCAAGAATTCACTGAATCGTCGCCAATTCATGCATCTTGGCGCCGGAGCTCTCGCCGTTGGCGCCACCGCTAAGTACACACTGCTGCAGCCGCATCTGCTGTCGGCCGCCGCGCGCCCCGTTGCGCCCAGCGATACCATTCGCTTCGCCTCCATCGGTACCGGAGTCCGCGGCTGCGAACTGCTCCAAGGGACACTGGCGGTTCCCGGCGTCGAGTGCGTCGCCGTATGCGACCTCTACGACTCACGGCACGATGCCGGTCGCGAAGCCGTAAACAAGAATGTCACCGGCACCCGCAACTACCGCGAGATTCTCGACCGCAAAGATGTCGACGCCGTCATCATCGCCGTCACCGACCACAACCATCGCAGAATTTTCGAAGATGCCTGTGCCGCCGGCAAAGACGTTTACTGCGAGAAGCCCATGTCCCACACGGTGGAGGACGGCTTCGCCATGATGGAGGCCGCGCAAAAGAACAAACGCATGGTCAACATCGGCAGCCAGCGCGTCAGTTCCATTCTCTACGCCAAAGCTAAAGAAATCTATGATTCCGGAAAACTGGGCGAGGTCACCGCCATCCAGGCCTACTGGGACCGCAACAGTCCCAGCGGCGCGTGGGTCTATCCCATTCCTCCCGATGCCAGCGAAAAGACCATCGACTGGAACGCCTTCCTCGATGGCGCCCCAAAGCGCCCCTTCGATCCCGTCCGCTTCTTCCGGTGGCGCTGCTTCACGGATTACGGCGAGGGCCTGGCCGGCGACCTTTTCGTTCATTTGATTTCCGGGATCCACTTCATTACCGGAACCAACACGGTAGCGGAGCGCGCACAATCAAGCGGTGGCCTCTTCCACTTCAAAGACGGCCGCGAATTCCCCGATCTGATCGAGACTATCTACGACTACCCCAACTTCCGCGTAAGCCTTCGCTGCAACCTGAACAATGAAGGCGGAGAGTTCATTGGCTTCTTCGGCACCAAGGGCACGATGATCATCAAGGACTCAACCCTCACCTACAAGCCCCAGGACACGCGCCCGAGTCCCGAAGGCTACTCGGTAATGGGTTGGCCCAAGAAGTTGCGCGATGCATACCTGAAGAAATGGGCTGAGGAGCATCCCTGGCCCGCTCCTCTTACTTCCAAAGTGGACGAGGAAGGGGAAGGGTACACCGTTCCTCCCGGATACAGCGACGTTTCCGACCACCAGGCGAACTTCTTCAATGCGGTTCGCACTCGCAAACCGACTGTCGAAAATGAACTCTTCGGCAACAATGCTGCCATCGGATGTCACTTGTCCAACTTCGCCTATTTCAACAAGTCGGTGGCCGTGTGGGACGCCAAAGCAAGGAAGATTGTGAAGGGTTAGCGGGCGGAGCGGCAGTGAGGAAAGGAACTGCTTCCGTTTGGGAGAACGCGTGGATGGGTGACCACTTACTCCACGTGCTCTCTCTGCCCTACGGAAACATCAGTAGTGCCACGGGCGTCCCTTGCAGCTCAAATCGCAATCGGATCTGGGTTCCCGGAAACGCCCTAAGACTCAGTTTGGGTTTTCGAACTTAACTTCGATCAACTCATGCGTCTCGTGAGATGAGGGCTCCCATTTCCACTCGCGAATCGAATCTTGAGCGGCTTGCGCCAGTAGAGGATGCCCGCCCTTAACCGAGACGCCCTTCACGGTGCCGTTGAGAGCAACCAGGGCCTCAATTCTCACAATGCCGGTAATGTTCATCTTGCGTGCAATTGCGGGATACTTAGGCGTCACTTTAGTCAGGACTTTGCGCGTGCCCTCAGTTGAGTCCTGAGAATGCACAAAAGCCGGAGCGGCCGCAAACAGAGCGCACAGTAGCAAGAAACTCGTACTCTTGCGCCAGCTTAGGGGAGTCATTGTCGTTTTAGGATACGCACCGGGTCGGTAATGCAGAAGATTACGCAAGTAACGGAGACAGCGAGGCGAAACCAAAAGCTTATCCCTAAGCGGGCCGGGAGGCGTGTTCCGTGCCATCACAGCACTCGCTGGCGCTACAGGCCCCGATCGTGCCGCGGATGCACCAGCCACTTCAGCATCATGTTCACCAGGCTGAGCAGAATCGCTCCGACGAATGCTGCGAAGAATCCATACACCCTGAATCCCGGCACCAGCGCCGACGCAAGCTCCAACATCAGCGCGTTGATCACGAACCAGAACAGTCCCAGTGTGACCAGGGTTAGAGGGAACGTCAGAATCTTGAGCACCAATCCGATGGTTGCGTTAATGAAGCCAATCACCAGCGCGGCAATCAGGGCCGCAATGGGACCGCTGATATAGAATCCTGGCACAACGTGGGCCACGATCCACACCGCCAACCCGCTCAAAACCCAATTCAGAAGCAGCCGCATATCCGCTCCTTCTCGCCTGCGATCCAAAGTCGCACATCGCAACTCCGCGGTCCAAGACTACACCAAGCCCCCAGAGGCACGGTCTCCGGTCGCAACCTGGAGCACAACCCACTCGCCCCCATTCACGCTTTACGTCTCCTGCTGTACACTACCAAATTCCGTCCCAGGAGGATTCTCTTATGCCCGACCCCGCTCTCAGCGGCGCCGAATTCAAGAAGCAACTGCGCGCCGCAACACCCAAGATGGGCCTCTTCCTCAACGCTCATAGCCCCACCGTCGCCGAACAACTCGCCCACAGCGGCTACGACTGGCTGCTCGTCGACACCCAACACGGCCCCATGGGCTACGAAAAACTCTCCGCCATGCTCAGCGGCATCGCCAACGGCGGAGCTAAGTCCCTAGTCCGCGTCGGCGGATACGACGACCGCCCCGGCATCCAGCAAGCTCTCGACATGGGCGCCGACGGCGTCCTCATCCCCTACATCAACACCGCCGATGAAGCCCGCCAAGCCGTCAGTTGCGCGAAGTATCCTACCGTAGGCACCCGCTCCGTCTACTTCCCGCAGCGCAGCATGAACAAGAATGGACTCCTCGGCTACGCGGGCAACTACAACAACGATGGCATCGTTGCGCTGCAAGTTGAGACCGCCTCCTGCATCGAAAACATCGCCGAAATCGCAGCCATCCCCGGCGTCGACATTCTCTTCCTCGGCCAGAACGACCTCTGCATGTCCATGGGCCTCTACAACAAATACGAGTTTCCCCACATGTACACCTCCCCCGAGCTCGACGCCGCGACAAAGAAACTGGTCGAGCACGCCCGCAAGAACAACGTAGTCCTCGGACTCTTCCTCTTCGGCACCACCCGCGTCGGCGAGTTCCTCGAAAAAGGATTCACCTTCATCAGCATCGGCAACGACCTCCACCACGTCCTGACCCAAGCCGGAGCCTATGTAGGGGATATGGAAAAGATCGCCCAAGAGAAAGGCAAAACCTGGAAGCGCCGACCCACCGCCCTTTTCTAAAACGCAATCTGTGGGTCCGAGATGAAAGTGGGTGCCCATTTCTCGCCTCTTTTGCGAGAAGTGGGGATTTTGACGTAGTGTGGGGGCGGACACTCCTGTCCGCCGATGCCGGCGCTAAAATTGAACTAGCAAGTTTGGCTCGAGAATCCCGAAATGACTCTCACCCTCACCGAAATCGAAGCGCGCGTCCTAGGGTCCCTCATCGAAAAAGACATCACCACACCCGACTACTACCCGCTCTCCCTGAACGCCCTGGTCAACGCCAGCAATCAAAAAAACAACCGCGACCCGGTAATGACGTTGGACGAAGAATCCGTGCGCACAGCCCTCACCACGTTGCAGGAAAAGCGTCTCGCCGGTCCCACCAGCAGCGCCGACAGCCGTGTCACCAAATATGAACACCGCCTCCAAGAAGTCTTCAACTTCGACCGCCGCGAAATAGCAATCGTCTGCGTCCTCCTCCTGCGCGGCTCGCAAACCCCCGGCGAACTCCGCGGCCGCACCAACCGCATGTATCACTTCGAAACTCTCGACGACGTGGTCTCCACGCTTGACCGCCTAGCCCAGCGAGACCCGCCGCTGGCCGCAATTCTCCCCCGCCAGCCCGGCACAAAAGAATCCCGGTACACCCACCTCTTCTCGGGCGAGCCCCCAGCTCAAGATGCGGCGACGCCAAATGTGGCGCGGGCGCCCTCTCCCGCGAACCCCGACAGCACCACAAACGCCGCAGCCCGCCTAGCCCAGTTAGAAGAAGAAGTCTCAACCCTGCGCCGGGAACTCTCCGAAGTCCAGCAGCAACTAGCCACTTTCCGCAAACAATTCGAGTGACATTCTGCAGATCTACACGTCCATTCCTCATGTGCAAACACCGCGAAGATCGACGGTCTCCTCCGCGACCTCTGCGGCAGTTCTCTGCGATCTCTGCGATAAGGTTCTGTTCGGTGTAATCTGATATCAAGCGTGCCACCACCCCAGGAGGACGCATGCATCGCCGCGAGTTTCTAATCCGCTCAGCTACGGGAATCGGAGCCGCCTGGCTCTCCTCGAAAACGATCCTGGACGCAATCACCACCCAACCGCTGCCCGCGAAATTTACCGCCCCTGACACCGTCACTCTAGGCAGCACCGGAATCAAAACCAGCCGCATGGCCATGGGCACCGGCACCGTAGGCTCCGGCCATCACTCCCATCAAACCGCCCTCGGCGTCAAGGGACTCTCCGACCTCCTTCTCAACGGCTACAACCACGGCCTGCGTTTTTTCGACGCCGCCGATTCCTACGGAAGCCATCCTCACGTAGCCGAGGCGCTCAAGCATGTGCAGCGCGATAAAGTCACCGTGCTCACGAAATCCTGGGCGCGCGACGCCGCCGGAATGCGCGCGGATCTCGACCGCTTCCGCCGCGAACTCGGCACCGACTATCTCGACGTCTGCCTGATGCACTGCGTCACCGAAGCCGACTGGACCGAGCGCTTCAAAGGCGCAATGGACGTCCTGTCCGAAGCCAAACAGAAAGGCACCATCCGCGCCCACGGCTGCTCCTGCCACAGCATCGACGCCCTGCGCGCCGCCGCGAAATCTCCCTGGGTCGAGATCGATCTAGCCCGCATCAACCCGGTCGGCGCGTACATGGACGCCGATCCTCCCACGGTGGTGAGCGTCCTGAAAGAAATGAAGGCCAGTGGCAAAGCCGTAATCGGAATGAAAATCCTGGGACAAGGCGACCTCCGCAACCGTCAAGACGAAGCCATAAAGTACGCCCTCTCGCTAGGCGTCCTCGACGCTTTCACCATAGGCGCCGAAAACAAGTCCGAGCAGGAAGACCTGATCCGCAGAATCGCGTCAGCATAAAGCGTGCAGTGTGGCGCGGGCGCCTCGCCCGCGCACTCTATCCACACCCCACCAGCAAAACCGCGCGTACCCAAACCGGAAAGTAGGCTAAGCCGCGAAGCGGCGAAAGAATACAGTCCACGGCGCAAGCCGTGGGTAACTGCGTATAAGAAAGCAAGCCCCGAAGGGGCGAAAGAGACCTACCGATAGAACCTGCTGTAGTTCCGATCCAGCGTGTCGCCTCGTCAACACCGTGTTTCCGCAACCACATCAAATAATCAACGGACGCACTCTAACCCCCGCCAAATCAACACTCCCACTCATGGCCCCCGCCCTGCACCCTTCTTGACCGCTGCCCAGCAGCAGGAGGTGACACCATGACCCGCATCAACGCAATCAGCAAATTCGCAGGAACCCCCAGCTTCGCCTGGGAAAAAAACATCAGCGCGATTCTCTTCGCCGCGCTGCTAATCGTATGCTCCATAACCGTTGGCTGCTCCACTGACAAACCGAAGCCCGCCAACTCAACCAGCCAAATCGCCGTAACGCCGAACCCAATCTCCCCCGTAGCATCCAGCCAGCCCGCACCCATGCCCGAACCGACGAAGCCCGCCACAAAGAAAGTCGTGAAGAAGCGTCCCGCAACCGTAACCTACACCGACAAAACCTACGGCGTCTCTTTCGACTATCCGCGCCGCTACGCCATTGAAACCGGAGACGCCGCCAACGACCTCGTCGCCTCCAGTCCACTTCCGCTGAACTTTGTGCAACCCGGCGGAATCGCGCTAGCGGCCGTCGAACTTCCCGAAACATCCTATGCTAACACCGACTTCTCCTCTGCCTTCTTCAACGTGAGCGTGCACAAAGCGCTCAGCGCGGACCAATGCGGAGAATTCTCGGTGCCAGCGCCGAAGCCGACGCCCGTGAGCGACTCATCCGCTCAGCCCGCGTCACCTTCAACGTCCGAGCCGCAAGGTTCCAAGCTGATGCTCGGCGAAATGGAGCTGCGCGGAACCGAAGCTGTCTCTGGCGAAGGAACTCGTCAGAGCGACGCCAAGTATTTCCACGTTTTCCAGAACGGCGCCTGCTACGAGTTCGCCCTGAACGTCACCACGATGGCCCGTGAAGAAGCCGGCATGAAGCACGTCGACCGCGACAAAGTCTTCGCCCGCCTGGAACAAATCCTGGCAACGGTGAAGATCAACCCGATCACCCCGGCTTCGGAAGAGGGAACCACACCGGCCGCTTCCGAGAAACCGGCGACTCCTGCAACGGAAGCCCCTGCGTCCACAGTAACCGCAAACACTCCGGCCGCATCCGCACCTCAGGAGCCAGCAGTCACACCCACGGCTCCACAAACCGCCCCACAGTAATACCAGCCGGGTGCCCCATCGTTGTCTCGCCGTTCTTTGGCGAGACAGGATGGGGTTTTTGACTTGCCTTTGTCATACTGAGCGGAGCACCGAGGAGAGCGAAATGATCCTCAGGGCGGAGTCGAAGCATCCCTACGTTCCGCCCGAACGCATCCCGGGCACGCTCGCCCAAAATCGACCACCAAAAATTCCCACAATCGGCAGACGGCGCGTCACTCGGAGACCACGACGGCGTCAGTACCTCCGTAACTCCCAGTTCCCGATTTAACTAGAAACTCCCTCCGCGCCCGCAAATACTTGTCATCATGCGAAACCTCTGTGCTTTAACCCTGTTGCTCTGCACCTTCGTCGCGTCTTCCTCCGCCCAAGGACGCATCTTCGACTGGACGCGCGCCAACGACGAAACCGTCCAGATGGATCCCGCCGATTACCACACCGGCCGCGTGTATCACCCAGCGCCCACCGGCGGCAACATCCACGTCGACATCGACGCCAAGCTCCCGGTCACCATCGCCATGACTTGGGCCGACGAATGGACCAACGCCATGCAGCATCCCGAGGCCTTCGCCAATCTGAATTTCCTCTGCATGCAGCAACACGTCGTCACCACGGCGTATGAATGCCATCTCCCGTCCGACCGTCCCATGGTTCTGACCATCCACGACGAGCGCACTCCAGACCGCGCCGTTCTCTCCGGCATCGGAGCGATCATCGGACACGGCGCCAAACGCTTCATCTCTCCCAACGATCTCCACATCCAGTACTACGCCTGGAACTGTGTCGAGAACTGCATCCAGCCCGAACTCCAGTGGTTCCGCCTGATCAAAGAGAAGTACGAGGTAACCCAGACGCCCAAGGTCTACAGCCTGCTCACCCCCGACCACGACGGTCAGGAACTCAGCGTAAAGATCAAAGCTCCGGTACCGATGACGATCGCAGTGATTCCCTCAAAACTGGCCGACCAGGTCTACGACAAAACGCAACCACTATCCGCCGCCCTCAGCCAAACCAACTGCAAGCAACGCGGCGTCCAGTCGCTAAGCTTCGACTGCAAATTCAGCCTGGCCGACGGCCCGCAATCGATCATGATTCTCCCCGACACGTCGTTCAACGGCCACAAGAAAGCCGAGATCGAGCTGCAAACCG
>Ga0066710_100004021_pt1 | contig 12832 bp, 11 predicted proteins | sample GraSoiAngelo_159_FD_79666 | JGI IMG/M metagenome (GOLD analysis project Ga0066710, IMG submission 79666) | Grasslands soil microbial communities from the Angelo Coastal Reserve, California, USA - 14_1009_16_40cm | ecosystem: Environmental > Terrestrial > Soil > Grasslands | place: USA...
CAGCCGGCCCCAGGCACGGCACAGCCAGCCCCGTTCGTCACGATGCCGCCCGTCCCCCAGGCTTCCGGCACCGCCTACGATCCCAAGGGCCGGCGCGATCCGTTTCAGGCGCTGGACCTGATCGGTGGGCCGAGGGGCCTCGATGTCTCGACGACGAAGCTGACGGGGATCGTGCGGAGTGCGCGAACCACGCTCGCGCTCATCGAAACCTCCGACGGCATCGGCTACATCCTGAGGCCGGGCGACACACTCGGCGACGGTCGCCTGCTGGAAATCGCCGTCGACAGCGTCGTCTTCGCCGTCGGCGCCAAGCCGGGGTTTCCCACTAACCGCGTGGTCCTCAAACTGGCGGTCAACTAAATGACAGATCGACGGCTGGGGTTCGCGCGGCAATCGTTCGGGATTGCGCTGTCCGTGCTGCTCACGACGGGAGCGGTGGCTGGCGCGCAGGCCGCGTCCGACGTGCGACTCCAGGACGTCACCGTCACCACGCAGCCGGACTCGGTGACGATCATCGTGAAGACGTCGGGCGAGGCGAAGTACCAGGCCGAGCTGATGGACCGTCCCAACCGGCTCGTCATCGACTTCGAGAACACGACCTACGGCTGGCGCAAGACGCCGCTGGCGGTGGGCCCGGAGCCCGTCAAGCAGGTGCGTGGCAGCCAGTACAAGAAGGACGTGGCGCGCCTGGTGATCGAGCTCACGCGCAAGGTCGGCTACGCGATCCGCGAGGAGAGCGACGGGCTGGCGATCGTCATCCCCACGACGGCCATCACCGCCCGCGCGAACGCGCCCGCGCCAGAGCCGGCCAAGAAGCCGGAGGCGGCCAAGCCCACGCCCGCCGCGCCGGCGCCCAGGGCCGCCGCCAAGCTGACCACCCCGTCGCCGTCGGCGGCGCCGAGGTCGCCCGCCGGCGCGCCGAAGCCGCCGGCCGCCGTCGCCGAGACCGCGCCGTCCGACCCCACGCGCATCGCGCAGGTGCCGACGCCCGCGCAGGCCCCGCCGCCGGCGCCGGCCGCGCCCCCGTCTCCCGCGCAGGTGCCGCAGCCCGCGCCCACGGCTCCGGCCGCGCCACCCGCCGCCGTCGCGCCGACGCCGGTGGCGCTGCCTCCGGTCACCAACGGCTCGCGGCTGATCTCGCTCGACTTCAAGGACGCCGACGTGGTCAACCTCCTGCGCATCCTCGCCGCCGAGAGCGGCCGCAACGTCGTCATCGGTGAGGACGTAAAGGGCAAGATGTCGATCACGCTGCGCAACGTGCCGTGGGACCTGGCGCTCGACACCATCATGGAGGCCCGCGGCCTCGTGAAGGTCGAGCGCGACAACGTCCTGCGCATCGTGAGCTCGGACCAGCTCGCCAAGGAGCGCGAGTCGCGCGCCAAGCTCGAAGAGGCCAAGGTCAAGTCGGAGACGGAGATCCGCACCAAGCTGGCCGAGGCCAAGCTGAAGGAGCAGGAGGCGGCGGCCCGCCAGCTCGCCGCCGAGCAGGCGGCCGCCGAGCAGGCCGCGCGCGGCCCGCTCAAGGAAGAGACGATCCGGCTCTCGTACGCCGATCCCGAGGAAGTCGCCCGCACGCTGGAGGGCATCCTGGGCCTCCAGGGCGGCAGCGCGCCGGCCGCGCCGACGTCGGGCCCGGGCGTGATCCCGGCGCCGCCGTTCTCGCAGCTCTTCGGCCCCGGCCAGGTGCCGACCGGGCCGCCTCCGTCGCCGTCGTTGGAGGTGCTGGCCAAGGGCATCACCATCAAGGCGCACAAGCCGACGAACTCCCTCTTCATCCGCCACTACGCGGCGGACCTGGAGCGCATCAAGGCCCTCATCCGCGACAAGCTGGACATCCCGCTGCCGCAGGTGAAGATCGAGGCGCGCATGGAGATCCTGGCGCGCAACGATCTCTTCGCCCTCGGTGTCCAGTGGGGCGGCGGCGGCGTGGCAACGAACAACCAGGGGACGCTGGTTGGCCGCGGCTTCACGAGCTCGGCCGGCAACACGACGGGCAGCGGCGGCATCGGCGCCACCGGCCTGGGCAATCTCCCGAACTCGAATCTGATGATCGGCACGCCCACGGGCCAGGTGTTGCCCGTGAGCGCCACGACCGGCCTGGCCCAGGGCGGCAACCTGATCAACCTGCCGATCGGCTCGATCCTGCCCGGCGTGGTCACGGCCGGCACGGCGGGCATCGCGTTCGGCATCGTCGGCAGCCGCCTGAACCTCAACCTCGCGCTCGAAGCGCTGCGCAGCGAGGGCAAGACGCGCACGCTGGCTCGTCCCGAGATCGTCACCGTCGAGAACAACAAGGCGACGATCTCGCTGGGTGAAGAAATCCCGTACGCGACCGTCAGCTCGGCCGGCACCCAGATCCAGTTCAAGGAGGCCGTGCTCAAGCTGGAAGTGACGCCGACGGTGGTGCGCGAGGGCGACACCAACCGCATCAAGATGTCGGTCCTGGTCGAGAACAACTCGCGCGGCGCCACCGTCGACCTCGGCGCCAGCGGCGGCCAGCCGCCCGCCATCAACAAGCGCAAGGCGGAGACGCAGGTCCTCATCAAGGAGGGCGAGCGGCTCGTCATCGGCGGCGTGACGAACAGCGAGAGCGAGGAAGCGGTCCGCAGGGTGCCGCTGATGGGCGACATCCCGCTGCTGGGCTGGCTCTTCAAGCAGCGCGGCGACCGCAACGTCTCCACCGAGCTGGTCGTCTTCATCACCCCGTCGATCATCCGGCGGGACGCCGCCACCGCGTCGGTCCCGAACACGATTCCCCAGCGGTAATGAGCCCGCGCCTCCTCGTTCGGACCGCGGCAGCCGGCCGCAGTCCGGGCGCCGGAACGGCGCTTCGTAGCGCCGCAACACTCCCGATCGATCCGAGCCGCCGGTAGCGGCCGGGCTGGTTCTTGATGATCGTCCCCGTCAATCTCGGCAGCCATTCCTACTCGATCGTCGTCGAGCCGGGCGCGCTCGCCACGGTCGGCGAGCGCCTGCGCGCGCTCGGCGTCGGCCGGCGGGCCGCGCTGGTGACGGACGCCGGCATCCTGCGCCTGCACGGCGGCGCCGTGGCCGCGGGCCTGGAGCGCGCCGGCTTCACGGTGACAGTGATCGAGGTGCCCGAGGGGGAGACGGCCAAGACGCTGGCGGTCGCCGAGCACTGCTGGGACCGCCTGCTGGCGGCCGGTCTCGACCGCACCTCGACCGTGTTGGGCCTCGGCGGCGGCGCCGTCGGCGATCTCGCCGGCTTCGTGGCCGCCACCTACATGCGCGGCATGAACTTCGTCACGCTGCCGACGACGATCCTGGCCCAGGTCGACGCCGCCATCGGCGGCAAGACGGCGATCGACCATCCGAAGGCGAAGAACCTGATCGGCGCGTTCCACCAGCCGCGGCTGGTCGTCGTCGATCCGGCCGTGGCCCGCACGCTGCCCGACCGCGACTTCCGCTCGGGCCTGGCCGAGATCGTCAAGCACGGCATCGTGCTGGAGCGCCGCTACTTCGAGGAGGTCGAGCGCGACGCGGCGCGGCTGCTGGCGCGCGAGCTCGATGTGCTCGACCGGGTCATCGGCGGCTCCTGCCGGTTGAAGGCCTCGGTGATCGAGCGCGACCCGGAGGAGAAGAGCGAGCTGCGCTTCGCGCTCAACTACGGTCACACGATCGGCCACGCGCTCGAGGCCGCCACCGGGTACGCGCGCTGGACGCACGGCGAGGCGGTCTCGCTCGGGATCGTCGCCGAAGCACGCCTGGCGTCGCGGCTGGGACTGGCCGACGCGGCGACGGCCGCGCGCCAGGAGCGGCTCCTGGCCGCCGTCGGCCTGCCCGTGCGCGCCGGCGGTCTCGACGTCGAGGCGGCGCTGACCGCCATCACCCACGACAAGAAGGCGCGCGACGGCCGCGTGCCGTTCGTGCTGGCGCCGCGGCTGGGCGAGTTCCGCGTCGTCTACGACGTACCGCCCGCCGAGGTGCGCGCCGTCATCGGCGAGCTCGCGGCGGCGACCCGGTGAGCCGCTCCCGCCTGCTCGCGCTCGCGGTCGCCGCGACGACCTTCGCCGCGTTCGCCCCCGCGCTGCGGGCGGGCTTCGTCGAGTGGGACGACCACTACAACTTCCTGAACAACCCCTACTATCGCGGCCTCGGCCGGGCCCAGCTCGGCTGGATGCTCACCAGCGCGTGGTCCGGGCACTGGGCGCCGCTCACGTGGCTGACGCTCGCCGCGGACTTTCGTCTGTGGGGGATGGCGCCGTTCGGCTATCACCTCACCAGCCTGCTGCTCCACGCCGCCGCCGCGGCCGTCTTCTTCTTCGTGGCCGCGCGCCTGCTGGCCCGCGCCCAGCCGCAGGCGGCCGAAGGCGCCATCCAGGCGGGGGCGGTGGTGGCCGCGCTCGTCTTCGCCGTGCACCCGCTGCGCGTGGAGTCGGTCGTCTGGATCAGCGAGCGCCGTGACGTGCTCTCCGGGCTCTTCTACCTGCTCACCGTGCTCGCGTACCTCCGCGCGGCCGACGCCGCGGCGGGCACGCGCCGCCGCTGGCTCGCGCTCTCGATCGCCACCTACGCGCTGGCGATGACGTCCAAGGCCATCGTGATGTCGCTGCCGGCGGTCCTGCTCGTGCTCGACGCCTACCCGCTGCGCCGGCTGACCGGCCACTGGCGCGAGCGCGTGCTCGAGAAGGTGCCCTACGTGGTGATCGCGGGCGCGGGCGCAGTGGCCGCCGCCAAGCTGGTGGCCGAGATCAAGACGCTCGCCGAGTATCCGCTGTGGGTGCGGCCGGCAGTGTTCGGCCACAACCTCGTCTTCTATCTCGAAAAGACCGTGCTGCCCCAGGGCCTGAGCCCCCTCTACGAGCTGCCCGCGCGCTGGGCCCTGGGCGACGGGCGGCTGCTCCTGGGGCTGATCCTGCCGATCGTCCTGACGCTCATCGTGCTCGCAATGCGCCACCGCTGGCCCGCGCCGCTGGCCGTGTGGGTCGCCTATGTCATCACGCTGCTGCCCGTCGGCGGGCTCGCCATCCAGGCCGGCCCCCAGCTCGCGGCGGACCGCTACACGTACCTGGCGTGCATGGGCCTCGCGCTGCTCGGCGGGGGCGCCTGCGCGCTCGCGCTGGGCCCAGCCGCGCTCACGCCTCGGCTGCGCGGTCTCGTGGCGGCCACCGCCGTCGTCGTGCTCCTCGGCCTGGCCGCGCTCTCGTGGCAGCACGCCGCGATCTGGCACGACAGCGTCGCGCTGTGGACGCACGCGACCGGCGTCGATCCCGCATGCGCGAAGTGCCAGAACCGTCTGGGCGCGTCGCTGCACGCTGCCGGCCTCTCCGCCGCGGGTATCGCGCCGATGCAGCGCGCCGTCGTGCTCCGCCCGGACGTCGGCGACTACCGGGCCGACCTGGGCCTCGTGCTGGTATGGCTGGGCCGGCCCGCCGAGGCCGTGCCGCAGCTCGAGCGCGCCGTGGAAGCCTTTCCCGACAACGTCGATCTCCAGAGCCGGCTCGGCGCCGCGCTCACGCAATCCGGGCACCCCGAGCAGGCGCGCCGCCGGCTCGAAACGGCGCTGGGCCGCCGCCCCGACCACGTCGGTGCGCTCACCGAGATGGGTTTCGCGCTCGTCGCCGCCGACGACGTCGCCGCCGCCGTGCCCTACTTCGAGCGCGCGATCACGCGCGCGCCGCGCGCGGCGGCGCCGCGGTACGGCCTGACGCGCGCCGTGGTGGCCCTCGGTGACCGTGCCCGCGCCGAGCGGGAGCTGGCCGCGCTGCGCGCGATCGATCCGCGCGCCGCCGAGCTGGCCGAGCGTGCGGCGCGGCGTTGACTTTGAAAACGGACGATCCGTATGATCCCGACATGCAGGCGTCCGGGGGCGACGATCGCGCGCTCGCGGACGCGATCCGGCGACACGAAGAGCGGTTGGCACGCGATCCCGAGTCGCTGGCCTTCGCCCAGCTCGCCGATCTCTATCGCAAGGGCGGCCGCACCGGCGACGCCATCCTCTGCTGCCGCGAGGGACTGCGGCGCTGGCCGCACTACACCACGGCCCGGCTCATCCTGGCCAAGACGCTCGTGGCCGAGGGGCAGCTCGACGCCGCGCTCGCCGAGCTCGGCGCCATTCTGCAGACCAGCCCGAAGGACGTACAATGTCACCGTCTGGCCGCCGAGGTGCAGCGCCGGGCGGGCCGTCTCGACGCGGCGGTCGGCCACCTCGAGAAGGTCGTCGAGCTCGATCCCGGCGATCGGGAGTCGAAGGGGCTGCTCTCTGTGCTCCGCGCCGATGCGGTGATGCCCGGCGACGGCGCCGGCCTGGTCCGGATCCTGGGGGACGACACCTTCGCCACGCTCTCCTTCGGCACGCTGTGCCTGGAGCAGGGCCTGGCCGAGGAGGCCGCGCTCGTGCTCAACCGGGTCGTCCGGCGGGCCCCCGACAACGCCGAGGCGCGCGAGCGGCTCGAAGCCGCGCTGCGCGCCCGCTCACGACGGAGAGGATAGAGTCCGATGCAGGTGTCGACCGCGGAGTTCAAGAAGGGATTGCGCATCGTCTTCGACGGCCAGCCGTACGCCATCGTGGACTTCCAGCACGTCAAGCCGGGCAAGGGCGGCGCCTTCGTGCGCACCAAGCTCAAGCACATGCGGCTGGGCAAGGTCATCGACAACACGTTCCGCTCGGGCGAGAAGGTGGAGCTGGTCGAGTACGAGGAAAAGCACATGCAGTTCCTCTACAAGGACGATCGCTACCACTTCATGGACACCGAGACCTACGATCAGCTTTCGCTCTCGACCGAGGAGGTCGGCGACGCACGCGACTACCTCAAGGAGAACATCGAGGTGGACGTCCTCTACATCGACGGCTCGCCGGTCGCGGTGGACGTGCCCAACTTCGTGGAGCTGGCGATCGCCCGCACCGACCCCGGCGTGCGCGGCGACACCGCCCAGGGCGGCACCAAGCCCGCCACGCTGGAGACGGGCATGGTGGTGCAGGTGCCGCTCTTCCTCAACGAGGGGGACGTCGTGAAGGTGGACACGCGCACCGGCGACTATCTCGGGCGCGTGGCGACGGCCGGCTGATGGCGCGCGCCTCGCAGTCCGCGCGCCCCGCCGCCCCGCCCGCCGGCGACGAGCGCATCGTCGAGCTCACCCGGCGCCTGGCCGGCGTGCTGTCCGAGCTGGGCCTCTCCGAGGTCGAGATCGAGTCCGGCGACGTGCGGGTGCGCGTCCAGCGCGCCGTGGCGCCCGTGGTGGCGGCCGTCGCGCCGGCGCCGGTGGCGCCGTCGGTGGCCTCGCCGGCCGAGCGCCCGCTGGTGGCCGACGTGGTCTCGCCCGCGCTGGTCACGCTGGAAGCCCCGATGGTCGGCACCTTCTACCGCGCGCCCTCGCCCACGGCCGATCCGTTCGTCAACGAGGGCGACGTGGTCAAGGAGAGCCAGGTGCTCTGCATCATCGAGGCGATGAAGCTGATGAACGAGATCGAGTCCAAGGTGGGCGGGCGCATCGCCAAGGTCCTCGTCGAGAACGGGCAGGCCGTGGAATACGGCCAGCCGCTGTTCCTCATCGATCCCCAGGGCTGAACGGACCGCGCGTTGATCCGCGAGACGATCGAGGCAGCGGTGCCGGCGGTCTACGGCCTGCGCCTGGCGGAGCTGGAAGACCGGTGGCGCCGGGTGCTGGGCGGATGACGGGCGCCTGAGATGTTCCACAAGATCCTCATCGCCAACCGGGGCGAGATCGCGCTGCGCATCATCCGCACGTGCCGCGAGCTCGGCATCCGCACCGTCATCGCGCACTCCACGGCCGACGCGCAGTCGTTGCCGGTGCGCCTGGCCGACGAGTCGATCTGCGTGGGCCCCGACGACGCGCGCGGCAGCTACCTGAACATCGCCGGGATCATCTCGGCCGCGGTCGTCACCGACAGCGAGGCGATCCACCCGGGGTACGGCTTCCTCGCCGAGAATCCCGCGTTCGCCGAGATCTGCCGCGGCTGCGGGCTCACCTTCATCGGGCCCTCGCCGGAAGCCATCCGCCTGATGGGCGACAAGGCCCAGGCCCGCGTGATCGCCAAGCAGGCGGGCGTGCCCGTCGTGCCCGGCAGCGAGCTGCCGCTCAAGGACGAGGCCGAGGCGGGTGAGATCGCCGAGGCCGCCGGCTTCCCCGTCATCTTCAAGGCGGCGGCCGGCGGCGGCGGGCGCGGCATGCGCGTGGTGCGCGGACGGGCCGAAGTGGCGCAGACGTTCGCGGCGTGCCAGGCCGAGGCCGGCGCCGCCTTCGGCTCCTCGGAGATCTACTGCGAGAAGTTCATCGAGGAGGCCCGCCACGTCGAGGTGCAGGTGCTCGGCGACAAGAACGGCATGCGCGTGCACCTGGGCGAGCGCGACTGCTCGGTGCAGCGCCGCCACCAGAAGCTCATCGAGGAGTCGCCGGCGCCCGTGCTGCCCGCGGAGACCCGGGCCGGCCTGCACAAGGCCGCCCTCGCCGCCGCCGCCGCCGTGAACTACGCGAGCGCGGGCACGGTGGAGTTCCTGGTGGACGCGCGCACGGGCGAGTTCTACTTCATCGAGATGAACACGCGCATCCAGGTGGAGCACCCGGTCACCGAGATGGTCACGGGCATCGACCTCATCCGCGAGCAGATCCGCGTGGCGGCCGGCGAGCCGCTCGGCTACCGGCAGGACGCCGTGCGCTTCGAGGGGCACGCCATCGAGTGCCGCGTGAACGCCGAGGACCCGGTGACGTTCGCGCCCAGCGCGGGCCGCGTGACGGCGTGGATCGCCCCCGGCGGCTACGGCGTGCGCGTGGACAGTCATCTGATGGCGCCCTACGTGGTGCCGCCCTTCTACGACTCCTTGCTGGCCAAGGTGATCGTGTACGGCCACGACCGCGCCGAGGCCATCGAGCGCATGAAGCGCGCGCTGGCCGAAACGGTCGTGGAAGGCGTGAAGACCACGATCCCGTTCCAGCTCAAGGTCCTGGCGGATTCGGCCTTCGTCCAGGGTGGCTTCAGCAGCGTGGACAGCGCCCGCCTCATCGCCGGCTGAATGGATCCCTCGCTCTACGTGATCCTCGACCGGGCCGTCGCCCGCGGCCGGGATCTCGTGGAGCTGCTCGACGCCGCCGTCGCCGGCGGCTGCCGCCTGGTCCAGCTCCGCGAGAAGGAGTGGCCGTCGGGCCGCATCCTGCCGCTGGCCGAGCGGTTGCGCGCTCGCTGTACCGCGGCGGGAGCGACCTTCATCGTGAACGATCGCGTCGACCTCGCGCTCGCGGTCGGGGCCGACGGCGTCCACCTGGGCCAGGACGATCTCCCGGCCAAGGCGGCCCGTCCGCTGCTGCGCCCGGGGATGATCCTCGGCATCTCCACCCACAGCGTGGCCCAGGCGCGCGCGGCGCAGGCCGACGGCGCTGATTACATCGCGGTCGGCTCGATGTTCGCGACGCGCAGCAAGGTGGAATTCGAGCTCGTCGGGACCGACCTGCTGCGGAAACTCCGCGGGGAGATCCGCGTTCCTCTGATAGGCATCGGCGGGATCACCCACGACAACGTCCGCGAGGTGATCGCGGCCGGCGCCGACGGCGTCGCCGTGATCTCGGCGGTGTGCGCGGCGGACGATCCGCGCGTGGCCGCCGAGCGGTTTGTCGCCCTCATCCGGGGCGCGCGGGGCTTGACCCCCTCCCGGCCGCCGCTATAATTGGCGGCGCGTAAATTCCTGATTCGACGATCAAGGAGGCTTCCCATGAAGCATGTCACCCTCCGCGGCGGCTTGGTGCTCGCCCTGGCGCTCGCCGTCGCCCTGCTGCCGGGCGCCTCTCCGATCGAGGCCCAGGGCAAGGGCACCATCAAGATCGCCACACAGAGCCCGCTCTCCGGCGGGCAGGCCGCGCTCGGTGAAGGCATCAAGCTCGGCACGCAGCTCGCGATCGACAAGTTCAAGGGCAACCTCGAGAAGGCCGGCTTCAAGGTCGAGCTCGTGCCCTTCGACGATCAGGCCAAGCCCGATGTCGGCGTGGCCAACGCCAAGAACATCATCGCGGACAAGGACATTCTCGCGGTCATCGGTCACCTCAACTCCGGCGTCGCGATTCCCTCGTCGGAGGTCTACAAGGAAACGAACCTCACGATGATCTCGCCGGCCAACACGAACCCCACCGTCACCGACCGCGGTTACGGCAACGTCAACCGCGTGTGCGGCCGCGACGACGTGCAGGGCGTGGTGGGCTCCGAGTTCGCCGCCGGCACCGTGAAGGCCAAGAGCGTCTACATCGTCCACGACAAGACCACCTACGGGCAGGGCGTGGCCGAGTTCTTCCGCGACGACGCCAAGAAGAAGGGCCTCAACGTGGCGGGCTTCGAGGGCACCGAGGAGAAGTCGAACTTCGATCCGATCCTGACGCCGATCAAGGCCAAGAACCCCAGCCTCATCTACTTCGGCGGCATCTACGACCAGGGCGCGCCGTTCTTCAAGCAGGCCAGCGAGAAGGGCATCAAGGCAAAGTTCATGGGCCCCGACGGCATGGACTCCTCGGACCTCACCAAGATCGCCGGCAAGGCCGTCGTCGGCATGTACTACACCTCGGCGGCCGGTCCCGCCTCGGCGCTGACCGGCGCCAAGGGCTTCGTCGACGACTACAAGAAGAAGTTCAGCAAGAATCCCGAGCCGTACGCGGCCGAGGCCTACGACGCCACCGCCATCGCGCTGAAGGCGATCGAGGCCGCGGCCAAGGGCGGCAAGCTGCCGAGCCGCGAGGCCGTGTCGGCGGCCGTGCGGCAGGTCAAGCACAAGGGCATCACGGGCGAGATCGAGTTCGACGGCAAGGGCGACCGCAAGAAGGCCCTCTACTTCGTGCTGCAGGTCGCCAGCGACAATCCGGAGAAGTGGGGCGAGAACAAGATCGTCAAGCAACTCACGATCGCGGCCCCATCCGCGAAGAAATAGCGCGAGTCACGCCACGGCGGCAGCAGCGGCGGGGACCCGCCCGGAACGCTAGACCAGAAGTTTAAGGGGTCCGGCCGGGCCCCCGCCGCCGCTGCCGCCGTGGCGCGCTTGTGCCGTCTCATCCCGATGGACCTTCAGCTGCTCGTCACCATCTTTCCCCAAGTTCTCCTCGACGGCATTCTCCTGGGGTTCATGTACGCCCTCATCGCGCTGGGGTACACCATGGTGTACGGGGTGCTGGAGTTCATCAACTTCGCGCACTCGGAGATCTTCATCGTCGGGGCGTTCGTCGGCGTCGAGATCCTGCTGGGCCTGAAGTCGGCCGGGCTGCTGGAGGCCATCCCGTGGCTGCCGGTGCTGCTGCTGGTGCTGGTGGCCGGCATGGCGGCCAGCGGGCTGCTGGCGGTCAGCATCGAGCGCATCGCCTACCGGCCGCTGCGCCACGCGCCGCGGCTGATCCCGCTCATCTCGGCCATCGGCGTGTCGTTCTTCCTGCAGGACGCCATCCGCCTGTTCGAGTCGATCTGGCGCAACGCCTTCAATCTCGTCTATCCGACCCTCGACGTCCTCAACCGCCGCTACGACCTGACCTCCACGATCGACATCCCGCTCAAGTCGGTGGTGGTCATCGCCGCCGCGCTGCTGATGCTGTGGGCGCTGTGGGCGCTCGTCAATCGCACGAAGATCGGCACCGCCATCCGCGCGGTGGCCGAGGACCAGGCCGCCGCCAGCCTCATGGGCATCAACGTCAACCGCATCATCTCGCTCACGTTCCTCATCGGCGGCGCCATGGGCGGCGCCGCCGGCGTGCTGTTCGGCGTCCAGTACAGCCTCGTCAATCCGTACACGGGGTTCATTCCCGGTCTGAAAGCGTTCACGGCCGCGGTGCTGGGCGGCATCGGCAATATTCCAGGCGCCATGGTCGGCGGCCTCGTGCTGGGGCTGCTGGAGGCGTTCGCCGCGTCCTACCTGTCGCTGCTGACGGGTGGGGCCTTCGGCGCCGAGTACAAGGACATCTTCGCGTTCTCGGTGCTCATCCTGATCCTGATCTTCCGCCCCAAGGGCCTGCTCGGCGAAGTCGTGCGAGAGCGCGCGTGACCCACGCGGCGGCGTCGATCGCCCTGCTGGCGCTGGGCGGTGCCGCCGTCTGGATCTATCCGCGCTCGATCCTGGCGTTCCTGGTCTTCCAGTGCGCGTTGCTGGCCATCTACGTCGCGCGCGTGCCGTGGTGGCTGCGCGCGGCGCTGCTCGCGTTCGGGTTGCTGGTGATGATGCCGGTGATCGGCGGCCGCAACGGCTACTACCTGGAGGTGGCCACGCAGGTCTGCATCTTCGCCGCGCTCGCGCTGGGCCTCAACATCGTCGTCGGCCTGGCGGGACTGCTCGACCTCGGCTACGTCGCGTTCTTCGCGGTGGGCGCCTACACCTGGGCCATCGTGGGCTCGCCGCACGGCAACGTCATCTTCGGCGGCGGCTTCCCGCTGCCGGCCTGGATGTTCTACGTGTTCTTGCTCGTCGGGCTGCTGGTGGCCGCGATCACCGGTGTGCTGCTCGGCCTGCCGGTGCTGCGCCTGCGCGGCGACTACCTGGCCATCGTCACGCTCGGCTTCGGCGAGGTGATTCGCGTGCTGGCCAACAACCTCGACAAGCCGATCAACATCACGAACGGCCCCAAGGGCCTCACGCCGATCTCGCGCCCGCCGCTGCCGTACTTCGTGGAGTACAACCAGGGCTTCTACTTCCTGGTGCTGCTGATCGTGATCGTCGTGATCCTCGTGAATCGCCGCCTGGAGGACTCGCACATCGGCCGCGCCTGGGAAGCGATGCGCGAGGACGAGCTGGCCGCGCAGGCCATGGGCGTGCCGCTGGTGCGCTCCAAGCTGCTCGCCTTCGCGTGCGGCGCGTCCTTCGCGGGCGTCATGGGCGTGGTCTTCTCGGCCAAGCAG
>Ga0066710_100004022_pt1 | contig 12831 bp, 12 predicted proteins | sample GraSoiAngelo_159_FD_79666 | JGI IMG/M metagenome (GOLD analysis project Ga0066710, IMG submission 79666) | Grasslands soil microbial communities from the Angelo Coastal Reserve, California, USA - 14_1009_16_40cm | ecosystem: Environmental > Terrestrial > Soil > Grasslands | place: USA...
GACCCCGAGGGAAGCCGCTTCACGCTCACCGAGGGAGCCGCGTTCCTCATCGCGCACAAGTCCGAGGGATCGATCCGCGACGCCGTCAGCGCGCTCGACCAGGTGGTGTCCTCGGGCGAGACCACGATCGACGAGGAGCTGGTGAGGCGCATCCTCGGGATCGCCGACCGCGAGGTCTTCTTCGCGCTCGCCGATGCGATCGTGCGGCGCGACGCCAAGGCAGCGCTCCACGCCCTTCACCAGGGTTTCGCGAAGGGACTCGACGCGCGCGACCTGGCGGAGGGGCTGGCCGAGCACCTCCGGCACCTCCTGATCCTCAGGGTCGATCCGGAAGGCGCCGATCTGGTGGCGGCGAGCGCCGAGGACCTGAAGCGCCTGCGGGCCCAGGGGGAGGGCTGGTCCGAGGGCGACTTGCTGCGGTTGCTGCGCATCGTGACCGACGTGCTCACCCCGATGCGCGACAGCCCTCAGCCCCTCATCCATCTCGAGGCCGCGGTGATGCAGATGGCGACGCTCGAGGCGGGGGAGACGCTGAGCGAGATCCTGGAGCGCCTGCAAGAGCTCGAGCAGCGCCTCGGCGGCGAGCCGGGCGCCTCGCCGCCCCGGCGGTCGACGCCCGGCTCCGGAGCCCGGTCGAGCTGGGCCGCGCCGGTCTCGACCGGGTCTCCCTCCGCCACGGCGGTGCCGCCGCAGCCGTCGCCGCGCGAAGCCACGGTGGCGCCACAGCCGGCGCCGCGCGAGGGCGCGGGAAGCCAGCCGGCCATGCGCAAACCTGAGTCGGCCGAGGTCCATCGAGCGGCGGGTGCCGTCCCCTCCGCCACGGCGGTGGCCGACGAGCCCCTGGAGCTCGACGAGCGCGTGGAGCAGTGCTGGCGGCAGGCGATCGCCGGGACCAACGCGAGGAAGCGGCTGCTCGGCGCGTTCGTGGAGGAGAGTCGCTTCCTCGGCCGCACGCCTGCCGGCCTCGTGCTCGCGACCGACGATCTCCATCGAGCGGTGATCGAGGAGAAGGAGAACCGCGCGCTGCTGGCCGACGAGGTGCGCCGCGCCTTCGGCGAAGCCCTGCCGGTGGTGTGCGTGCCGCTCGCGGGGCCGCCGCTCGCGGAGAAGCCGAGCATCGAGAGCACGCGCGAGATGGTCCAGCGCGCGGTGGCGTGGTTCGAGGGCGAATCCATCGCGCCCGCCCAGAGAGGAGCCGAGAGGAACCGCGGATGAAGAGCTTCGGAGACATGGTGAAGCAGGCCCAGAAGGTGCAGAAGCAGATGGCCGCGCTGCAGGAGAAGCTCGCCGAGGACCGCTACGAGGCCAGCGCCGGAGGCGGCGCGGTGCGGGCCGTCGTGGACGGGAGGCAGATGCTCAAGGAGATCACGATCAGCCCGGAAGCGCTCAAGGATGGCGACGCCACCCTGCTCGAGGACTTGGTCCTTGCGGCGGTCGGTGAGGCCCAGCGAAGCTCCGAGGCGCGGATGAACGAGAGCCTTGGCAAGCTGACCGGCGGCTTCAACCTTCCCTTCTAGAGCAAGCAAGCAGCCCCTGGCATGTACAGCTCGAAGTATCTCGAGCTCCTGATCGAGGAGCTCGTCAAGCTCCCCAGCATCGGGCACAAGAGCGCCCAGCGGCTGGCTCTTCACCTGCTGCGCGCCCCGCGCGAGGACGCGCTGCGCCTCGCCGAAGCGATCCGGGCGGTGCGCGAGCGGGTCGCCTTCTGCACCGTGTGCGGGAACTTCACCGAGCAGGATCCCTGCCCGCTGTGCGTCGATCCGGAGCGCGATTCCACCGTGGTGTGCGTGGTGGAGCAGCCGGTCGACGTGCTGGCGTTCGAGCGCACCGGCCGGTTCAAGGGGCGCTACCACGTGCTCGGCGGGGCGCTCTCGCCGCTCGACGGCACGAGTCCCGAGGACCTGAGGATCCGCGAGTTGCTCGAGCGCCTGCGGCCGCCAGAGGACGGCGGCGAGGCCGCGGGCGAGATCCGGGAAGTCATCCTGGCCACCAATCCCAACGTGGCCGGCGAGGCCACGGCGCTCTATCTCTCGCGCCTGCTCGAGCCGCTCGGCCTCAGGGTGACGCGGATCGCGCGCGGCGTGCCGATGGGCTCCGACCTCGAATACTCCGATCAGGTCACGCTGGCGCGCGCGCTCGAGGGACGCCGCGAGGTCGAGTAGGCGGCTCCGGCCGCCCTTCCTTCCATGAACGCCAACTGGTTCGACGCGATCCGCGTCCTCTCGCTGCCGCTCCTGATCGGGCTCAACGGCTACTTCGTGGCCGCCGAGTTCGCGCTCGTCAAGGTGCGCTGGACGCGGGTCGAGGAGCTGGTGCGGGAGGGGCGGTTCGGCGCCGCGGCGGTGCGCCACGCGATCGAGAACCTCGACGACGCGATCGCCGCCTGCCAGCTCGGGATCACGTTCGCCAGCCTCGGGCTCGGCTGGCTCGGGGAGCCGGCGCTGGCTCACCGGATCGAGCCGCTGTTCCGCGACCTGCCGGGGCACTGGGGGGTGACGCTCACGCACGGGGTGGCGGTCGGGGTTGCATACCTCTTGCTCACCTACCTGCACGTGGTGCTCGGCGAGCAGGCGCCCAAGGCGCTCGCGATCCAGCGCTCCGAAGACGTGGCGCTCGTGGTGACGGGCCCGTTGGTCGCCTTCTCTCGCGTGTTCCGGCCTTTCATCTCGGCGATCGGGCGCTCGAGCGGATTGGTGGTGAGGATGTTCCGGATCCCGCCACTGCCGCCCGCCAAGGAGGTGCACTCGGTGGACGAGCTCCGCATGCTGGTGCAGGAGACGCAGGAAGCCGGCGTCATCGCCCCCGACCAGGCGAGCTACGTGGAGAACGTGTTCCGCCTCTCCGACAAGAAGGTCCGCCACATCATGGTGCCCCGCGACAAGGTGGTGACCCTCTCGCTCCATGCTTCCGAGGACGAAGTGCTCGCCGTGGCGCGCGACACCGCGCACACCCGCATGCCGGTCTGGGAGGGGAACCCAGACAACATCGTCGGCATCGTCAACACCAAGAACCTGTTCCACCTCTTCAGCCTCAAGGGCGTCGTGATCCTCATGGACGCGATGTACCCGCCGCTCTTCATCGATCCCGACACCGCGGTGGCGCGGCTGCTTCGCATCTTCCGGCGCGAGCGCCGGCCGATGGCGGTGGTGCGCGATCTCGGCGGCAGGTTCCTCGGCATCGTGACCCTGGAGGACATCCTCGAGGAGATCGTGGGCGAGATCGAGGACGAGCACGACGCCCCGCGGCCCACGGTGGGAGCCGCCTCGCGCGAGTAGGCCCGCGCTGGACGCTCGCGGGCGCGAGGTGTGGGCCGCCCCGCCGCGCGTTCGCCGGCGAGGGAGCGAGGCCGTCCGATGCCGCGATCAGGGTGGCGGCGCCAGCCGGCGCCCCGCTTCCAGCACCCGTTCCGCGACGTCGTTGCGCAGCATGCAGCCCGCGTAGCGGACCGGCGTGCCGGGCAGCGTCAAGCCGACCAGCGAGTAGCTCGAAACGATGCGGTCGCGCCAGGCGGGGTCGATGTCGAGGCTCATCCCCAGGTAGTGGAGAGTGTCGCGCACCACCGGATGGCCGAGCAGGATCTGCGGCCGCAAACGATAGAGCTCCGCCTCGGCGAGCACCCACTGGTGGCCGGGGCGGTCCGTGGCGCGCCTGCGGTAGCGCGAGTGATCCGGTGCGCACAGGCCCAAGAGGTCGATGGTGTAGAGCCCCGAGACGTAGGGGATCACGCCGGCGGCGGTGGTGGCGAGGGTGTCGGTGGGCTGGGTCACGCGCTCGAGCATCTCGCCGAGCCTGCGCCAGTTCTCGAGGTCCCGGCGCGCGATCCACACCGAGTTGGGAGCGCCGTTCGGCACCTGCTGCCGCCACGAGGCCCGAAGGTCGAGGCTCACGTACGCCATCAGCGAGACCATCGCGAACGCCCATCCCAGGCGCCTCGCCGCCCGGGATCCGCCGAAGCCCATCCACCCTTCCAGTGCGGCGGCTGCCACCAGCGCGATCAGCGGCAGCATCGGGACGACGAAGCGGAAGAGCGGCATCCAGTCCCCTCCGGTGGCGCAGACGTAAGCGAGGAAGGGGAGAACGATCGCGCCCATGAGCCCCAGCTCCCTGCCGGCGAGCCCGCGCCAGGCTCCGAAGAGCAGGCTGGCCACGATCGCGGGGACGAGCCAGAGGAGGTGGAGCTCCCCGAGCGCGAGGATCACATAGCGGCCTCCTTCCGGCGCCTGCAGGAGGCCCGGAGCCTTGATGGCGAAGCTGTTGGGGAGAAAACGGTGGTAGTAGGCTAGCCGCCAGGCCAGGTGAGGCCCCGCCACGACCAGCCAGGCGCCGGCCCATGCCATCCACGACCGGACGGAACCGCAGCGGAGGAGCGCCAGCGTCAGGAGAAGAGCCCCCACGCAGGCGGTCACGAGGGCGCCCTCCGGGCGGGTGAGCGAGGCCAGGCCGAGGAGAAAGGCGCTGCCGAGGAGCGGACGCGTTCGGAACGAGTCGCCGGGTGCCAGCGCCGCCGCCGTCGCCAGCGTCGCGGACGTGACGAGTAACGTGAACAGCGCGGTCTCGAGCCCGCTCGTGGCGTAGGCGGCGAAGGCGGGGTTCGCGGCGAGGATGGCGCCGGCGAGCAGGGGGCTGGCACCCCGCCGCCGTATCGCCGCCATGACGAGCCCGAGCGTGCCCAGCGAGCAGACCACGCCGAGGCCCGGCATCCACAGCTCCGGCCTCCCGCCCGCGCGAATGACGAGGGAGGCGATCAGCGTCCAGAGAAAGTTCGAATAGCCCTCGACGCGCTCCCCCGGGTTGTAGACCAGGCTAATGCCCCCGGCCAGGTTTCGGGCGTACCGGTAGGAGATGAAGGCATCGTCGGAGACGAACCAGAGGGTCAACATGTGGGCTAGGCCGAGAAGCAAGAGGGCCGCCGCGGCAGCCGCCTCGAGCCTGGGGGAGAGCATGAGCTCGGGCGGGTGCTCGGCCTGGTCGAGATCGCCCCTTCTCGAGCGTTTCATCCCGGCGCAATGTGCCCGAGAGCCGGGGCTCGTCCAAGGCCCCTGATCCTTGCGCGGCCGCTCTTAGCACCGAATCACTTGCCGCCATGAGCTTTAGGTGCTGGGCCTGTAACCCCGTTCGACGCCTCGTGCCCTGGCCTCGCTGGCACGCAGCGTGACTTGCCTCCGACGGCGGCTGTCTTATCGCTTGCTTCTTTCTCCCGAGCCATGCTAAGCATCCCGCCGGAACACGGACGTGCCACGGAGTCACGTGGTCACCTCGAACCGCCGGAGTGCGGGGGGTGCATGCCTCAATGGACTCTGTTTGAAAACGATTTTCACGCCATCGACGCGGTTCTCAACGACTTCCTCGACCGAACCAACGCCCTGTCGGTGCACCTGGTGGATCGCTCCGGCCAGCTCATCACCTCTGCTGGCCGCACCGGAGACTTCGATCCCACTGCCTTTGCCAGCCTGATCGCCGCCGACTTCACCGCCAACGCCGAGCTGGCCCAACTCCTGGGCGAGAAGAGCGCGGACGCCGTGGTGAGCGAGGGCAAGAACCGTTCGGTTCACTCGTGCATGCTGGCCGGGCGGGTCATCATGTCCACCGTCTTCGACCGCCGCAGCACGCTGGGGCTGGTGAGGTTCCGGGCCCAGCGGGCGGTTCAGGCGCTCGATGTGGTGTTCCGCGGCCTGTTCGAGAAGGTCGGCCTCGGCGAGTCGACGCCGAACGTGCTGTCGTCGCGCGCGCCGGAGTTCGCGGCCGAGGCCGGACGCGAGGTGGACGCGCTCTTCGGCGACTGACCTCCCCAAAGCTCCGCATCCCGACACCGGTCGGGCCTCCGGGGGCCCCATGGCGCTGATCAACCATCGAGCGCGCGAGATCCACTTCAAGATCATCTATTACGGCCCCGGCCAGGGCGGGAAGACCACCAACCTGAGGGTGCTCCACGAGCGCCTCCCTCCGGAGCGGCGCGGCAAGCTGCTGTCGATCTCCACCGACCAGGAACGCACGCTGTTCTTCGATTTCCTGCCCATCGACCTCGGGCAGGTGATGGGTTTCACCACCCGCTTCCACCTCTATACCGTGCCCGGCCAGGTCTACTACCGGCTGTCGCGGCGCGCCGTGCTCCAGGGCCTGGACGGTCTCGTGTTCGTGGCGGACTCCCACCCCGCGCGCGAGGAGGCGAACCTCGATTCGCTGCTCGACCTGAACGAGCACCTGTCGGTGCTGGGGATGACCCCGCAGCAACTGGCCCAGATCCCGAGGGTCGTCCAGTACAACAAGCGGGATCTCCCCCAGGCGCTCCCCCTCGAACGGATGCGCCAGGCCGTGAACCCTGGAGGCGCCTTCGAGTTCGAAGCGGTCGCGATCCGGGGCAGGGGCGTCGCCGAGACGCTGCGGGCCGCGTGCAAGGCGGTGATCGCGCGCCTGGTCGAAGAGCCGCTGGAAGACGGGGTAGGGGCGCGGGCGGAATCCGGCGCCGGCGGCGCGCCTCTGTCGCCCGCGGCGCCTCCCGTAGCTCTCGGCGCCGCGCGGGGGTCGGGGCCGCTGGGGTGAGGGCCCTGCTCCAGGCACTCGCCACCCTTGGTCCCGTCGGCTACTTCCCGGTCGCCCCCGCCTCGGCCGCGAGCGCCGTCGTGGTGCTGATCGGGTGGTTCATCCCGCCATCCTCTCTCCCGGTCGCCCTGGCCCTGATCGCCGCCGGCGCGGCCGTTGCCGTCTGGGCCTCGGGCGAGGCCGAGAAGACCCTCGGCCACGACGCCAAGTCGATCGTCGCCGACGAGGTGGTCGGGCAGAGCCTCGCGCTGCTCCTGGTTCCGCGCGCGCCGATCGGATTCGCCGCGGCGTTCGTTCTCTTCCGGCTGTTCGACGTCTGGAAGCCCCTCGGTGTGCGGGGGCTCCAGCGCCTCCCCGGCGGCTACGGCGTAGTCGCCGACGACGTGGGGGCGGGGCTCATCGCCTGCGCCGCGTTCCACGCCGGCTGGTGGGGGATGCGCCGCATGGGCTGGCTGTCGTGAGCGCGTTTGCGCCCCTCGTGACGATGCGGCACATTGCGTCGCGGCCGTTTCTTGCGCTGGGCTCCGGGGCTGCTCGAATCCCTGATGCAGATCGAGATCATCACCGTCGGCAACGAGATCCTCTCGGGCCGCACCGTGGACACCAATTTCGCGTTCCTGGCGCGGGCGCTGGAAGCGGCCAGCGTCCAGGTGGGCTGGCACACGGCGGTCGGGGACCAGAGCGAGCGCATCGCCGAAGCACTTCATGCGGCGCTCGGGCGGGCCGACGCGGTGGTGATGACCGGTGGGCTCGGCCCCACTCCCGATGATCTGACCCGCAAGGCGGTGGCGACCGCCCTCGGCCGCCCGCTTCGGCTCGACGAGCAGGTGGTCGAGAGCATCCGCGCGCGCGCGCGCACCCTGCGGCGGACCCTCCCGGCCTCGGTCGAGACCCAGGCCTTGATCCCGATCGGGGCCCAACTCTGGCCCAACCGCCTCGGCACGGCACCCGGGATCCTGATCCTGGAGGACCAGAAGCCGGTGATGCTCCTTCCCGGAGTTCCCCAGGAGATGGAGGCGCTGGCCGAGGAGCACCTCGTCCCCTACCTGCGCAAGCGGAGCCGCCGGGTGGTCGAGACCTTCACCCTGAGGACCTCGGGCGTTTTCGAGAGCGCCCTTCAGGAGAAGATCGGCGCGCTGCCGCAGGGCTGGTCCGGGGCGTCGCTGGCCTACCTGCCGAGCTTTTTCGGTGTGGACCTGCGCGTCACGGTCGCGGGCGACGACGCGGAGCCGGTGGAGAGGGTGACCGGCCGCGCGTATCGCGAGCTCAGAGAGCGTGTGGGGCCGGTCGTCTACGCCGAGGGGACGCACACCATGGACGAGGTCGTGGGGGAGATCCTGCTCGAGCGCGGGCTCCGGCTGGCGACCGCCGAGTCGTGCACCGGGGGACTCCTGGCCAAGCGCATCACCGACACGCCGGGCGCCTCGCGCTACTTCGAGCGCGGCTACGTCACCTACTCGAACGCCTCCAAGGTGGAACTGCTCGACGTTCCCGCCGCCGACATCGAGAAGCACGGGGCGGTGAGCGCGCCGGTCGCCGAGCAGATGGCCGCCGGCGCCGCACGCCGCGCCGGGGTCGAGGTCGGCGTCAGCATCACGGGGATCGCGGGGCCCGGAGGCGGGACCGAGGCCAAGCCGGTGGGCACGGTGTTCGTCGGGCTCTCGGCTTCGGGGAGCACCGCGGCGAGGAAGTTCCACTTCGCGGGCACCCGGTACGCGATCCGGGAGCGCTCGGTGCAGTACGCGCTCGACATGGTCCGCCGGCAGCTTCAGGGGCTGCCGCTCGAGCCCCGCCTCGACGGATGAGGTTCTTCGGCTCATGAGGCTCTTCCTCGCGGTTTTCCCGCCGCCCGAGGTCCAGCGCGCGGCGTTCGCAATCGAGGAGGAGCTGCGCCGTTCCGGGGACGGGGTGTCGTGGGTCAAGCTCGAGAACCTGCACTACACGATGCGATTCCTGGGAGAGCTCGGGGAGGACGGCGCCCGGCGAGCGGCCGAAGCCGCGGCGGAGGCGGCCGCGGGAGCGCTCGAGTCTCCCGCGGCTCTCGGCGCGCTCGGCGCGTTCCCGAGCTCACGCCGCGCCCGGGTGCTCTGGGTCTCGCTGTCCGAGGGCGCGGAGGAACTGGCGAATCTCGCGCGTGCCCTCGAGGACGCTTTGAAGCGGCGGGGTTTCGGCCGGGCGGACCAGCGCTTCTCGGCGCACCTGACCCTCGGCCGGGTGCGGGTGCCCGGCCCCGACTGGACCGACCGGCTCGCCGCGGTTAAGCTGCCGGATCCGGCCGCCACCCGCTTCACCGTCGATCGACTTCTCCTGGTCGAGAGCCATCTCTCGCCCCGCGGCTCGACCTACACGGTGCGCACCGAGGCGCTGCTCGCCAGCGGTGATCCGAGTCGACTCCCGCCGCGCGGGACGTCGTGAGCGGCCGTGCGGAAACACCCGCCCGCCGGCGAAGCGATCTGCTGGTCCTCGGCGCCATCGCCCTCGGGAAGCTCCTCCTCCAGCTCACCGCGATCACGCGCTACGGGTACTTCCGCGACGAGCTCTACTACCTGGCCAGCACCGAGCACCTCGACTGGGGCTACGTGGAGCATCCGCCGCTCTCGATCGCGGTCCTGGCGATGGTGCGGGCGGCCCTCGGCGACTCGCTCGTCGCCCTGCGCATCGTGCCGGCGCTCGCGGGAGCGGCGACCGTGTTCCTCACCGGGCTGATCGCGCGCCGGCTCGGGGGCGGGCGCTACGCCCAGGTCCTCGCGGCGCTCGGCGCCACGCTCTCGCTCGTCTTCCTCGGCACCGACGGGTACTTCTCCATGAACTGTTTCGATCTCCTCTTCTGGACCCTCGCGGTCCTGGTGCTGATCGAGGCACTCGACTCCGGCTCCCCGCGCCACTGGCTCGTCCTCGGCGTGGTCTTGGGCCTCGGGCTCTTGAACAAGATCAGCACGCTGTGGTTCGGCGGCGGCCTGCTGGTCGGCCTGCTGTTCACGCCTCACCGTCGACGGCTCGCCACGCCCTGGCCGTGGGTCGCGGGGGCGATCGCCGCCGCCCTCTTCCTGCCGCACGTGCTGTGGCAGGCGAGGAACGGCTGGCCCACGCTCGAGTTCATGCGCAACGCGACGTCGCAGAAGATGGCGGCGGTCTCGCTCGGGAAGTTCCTGCTGGATCAGATCCTCTCCATGAACCCGGTCACGGCGCCCCTGTGGCTCGCGGGGCTGCTCTTTGGGCTCTTCGCGCGGGCGGCGCGGCCGTGGCGGATCCTGTCGCTCCTCTATCTCGCGGTGTTCGCGCTCCTCGTCGCGGGGGGCCGGAGCCGCGCGTCCTACCTGGCCGTTGCATATCCGATGCTCCTCGCACTCGGCGGGATCGCGTGGGAGCGGAGTCTGTCGCGTCCGGCTCGAGCCTGGCTCAAGGCGCCGGTTGCGACAGCGATGGTCCTGCTGGGGTTGCCGCTCATCCCCTTCGCCATCCCGGTGCTTCCCGTGGACACCTTCATTCGCTACCAGAAGGCGCTGGGCCTGCAACCCCGCACCGAGGAGCGCCACCGCATGGGAGCCCTTCCTCAGCAGTACGCGGACATGTTCGGCTGGGACGAGATGGCGGCGCTGGTCGCGCGGGCCTACGGGCGCTTGACCCCCGCGGAGCAGGCCCGCTGCCGGGTGTTCGGGCAGAACTACGGAGAGGCGGGGGCCATCGACGTGCTCGGGCGCCGCCTCGGGCTTCCGCGCGCCATGAGCGGGCACAACAGCTACTGGTTGTGGGGGCCGGGCGACTTCGACGGGAGCGTGCTCATCATCATCGGCGGCGATCGCGCCGACAACGCCGCGTTCTTCGACAGCCTCGAGGTGGTCGGCACGACCGAGTCGCGCTACTCCATGCCCTACGAGCGGGGGCTCGAGGTGTCGATCGCCCGGCGGCCCAAGATGTCGCTGCAGGGAGTGTGGCCGAGGCTCAAGATGTATCTTTGACGGATTCGATCGGGCGCGGCCCGGTTCGACCGCAGGAGGGCCGGCATGAGAGCGCGAAGAAGCGTATGGCCCTGGCCGGTGCTGCTCGCCGTGGCCCTCATCGGCGGCTGCTCCAAGAGAGAACGGCCGACGCCGCCCTGTGCCTTCAGCGCGACGGGCACGTCGGACGCCGTGATCACTCTGCACGGACAGACCACCATGAAGTGCATCAGCACCAAGGGACTGGTCACGGTGCAGGGACCCGGCGTTCCCGGTACCGTCGGCTGGCATCTCTACAACATCGCGGAGGCGTCGAGCTCCGAGCGCGCGCGGGCGATCCTGGATGAAATGTTCGTGAGCGACGCCACGGTCGGTGACACGCTCGTGTTCGAGGTCGTGACGCCGTTTGCCGGGACGAACTGCTCCCCTTACGCGGCAGCCACGCTCTCCGTTCCCAGTGCGATGAACTGCGTGGTGGAAGGTGCCGTGGGTCCGGTTGACGTGGCCTTTCTCTCCAGCGCCCTGACGGTGAGGGAGTCGGACAGCGTCAGCGTATCGGTGCAAGCGCACAACGGCCCGTTCGACATCGTGGTCGCAAAGGGCTCGGTCCACATCGAGGCGGCCGTGCCCGAGACCGGACACTGCCTGGCCAGGACCGGAAAGGGGCACATCGATCTCCACCTGCCTGCGTCCAGCTCGGTGACGCTGATCGCGAGGTCGGAGCGCGGAATGGTCACGGTGACTGGCCTGGTCCTGTCGGGACGCGTCGACAGCACGGGCTTCGTGGGCGGAACTCTCGGTGCCGGAACCGACACGGTCCGCCTCGAGACCAAGGACGGCAACATCGCGGTGGGGCCTCCCGAGCTTCGCGGCGCCAGCCGGCTCGCGCGCGGACTGCCCGAACGCTCCCTCGGTGGCGGCCGGCTCGTGTATGATGCCTGGGGCGTGGGACCGCACGCCCAACACCTGCGAGCCCGCCCGACATCTGCGGCGACAAGCCGGGTCTTTGATCCCCGCGAGAACGGTACGCCCCTGCGAAGGAGACGCAGAACATGATTCCCAACAGCCCCACAGCCAAGGAGAAGACCAAGGCGCTGGATCTCGCGCTGCAGCAGATCGAGAAGCAGTTCGGGAAGGGCGCCATCATGAAGCTCGGCGAGGAGAGCGCGCGGGTGCCGGTGGAGGTGGTTTCCACCGGCTCGATCGGGCTCGACATGGCGCTCGGCGTCGGCGGCGTGCCGCGCGGCCGGATCATCGAGATCTACGGGCCCGAGTCCTCGGGCAAGACCACGCTCGCGCTCACCATCATCGCCAACGCCCAGAGGACGGGTGGGAACGCGGTCTTCATCGACGCCGAGCACGCGCTCGACGCCGCCTACGCGCAGAAGCTCGGGGTGGACATCACCAACCTGCACGTAGCCCAGCCCGACACCGGGGAGGAGGCGCTCGAGATCGCCGATCATCTGGTGCGCTCGGGCGCGGTGGACGTGGTGGTGATCGACTCGGTGGCCGCCCTGGTCCCGCGGGCCGAGATCGAGGGCGAGATGGGCGACTCGCACGTCGGGCTCCAGGCGCGCCTGATGTCCCAGGCGCTGCGCAAGCTCACCGGCTCGATCTCGAAGAGCAAGACGTGCGTGGTATTCATCAACCAGATCAGGATGCAGATAGGCGTCATGTTCGGATCGCCAGAAACGACGGCCGGGGGGCGTGCGCTCAAGTTCTACGCCTCGGTGCGCATGGACATCCGGCGCATCGCCACGCTCAAGGAGGGCGAGAGCGCGATCGGCAACCGCACCAAGGTGAAGGTGGTGAAGAACAAGGTCGCCGCGCCGTTCCGCGAGGCAGAGTTCGACATCCTCTACAACGAGGGGATCTCGCGCGAGGGCGAGCTGCTCGACTACGCGATCGACAAGGGCGTAGTGCAGAAGGCGGGCACCTGGCTCTCGTTCGGCGAGGAGCGGATCGGCCAGGGCCGCGAGAACGCTCGGATGTTCCTGAAGGAGCACCCCGACGTCCGCGCGCAGATCGAGGCCAAGCTCCTGCCGGCGATCGGCCTCAGGCCGGCGACGCCCGCTCAGGCACCTCAACCAGCGACGGCGGGGCCCAACCGGCCCCCGGCCAGCCCCGCTCGCCCGCCGGCGATGGTGGCGAGCGGAGATCGCAAGCGTTGAGCCGATCGTTCTCGGACCCACCAGGCTCGGTGGGTCCGGGTCGCACACAACCCCAGTTTCGGAGGTGGCGATGCGCAAGCTCGTCGGACGCGTAATGTTCGGGCTGATCGTCCTGGCCTTGATGGGCTCATGCACCACGGCTCAGAAGGCGGAGACGCCGAAGGCCGATACGGCGGCGATCA
>Ga0066710_100004023_pt1 | contig 12829 bp, 12 predicted proteins | sample GraSoiAngelo_159_FD_79666 | JGI IMG/M metagenome (GOLD analysis project Ga0066710, IMG submission 79666) | Grasslands soil microbial communities from the Angelo Coastal Reserve, California, USA - 14_1009_16_40cm | ecosystem: Environmental > Terrestrial > Soil > Grasslands | place: USA...
GCGGAGCAGCGATACCAAAACTGGAGTACGTTCCTACCACAATCCCTACCACCAGGGCAAAGGAGAAAGCACGAAGCACCTGGCCGCCCATCAGGAACAGGACGAGCACGGTAAGGAAAGTCAGACCGCTGGTCAAGATTGTTCGCGAAAGAGTCTGATTGATGGACTTGTTGACCACGTCGGCAAACGATTCCTTGCGCAGCAAGCGGTTGTTCTCACGGATGCGATCGAAAATGACAATCGTGTCGTTCATGGAATAACCGACCAACGTGAGCAAAGCCGCGATGACCGTCAGCGAAATCTCGAAGTGCAGCAACGAGAAAAGCCCTAAGGTGATCAGCACGTCATGAAAAACGGCCAAAACGGCGGCGGCTCCGTAAACCCACTCGAATCGAAAGGCAATATATACCAGCATGCCGCCCAAAGCATAGAGGGTAACGAAAATCGCCTGCTTGCGAAGCTCGGCGCCAACCTTGGGGCCGACGACTGCAACTTCGCGAATGGCGAAAGGCCCGAGAGCATAGCTGTTTTTCACCGCGGCGAGGACCGGCGCGGTCACGCCGTCAACTTTCGAGAGGTCATCGAAATTGGTGAGCACGCCGTTGGCGGTTTTGTCGCGGTAGTCGAGAAGTTTTCTGGCGAGCTGCTGGTAACGATCAGCGGCGTTGACGGAAAGGACCAGAGGATCCTTCTCGGTAAGGACCGCGGCAAGCGAGGAGAGCGTCGCGGAATTGAAATCGCCCTTGTTCGATCCAGAAACTCCGTAGGTGGCGTTCAATGCGCCCAGCACTTTCTCCCTGCTGGCTTGGTCGTCGTCCTGGCCTTTGCCTTCCACGAAGATCAGCACTTCGTTAGAATGAGGATTGGCGATATCACTTACACTCTGGATTTCGGTGTTGCCGAGCCCTTGGGCGGCAAGACCGCTGCGAAGCTTGTCCACATGGGGAGCCTGGGCGAAGCGCACATCCACGTTGGTGCCGCCTTTGAAGTCGATCCCGTATCGCAGACCGCCTTTGAAGAAAATCGACGTCCACCCGGCGAGGAGAAGAATGCCACTCAAGGCAAAGAAATACTTGGCTTTGCCCATCCAGTCGATATTGGGCTGTTTGAAGAGCTCGATCATGCGGCCTTTACTTCCCTTTCTTAGACACCAGAGCAGGCGGAAGGTTCCCGGCGTAAAACCCTCTACCTAGGGTAGAGGAACCCACGCCCCGAACCCACAGCCCACCCGCTTGGATTCGGATGGGACGCTCGCCCCAGCAGTCCTAGTACACCCTAAATACTCAATTCGGCCTGACGGTCCATTTTCGTCAGGTGATACTGGAAAATCGTTTTCGAAACGTAGATCGCGGTGAAGACGTTGGCGATCAAACCAATCGTCAAAGTGATGGCAAAGCCGCGGATCGGGCCGGTTCCAAAGAGGAAGAGGAAAAAGGCCGAGACTACCGTCGTCACGTGCGTGTCGATAATGGTCAGGAAGGCTTTGTCAAAACCGGCGTCCACGGCAGCCGAAGCGGACTTGCCGTTACGCAGTTCCTCGCGGATGCGTTCGAAGACAAGAACGTTGGAATCCACCCCCATGCCGATAGTTAGGATGACACCGGCGATGCCGGGTAGCGTCAGTACGGCGCCAAAGAGGCCCAGCACTGCGAGAAGAATGACGAGGTTCAGGATCAAGGCCAGCACAGCGTTGCCGCCAGAGAGGCGGTAATAGACGAGCATGAAAAGCATCACAACAGCGAGGCTAAGGACGGAAGCCTGCACGCCGTGGCGGATCGAATCGGCTCCCAGCGATGGGCCGACGGTACGCTCTTCAAGATATTTGATGGATGCAGGAAGGGCACCGGCGCGGAGGACAAGCGCGAGGTCATGGGCGCTTTCCTGGCTGAAGTTTCCTTCGATCAAACCGGAATCATCAATGCGGCCATTGATCACCGGAGCGGAATAGACGCGGTGGTCCAGAACAATAGCCATCTGGCGGCCTTTGTTTTGCTCCGTAAAGGGTCCGAAGCGCCGAGCGGCTTCCGGTGAAAGAGCGAAATTCACCTGCCACATGCCAGGGTTATTGGTGTTGCGAGTTTCGACGGCGCTGCGCAGGTCGCGGCCCGTAACAACAGCCAAGCGGCTCAAGACGTACCAGCTTTCCGCAGTATCCACTCCGCCTGACGGATTGCGCGTCTCCGAGCGGCCGGGGACGATCTCCGTGCCCGCCGGGAGAACGCCTCCGTGACGGCTGAGAGCTTCCGCTTGCGAAGCATAGGGAACCGGGTCTTCGACCAGTTTTAATTCCAATTGTCCACCGACCTGAATAACGGACCTGGCACGAGCGGGATCGCCTTCGCCGGGAAGCTGCACGAGGATTTCGTTATCTTTACGGCCGTGACGCTGAATGGTCGGTTCGGTCAAGCCAAGGGCGTTGATGCGGCGCTCGATGGTTTCAAGCGATTGGGTCATGGTCGATTCTTGAATGCGCGCGATAGCGCTCGTACGAAGCGTCCAGGTATAGCCGTTGCGATCGCCAGCGGCCGCCGACATATCCCAGTCCGTGGCAAACTGAGCGTTATAAATGTCGCGGAATTGCGAGAGCTGGGCGGGATCGACGTTGCGAACAAGAATGTGCGTGTCGTCGACACGGCGCACTTCATCGTAGTGAATATTTTTCGAGCGCAGCAGGGTAGTCAGGCGGTCCACGGTCGTGTCCGTCTCCTGCGCGATGGCTTCCTGCACCTGCACCTGGAGAATCAGGTGGGTACCGCCCTGGAGGTCGAGGCCGAGCTTGATCTGTTTGGAGAAATTGTCCTTCACCTGCGCGAGCGAGGTGGGGAACACCGGGTAGCCGAAAAGGAAATAGATACAGAACAGAATGACGGCGAGGATGAACAGCGCTTTCCACTTCAGATTAGGATTCATGGTCAGAAAGTAAGACGTGTAGGCCGGCGAAGGGTGGGCTTATTTTGCATCTTCCGATGCCTCCACCTGAGCAATCGCCGCACGCGCGACGCGAATTTTAACCTGCGGTTCGGTGGAGATTTTCAGAATGACCGAATCGCCATCGATACCATTGATGGTGCCATAGATGCCGCCGTTGGTGATCACTTTGTCGCCGGACTTGAGGTCCGCGAGCATGGCCTGAACTTTCTTGCGCTGCCGCTGCTGCGGCATGATCACCATAAAATACATGATGGCGAACATGAGACCGAGCGGGATCAGGAAGCCGCCAAAGCCCCCGCTGCCAGTAGCCTGAAGAATTATCGCTGCCATCATCGTCCTGAAAACCAGCTGTTAACTATCAGCTATCAGTTCTTAGGCTCAAGAAAGTGCCTCTTCTTACCCAAGAACCTGACTGACCCGGCGCCTCTTCTGCCTCCCGGAAGATAGAAACGGCGCGCCGGGGCGAGCGGCGTGCCCCTGTATTGCGACGACCTTCTCTGCTCTTGGTGCCCCGCGGACGGCCCACGCACTCCCAAGAGTTCGACCTTAGGCCGGACCCGCAGCATAGCGCGCGTGCATCTCTGATGAGAAATTCGCTAGTTTCCCAAACTCAATAGCCTCGCGGATTTGGCGCATTATGTCAAGGTAAATGTGGACATTGTGTTGGGTGGCGAGGATGGCCGCGGTAAGTTCTCCGACGGTAAAAAGATGACGAAGATAGGCCCGAGAGTAGCGGCGACAGACGCTGCAGGAGCAGTTCGGATCGATGGGCCGCTGATCCTGGGCGTAGCGCGTGTTCTTGATCAGCACGCGGCCTTCGGAGGTGTAGAGGCAGGCATGACGCGCGGCGCGTGTGGGCAGTACGCAATCCATCATGTCGATGCCGAGCGAGACGTAATCCGCGAGCTGTTCGGGGCGGCCGACGCCCATGAGATAGCGCGGGCGGCCCTCGGGTAGCAGTGAGGTCACTTCGGCGGTCATTTCGCAGGTCATTTCATGCGGTTCGCCGACAGCAAGGCCGCCGACCGCATAACCAGCAAAATCGAGATCGAGAAGCTGCTGCGCACTTTCGCGACGCAAATCGGCAAATGTAGCGCCCTGCACGATGCCGAATTGCCATTGGCTGAGGTTTCCGTTACGTCGCGTGCACTCCTGAAAATACATCCGCGCGCGCCGGGCCCATTCTGTGGTGCGCTTCAGTGCGGCTTCCGCTCTGTCGCGGGGCCCGGGTGTCTCGATGCACTCGTCGAGGACCATGGCAATGTCCGATCCCAGGGCGAGTTGAATCTCGGTGGCTTTTTCCGGTGTGAGAAGGTGTTCCGAACCGTCGAGATGGGAGCGGAAGCGCACGCCATCATCGGTCATTTTCCGCAATTCGGAAAGGCTGAAGACCTGATAGCCGCCAGAATCCGTGAGGATGGCGTGAGGCCAAGACATGAATTGGTGTAAGCCGCCAAGCTTGCGGACCAACTCATGCCCCGGGCGCAGATAAAGATGATAGGTGTTTGCGAGAATGATTCCTGCGCCGAGCTCTTCGAGGGTTTCCTGGGTGAGACCTTTGACGGTCGCCTGAGTGCCCACCGGCATGAACACTGGGGTCTCGATCACGCCATGCGGCGTCGTCAAGTGCCCACGCCGCGCTCCTGCGGCATCGCTCTTTGCCACTTCAAAGGAAAAGTTCATCTTCGACTGAGCACCCAAGAGCAGTACAGGCAAGAATGCCGGTCCTAACTTCAGTGTATCAGGAGAAGATGAAGGCCCAGCCGACTCGGCAGACCACATAGGCCGCCCAGACGCCAAAGGCGATCGTGTAAGTCTTGGACCCCTTCAGTTTTTTCGGGTTCACAGCGGCAAAACCAATCGCCAGCAAGATCAGCGTCCACAATGTAAAAACATCGAATGACTTGCAAAGTGCCGCCAGCCACTTCGCGGAGTCGTCGGGCAAGATTGCCGCCAAGTTTGTAGCCACTGGGTTTTCAAGGTCGATCGTGCCGTACGGCTTCAAATACAGGATCAGGATGAAAAGCGGGCTGCTGAGTAGCCCCGTAAGAAACGCATGCGAGGTAATGCTGAACGCAGTGCCGAAATTGGTGCTCGCCCCTCCGAGCAGACTGTAGGCCCCCCACATTACCAAGCCAATAATCAACGCACCGAGAATTGGGCCCAGAAGGCCGATGCCGTACGTGAAGACGGGAGAGAACTTGGCGCCGCCTTCGATTTGCTGCTGTTTCTGTTCGGCCGACATCTGCGCCGCGCGCGGACTCTTCTCGATTTGCTGGCTCATGAATTCGCGCCAATTGACCCGCTGATTGATGCAGAAGCTGACGGCCAGGCTGAGAACCGTCAGAAGAACGATCGGCAGCACCCAACTGGGCTTCCTAACGATGTCTTCAAAGGTGTTTTTCGGCGAGAAGAAGACGCCGATGATTCGGCCAAACAGACTGATAGAAGCTTGCGCCTCCGGCGCAGGAACGGGGGTTGTAGCCATCGAGGACTCCTCCACCACAAGGTTGCGTAGTTCTGCCTTCTGACAGGGACTACGCACGAGCACCAGGGAATATTTCAGTGGGAGGGATTGTAGCGCAGTGAGGAAGCATTGTCAGTTTTCAGTGATCCGTTCTCAGTAAGAAGAATGGTTAAGGATTGGGCGTAGGTCTCAGGAAAAGTTACGATCGGGGTAACTCCGGGACGGCGGAAAGCAGTTCGCGAGTGTAGTCGTGCTGCGGCAGGTGGAGAACTTTATCGGCGGGGCCCGTTTCGACGAATTGGCCGGCGCGCATGACGGCGATGCGCGTGGCGACCTGCGCCACCACGGGTAAGCTGTGGGAGATGAAAATGTAGGTCAGCGCGAATTCGCGCTGGAGTTCCTGCAACAGGAGAAGAACTTGCGCGCCGACGGAGACATCCAGAGCCGACACGGGTTCATCGGCCACGATGAGCTTCGGCTGGAGGATAAGGGCGCGAGCGATGCCAATGCGCTGGCGCTGGCCGCCCGAGAATTCGTGGGGATACCGCCGCACGGCGTCTTCATTTAAACCGACGCGGCCGAGAATCGCCGTCGTGCGCGCAAGACGCTCCGTGCCGGAGAGTCCGGGCTCATGAATGGCGAGAGGCTCGGCAACAATTTCGCCCACGCGCATCCGCGGATTGAGCGAGGCGAAGGGATCCTGAAAAACCATCTGCATCTGGCGGCGCTGCGAGCGTAATTCTTCGCCGTGCAACGCGAGGAGATTGCGCCCCTCGAAACGGACTTCGCCGCCGTCGGGTTCAATCAGCCGCAGGAGCATGCGCGCCAGCGTGGTCTTTCCGCAACCACTCTCGCCGACGACGGCAAACGTCTCGCCCCGGGAAACGGAAAAGCTCACGTTGTCGACGGCGGTGAAGCGCGCGCCACCGGTTTCTTGCGAAAAAACAGTGCTGCCTCGACGGTAGGTCTTGCGCAGTTCACGCACTGTGAGAAGCGCTTCCATCAGACCAGAATGCAGCGGGCGGCGTGATCGCTGCCGATGATTCGAAAGGCGGGGACGGCGGCGGCGCATTCGGTGCGGCGAAATTCGCAGCGAGGTTCGAACGCGCAGCCAGGTGGAAGTGCCGTGAGCTGCGGAACCGTTCCGGGAATGGGCGTGAGTGCGCCGCGTTTGAGCGTCGGCGACGCTTTCAGAAGGCCCTGCGTGTAAGGATGACGCGGCTTTGCCAGGACTTCGCGCGCGGGTCCTTCTTCGAGGATGCGTCCGGCGTACATCACGGCAACACGCTCGGCTACTTGCGCAACGACGCCTAGATCGTGTGTGATGAAAAGTAGACCGAGTTGCAGTTCACGACGGAGACGGTCCAGCAGATCCAGGATTTGCTTTTGCACGGTGACGTCGAGAGCAGTTGTCGGCTCGTCGGCGATCAAAAGCCGCGGCCCCGCGGCCAGCGCCATGGCGATCATCACGCGCTGCCGTAGGCCGCCGGAGAGTTGGTGCGGAAATTGTTCTGCGCGGACTTGCGGTTCGGAGATCGCGGCGCGCCGCAAGGCTTCGATTGTCTTGCGTTTCACTCCGTTGGTACTCAATTGCGGCTGATGCGCGCGAATCGCTTCTTCAATCTGTGCACCGGCGCGCATGACCGGGTTCAGCGAAGTCATGGGCTCCTGAAAGACCATGGAAATCGCACCGCCGCGAACTTCGCGCCATTCGCGTTCCGTGAGTGCGGTCAAATTTTTCGCGGACGATTCGGTCGCGAGCATTGCTTCGCCGCTGACCCGCGCGCCGGGCGGCAGTAATCCCATCAGACCCAGCGACAACATTGTCTTCCCGCTGCCAGATTCCCCAACCAGACCTAGCGATTCGCCCGCGTCGACCCCCAGCGAAACTTCATTCACCGGCCGCACCCATCCCGCCGCCGTCGGCAGTTCCACAGTTAAGGCGCGTACTTCGAGCAACCCGCTCATGTGGTCATCATAGACATGAAATTCGAATCGCGAAACACGAAACTCGGATGGATTTGCCAGCACGAGATCGCGCGACTAGCGCTGAGAGAGCGGGATTACGAATTTCAGTGCGGTGTGCGTGAGGGAAAAGCCGACAACTTTCACATCTTTTAAGCCGCATTTACGACCGTCGGCGAGAACATCGTTTTCCGTGATGTGCTTTTGTCCCTTGGGATAAACGATCCAGAGCGCAGCCGCGCCTTCCATGGATTTCGCCACTTTTGATAAGGCACTGAGATGTTCTTTCGAATCGACAGCGAAAAAGATCCATTCCGAATCGGCTGCAACTTTGTTGCTACTCACGGACGTAGTGAGCTTGCCTATTTCCGTAAGAAATCCGGTATCGAGGTCACCGAGCAAGGAAACCCTTGCTCCGGGCTTCACGCCAAGCTTTTCGATGCGCGATTTCGGATGAAGGATTTTATCGCACCATTTTTCGGCCGTCGCGCCGAGATGGAAAACTGCGAGCCCTTCCGCGGTTTGCAAGCGGAGTTCGCCATTCACAGCTTTCGCCGATTTGATCGTAGAAAAGGGAATCTTCAGCCGGAAATCACCGCGGAACAGAATCTCGCTTGTTTCGAGCAATGCTTTCCCTTCTGACTGTTGTTTGCCGAAGCGCACTTTGCAATTCGATTCGTTTCCCATCGCTCAGTTCCGCACTTGTGGTTGCTCAACGAACTTCTTCGCCATGGATTTCAGATACGTTTCTATCGTTTCGGTATACCCGAATACGAAGCGCGCCAGGAACCGAAAGATCGGATTGTAGATTTCTCCGTCTTTCCGGATCCGCAGGTTGCTGCCCGAGGGCTGCGGCGTGATTTCATATGTCCATGTTCCGCCGAATGGCAGCTGGGGGTCTGCAATCCGGACGACAAGCTTCGACGGCGGCTGTGATGCCACGGTTTCCAGCGGAATGGTTCCTAAATCGAGTGTCTCGACCCAAGCGGGCAGTCCGTTTCGATCGGGAAGATGCTTGACGCTTTTCAATCCTTGCCGCCAAGCCGGCATCGCCTCGATATCGGTGATGGTCTTCCAGATTACCTCCGGAGGCTGGTGAAAAAGAGCTTCGCGCGTGACGGTGTGCTCCTTCGGAAGCAGCCATCCGATCAGCGGAATCAGAATCAGAACTCCGGCGAGCACAACGAAGATCCAAAGAACCCGTTTCATGATTCACCTCACTCCAAAGCAGCGGCCATTGTTTTCTATTGGCTTCATGCTCCGCTCCGTTACTTCTGAAACGCCTGCGGTCCGGCGCGCGGGGATACGATAGTAAGCTAATAGGTTCCATGGCTACCACCGCAACACACCGTGTGGACTGGAAGCTGATTTGGGCGCAGCGGGGCTTCCGCTATTTTTTTCTGGCGATGTTCGTGTCGCTCTTCGGCAGCGGGATGAACTTCGCGGGAGTGAGCTGGTACATCCTGGCGGCAACGCACTCGACCGTGAAGGTCAGCGGACAAGTCATCGTCATGACACTGCCGGGACTTTTCGTACCCTTCCTCGGCGGCGTGCTGATCGATCGAATCGACCGGCGCTACCTGGGAGTCTTACTCGATCTCGTACGTGCCTTTTTCGTATTGGCTACGGCGTACATCGCCTGGCGAGGCCATCTGCAGCTCTGGCACCTTTACGCCATGACACTGATCACCGGCATTGGCTCCGCAATGTATTGGGCTACCGTAAACGCCCTGGTGCAGGAGGTGATTCCGTCAAGCCAGTTCACTGGCGCGAATGCGGCGGTGCTGGTCGGCGTACAGAGCGGGATGCTCATCGCCGGCGCTTTCGTCGGCTTCCTTTACAACACTGCGGGAATCGCGGGAATTCTTTTTATCGATGGCCTGACGTATTTCGTTTCCGCGTTTTGCCTCTATCGCGTGCGCTGCGGGTACATTTCACCGCGGGCGAGTCAAAAATATCCTCGGGAGTACAACGAAGTCACCGAAGCGACTGCCGAGGCGTTGGAGACCGGAGAAAATCCAGAGGTCGCGGAAGCCGGTCTGTCGCTCGCGGTTTACGCCGACATGAAGGAAGGCTTCGCGTATCTGCGGCGGCAGCCACTGGTCCGCGCCCTGGGCATCACGCATTCCATCATGATGGCGGGAGTGGTAAGCGCAAATATCGTGCTGGTGGCATTGGCAAATGATATTTTGCATTCCGGCCCGCGGGGGTTGGGATTTCTGGAAGCTGGCTGGGCCACCGGAGCGATCATCGGAGGACTCATTGCGAGCCAGCTTCCCCAGGCCATGCGCATGCCCCTCTATGTTGCGGCCTGTGCCGGACTCGCGGTGGGGCACATGGCGACTCCGTTCGTCGCGTTTCTTGTTGGTGCGGTAATCATACAGATTCTTTTTGGATTTTGCCGCGCGCTGGGTGGAGTGGTGGCGCAGTCTTCCTTGATGACTATCGTGCCTAGACATTTCATGGGACGGACGCAATCCGCGATGGCGATTCTGACGACCGTGGTGCAGCTTTTCATGAGTATTGCGCTGGGGTGGGTTGCACAGGGCGCGGGCCTGGTCGCGGGGTATGCGCTGCTGGCCGTGCTCTACACGGGAGCCACTGTCTCTTCGATCCGCGCACGCCAGCTCTTGCCCTAAGCTTCGGTGACGGAGCATTCTTTAGCGCGAAGCCGCCATGGAAATCCGCACGATTCAGCCGTCGCTGCAATATTTTGGAAACGTGCGCGAGCGTATCGTGCGCGTGGCGCGCTGCATTCCGGCGGAAAAACTGGACTGGACGTATTCGGCGGGAGAATTCGGGCTGACCTCATAACAAGTTCGCGCGCGAAGCCAGAATGATGGCCCGTTGCCCGGGGGCTTGGTTTAGTTGGAAGGGGATACGGATGCAGGGGCCGCTGGTGGAGGAACAGCCTTCTGGCCGAGCAGATCCACGGCCGCCTGATTGAGTTTGGCGCGCAATTGGTAGCGTTCGTTGGCGCGCGTGATGTAGCGCACGGCAATCTCGACGCCACCGATGACTGGCTTGACGTTGATCGCGGGCGCCGCGGAGAGAGCTCTCATGTCGCGCGAGCGCGCCGCGTTCTTCCATTCCTGCTCGGCTTGCTTTGCGCTTTCCGCCGTAGCATCGACAACTTTTTTCTGAATCGCATCGACGATGGGATAGGGATCCTGTCCAGCGGGGAGAACGACCTGCAGTTCATCCCAGAGCCACTGGCCGGAAGTTGAAAAATTGAAGTAGTGGCCTTCGATGGCAAAACTATTCGTGAACGTAACGCGGCGCCCGGTGGGATGGCCGGAATCGGTCCAATTGCCGGTTTCTAGCAGCACTGTGTGAAACATGTTGAGCTCGACCACCTCGCCAGTCACCCCGTTGATCTCCACCCAATCGCCCAGGCGAATCCCATTTTTCCCCATCAGGACCAGCCAGCCAACGAAGGCCACAATGAAATCCTTTAGCGCAACAGTGAGACCGGCGCCCGCAAGCCCGAGGAACGTTCCGAGCTGGCTAGGCGGCCCGAAAATCACGAGCAAAATGAAAAGCACCGCAAAGACCTGCACCGCCACGCTCGTCACCGTGCGCAGCGTTTCGACCTGCCTGCGATCCAGCGAGGTCCTTCCCAGCAACCGCTCAAGCCAGCTATCGAAGAACAGTCCGATCAGCAAGATTCCAAATATGACGGCCAGCCCCGTCAGCACACGGTGCACGACGGAACGCTGCTTGACCGCAATCACGTCGATCCAATTGCCGTATACTTCCGCCAATTGCTTCTGGTCATCGATGCGCTTGTCGAAGCTTGCAAGCGCTTTTTCGTCGGCCGAGCGTTGCTTGGTCGCTTTCAGCAGGGCGGTTGATTCTTCGCGGCTGCGGTTCGCGCGCTTTCCGGCACTGGAGGGCGTGGTCCCTGCACCGGCCTGGGCGCGTACCTCGCTCGATTCCTTTTTGGCCGTGCTGATCTGCGCTTCCATCGCGTTGTGCTTTGCGGAAAACGATGCCGCGAGCGACTCTGCATCCTGTTTCGCGCGCCACAAATCCAATTGTTTTTGATGGAGTGCCGACCACTGCTGAAACCGGTGAATCAGTCCGCGCTCTTCCGCGGGCGCCGTCACCGTCACCTTCAGGCTGTCCGCGGCGTGCGAAGCCGCTTCGTGCTCTTCGACCATCGTCTGAATGCGGCCTTGCGGATCGCCTCCCGCACGGATTAGATCCTGCTTCGCGTCATCAACTTCGTCCTGGTCCAATTCAAGTTGCGCCTTTGCCACATCGAGTTGATCATCCAGCGCGTCTCTTTTCTGTCCGGTGGCCTTTTCCTCCTCGGCCGTCAATTGTTTGACCTGCACTTCGTCCACTTCCAGAGCCCTTTGCGCCTTCTGCAGCCGGGCCTGGATCACCTTGGCTTCGGGGCTCGACACCGGCGGATGTTCCTCTACGTCGCGCACCGCCGCCGCAAACGCAAGGTCCATCTCTTGATCGCCGAGCCGCAACGCTTCTTGGGCAAACGGCAGTTCCTCCGCGCTGAGGGCCATCTTCGCTAACCGCTGCGCCGTCAAGAGGGGCGTCTGATCGACAATGGGTGCCTGCGCAGCGCCTCCATATTTCGTATTGTCCGGCGTCACCGGCGCGTTTGCCAGCTGCCCCGTGCGGTACAATCCGTACACCGTGACGCCGAGGAGCAGAACCAGAATGATGGCGATGAATTTTTTCGTTGTTTTCATTGACCTCTAGCAAATCTCCACGGTTCTAATATGCATCAATTCGAAGCGTGTAACTGAGAAGAAATGTGCTTCGCGAGAGAAACATTCTTACCGAGCTGCCTTGCGCGACTCTCCTTGGCATGCGCGGTAACTCCGCTAGCAACCGCGGTGCTGTCGTTATTGTTTCCGCTGGTAGTCTTGTCTACTCTGCCGTAAGAAACTCAAATGCCAGATGCCAGGCTACCCAGAGCGCTATTCGTCGTCCTCACTGCCGGCGCGGCAATCTATTTTTGGTCTTACTACTCGGAACTGCCGGGAGTGGTGGCTTCGCACTTTAACGCGCAAGGCGTGCCGAACGGCTGGCAAACGAAGTCGGCTTTCTTTGTCGTGTTTGTCGGAGTTAGTGTTCTCGCTTTGCTCGTGGGCTTTGGCATTCCGCGGATTATCTCCGCAATGCCGCCTCAATTGATCAACCTTCCAAACAAACAATACTGGCTCGCGGCGGAGCATGTTAGGGAAACGCAGGCGTTCCTGAACGCGTATTTTGGGTGGTTCGGCTGCGCCGTTTTCCTGGCCATGATTCTTACGTTCGACTATGCCATGCAGTCCAACCTGCATCCGGATAACCGGCCCGATATTTCCCGCATCTGGTACATCCTCGCTGGCTTCGTCCTGTTCACGCTGGTTTGGACTATCCGTATGCTTGTGCGGTTCGGCCGGGTTCCACGGAACAATCCGGCCCCAAAATAGGGAGGCCCCCGAGGTTGTCGGA
>Ga0066710_100004024_pt1 | contig 12827 bp, 7 predicted proteins | sample GraSoiAngelo_159_FD_79666 | JGI IMG/M metagenome (GOLD analysis project Ga0066710, IMG submission 79666) | Grasslands soil microbial communities from the Angelo Coastal Reserve, California, USA - 14_1009_16_40cm | ecosystem: Environmental > Terrestrial > Soil > Grasslands | place: USA...
AAGGTCCGGCGGCGCGAGCGCACAGTGTCGAGCCTCCTGCTGTGGCCGGGGTCGCTTCGCGACCGCGAAGCCTCGACGTTCTTCCAGCGGCTCCACCGCGATCCGCTCCTGATCCTTCAGCTGCTGGCGCTGCTGGCGCTCTGCGTGGCCCTGGCCCGCCCCGTCGCCACGGTGATGGGCCAGGGCTCGCGCAAGGTGGTCGTCGTCCTCGACAGCTCGGCGTCGATGCAGGCCCGGGACGTGACGCCCTCGCGCTTCGAGGTGGCGCGAGCCGCCGCCCTGTCGCTGGTACGCGGCCTCGGCGAAGGCGCCGAGGTGATGGTCATCGAGGCTGGCGTCCAGCCCAAGGTGCTGGCGGCGCTGGCCCGGGACCGCGAGCGGGCACTGGCGGCGATCCGCTCGGCGCAGGCCCGCGACCTGCCGACGCGCCTCGGGGAGGCGGTGCGCACCGCGCGCGCCCTCGTGGCCGCCGAGCCGCGCGCCGAGATCCACGTCTTCACTGACGGCGCCTTCCCCGCGCTCCCCGAGCGCGATGTCGCCGATCCGCGGGTCCGGTGGGTGGGTGTCGGCCGGCGCAGCCAGAACGTGGCCATCACGAACCTGTCGATCCGGAAGACGTACTACGGCGCGTTCGACTACCAGGCATTCGTGTCTCTCGTGAACTATTCCGCGGAACCGCAGGCGTTCAGCTTCACGCTGGCGCTGGATGACAAGACGATCGCCGAGAAGGAAGTCACGCTCGAGCCGAGCGTCCGGCGCTCGGTCATGCTGCCGTTCAGCCACAGCGGGGGCGGCACCGTCACGGCGCGGCTGCGGATCAACGACGACCTGGCGGTCGACAACGTCGCCTACGCGGTCCTGCCGCCCCCCCGGAAGATTGGCGTCCTCCTCGTGAGCCCCGGCAACCTCTTCCTCGAAAAGGTGCTGCGGACCGATCCTCAAGTTTCGCTCGAGGTGCGCACGCCCGACCAATACCAGGGCGGCATGGGCGACGCGGACGTCGTCGTGCTCGATTCGGTCTCGCCGCCGCGCGCTGGCGCCGGCCGGTTCATCTTCATCAACACGGTGCCGCCCGACGTGCCGATCGAGGTCCTGGGCCGACTCGAGCGCCCGACGATCATGGACTGGGATCGCTCCCACCCGGTGATGCGCCACGTCGAGTTCGCCAAGGTCACCATCGAGGATGCGGTGCGGATCCGCCCGCTGGCGGCCGGGCGCCCGGTGGTCGAGGCGGTCGGCGGCCCGCTCATCTATGCTCTCGAGGAGCCTGATCGCAAGGCGCTCTTCGTCGGCTTCGACTTGTTCAAGACCGACTTCCCGCTGCGGATCGCGTTCCCGCTCGTGCTCTCGAATAGCCTGCGTTGGCTCCATCCGGCCGGGCTCGACCAGTCGAGCTTCCAGTTCGCGACCGGACAGCCGATTCTCCTGCCGGCACCGCACGGGGTGACGACCGTGACCGTGACCACCCCCAGCGGCCGCTCAGTGCAGGGGCGGGTCACCCGCGGCGTCCTGAGCTTCACCGAGACCGACGAGGCCGGGATCTACAAGCTCGTGACGGCACGCGGCGAGATGCGCGTAGCGGTCAACCTGATGGACGGCGACGAGTCGAACCTGGCGCCGCGGCCTCTCCCGATCGCGAGCGGGCCGGCTCCCGCTGCCGCCCCGGTTCCCGTCCAGCGCGAGCTGTGGCCGCTCTTCGTCATCGTGGCTCTGGTCCTTCTCGCCGGTGAAGGGCTCCTCTACTGGCGCCGGCAGAGCGCCGGGCAGCTCCGGATGCCGTCGAGCCCTGGCGATCGGTGGGCGCTGGCGCTGCGCACCGCACTGGTCGCGGTCCTGTGCCTCACGCTGCTCCGGCCGACGCTCCCGCGCTGGGTCGATCGCATGAACGTCGTGTTCCTGCTCGACCTGTCCGACAGCGTCAGCCTCGCGTCTCGAGAGCGTGCGTATCGCTTCGTCGCCGACGCGGTCCAGCACATGAAGAGCGGTGACCGCAACGCCGTGATCGCCTTCGGAGAGCAGGCGGTGGTCGACCATCCGCTCGCGAGCCGGACCACCGTCGACCGCCCGAAGGCGCAGGTCGACGGGCGCGGCACGAACATCTTTCAGGCGATCCAGCTCGGGCTCGCGGTGCTGCCGCCCGGCTCCGCGAATCGCATCGTTATGCTGACCGACGGCCGCCAGAACGCCGGCAGCGCCCTGGCCGGCGCGCAGGCCGCGAAGGACGCGGGCACCGACATCCACTATGTCGCCGCGCCGCTGACCTTCACGCAGGAGGTCGTCGCCGAGGCGATGGTGCTGCCGCACGAGGTGAAGTTCGGCGAGCCATTCCAGGCCAAAGTCGTGGTGTGGAGCCACCGGGGCACGGAGGGACGCCTCTCGCTCTTCCGCAACGGCGAGTTCTTGGGCTCGCAGGTCGTGCGGCTCACGGCCGGCAAGAACGTCTTCAGCTATCGCCAGTCGCTCGACACCAGCGGGATCCACGTCTACCAGGCGGCGATCGAGGTCGAGGGGGACACGATCGAGGAGAACAACCGGGCCGTGGGCGCGATCGTGGTGCGCGGCCGGCCCCAGGTGCTGCTCGCCGATCGCGACCGGGGCCACGCGCAGTCGCTGGCCGGCGCGCTGCGCTCGCAGAATATCGACGTGACGGTGGTCGAGCCGCCGCAGATTCCGACCGACCTGGCCGGGCTCCAGAAGTACGACGGGGTGGTGCTCTCCAACGTGTCGTCGCTCAAGCTGACGCGGCCGCAGATGGGCTATCTCAGGGACTACGTCCGCGATTACGGCGGCGGCCTGGTCATGATCGGCGGCGAGGAGAGCTTCGGGCTCGGCGGTTATTACCGCACTCCGGTCGAAGAGGCGCTTCCGGTCACGATGGAGGTGAAGCAGAAGGTCGAGATCCCGAGCCTGGCGGTGGTTCTCTCGATCGACCGCTCCGGCTCCATGGCGATGTCCACCGACGAGAAGGTCACCAAGCTCGACCTCGCCAAGGAAGCCGCCCACCTCGTGGTCGACCTGCTCGATGAGCGCAACGAGGTCGGCGTGATGAGCTGGGACACCGAGTTCGTCTGGGACGCGCCGGTGCGGCCCGCGAAGGACAAGGGCGCGGTCCACCACGCGATCGCCACCATCAAGGCCGGCGGCGGAACGGACGGATATCCGGCGTTGAAGGAGTCGTACCAGGTCCTGTTCGAGCGGCCCGCCCTGCTCAAGCACGTGATCTTCCTGTCCGACGGACAGATGACCCGCGGCGACTTCCAGGGGCTGCTGCGGCGTATGTCGAAGGACAAGATCACCGTGTCGACCGTGGCGATCGGCAAGGACGCCGACGTCCAGCTGATGGTCGACGTCGCCAAGTGGGGCCGCGGGCGCTTCTACTACACCGAGGACTCGCAGACGATCCCGCGCATCTTCACGCTCGAGACACAGCTGGCCTCGAAGGCCTCCCTGGTGGAGCAGCCGTTCAAGCCCCAGCTCACGGCGCCCGGCCACGAGGCGATCCAGGAGATCGACTGGAAGAACGCGCCACCGCTCGGCGGGTACGTCGCGACCACGCTGAAGTCGAGCGCCGACCTGGTCCTGATGAGCCACCAGGAAGACCCGGTGCTCGCGACCTGGCGCTATGGTCTCGGACGCTCCGTCGCGTTCACGTCCGACGCCAAGGCCAAGTGGGGCGTCCTCTGGCTGCGCTGGCGCGAGTTCAACCGCTTCTGGGCCCAGCTGATCCGCTGGACGCTCCGGAGCGGCACACGCAGCGACACGGTCGCCATCGTCGAGCGCCGCGAGAACATGGGCGAGATCGTCGTGGACGCCGTCGACCCCAAGGGCGAGTTCATCAACTTCCTGGACTCCCAGGTGGGCGTGGTTGCGCCGAACCGCGAGCGGATCGTGATCGACCTCGAGCAGGTCGGTCCCGGGAAGTACCGCGGCCGGTTCCCGGCGGCGCAGGAAGGCGTCTACCTGGTGGGCATGGCCCAGCGCCGGAACGACCGGGTCGTTGGTTCGCAGCTCGCGGGACTGGTGGTACCGTACGCTCAGGAGCTTCGCGATCTCGGAGTCGACGAGACCCTCCTGCGCGAGCTGGCGGAGCTGACGGGCGGGTCGGCGCTCGCGAAGCCAGAGGACGCGTTTTTGACGGCGCGGCGGCAGTCGCGCATCGCGGTCGAGATTTGGCCGTGGCTGGTGGGGCTGGTCGCGCTGATGCTCGTGCCGGACGTCGCGCTGCGTCGCATCGGTCCCGGCGCGTTCTCGCGGGTGGCCCTGTTCATTCGCCGGAGGCTCCGGGTGAGGGAGGTGCCCTGATGCGCGGACTCGACCGACGGTCGCGGCTCCTCGCAATGGCTGCGATCCTCCTCACGCTGGTCGTCGCGAGCGGAGCGGATGCGGCCGACCCGAAGCTCCGCGTGGTCTTGATCGTGCCGTTCGACGCGACGGGGCTCGAACGGGAGGAGCAGTGGGCGGCCGAGGGGATCGCGCAGATCCTGACCCTCGGCCTCGCGCAGCATCCGACGTTCGTTCAGACCGAGCGCGCGCGCTTGCGCAGCATGGGGCACAGTGACGTCTGGGGCGAGGCCGTCCTCACCCAAGCGGCGCGCGCGGTGCGCGCCGACGCCGTCCTCTTCGGTCGCATCGAGCGTCGGGGGACCGATCTGGCGGTGCTCCCGCAGCTCCTGGAGGTGAAGTCCGGAGGGACCGACGTCGTCACGCTCGACCCCCTGACCACGCCGTCGGGCGAGCTGCTCGGCCGCCTCGCGGCGCTGCCGGTGGCGTACGCGCGTGCGCTCCGCGTCACCCTGAGCGACGCCGACGCGGCCCGCATCGACAAGGCCTCGCGACCGACGCGGTCGCTTCGGGCGTTCGAGTTCTTCGCGCGGGGCCAGGTCGCGGCGATGCGCGGCGACCAGGAGAGCAACGAGGCAGCGGTCGACCTCCTGTCGCGCGCGATCGAAGCCGATCCGAGCTTCGTGGTGGCGCACTACACGCTCGGCGTCGTTCACTCCGCGCTCGGCAACCGCTGGAAGGCCGCCGCGCAGTTCCGCGCGTCGGCGCAGCTCGACGCACAGTATCCGGAGCCGATGAAGGCGCTCGGCGACCTGTACCTCTCCCAGCCGCGGCGCCTGTTTGATCAGGCGATCGAGGCGTACGTCAAGGCCATCGAGCTCCGACCGTTCTTCGCCGACGCCTACGTCGGACTCGGCGACGCCAAGGCGGCGAAGAGCGACGTCGACGGGGCGATCGCCGCCTACCAGAAGGCGCTCGTCTACAACCCGGTCAACCCGCGCGTTCACATGAGCCTCGGCCGGATCTACTACGGGGAGAAGGGTCTCTACTACGAAGCGGTCACCGCGTACAAGAAGGCGATCGACCTCGATCCGCACTCGGTCGAAGCGCGCATGGGTCTCGGCGAGGTCTACGAGGAGAAGGGCCTCTACAAGGAGGCGATCGAGGAGTACCGGCGCGTCATCGAGATCGACGGCAAGCACACCGGCGGCATGTACAATCTCGCGCTCGTCTACGAAAAGGTCGACCCTCGAGCCGCGATCGCCCAGTGGGAGCGCTACATCGAGCTCGCCTCGCCGCTGGCGACGGAAAAGGACTGGGTCGACGTCGCCCGCCAGCATCTGAGGAAACTGAAAAGTCAGATCAAGGACTAGCGCGCAGCGCGCCTCGTGCCCCGTGCGAGTCGTTTACGGGGGTCTCACCCTGAATGTATGCCGGACACCGTCGGGCCGACGGGTATCATGGCCTGAGCAGTGGCGAAGCCTGGGCCTTCGGAGGATGGTGTGGACGAGCTGAGAAAGGATCCGACGCGCGGCCGTTGGGTCCTGATCCGCCCGAAGGCGAAGCCGTCCAGGTCGGCGGATTGTCCGTACTGTCCAGGCGCTGAGCATCTGACCGGACCGGAGATCGCCGCGTATCGTCCAGAGGGCCCGAACGCCAACGGCCCGGGGTGGACGGTGCGGGTCGTGCCGGAGCCCGACGCGTACTTCCGCATCGAGTGGGAGCTTGTACGAGAGGGCGTCGGGATGTTCGACATGATCAACCCCCGCGGCGCCAGCGAGCTGGTCGTGGAGTCGCCGCGCCATGACGACACGCTGGCGACGATGGAGCCCCACCACGTCGAGTCGGTGCTGTGGATGTACCGCGACCGGCTCGTCGACTTGAAGCGCGACGGCCAGATCCGCGACATCCTCGTCTCACGCCGGCACAAGAAGCCGGGGGTGGCGCCGCATCATCCGTACTCGCGGGTGACCGCGATCCCGATCGTGTTCGACGAGATGCGCCGCGAGCTCCGCGAGGCGCGCGAGTACTACCAGTACAAGCGCCGCTGCCTCTACTGCGACATCGTCCGCCAGGAGATCGGCGCCGAGGAGCGCGTGGTGCGACTCACGGCGGCCTTCGCCGCGATCGTTCCGTATGCGCCGCGCGTGCCGCATGAGACGTGGGTCGTGCCGCGACAGCACGACTGCTCGTTCGAGGAGGCGCTGAAGGGGGAGACCGCCGCCGACCTTGCGCGTCTGCTCAGCGACTACTTCCGTACGCTCGAGCGTGAATTCGGCGACCCCGGGTACGAGCTGGTGCTCCACACCGCGCCCAATCTCCGGTCGCGGATCCTCCAGGGCGATTGGGCGACGATTCGCGACGATTATCACTGGCACATCGAGATCACGCCCGAGCGGGAGCGCGCGAACCGTATCGGCGGCATCTACATCAATGAGACGCCACCGGAAGTCTCGGCGGCGGCGCTGCGGCGCGCCTGGCCCGATCAGGGATAGAGGCCGCGGACCTTGTAGCCCTCCGCCACCCGGCGGATGCCTTCCATGAGCGCGGCCGTCCGGAGATCGACACCCTCCTTGGTCGCGAGCGCCCACACCCGGTTGAAGGCCCGCGTCATCACTTCTTGAAGCCGCGACGTGATCTCGCTCTCGCGCCAGAAGTAGTACTGGAGTCCCTGCACCCACTCGAAATACGACACGATCACGCCGCCGGCGTTGGCGAGGATGTCGGGGATGACGGTGACGCCGCGGTCGCGCAGGATCACGTCGGCCTCCGGCGTCGTCGGCCCGTTGGCGCCCTCGGCGACAATGGTGGCCTTGATCCGATCGGCGTTGTCCTCGCGGAGCTGCGATCCGATCGCCGCCGGAATCAGGATGTCGCACGGCTGCTCGAGGATCTGCGTGTTCGAGATCGGCTCGGTATCGGGGAACCCGCCGACGCCACCGGTGGCGGCGACGTGGGCCTCGAGCTGTCGGATGTCGAGCCCCTTCGCGTTCCAGATCCCGCCCTTGACGTCGCTGACCCCCGTGACCACACAGCCCTCGCGCCAGAGGAGCCGAGCCGCCACCCCGCCAACGTTGCCGAACCCCTGCACGACGACCTTCTGGTCGCGCAGCTGCTGGCCGAGGACCCGCGTTGCCTGGTAGAGCGCGTACACGATCCCACGCCCCGTCGCCTCGCGGCGGCCGGCGGAGCCGCCCACGATCAGCGGCTTGCCCGTGACGACCCCGGGTACGCTCTTGCCCTGGGTCATCGAGTAGGTGTCCATCATCCACGCCATCGTTTGCTCGTCGGTGCCGAGATCTGGAGCCGGGATGTCCAGATCGGGACCGATCAGCAGCATGATCTCGGTGGTGTACCGCCGGGTCAGATGCTCGCGCTCTCGGGCAGACATCGCCCGGGGATTGCAGGTCACCCCACCTTTGGCGCCGCCGTACGGCAGGCCCACCAGGGCACACTTCCAGCTCATCAGCATCGCGAGGGCCGTGACCTCCCCGAGGTTCACCTCGAGGTCGTATCGGAGGCCACCCTTGGTCGGGCCGAGTACCGTGCTGTGGTGGACTCTATACCCCTGGAAAACCTGGGTTTTTCCATCGTCCATCCGAACCGGGATCGAGACGATGAGAGCGCGCCGGGGGTGCCGAAGCCTCTCGTGAATGTCGGGCTCCAGCTGGAGTTTTCCTGCCACGCGATCGAGCTGGGCCAGGGCCGTCCGGTACAGGTGGGACTCGAACTCGGTTTTCTCGGTCATGTCGGGCCTTTCCGGTTGACGGCAGCCGATACTAGTGTGAGAATGCGACTGAAAAGGTCGCCGATCAAATTGGTCGGGGACAAGGACCTTGCTTTTACAAGGGATTCGATCGGAACGAGGGTCAGCACACGATGCTCCGCTTCACCAAGCGCGCCGATTACGGGCTGATGGCGATTCATTATATCGCCGTCCACGACGAGCTCGGTGCCGTCAGTGCCAAGCGGATCGCTGAGGAATTCGCCATTCCGCCGGAGCTGCTCGCAAAGATCCTGCAGCGCCTGGCGAAGCGCCGGCTGATCGTCAGCCAGAACGGCCCCAAGGGGGGCTACGTGCTGACGCGCCATCCGAACGACATCTCGGTCGGCGAGGTCGTCCGGGCCCTCGAGGGACCCATCAGCATCGTGAGCTGTCTCGACCACAGCGGTTGCCCGCAGGAGCAGCGCTGCAACTTACGACGACCCGTGCAGAAGCTCCAGTCGTCGATCAGTCGGCTGCTCGATACGATGAGCCTGGCCGAGCTGACTAACCAGGACACGCCCGAAGTGGTGTCGATCAAGTGATCACGCGAGACGGAGAGGGCCGATGGCGCTGAAGTTCCCGATCTTCATGGATGCGCAGTCCACGACGCCGGGGGATCCGCGGGTGGTCGAGGCGATGATCCCCTACTTCACCGAGAAGTTCGGTCACGCCGCGAGCCGTAACCACTCCTTCGGCTGGGAGGCGGAAGCCGGGGTGGATCGCGCGCGCGAGCAACTGGCCAAGATCATCGGCGCCCGGGACCCGAAGGAAATCGTGTTCACCTCGGGCGGGACCGAATCGATCAACCTCGCGATCAAGGGCGTCGCCGAAATGTACCGTGAGAAGGGCAATCACATCGTCACGACCGTCATCGAGCAGCGGGCGAGCCTCGACGTCTGCAAGCGGCTCGAGCGTCACGGCTACGAGGTGACGTACGTCCCGGTGCGACCCGACGGGCTCGTGGAGCTCGAGGCGATCCAGAAGGCGATCACCGACCGAACGATCCTCATCTCGGTCATGGTCGCGAACAACGAAGTCGGCACGATCCAGGATATCGCGGCGATCGGCCGGCTCGCCAAGGAGAAAGGGATCATCTGCCACGCCGATGGAACGCAGGCGGTCGGCAAGATCCCCCTGAACGTGGAGACGATGGGGATCGACCTGCTGTCGTGCACCGCCCACCTGATCTATGGTCCCAAAGGGGTCGGCGCGCTGTACGTGCGGCGCAAGGGGCCGCGGGTGCGTATCGCGCCGCTCATCGACGGTGGCGGCCACGAGCGCGGGATGCGCTCCGGAACGCTGCCGGTGCCGCTGATCGTCGGCTTCGGACGGGCGGCCGAGATCTGCGGCGAGGTCATGGCCGAGGAGAGCGCTCGGCTCGCGAAGCTACGCGATCGGTTGCAAGACATGATCCTCTCCAATGTCGACGAGGCGTTCCTCAACGGGCACCCGGAGCGGCGGCTGCCGCACAACCTGAATATCTCGTTCGCGTACGTCGAGGGTGAGTCGGTGCTGATGGGGCTGAACAAGGAGACCGCGCTCTCCTCGGGCTCGGCGTGCACCTCGTCGACGCTGGAGCCGTCGTACGTGATTGGTGCGCTCGGGGCGAGTGCCGAGCTCGCCCATTCGTCGATCCGGTTCAGCCTGCATCGGTTCACCACCGAGGAAGAAGTCGAACATGTCGGGGCGCGGACGATCGAGGTCGTCAAGCGCTTGCGGGAGATGTCGCCGCTGTACGAGCTGGCGAAAGAAGGCGTGGATCTGAAGTCCATCCGCTGGAAGGCCGAGTAAGGGGGTTGAGCCATGGCGTATAGCGAGAAGGTCGTCGACCACTACAACAACCCGCGCAACGTTGGGTCCTTCGCCAAGGACACGCCGGGGTTGGGGACGGGGCTCGTCGGCGCGCCGGAATGCGGCGACGTCATGAAGCTCCAGATCAAGGTGAACCTCGACACCGGCGTGATCGAGGACGCCAAGTTCAAGACGTTCGGGTGCGGCAGCGCCATCGCATCGTCGAGCCTGGCCACCGAGTGGCTGAAGGGCAAGACGGTCGACGAGGCGTCCAAGATCAAGAACACGGACATCGTGAACGAGCTCAAGCTGCCGCCGGTCAAGATCCACTGCTCGGTGTTGGCGGAGGACGCGATCAAGGCGGCGCTGGCGGACTACCGCGAGAAGCACGCGGCGGCGAACGCCGAGGCGTCCACGTAGGGGACGGGAGGAGAGGGTTCTATGGCCGTTGCTCTGTCGGAGGCTGCGGTGCACCAGGTGAAGGAGCTCAAGCAGGCTCAGAACCTGCCCAACACGGTGTTTCTGAGAATGGGCGTGAAGGGCGGAGGGTGCTCGGGCATGTCGTACTCGCTGGAGTTCGACAGCGAGATCGGGCCGCACGACAAGGAGTTCGAGATCGACGGGATCAAGGTCGTCGTGGACAAGAAGAGCTACCTGTACCTGAACGGCACGACCCTCGACTACGTCCGGCAGGGGCTGACGGGCGGCTTCACGTTCGTCAACCCCAACGCAAAGTCGAGCTGTGGATGCGGCACGTCGTTTTCGGCGTAGCCGGGTCCTCCAGCGACAGAGAACGGGCCCGGCGAAGGGCCCGTTCGTATTTTTGAGGTCACGAGGGGAGATGGACCACTTCGAGGTGTTCGGGCTGCCGCGCCGGCTCGCGATCGACGGCGCCGAGCTGCAGCGAAAGTTCTACGAGCTCTCGCGGCGCTACCACCCGGACTTTCACCAGGCGGCCCCGCCCGAGCAGCAGGCCCAGGCGCTGGAGGCGTCCGCGCGGCTCAACGCCGCGTACCGGGCGCTCCGGGATCCGATCTTGCGGATCGAGTATCTGGTCCGCCTCGAGGAGGGCCGCGAAACAAAGGAAGGCGCCGCCGTGAAGCCAAAGGCGCCGCCCGAGCTGCTCGAGGATATGTTCGAGATCCAGGAGTCGCTGCAGGAAGCCAAGGCATCCAACCGATCGTCGGGGCGGGATCCCGGCGCGCGGGCGACGCTCGCCGGCCAGCGCGATCGATTGGTGGCGCGTTACCGGGACGAAGAAGCTCGACTCCGCGGACCGCTCAGCGCGGCGTGGGACGACGGCGTGCCCGCCGAACGGGGACGCGCTATCGCCGGCTTCAAGGACGCGCTGGCGGTGCGGGCGTATCTCCGCACCGTGATCGACGACATCGACCAGGCGCTCGGAGAGGCTGAGGAGGGACATGTCTCGCATCGTCGGCATTGACCTGGGAACGACCAACAGCCTGATCGCGTACGTCGACGAGAAGTCCGGGCTTCCCAGGGTGATCCCCGACCGTGACGGCAACGTGCTCCTGCCGTCGGTGGTCTCGTTCTCGGGTGACGGAGTTCTAGTGGGCGCCGCCGCGAGGCGGCAGCTCGTGCGTCGGCCCGCGGCGACCGTCTACTCGGTGAAGCGCCTGATGGGCCGCGGCTACGATGACGTGAAGGAAGAGCTCCGCTACCTGCCGTTCAAGGTGCTCCCGGGCGAGGGAATCGTGAAGATCGCGATCGGGAGCCGCGAGATCACGCCGCCGGAGGTCTCGGCGATCGTGCTCCGGTCGCTCAAGGAGCGCGCCGAGGCGCACTTCGGCGAGCCCATCGCGAAGGCCGTCGTCACGGTGCCCGCCTACTTCAACGACGGTCAGCGTCAGGCGACCAAGGACGCCGGGCGCATCGCCGGGCTCGACGTGGTGCGGATTCTCAACGAGCCGACGGCCGCGTCGCTCGCCTACGGGCTGCAGCGCATCCACGAGGGCGTGGTGGCCGTCTACGACCTGGGCGGCGGCACGTTCGACATCTCGATCCTCCGCGTGAAGGAGGGCGTCTTCGAGGTCCTGGCGACCAACGGCAACACCCATCTGGGCGGCGACGACTTCGACCGGGCGATCGTGCTGTGGCTCCTCGACGACATCCGCACCAGGCACGGGGCCGATCTCGGAAGCGACCCTGAGGCGCTGCAGGAGCTTCGGCTCGCCGCCGAGGCCGCCAAGATCCGCCTCTCGGCCGACGATCGGACCACGCTGACGATTCCGTTCGACGCGTTCACCTATCACCGTGAGATCACCCGCGCCGAGCTGGACGGACTGATCGAGCAGCTGGTCGACTCGACGCTGCTGCCGTGCCGGATGGCCCTCGCCGACGCCGGACTGGCGCCAGCGGACATCGACGAGGTCGTCCTGGTGGGCGGGTCGACACGGGTGCCGCTGGTCCGACGGCGCGTGCACGAGCTGTTTGGCAAGGCCCCGCACAGCCAGCTCAACCCGGACGAGGTGGTGGCGCTGGGCGCGGCGGTGCAGGCGCGGATCTTGGCCGGCGGCATCACGAACATGCTGCTGCTGGACGTCACCCCGCTGTCGCTCGGCATCGAGACGCTCGGGGGGATCGTCAGCGTCCTGATCCCGCGCAACACCACGATCCCCACGCACGCGCGCGAGATGTTCACCACGTCCGTGGACGGCCAGCGCGTCGTCGACATGCACGTGGTCCAGGGCGAGCGTGAGCTCGCCAAGGACTGCCGCTCGCTGGCCCGCTTCGAGCTGTCGGGCGTCGACCCGATGCCGGCCGGAATGCCGAAGATCGAAGTGGTGTTCCTGATCGATGCCAACGGCATCCTCCAGGTGACCGCCACCGAGCTCCGCACCGGGAAGGCCGCCGCGATCGAGGTCCGCCCGGCGTACGGGCTCTCGGAGGCCGACGTCGAGCGGATGGTCGAGGAGTCGTTCACCTACGCCGAGGCGGACGTGGAGGCGCGGCTGCTGATCGAGGCGCG
>Ga0066710_100004026_pt1 | contig 12824 bp, 10 predicted proteins | sample GraSoiAngelo_159_FD_79666 | JGI IMG/M metagenome (GOLD analysis project Ga0066710, IMG submission 79666) | Grasslands soil microbial communities from the Angelo Coastal Reserve, California, USA - 14_1009_16_40cm | ecosystem: Environmental > Terrestrial > Soil > Grasslands | place: USA...
ACTCGACAATGGCAGCTGTCATGGCAGCGTCGGCAACGCGCGTTCTGGGTGCCTTTGTGATGGACATCGTCCGGTCACCTCCGTTGAACTCGCTATTCGTCCGTAGCGAGTATCGCCGAGCAAGATGCTACTGTCAAGCAGCACGTTATGATGTGCAGATGGCCTTTCGCTCTTTGGTGCCATCCCTAAGGAGGCCGATCGCAGGGCGCACCGGTGTGCGCCGTACCTAGCGCATTGCCCGACGACGGTATTCCGCGAAGACCTGCTCGTTGTTGTCCTTTGGCACGCTCGCGATGTTGGGCGAGACAAAGACCGGCATGCTGATGCCTCGTTCGGCAAGCTGGGACGCGAGCTCTGCCGTGAGCGCCATGCTGATGGCCACCGCTGAGAGGGTTGAGCCCGCAGCCACTGGCGCCGGCCAACCCTCAACCGTCACCAGCGCATCGAGGGGATCGACGCAGTTGTCGATCACCACGTCCGCCACGTCTGCAAGCCGTTTTCCGCTGGAGTGCGATGGGCTGTTGAGCTCAACATTCGCCAGAGATGTGACCGCGACGACGCTGAGGCCCCGATCCTTGGCATACAGCGCAGCCTCGACCGGCGCAGCGTTCAACCCACCGTGCGAGTAGACCACCATTGTGTCGTTGGGATCCATGGGGTAGTTCTTGAGGAAGTTCGCGATGTACCCCTCGGTTCGTTCCAGCCAGAGCAGCTCGCTGACGCCCCCCGAACCCAGGACGGTGAACCAGCTTAGTCGCGAGTCAACGAGGGGCCGGAATGCGGGATAGCTGCCGTAGCGCGGGAAGATGTCCATGACCGGCAGCACCGAGTGGCCGCTTCCGAAGAGGTTGACGAGCCCCCCATTGGCTACTGATTCGGCCATCAAGAGCGCAGCTGAGCCGATGGCGTCATCCTGGGTGGTCGCTATCCGATCGATGAGCTCGCGGGCCTCTTCCAGATATCGCCGAGCTGTCATCAAGGCTCCTTCCCGTGCATGAGCTGTAGAGCGAGGTAAGCGGCGCCGTAAAGGCTGGATAGAGGACCGAGCTCCGAGGGCTCGATTCGGACCGCGGGCGCAGCGAACGGCTGGGTGGCATCGGCAAGGCCGGCGCGGACTGCCTCGACGGTTTCGTCGCGGACTCCGACGCTGCCGCCGAGCACGACGACCTCCGGCGCAAGCAGCGCCACGATGGCGCCCACGGCCGCCGTCAGGGCGAGCATCGCCCGTCGGACTGCACCCTCCGCCGCGGGATCACCGCGAGACGAGGCGACAAAGACGGCTTGGGTGTCGGGGTAGGAGGCCGCCGGGTCCATCGCCCTTGCCGCAGTGAGGATGGCCGGTCCCGAGGCAACCTCCTCGAGTCGGGGGCCCAGAGTATCCCCAGTCGGGAAACGCATCCAGCCGATTCCCCCGGCGACCCCCGTAACCCCCCGATACAGGCGCTCATCGTGAACGATACCGGCGCCGATGCCGGTTCCGATGATCACGATGGCCACGTCACGATGGCCACGGCCACCTCCCTGCCAGAACTCGCCGAGCGTCGCTGCGTATCCGTCAAACTCGATGTAGGAAGGGACCCCGAGAGTCTGGGTCGCGAGATCCGCGAGCGGCAGGCCTTCCCAGCCGGCGACGCTCTCAGCCGCCCAGGCGATCCGCCGCTCACTCACGACCGCCGGCAGTACGAGCCCGCACGCGGCGACCGCGTGACTGCTGGCCAGCGCCCTGGCGCGATCGAGAATCTCGCTCGCGGCATCGGCGGGCGGCAGTCTGGGAGTCGGCAGCTGATCGCGAGCGAGAATCGAACCATCCTCGGAGACCACGGCGAGCGCCACCTTGGTGCCGCCAATGTCCACCGCCAGCACTGCCGAACCGGTGCGCAACGACATCATCCAGTGAGCCCTGTGCGGGCCAAGCTGGCGACGAAATAGCGCTGGAGGAAAAGGAACAGGATCATGTTCGGCAGCACACTGATGACCGCACCGGCCATGACAACGTTCTGGAACTGAATGCTCGAGGTGTACGAGAGAAGCCGGCTCATGGCCAGAACCACGGTGAACTTGTCGTCAGACTGGAGCACGGTCAGCGGCCATAGGAAGCTGTTCCACTGGAAGACGAATGCGAACAGGACAAGGGTCGCCACCGCCGGTACGAGGAGCGGCGTGACCACGCGCCAGAGAACGGTCCACTCGGATGCGCCGTCCACCCGAGCAGCATCCAGCAGCTCGTCGGGCACGCCCCGGATGAATTGGCGCATGAGGAAGATGCCAAAGGCGTTCGCGAGCTGCGGCAGCATGACGCCGAACAGGGTGTCCACCAGGCCGAGGGCCTGGATCACGTGGAATGTCGGAACGATCGTCACGATGGTTGGAACGAACATCGTGCCAAGCACCGCGTAAAAGAGGAGATCGCGACCTCGAAATCGGTATTTCGCGAACACGAACCCAGCCATGACGCTGGTACCCACGATGGCTACCGTGTCTCCCGCCGCGATGATGAACGAGTTCAAGAATGCCTGGGCGTAGGGAATGACAGAGAAGACCGTCCCGAAGGCGTCGAGATTGGGGTGGGCCGGGAACCAGGTCGGCGGCAGCCGAGTCAACTCATCCGGGGCCTTGAGGCTCGAGGCGAACATCCAGTAGAGCGGAAAGAGCGTCGCCAGCCCAACGAGGACCAGCAGGCTGTACTGACCGAAGCGCACTGCGAATCGCCGCAGATTGGCCGGCATTCGCGCTTGAAGGTCTGCGCCGCGAACGGAAGGGCTGTGCATCCTGCTTCAGTCCTCTCTGTTCACGCGCAGGAACAGGCCGATGACGACCAACAGCGCGACGAGAAGCATGACGGCCATGGCACTTGCCGCTCCAGCCCGACCGAATTGAAAGGCCGTCTGGTAGATGTCGAACGTCAGCACGTTGGTGCTGTTCACCGGACCACCCTGGGTGAGAACGTAGATAGCGTCGAAGACCTGGAGGGTGTTGATGGCCGCAATGACGATCACGAAGATCAGCGTCCGCCTCAGCAGGGGGAGAGTGACCCATCGGGTCTGGGCGATCACTCCGGCACCATCGATTGCTGAGGCGTCGTAGTACTCGGGTGAGATCTGGGTGAGACCGGCAAGCACCAGCACGGTGTAGTAGCCGAGGGTTTGCCAGACATTGAGCAGGACCAGCGAGAGCATCGCTTGGCTGGTGGATCCCAGGAACGGCTGGCTCGGCAGGCGGACGGCCGTCAGAAGCTGATCAAGCGGTCCGTAGAGGGGTGAGTAGAGGTAGCCCCACACGATCGCCACCGCCACCGTCGGGACCATGTAGGTCGCGAACAGGATCGTGCGAAGGAACGTCTTGCCGCGGATCGGCGGGCGGTAGAGGAAGATCCCGAACAGGACCGACAGAGGCAGGATGAGCGCGATGCTGAGGAGGGCGTACGCGAATGTGTTTAGCAGCGCCTGGCGGAAGGTCGGATCCGCAATCACCTGCCGGTAGTTGGCAAGCCCAACGAAGCTCATCTGCGTAAGTGGCGTGTACATCGACCATTCGTGCAGGCTGATCCAGGCCGTGAGCGCGATGGGCAAGAAGACGAAGAGGCCAAGGAGTCCGACGCCGGGCGCGAGAAATACGCTGCCCCACAGCAGCTGGGCGCGGCGAAGGGTCACGGGCTCTACCTACTCGACGAGTCGGGTGGACGGCTGGGCGCCGCCGACCGTCCCCCGCCCCGAGAGGACGATCAGCGACGCTAGCCGGAGGCTTCTCGATCCTACTTGTAGAACTGGCCGAGAATCTGCCCCGCCTGCGATTGAGCCGATTGCATCGCGTCCGACGGCTTGGCCTGCCCGAACTCGACGCTCTCGATTGACTTCTGGAGAGCCGTCGTGAGCTCTGCACCACCGAGCACGATCGGGAAGGGCACCGCCGACGACAGGCCGTCAACGTATGACTTCAAGAACGGCTCGCTGAGCTTGGATTGAAATGCCTGAACATCCGAGGTTCGGCTCGGCAGGATTCCCATGGAGAGGAGCAGGTCACCCATGGCCGCCGCTCCCTGGGTGTCACCGCCACCGGGACCGTGGAGCCACTGCAGGAACTTCCAGGCGGCAGCCTGCTGGTCGGCGGTGGCGTGTGCGTTGACCACCGTGAGCCATGCGTACGAGACACTCGCGGGGGCGGATCCATGGGGGCCAACCGGAATCGGCGCCGTGGCCACGTTGTCGAAGTCAGACTTCATCGCCGTCTTGAGGGCACTCTCCCACCAGTTGGCCATGACGATCATCGCCGTCTTTCCGTTGGTGAAGTTGTCGAGGAACGGACCGGTGGTGTTCGCGTTGGAGGTTCCCATGGCGGGATCGGTGACTTTGTCCTTGTTGACCAGCTGGTCGTAGAGGCTGGTCACCTCCTCGGCGGCCTGCGACGTGAGCTGCGGGGTGCTGCCGTCCAGCAGCTTTCCGCCATCGGACAGCACGAATGAGAGCCATGGATGGACGACGCCGGAGTCCCAGCTGTTGATGAGCCCGAAGCCCTGCTGCACGACCTTGCCCGACGCATCTCGCTTGGTCAGGGCCTTTGCGTCTTTGATCAGTTCATCCCACGTCGTCGGCGGAGCTGAGATTCCGGCCGCGGCGAACAGCTTCTTGTTGTAGTTGAGCATGTACAGGTCGATCTCATTCGGATACCCGTACACCGCGTTGTCCACGCTGGCGGCGCCCGAGACAAGGTTCGCCGGCCAATTCGATTTGATGTCCTGGGTGTACTGGTCCGGTGCCTTGGCGGCGATACCGTCTTTGACCAGCTCCGGCAGCCACAGGTCGTAGATCCCGGCGATCGTCGGTCCACTTGCGCTCCCTGCCTGCGTTCGCAGCGTGCTGAGCAGGCTGCCGAACGGCACCGCGCGAACCTCGACCTTGATTCCTGGATTGGCCGTCTCGAATTTCGCGATGTACTTCTTCAGCAGGTCGACCTGTTGAGGCGGCCAGTGCGTGAGGTAGGTGATCGTCGCATTGCCGCCTGCCGCAGGTGCTGAGCCGCTCGGGGAGGTCGACGCCCCGCTGGAGCACGCCGTGACCAACAGAGCGACCGCGATGATTGACCCAAGCTTCCGCATTGCACACTCCTCGCTGCGCGTCCGATCCGGGGCGCGTGCTCCGACGCCGCTGCCTCGAGAAAGGCATGAAGCCTGCCCGCCATACAGCGGCTTGCCCGTCCGAGGATCATGTCATAACCTTATGACACCTGCAAGCGCATTCGAGGTGGACGTGGTGGGTGGCGATGGGCTCCGACGCGTCTCGCGTGCAAGCCAGATCCCGCTCTACCACCAGGTTGCGAACAGCCTCAGAGAGCCGATCGTATCGGGCATGTGGGGCCCAGGGCGTCGATTGCCGAGCGAGATGGATCTCGTGGCGCGCTACGGTGCGAGCCGTATCACGATCAGACAGGCCCTCGCCGAGCTCACGCAGGAGGGCCTGATTCTGCGCGAACGGGGACGGGGCTCATTCGTGCGGGATCCCACCATCACCGCGGGTCCGCATGAGCTGACATCGTTCAGCGCGGAGATGCGGGCGCGTGGGCTTAGGGCCAGCTCACGCGTGCTGTCCATTGGCGTCCTGCCGGCCGACGAAGATGTTGCGCGGCGCCTCGATATCGTCGAAGGCGAACCGGTAGTGCGGCTTGAGCGTCTGCGCCTCGGCGACGATGAGCCGATAGGGCTCCAGCTTGCCTATCTACCAGCCCGCGAGTTTCCAGGGCTGGAGACGGCGGACTTCGGCACAGCCTCGCTGTATGAGCAGCTCGAAGCCCGCTACGGCGCGGTCATCGAAGAGGCAGAGGAGACGTTCATCGTGGCCAGCGTCGACGCGAAGACTGCGGGACACCTTGAGCTCCCGCCGGGCTCCCCGGGTCTGATCGTCGAGCGCATCGGCTGGAGCGGCGGACGACCGATCGAATACACGAAATCGGTCATGCGGGGCGACCGATACCGGGTCCAGCTACGCCTGCGACGCCGCGGGGTGCCGCACCGCCAACCCCGCAGCAGTGGTTCTCGGCGGACGGATGCCACCGTGGACAGACCGTCGGAGCGACAATCGCAGAGGCCGTCGCCGAACGTCGCCTGACCTGGTCAGCGTGCAGCGGCGTGGTCCGGCCGACGGCTCAGGGTACGGGCACCTGCGCGTAGATCTGTTGCTGGTAGGGAGGCGCGAAACCACCGCCTGCGACGGCTCCGGCCTGGTAGTCCGGCGAAGTCGAGACGAAGAGCAGGTGCACGAAGGTGCCTGCGTCACCCGAAGTCATCGCTCCGCCAAAGTAGTCGCCGATGAAGGTGCCGGTGCCGGAGAGCCCGCCCTGCTGGGGCGGCACGACATTCGGATCCCAGGTCTCAAGCGTTGCACGGCGGTTGCCGCCGAGCTGCGTCGCATCGGATGCATAGGCTTGGACGGTAACGTCGATGCAGGTGTTGATGCGGCCGATGTTGCCCGCAATGGGGTCGTTCGTCGGACAGGCTAGCCGACGGTCATAGAACGCCACCGCGAACTCCCCGTTTGGCGCAGCGAAGACCTTCTGCTGAAAGGTGTCACCAGCCGCCGCTGGGTCATTCACCTGGACCGGCTTTGCCCACGTCTTGCCCTCATCGGTGGACTGGGTCAGCCAGATGTCCCCCTTCGGGATCGATCGGTCGTAATTCTCGTAGGCGAGCAGCAGGTTGCCGTTGGCTGGGTTCACCGTCATCGAGTACGGCGTCCCGTCGCGGAAGGTATCTGGAAGGTACGGAGTGGGCCCGACGCTCGTCGTGACCTGCTGCCCCGGCTTCGACCACGTCTGGCCGTTGTCGTGAGAGACCACCACCTGGAACCCGCCGGTGGTGTAGCTCTGCTTCGGCGGCAGGGTGTCGTACGCCACGTACACGTTGCCTTCTGGCCCCTCGAAGACATAGGGGTCCCCGTTGAACTTCGGCTTGGTGGCCGAGCTGATGACCCGCGGCGAGGTGAAGTGCGCGCCAAAGTCTGTCGACACCGAGACCACCGTGTTGAGCGCGACCCCGTCGAAAACGATCCACGACGCGTACACCGAGCCGGGATGCTTGCCGAAGATGTCCGCCCCTACCCACTGCTTGTCGGCGGTGATGCCGAGGCCGCTGGCGTGGTAGGTGGCGAGGAGGACCGGGGCCTCCCAGTCCCGGCCGACTGCGCCATCGGCCTTCATGGAGCGTGAGAGGTAGATGGCATCGTTCAAACCCTTTGGGTTGACGTGGCCGACGTCCCAGTTGTGGTCGCCGGAAGGCTCGATGACGAAATTGAAGGGAAGCACGAGCGCGTACAAGTTGCCCAACGCGTCGAAGGCAACCACCGGATCGGTGGTGTCCATCCACTCCTCATAGCCGGGCAAGATGCCGCTCTGCCAGGTCTGGCCGCCGTCGGTGGAGTCGTACCAGACGAGCTCGAATAGGTAGTCCTTGGGCGAGAAGAAGGCCTTCGACATGCCCACGATGTGAGCTGGATCGGTCGGATCCACCGCGAGATCGCTCTCACTCTTGTCGTTGGCGAATGTGGACCAGCGGCTGGCGCACACGTTCGGATCGCGAAGCCACGGCGCGTTCGCCGGGCATGCCTGAACAATCGGGGTGGTCGAGGCCTGGACGTTGATGACTCCGTCGACGTCGGTTGCATAGTCGCCCGCGGCAACAGAAGGCGCGACCGCTATGGCCGTGACAAGGCCCGCAACGAGGCATGCAACAGCGGGTGAACGAAGGCGCATTGGATGGGCCTCACTCATGGTCATTTCGCTGGTCTCATAGGCACGGCCCCGCTGTCTGGTTCGCGACCCGAAGCTTGTTCACCGTGTTGTCGTCCGCATACGCGATGTGCGCGCAGCCACGGTTGTCGATCGTCTCCATGATGAAATCAAGGAGGTTGCGGTTCGACGCTGGCGCCAAGCAGAAGATGCCAAGGTTGCAGATGTCGCCGATGTGCATTGGCGTGGTCGTGATCGGCGTCACAGCCCAGGTGGCTGCGTCGACCCCGCTGCTCAGATTCCGCGACTGCGCCCCGTACAGGTTCCAGGCGCAGGCCGGCGGATAGGTCGTCGGGTTGCCGTTTGCCGGTCCTGGCCCAGCGCAGCCGCCCGGATCCGCCTTACCCAGCGGGTCGGTTGGGACGATCGTCGTGGACCGCAGGTATGCCACGTCGACCTGCCCCGGATTCCCCGCCGCGATGGCCGGGAAGAAGTGCGTGCCGGTCTCCGAGGACGGATTGACGCGGTACGCCCTCGCGGCGCTGCCCGAGATGAGCCCGCCACCCCCATCCCACGTTGCGCCACCGTCGCTGGACCACACGACGTACATGTCGTACTCGCACGAGGGGTCGGACTGCACAGTGCCCGCCGTCGACTCAGCGGCGCAAGTCACGGGATTCGAGCTGGCGTTGACCGTGAACCCGAAGTACGGGTTGCCCTGACGATCGAGCGTGAGGGCCACGAACGGGGTCGAGGTGTCGTGACCGATGCCGGCATCGAAGGCCTGCTGCGGCGTCCAGGTCAGCCCGCCATCATCGGAGTACGAGATCCAGATGGTGTGGAATGCCTCGGCCATCGTCACGTTGCAGCCCGTCGCGTTCTGGGGCAGATCCGCCGCAATCCAGCCAACGATGATCCGTCCGGCGTGCGGCTTGCCCGGAGGCACGATCCCCACTCCCGCGGGGACCGTGTTGCAAAGCGTGTAGCCCTGGGCGACAAGCGTGCCCGTGATGGCACCTGGTGTCACAGCCGGCGCAGCGAGCACCTCCTGCGGCGTACCGAACGTCGCACCACCGTCGTGCGAGATGTTGACCCAGATCTGGCTCGGACCGTAGAAGTCGTGGTACATCAGCACGACCTCGGCCTTGGACGTGCTCTTCCCCGACAGGATTGAAGCTGCCACCCAATCGCGATCGACGCCAAAGGGCGAGCAGCTCGTTCCACATTCGGGCAGCGCACCGGCGCCGTGCGTCCAGCTCGTCCCGCCATTGACGGATTTCCAGACGTCTGCCTGCAGGGGCGCGACTCCCTCGCTCCCCGCGAGGTTGCACAAGTAGACGGCATTCGACTGATCGGTGGCGAGGCAATCGTCGCCGCTGTTCGGGTCAGCCGTCGTGACCTGCTGCCAGGTGACGCCGCGGTCCGTCGAGCGGTAGGTGATCGTGCCGCCACTCGGCGTCGTGTCGTACAGGACGCCCTTCGTATCGGACACGATCGATGGCTCTCCGCCGTAGGCGCCGACATCGGCTACCTCGTACGCCGGCGAACTGGGGGTGCGTGCGCTGACACCCCCGACAACGACTCCAACCAGAAGAGTTGTGGCTGCCACCACGGCCGGGACGCGTTTCATTGATTGAGCCTCTCGTCAGGAGGCGCGGGCTGCCGTCTCAATCACGCATGACTGATCACGGGATCGAGGCTGCCGTCGCGCGAAGTGCCCCACCGATGGCGCGAGGCAGCAATTGGCGTGCCATTTGGCCGCCGATTCCAGCCGTGCGCCGAGGGCGCGGCTACGATTGGCTCGGTGTCGACTCACTCATCACGGCCGCGGGGTCTCGCTCTGGCGGCCGCCGTGGCCTCTGCCGTGCTCCTGGGCGGCTGCCTTGGCCCCACTCTCACGCCCGACCCTTCGCCATCCGCCACCGCGACCCCGTCGATCTCGCCCGCGCCCACCCCGAGCCCGACCGCCACCAGACCTCCGACGAAGTTCCCGCTCGCGGTCGTCACGGGCATCACCAACCTGAAATCGGTCATTGCCCTCAGTGAGCTGACCAAGCTCGCGGCCAGCGGCAAGCTCGTGGTGCCCTGTGGGGTGACCGTCAGCCATCCGGCGCTCACCGCCACCGAACGATGCATCCCGGCAGCCAAGATCATGAGTGCGATCGGCGCCAACCAGAAGCTGGTCGCGCTCCTGCCGCCAGGGCTCGTCGAGCCCGCTACCAAGGTGCTGCCCATCGCGGGCAACGGACCATTTGGGCTGTTTGGGGCGGACCTATTTGGCGACAAGGCGGCGCGTGCGCTGCGCTACCCGGTGGTCGGCATCGCTGGCGGGCAGGGCGCCGAGGCACTCAAGCCGAGCTGGCTCGCCTACCGCGCCTCGCAGGTTTGGACGCTAACGTCGGTCGGCAGCATGTGCGCGGATCGGCTGGGCGCGTATCAGGCCGTTACCCTCGGCAAAGGCTGGGATTGGGTGTTCGACGGCGGGACGGCCCGCTACACGGGCGGACCATTCCTGAACCCGAACCCACCTCCGGGCATCTCCCAGTTCCCGATCATCCGTCCGGTTGACACCGGTCATCCCGGGCTCACCGCAAGCATCACCAAGCGATCCGATGTCGCACTCGGCGACCACAAGTGCCCGATCCTGCCCACGAGTCAGTGGGCGCCAAGCCTCAACGGCCCGCCGAGCCTGGCCGTGCCGGAGGAGCTTCTGCCACGGTGGAAAAATCTGCTCGGCATCGATGCGGTGTTTCTGGCAGCCGACCACCAGAGCGATCGTGGCGTTGCGGGCATCGCCTCGACGGTCCAACTCCTCGACAAGCACCGAATCCCGCACACCGGCCTCGGGATGAACCTCGATCAGGCGCTTCAGCCGGCGTACGTCAGGGTTGCCGGCCTGAAGGTGGGGTTCGTGTCCTGGAATGAGGTCACCGGCCCCGCCCATGCCGGGCCAACCACGCCGGGCGTTGCGTGGCTCACGCAGGCGAACGTCAATGCGGCCGTCCGAAACGCGCGCGCCGGCGGGGCCGACCTGGTCATGTGCGAGCCCCAGTGGTGGGGCGGCGACGAATACCACCCGGACCTGTGGCCGTCTCAGAAGAGGGCTCTGGACTGGATGGACCAGGCCGGATGCGACCAGGTCATCGGCGGCGGCCTGCACCTGGCCGGCGGGATGTTCCTGCGCCAGCACAAGAATGGCGTCAGCCTGGTCGACGCAGGTCCCGGCAACTACATGTACGGGCAGCCGTGGTGGCAGGAGACCCAGGAGGGCGTCATCCTCGACATGACGTTCCGCGGCAAGACCCTCGTGAACGTCCGGCTCCACCCCTACGTCATGATCCTCGAGGCCCGGCCGTCCCTCACCGATCCGCAAGGCGACGGTCACTACGTCCTCGAGCGGATCTGGAAGAACTCGACCGTCAGCTACTGAGCTCCACCTGGTGCATCCGGGCCCATCGGGCTGACCAGCTGAAAGTAGTTGTCGTCCGGGTCGGCGAGCGTCGCGATCGATGAACCCGGGGCCTCCTCGAACTCGTAAGGCTCGCGGACGACGATCGCGCCGGCCGCCTTCAGCCGCTCGAAGTCGCCCTTGACGTCGGGCGTCTCGATGTTCCAGATGAGGCGGCCGGGCGCTGCGTTCTTGCCATGGACCTCGCTATGGGGTCCCACGGTCACGAAGCCCGACCCGATTTGCCAGCCTGTGTATCCGCTGTCGGACATCGTCGGCGCGCCGAGCAGCTTGGTGTAGTAGTCGACGAGGCGCTCCGGGTCTTCCGACCCGATCAGGATGCTGTTGAAGTTCATATCGGTCTCCTGCTGGTCGCGGATCGGGTTGCTGTGCGGCAGGAATAGTAGGCGCGTCCTCGCGGTAGGCTGCCAAGCGTGGTGAGCGAGTCGCTCTGGCGAAACGCCGATTTTCGGAAGCTGTGGGCCGGCCAAACAGTCTCCGAGCTCGGATCCGTCGTCACCCGCACGGCGATCCCGCTGGTCGCCCTCATCGCGCTGGGGGCAGGCCCGATCCAAATGGCCCTGCTCATCGTCGCGGCCAGCCTCGCGGTGCTGCTTGTCGGATTGCTCGCAGGCGCATGGGTCGACCGGCTGCGACGTCGGCCGCTCCTCATCTTGGCGGACGCGACCCGCGCTTTGCTGCTGTTATCGATCCCCGCGGCGTACATCGCGGGGGTGCTGCGCATCGAACAGCTATACGTGGTCGTGTTCATCGAAGGCTGCCTTGGGGCGCTCTTCGATGCGGCCTACCCGGCTTACGTCCCCTCGCTTATCGGGGTCGACCGCGTAGTCGAAGGCAACAGCAAGCTGGCCACGAGCTCGTCCCTCGCGGAAATCGGCGGTCCGGGCCTGGCTGGTGGACTGGTGCAGCTGATTGGTCCGCCGCTGGCGATCTTCGTCGACGCGATCTCCTTTGTGGTCTCAGCCCTCTCTCTGATCCTGATCCGAAGCCGAGAGCCGTCGCGGCCCCCGCGCACGTCGCCGACACCCATCCGGCTCGAGATCCTCGAGGGTTTGCGGCTCCTCCGGCGCCATGCCGTGCTCCTTCCGCTCACCCTCCGCTCGATCATCGCTCATGTTGCGGGGTCGTTCTACGGAGTCCTGTACACGATCTATCTCATCCAGGAGCTGCACCTCAGCCCGTTCCTGCTGGGGGTCGTCGTTTCGGCCGGCGGCGTCGGCTCCCTCATCGGCTCAATCTTTGCTTCGCGGGTCATCTCCCGGTTCGGCTTCGGCCCAGCCCTCATCTGGACCGCGACCGGCGCCTCCATCGTCGGCGTGCTCACACCACTTGCGGGCGGGCCGCTCGTACTGGCGACGCTGATGGTGTTCCTCCCGCAGCTCATCGGCGATGGCCTCCAGACGATCGAGGGCGTGGCTGAGCTGTCGCTGATCCAGGGCGTGATTCCAGATCGAATCCTGGGCCGCGTAAACGCGAACCTCGAGGTCTTCTCGCACGGCATCGCCTACCCGCTGGGTGCGCTGCTGGCAGCAGGTCTCGCGGGCTGGGTCGGCGTGCGTGGCGGGATAGCCCTCGGGTGGGCGGGAATGGCCGTCTCGATCCTGCTCCTCGTGTTGTCGCCGCTGCCACGGATCCGGCAAAC
>Ga0066710_100004027_pt1 | contig 12822 bp, 9 predicted proteins | sample GraSoiAngelo_159_FD_79666 | JGI IMG/M metagenome (GOLD analysis project Ga0066710, IMG submission 79666) | Grasslands soil microbial communities from the Angelo Coastal Reserve, California, USA - 14_1009_16_40cm | ecosystem: Environmental > Terrestrial > Soil > Grasslands | place: USA...
GAATTTACCGCAACATCCAGACGCCGATCAGGACGGTGATGACGCTGACCGGCACGCCGGCGCGCGCATATTCCCAGAAGCCGATCCGGGCGATGTGCCGCGCACGCTCGACCACGATCAGATTCGCGACCGACCCGAGAATCGTGAGATTGCCTGCCAGGGTGGAGGCCATCGCGAGGCGCAGCCAGCCGAGCATCGGGTCGGCGAGATGCGCCACCAACGGCTTGAATACGAGCACGGCGGGGACGTTGCTCACAATATTGGAGAGGAGCGCGGCGACAGCACTGAGCACGGCACCGTTATCGAGGTGCGCGCGCTCCGCGAGCCATGCCAGGTCGTCCTGGAGCGAGCTTTTCTCCATGCCGGCCACTACGATGAACAGGCCTCCGAACAGGACCAGCAGCGACCAATCGACCTGCGCGTAGATCTTCTCCGGTTTCACACGGCGCGTAATCAGCAGCAGCGCTCCGGCGACGACCGCGACCTTGGCGATGGGCCAACCGGCGAAGAAGAAGACCACCATGCCGAAAGAAACCGCGAGCGACTTGAACAGCAGCGCACGGTTGACGCGCACGGCCCGGCGGGCGACATCGACTTTGGCGGCGCCGCGGAATTCAGCGCGATAGAGCAGCGCCAGAACCGCCACGCAAACCACGACGCCGACCGCTGCCACCGGGGCCAACGCGCGGGCGAAGGTGGTATAGGAGATTCCGGAATAACTTCCGATCAGCATGTTTTGCGGATTTCCGGTAAGCGTGGCGACGCTGCCGATGTTCGAGGCCATGGCGACTGCGAGCAGATACGGAACAGGGTTGCGGCGCAGCGAGGAGGTGACCTCGGCCACCAGCGGCGCCAGCACCAGGCAAACCGTGTCGTTCACGAAGAACGCCGAAAGGAGCGCCGACACGAAGGCCACGGCCGCCAGCATCGTCAACCGGTGATGGGCGTGCTCGACCGCCCACTCGCTCACCACTCCGAAAAAACCCGAGAGCCGCAGGTTCGCGACTACGATCATCATTCCGAACAGCAGTACGATGGTGTCGAGGTGGATGGCCCGATAGGCTTCATCGAGCGTCAGGACGTTGGTACCCACCATGAGGCTGGCGCCGATGATGGCAGCGCCGGTGCGGTCGATGCGGAGGCCGGGCATGCGTCCGAGAGCGAGGACGAGATAAGTGGCGAAGAAGATAATAGCGGCGGCCACGTCCTCCAGGATGCCATCCCGAGAAGAGCGCAGGGATGTAAAGTAGGGAGTGTTTCCGCCGGTCCCCAGATCATCGGTCATGACTGTCACAAAGAACGCTACTTGCCGGGAACTTGCGCGTGGCGGATGCCAGCGTGATGCCCAACATTGTCAGCGGCAACACTAAACGCCGCGTCGATCATGATCGGAGAGAAAGCGGCGGAGATGGTTGCGGCTGACTGCGGCGTTCAACTCGCGGAGTTCGTGGGTTCGTTCGAACTTCGATCCAGCCCAGCTGACGCTCATCCTTGAGAGCGACAACCGGGCTGATTTCGTTTACTACTTGAGTTCGACGACTATCACTTCGAAGGGCTTGTCGCCCACATTCTCCGGGAGGTGTTTTCCGGCATCCGCCCAAGTCGCGTCGTGGGCCTTGCTGTTGCTGTCCTGCGACGTGCCGTCCGGCAGCGTGAACTTGGCGTGGCCGTCGCTTATGAACACCGCCACCGAGGCTGGATGTTCATGCATTACCGATTTCTCATGCGGCCCGTACTTGACGCGCAACACGCGGAACTGGTCATTATTGAGGACCACTTTGTAGTGTTTGGGATCCACTTTGACGGGGTCTTGCGTTATCTTCGGCGCGCCCGCACCCGGCTTCTTCAACTCCACCATGACGGATTCCGATTTAGTCCCGGAAAGATTCTCATAGGCGTGCGTCAGGCCCTTCGAGTAAGTCACATCATCGGCCTTGCTGCGTTCGTCAGTGGTCTTCCCATCGGGGAACGTGTACTTGGAATGGTCAGCCGTGAACCCCACCGTCACGTAGGCGGGATGCGAATGCATAGGAAGCTTGCCGTGTGCCGGCTCGTTGAAGTGAAGCACGCGGACTCGATCGTTTTCAAAGAGCACTTTCACCTGGTCAGGCGCTAACGGCACCACATCCTGGGCGACAGCGGTGACTGCAGTGAGGGCCACCGCCATTAGGAACATACTACGCATTGCCTATTTCCTCCTCGACTCTGGAACACGGGCGTTCTACAGGGTAGGTCCAAGTATAATACGGGCCTTGCCGACACGGCGTGAGCGAGAGGCGCCGTTGTAATGAAGAGTTCACACTGGAGGTGTACAACTAGTACGGATATTGAACCTCCCCCAACAACTGCTCTTACTCGCATTCCACGAAAAGAAGGCGAACAAATTGAATACGCCGCTTTCGCTCGGACTGGCCGGCGCCATACTCGGAGAGCTGCTGATTCAGAATAAGATCTGCAGGAACGGAGGAAAGCTCTCCAGACGGGATCAGGTCAGATCAAGTCCACGCGAGGTCTGGGACCCGGTTTTGCTCGATGCATTTCTACACCTTCCGGGCCCGGGTCATGAGCGGCCCGCGAAAGAATGCGTGATCGATCTCTCCCGCCGGATGAAGCGCCTCAAACCGAGATTGACGGAGCAGCTGGTTGCGAAAAATCTGCTGGCAGAAACCGGTGAGAGGTCCCTCGGCCTGTTCAATTTCAAAAACTTTTGTATCACGAAGCCTGACGCCGCGCTGGCCATCAAAGACGAGCTGCGGCAGGTGGTTTTTCGACCGTTCGGACCAAACCCACGGCAATTGGCGATCATGGGGCTGATCAAACCAGCAGGGCTCAAGATTTTTACGCGGGAGGAAGGCGCGGCCGTGAAGCAGCGCATGGCGGAAGTCTTGAATCACGATGTAATCAGCGACGCGGTGGCGGCCGCGGGATCAGATGCGGCGCGAGCAACCGCCCGAATGATCGCCGCTTCGGTGGCCGCGACTGCCTGAGGCAATCCCGTTCCTATCGGGTTAGTTATTGTTCGCGGCTCCCGAAGTTGGACCCGGGCGGCCGCCCTCCTGCCGGTCCGGCTGCGGCTTGGGCAGAGGCTTCCGCGGCAGCATCCCGTCGCGCGTCGCGGTGTTATACACGAACGCCGCCACAATCGCCGAGATTTGCATCATGTCACCCTTCTGGATGCGGTCATAGACATCCATGTTGGAATGGTGAGTCCGTGAGTCGTACTCCATCGGGTCTTGAATGAACTGGAAGCCGGGGAGTCCCACGGCATCGAAGGACAGGTGGTCCGTGCCGCCGGTGTTGCGGATGCTGATAGCGCCCGCTCCGAGGTCCTTAAATGGCGCGAACCACGCCTCAAAGACCGGCCTCATCATGTCGTTGCCCTGCAGGTAGACGCCGCGAATTTTTCCGGTCCCGTTGTCGATATTGAAGTAGCCGGAGAGTTTGGCGTGCTCCGCGCCGAGCTTCATGGTGCGGCGGTCGCCGAAATGCTCCGTCACGTAAGCGCGAGAGCCGAGCAGGCCTTGCTCTTCCCCGCCCCACAGGCCCATCCGGACGGTTCGGTCCATCTTGAGACCGGTGGCTTTCAGGATGCGCATGACTTCCATCATCACGGCGCTTCCCGCGGCGTTGTCCGTCGCGCCCGTGCCGCCGTGCCAGCTATCCAGGTGCGCGCCGATCATCACCAACTCATCCTTCTTGCGCCCGCCCTCGATCTCGCCGATCACGTTCACTGAATCCTTGCGATCGTCGAAGAATTTGGTCTGAATGTCAAATTCAAGCTTGACCGGAATATTGCGGGCAAGCAGCCGGCAGGTGCGATTGTACTGTTCCGGCGTGATCACCACCGCCGGCGGAGCAACCGGATCCTTGGGATCCCGCGAGCCAGCGCCGCCGCCGTACACCGTGCCACCTTCGCTGCGGCCCAATCCCGAGCGAACCACGACCAACGGACCTTCATCGTGCAGGAACTGGTTGAGCTTTGTCTGGAATTGCCGGGCGGCGGACGGCGATCCGGGCCGCCCCTGTGGCGGCGGCTGTCCTCCGCGGCGCGCGCCGGGAGCCTCCGCGGCAGGCCCGCCGATAAACACCGGCGGACGAGCGGGATTCGCGGCTGGGTCCGGCGCCAACATGAGCTCAGACAACTCGACATCGGTATAGCGCCTGCCCAGCGGATTCATGCTCATATGGAGCTCGCGCGGCGCGCCGATCAGCACGATTTTCCCTTTCAGCTTGCCCTTGTTTTTCTCGAGATCCGCTTCATTCGCGAGCTGCTCGATCAGAATCGGCTCGCCCGTAACGCGGCCGTTCGTGCCGGCCGTCCAAGCCTGCGGATATCCGATCAGCGGCGCGTACTGGGGCTCGATCATGCCGGCGTAAAAATGCGTGTACGTCCAGCCGCGGCCGAATGGTCCCCACTTTTCCTCGTGCGCGGTGATGCCCCATTCCGCGAGCTGCTTCACGACCCAGTCCGCCGCCGCGAAATAGCCCGGCGAGTTGGTGAGCCGCGGCCCATGCACGTCGGTGAGGTAGAACATGTTCTCCATCACTTTCGAATTCTGGAAGGCTTCGTCCTTGATCTGGTGGATGGCGTCCAGATCGATGCGCTCCTGGGCTTGGGCGCGGATCAGCACCAGCAAAGACAGCGTGAAAAGCAGGGTCGAGATTCTTTTGAGGATCATATATGGAATCCTTTATGTGGCGATTTTCACGGGGCTGATGTTACTGCCGTTCACGTTACCGCTCCCTCCACGGTTGCGGCTTGGGCATCGGAGTTCGAGGCATCATGTCCGGCCGCATGGCGGTGTGATAGGCAAACGACGCCATAATCGCCGCGGCTTGCATCAAGTCGCCGGGCTGCACGCGGTCGTAGACGTCCATGTTGGAATGGTGCGTCCGGGTGCCGTACTCCGTCGGGTCCTGCAGGAAGCCGAAGCCAGGCAGGCCGACATAATCGAACGAGGTGTGGTCGGTGCCGCCGGGAGCGCGATTGGACGGCGCGCTGACGCCCGCGACCGCGGTGGCTCCCAAGTCGTGGAAGGGCTTCAGCCAGGCCTCGAAAATCGGCTTCACCATGTCATTTCCGCCGGCGTTGATGCCGCGAAATTTGCCGGTGCCGCTGTCGTCGTTGTAATATGCCGAAAGTTTCGCGTATTCCGGCTTGAGCTTCATGTCCGCGCGATCGGCGAAGTGGTTTTTGACATAGGCGATGGAGCCGAGCAGGCCCTGCTCTTCGCCGCTCCACAGGGCGATGCGGACGGTACGGTCCAGCTTCACATCAAGCGCTTTCAGGATGCGCATCGCCTCGATGGCCACACTCGATCCGGTGCCGTTATCGGTCGCGCCGGTGCCGCCGTGCCAGCTATCGAAGTGGCCGCCGACCATCACCACCTCGTCTTTCTTGCGGCCGCCTTCGATCTCGCCGACGATGTTGAATGACTCCTCGGGGTTGGGGCCGAACTCGGCGCGAATGTCGAACTCGAGCTTCACGGGTATCTTGTGCTCGAGCAGGCGCACGACGCGGTTGTAGTGCTCCGGCGTCAGCACCACGGTTGGACGCGGGACCAGTTCGCCGAATTTGTACGAGCCGCCGCTCGTGCCGAAGACGGTGCCGCCGTCGGCGATGGTGGTGTACTGCACAACGGCGGCGGGTGCTTCGTCATGAAGAAACTGCGCCACGCGTTCGCGGAAGCGGCGCTGCGCGGCGGGATCCGGCGGGGGAGTATTCGGGTTGGCGGACGAGGGCGGTCCCCCGGGCCCGAATGACGGGCGCGACGGATCGAGCGTCAGGATGCGCTGCTCCAACTCGGGCTCCGAGAGACGGTGCGCGAGCGGCGTCATGGACATCTGGAGATCCTTGGGTGTCATCGTCAGGACGATCTTGCCGCGGAGCTGCCCTGTATATTTGGTGAAGTCGGCCGGGGTCACAAGCGGCGCGAGCACGGCATCGCCGCGGACAGGGCCATCCGTCCCGGAAGTCCAGGCCAGCGGGAATCCGATCAGCGGCGCATATCCGGGCTCGATCATGTGCCCCTCGTAATGGGTGCAGTTCCAGCTTCGGCCGAAGGCGCCCCAGGGCTCCTCCGTCACGTTGGTGAGCCCGTATTCCTGGAGCCTTTTGACCGCCCACGCGGCAGCCGCTTTGAATCCCTTGGAATTGGTGACGCGCGGACCGTTCACGTCGGTGAGATAGAAGAGCGTATCCATGACTTGGGAATTCTGGAAAGCCTCGGCGCGGATCCGGTGAACGATGGCGAGATCAGGCTGGTCCTGGGCACTGCCAACTGCAGCCAAGCAGAGAGCGAGAACGAGCGTGCGTGGGCGCATATCAGGACGAGCATATTACAATTTCGGATGACGTGCGAATCACGATCTCCAAGGAGAACTATCTCAAAGCGATCGCGGAGGCCGAAAGCGAGGGCGAGACTGTCATCGCGGCCACGCTATCGCGATGGCTGCGCGTGTCGGCGCCCGCGGTGACCATGGCCATCCGGCGCCTGAAGCGCGACAGCCTGATCCGGGTGCACGCCGGCGGGGAGATCAACTTGACGCGGGAGGGCCGGGAGATCGCAAACCGCGTACTGCAGCGTCACCAACTGATCGAGCGCATGCTCACCGAGATTTTCGGCATGGAGTGGTACAAGGTCCACGACGAAGCCGAACAGCTAGAGCACGCCGTCTCGGCCGACTTCGAGCGCAAACTGCTCGAGAAGCTGGGCAACGGCGAAGCGTGCCCGCACGGCAACCGCGTGGGGACGGACCGCCCGGAAGACCGGCGGGAGCGCGGCTGGCGGCCGCTAGACGAGATCGCGGCCGGCGAATCCGCGCGCGTCATCAGCGTGTTCGAGCGCGACCGCCAATTGCTCGAGTATCTCGACGGACTCGAGATCCGTCCGGGCGCGGAGGTCCGGATGATCTCGCACAACTACGACGACACCGTGACGCTCTCGGTCAGCGGGAAGCCGGTGCAGTTAGGGCGTACGGCGGGGGCTAAGGTGTGGGTGGCGCGCAGCGGCTCTCACCGGGAAGCCCGCTAAGCCAGCCGCCGGATTGTTCACGGTTGAGATCCCGAGTCGCGTCAGAATAACATCATGCAATCAAAAACAGGAGTGTTTCTCCTGATTCTTGCGGGTCAAGCAGCGCTGAACGCCCAAGATGCGCCGCAGCAGCACCAACGCCGGCCGACCATCGGCGTGGCTCTTGAGGGCGGCGGCGCAAAAGGGCTGGCGCACATTGGCGTGCTCGGATGGTTTGAAGAGAATCACATCCCGGTCGACTATATAGCCGGGACCAGCATGGGAGGATTGATCGGCGGTCTGTACGCGACGGGCCGGCGGCCTTCCGAGATCCGGAACCTGGTGGGCCAGATCGATTGGACCGATGTTCTGTCGGGAACGGTTCCGTTTCGCGATCTCTCTTTCAGGCGTAAAGAGGACCTCCGGGCTTACCCGAACTCGCTGGAGTTCGGACTCCGTCACGGGGTCTCTCCGCCGAGCGGCTTGAACTCCGGCCAGTCAGTCCGTACCCTTCTGGATCGTTATCTCCTGCCATACTCCGGGACAAAGAGCTTCGATGATCTGCCGATTCCTTTCCGCTGCGTTGCGACCGATCTTGTATCAGGAAAGGCGAGGGTCTTCTCGGATGGGCCGCTCGCGGACGCTCTTCGGGCCACGATGTCGATCCCGGTTGCGTTTGCACCGGTTCACGATCAGGGAAAGATTTACGCCGACGGCGGTCTGCTCGACAATCTCCCCACGGACCTGGTGCGGCAGATGGGGGCCGATATCGTCATCGGAGTTCATCTGAAGGCCGGCGCGACAGACCCGAAATCATTGCGGTCGCTTTTCGGAGTGTTGGACGCCGCGACCACTGTGATGATCGACGCGAATGTAATTCGCAGCATGGAACGCGCCGATATTCTGATCACCGTCGATGCCGCCGGCTACACAACGCTTGACTTCGACAAGGCCGAAAACATCATTCCGAAAGGATACGCGGCCGCGCAATCCAGCACAAAAGTCCTGACTCGCTTCAGCCTTGCCGGCGAGGAGTGGAACCAGTACGCGGCCCGGCGTGAATCGAAGAGGGTGAACGCTGTTCCGGTACCGCAGTTTGTCGACATCACAGGCGCGAGCGATCAGCTCGCAAGCGATATTCGCAAAGCGTTCAGTTCCCATGCCGGCCGACCGGTCGATGCTCACAAGCTCGAAGAGAATATAACCTTACTGATGGGCCAGGAACGCTTTCATAGCCTGGGCTACAGCCTTATCGAGCGCGACGGTGTGCCGGGACTGCTGATCACGGCCGAAGGAAAGTATGATTCGCCTCCGTGGCTCAAACCGGGTTTCGTCATTGATGGCGCCGACCCATACAACGTCAGACTTATGTTTGCATCGCGACTGACGTTTCAGGACGTAGGCGGATATCGTTCTGAGGTGCGCATCGACGCCTCATTCGGCTCGATTTACGCGATCCGCGCGGAGTATTATCATCCATTCACGAGGACTCGTGGATGGTTTGTCGCACCTGAGGCTTTCGCCGGACGAATTCCGATAAACCTTTATTCGGGAAGCAGACTAGAGGCTGAATATGGACTACGGAACACGGGCGGCGGCGTGGACCTGGGCTATCTGTTCGACCGCTTCAGCGAGCTGCGAATCGGATATCGTGCCGGATATCTGAGCGGCTCACCGCGCATCGGCTCTCCGTCGCTTCCTTCGGGCAGCGGCAGAACAGGCGCAACCAGTCTTAGCTTTACAATGGACCGGCTGGATAGCCCGGCGATCCCGCACAGCGGAATGGAGGTATTAAGCAACGCGCAATGGATCGATGCCAACCTGGGGGCTACGAATAAGTTTCCCTCCGCCGAGACCGCATTCACCGGATTCGTTCCAATCGGCGCGCCGGCTTCCGTGTATGCAATCGCGGCCGGAGGCACGACGTTCGGGTATAAGAATACCGGCATACCCGCGTTTTCGCTCGGCAGTCCGACGCGTCTCGCGGCATACGGCCTAAACGAATTTCTGGTCAACCAATACTGGTATTTCCGGTTGGGCTATCTGCATCAGATAGGATCGCTGCCCGCCTTTTGGGGAACCGGGATCTATTTGACTGCCCAGTATGAGGCGGCCAAGCCCTATGGTCTTCCGAACGGGCCCCGGCTGGCGACGGATGGGGCGGCGGGGTTGGCGATGAAGACGATCGTTGGTCCCATCCTGATCGGCGGCGCGGTCGGCGAAGGCGGTCACAAAAAATGGTTTTTCCAACTCGGCAGGATCTTTTAGGCGCGGTCTCGCTTTAGAGTAGGCGTTGCTCCGTGCATGTCACAATCCGCACCAACTGTGCGTAGAGGAGGCGGCAATGTTCGACCGCTACAACGTAGCTGCCCGGCGCGCGATTTACTGGGCACATTCCGAAGCAAGCGAGCACGGGTCTCCTTTCATCGAAACCGAACATCTTCTCCTGGCTCTGCTGCGCGAGGACGACGGACTGGTCCGCCGCCTGTTGCGGGGCGGGACCGATGTCGAAGACATTCGCCGGGAAATTCAAGCGGCAACACCTTCACAGAATCCGGTTATCCGTGCTCGCGAGCTGCCGCTCTCCAGTTCGATGAGACTCGCTTTAGGCAATGCCGCGCAGGATGCCAGCGCGTTTGGCCACCAGCATATCGGCTCCGACCATCTACTGCTCGGCATTGTCAGGGACCCCACGTCGTTCGCGGCACGCGTTCTTCAGAAACACGGGATCGATCGGGAGCGGGTACTCGCGGCGCGAAAGGGTACCGACCCGGCATGACCACCCACGGGCCGAAAGCGTCGGGCGCTATTCGTACCGGAGCGCCACCATAGGATCGACCTTCGTCGCCCGGTGTGCGGGGACCAGGCAGGCTGCCACCGCCACCAGCGCGAAGATGCCTGCAACCGAGAGGAACGTCAAGGGATCGTGGGCCGTAACGCCGAACAGAAAGCTTCCGAGCACGCGCGTAGCGGCAAAGGCTATGAGTCCTCCGGCCGAGATGCCGATGAGGGCAAAACGCAAGCCTCGCACAAGCACCATGCCGAGAACATCCCGCCGCCCGGCTCCCAACGCCATGCGAATGCCGAATTCCTGCGTGCGCTCGGTCACGGAGAACGAAATCACTCCGTAAATGCCGATCGCCGCGACAAGCAGCGCAAGCCCGGCGAAGCCAGCGAGCAGAGTAAGCGCGAATCTCCTTGGCGCGACGTCCTGGGCACGCAGCGCCTCTGCTGTCGCGACATTCGCTAACGGGCGGTCCTTATCCATGGCTCGCAGCTCGGCTCGAACCCCTGAGACGAGCGCGAGCGGATCCAGATTCGCGCGCACCACGATCGCCATTCGCCGGAATGGCGCCTGCGCGTGCACCCAGTAGACCTGCGGCATGGGCTCCACGGTAACGCCTTCATCGTGAACATCGGCGACGACTCCGATGATTTCGAAAAATTTTGCTCCATCAAAGCTGATCCGGTGACGCAGCGGGTCTTCCGCCGGAAAATAGCGCCGGGCCATGGTTTCGTTGATCACCGCGACTTTCGGCGCGCTCGCGGAATCGGCGGGTGTGAAAGAGCGGCCGCTCTTCAGCGCGATCCGCATGGTGCGGAAATACCCAGGCGTGACCGCGTTAAGGACCGCATCCTGGATCACATCGTCGCCCGGCACAGGCCGGCCCTCGATGACGAAACTATTGTGACCCGCGCCGGTCAGAGGCGCGCCGCTGATCGCGGCCGCGGACACGACGCCCGGCAGACGTTCGATCCGCTGAAGAAATTCGCCCAGGAACTGCACCGTGCGTGCATCTCCCTGCCCGTTCGGTGGCACCGGCAGGCGCAGGCTCGCGGTCAGCAGATTCGCCGGCTCGAACCCGAGCGGAACCCGGCCCACGCTCCAAAAGCTGCGCAGCAGCAGACCGGCGGAAATCAACAGCACGAAGGCCAGGCCCACTTCGGCCACCACCAGCAAGGCCCGCCGGCCTCCTCCCGCTGTCGATCCGCGCCCGCCCGATTTCAACGATTCGTTCAACTCCACGCGCCCGGCCTGAAGCGCCGGAAGCGTTCCGAACAACAATGCGGTGGCACCCGCGACGGCGAAGCCGAAGAGCATCACCGCCCAATCCAACCGCACGTCAGCGGCGCGCGGAACAAAATCCGAACCGATCTGAAGAATCGCCTTCATGGCGACAGCGCCCAAAGCAATGCCAGCCGTTCCGCCGATAAGCGCCAGAGCAAAACTCTCGGTGAGTAACTGCCGGACCAGCCGCGTCTTTCCTCCACCGAGAGCAGCGCGAATGGCGAACTCGCGGCGGCGTTCGGTTGCGCGCGCGAGCGAAAGATTCGCCACGTTGGCACACGCGATGAGCAGCAGCAGAGCCGCCGAACCGAGCAGCAGCCACAACGGCTGACGCACATTACCTGAGATCGCATCGGAGAGCGGAACAACCTCCAAGGTCCACGCCGCGTTGTCAGCGGGATATTGTCTGGCGAGACGCTGTGAGATCGCGGTCATCTCCGCTCGGGCCTGGTTTACGGAAATGCCGCGTTTCAACCTCGCATAGACACGCATGAAATCCGAACGCCGGCCGGCGCGCAGATCCGAGGCGTGAAATGGCCGCCAGATCTCGGCCGATTGGATCCCGGTGATACTTGGAGAGCGGAATGCCGCCGGCATCACGCCCACTATCGTTTGCAGTGTTCCGTTCAACCGGATACGCCGGCCGACGATATTCGCCTCGCGCCCGAAGCGCCGCTCCCAGAGAACGTCGCTCAACAGAACCACGTCCTGCTCCGTGCTTTCGGGCGTAAAGCCTGGTCCGACGGCGGGTTTAACGCCCAGCAAGTCGAAGAAATCTGCTGTCACCGTGCTGCCCGAGAGCAGTTCCGGCTCGCCTTCTTCCGTCAGCACGGCTGCGCCGCCGGCCATAGCGGCCATGCCTTCGAAGCATTGATTCTGCTCGCGCCAGTCCTTGAAATTTGGCGGCGAGGTCGATTCGCGTGGAGCGGCGGCCTGGAGATTGGATTCCCACAGAACGACCAGACGCGCGGGATCTGCGTACGGCAGCGGCCGCAGGAGAACGCCGCGGATCACGCTAAAGACCGCAGTGTTCGCGCCGACACCAAGCGCCAATGCGAGCACGGCGATCAGTGTAAATCCAGGGCGCTTGGCAAGCATGCGGAATCCGTAACGCAGATCTTCGAGTATTGATTTCATGAAGTCTTCAGACGCGGGCGACCCCGTCGTTTGCCCATCAGCGATTATAGGAGATTATCCGTGCGCTGTTCATGACGCACTAGCTGATGGAATAGTGAAGTTCGGAATGTCCACCTGGCCGACGAGATTGCCGTAAGCCGAGGACGAGGGAAGCTCCCTTGAAGTTAGACCGAAACAGTGACCCGCATGAAAGTGGCAGGAATAAAAGTACCGGCGTCTTTACTCTTGTTCTGCGAGTTCGCCAGTTCCACGAGTTGGTTGTGGAACTCCTCCGCCTTCCCGTCTTTCCTGGCTGCTTCGAGGGCGTTCATGGTCGGACCATAGAACGTTTCAAACGCCTCTATCATCTGTGTTGGGCTCTTGTCGGGCGAGGCAAAGTAGTACGTGTCCTGGACCATGGATATGTTCTCCTTCGGCACTCCTGCCCGGCCAAAGCGCTCGAGGATGTGGCTCTCCACACCCCACGTCATGGGGCTGATGAAGCCTTCCGGCGGCGGAGGCGTAAACGCTGAGCTGATCTTCAGCACCTGCGATACGAACGTCGGATCGTTTGGAATCCAGTTGCCCATTACGACGCGGCCGCCGGGTTTCGTGACGCGCACC
>Ga0066710_100004029_pt1 | contig 12820 bp, 13 predicted proteins | sample GraSoiAngelo_159_FD_79666 | JGI IMG/M metagenome (GOLD analysis project Ga0066710, IMG submission 79666) | Grasslands soil microbial communities from the Angelo Coastal Reserve, California, USA - 14_1009_16_40cm | ecosystem: Environmental > Terrestrial > Soil > Grasslands | place: USA...
ATGTGGAATCGCCAGGCAAACCGCGCTTCCGCCGTTATCAGCCGGGCGCCTCCCTGCTGGGACCCATCTGGCGCAACCGCACATTTTTTTCTACCGCATTCGAACAGGAATGGGAATTGGGCGAGGAGTTTTCAGAAGATCCCACCCACTCGGCTGCCGTCATCAACCGCGCGCTGGCTGATCCTCGCTATGCACGCGCGGCCATTCACCAGGTCAACGAAGGCCTCTTCCCAACCACCGCGTCCTCAACTGAATTTTCCTTTAAATTAAACCATCAGCTGAACGACGAACACTCGCTCTCGGCACGCTATGCGTTTTCGCGCGGCCGGGTTTTCCACGACATGCAGAGCCTCGATAATTTCACCGATCGTTCGGCGCGCGGTTCGAGCCTCACACAAGATCAATCCTTCGTCGCCGGATGGATGGCCGTGCCTTCGCCGAGCCTGGTGAATGATTTTCGCCTGCAAGTGGCCGCGCGGACAGTCGATCTTTCACCCAATGCGCGCGGCGCGTTGCTCGAAATCCCCGGCGTGCTCAGCCTGGGCCAGGCGTACGGCCTCGATTCGGAGCGCGCCGAGGATCACTATGAGGTCATCGACTCGGTGAACACCGTTCGCGGACGGCATCAATTCGGCTTCGGAGCATCATTGCACTACGTGCGGCTGGACGCCGATCTCGCCAATCGCTTCGCCGGAATTTTTCTTTTTCCGACGCTGGACGATTTTGCCCGTGCCCGGCCGGATGTGTTCATCCAGGCATTTGGAAATCCGCACACGGAGATGACCGCGGCCCCGCTCGGCGTGTGGATCGAGGACCGCTGGCAGCCGGTTTCCGGACTGACGATCGAGGCCGGCGCGCGCTATGAGGGCGAGCGCCTCCCGAAACCCTTCACCAGTCCCACGCACAATTTTTCTCCGCGCCTTGGCGTCGCCTGGCGCCCGCGCGGGACGTCCTTCGTTTTGCGTGGCGGCTTTGGACTGTTCTACGATCGCTACCCGCTCGCATTTCTCAACGACGCTTTGCAGAAGGACGGGACGCACGGTTTCGAGCAGTATGCCACCGGCGATGTGGCCGTTGGCGCGCTTCAGCTAGGCCTCGGCGGAACGCTGGATGCGCCTCTGCCAGCCCTGGCGCCGTCTCTCTACCGCCCAGACTCGCACTTCCCGACCACCTATAGCCGCAAGTTCATCGCCGGCGCCGAACGCAGTCTCAACACCGATACCACGCTCAGCATCGAATACGCCTATGTGCGCGGATTCCACCTGCCGCGCGTGCGTAATATCGATTTGAGTTTGCCGCCGCTTTACCAGCTCGAGATGACGGCGCGCTCCTTCTATCAGGGCGCGGCCGTCACACTGCACCGCCGCATGAGCAAGGAGTGGACGTATCTGATCGCCTATAACGTGGGCAGCGCCTGGGACGATGGATCGGATTTCGACGAGCAGCCTTCCCATCCCGCTGATGCGCGACGAGACTGGGCGCACTCGCGTCAGCACCAAGCGCAACGTGTGGTGGCCAGCGGCCTGTTTGAAGTGCGGGCGGAGGAAATGCAAAGCGCTCCCGGATGGCTGCGCGAGACCCTCGAAGACTTCCACATCGCGCCGATTTTCTCGGTGGGCAGCGGACGCCCCTTGAACGCTTTGGATTCGACCGACCGCTTCCGCACCGGCGCCTATCCCATCACCGCGCGCCCCTTCGATCTTCCGCGCAATCCTTTCACGCAGGAAGGCGCCGCCTCCATGGATCTGCGGTTAATGAAGGTCTGGTGGGTGGTTCAGCCGCGCCGCGTCGCGATCGAACTAGCGGCCGACATTTTCAATCTCGCCAATCACACCAACCCGCTCCGCGTCAGCCCGTTCTACGCCGCGGGTACGGCGAAACTGCCGACCTATGGTGGGCTGGTCGAAACTTTGAACGCGCGGCAGATTCAGTTCAGCTTGTCGCTGGAATATTAATTCGAGATTCGTTGCATCGGCTGCTCTTGTGGTGGCGCGCCGCCACATAGGCACATTGGGGCTGTTCACTTCGGACTTGCAACGCAGGACAGTAGCCATGCGGAGGGCGCGGGGGGTCGCCCTCCGGCATGGCTATGCCACGCTACGCTGCTCCACCTTCGGTCTGCTGCGGGGCTGCACTTCGCTTCTGCTGTTGAGCGTAGCTTCCTGGGCGTTGGTCGAACTGACGCTTACAGTCCTGCGAGCAGAAGTGATACTCACGACCTCTATAATTTAATTTTGCGGTCGTCGTTTTCTCATCTACCTGCCGTCCGCATACTGGATCTTTGGTCATTTCGATGAACCTCCCGCGAGGAATGCCAGCAATCACGGTGCCGCCGGGATGTGACCTTACTTACTAACCGCGGAGTTGCCCGCTATCACAAAGCGCAGCGGCCAGTCTGTGCAATGCCGGATGCCAATGCGCGGCGTTACCTGGATTTCGAATGCGTGCTCTTTTTTCCACTGGCGCACCACGAGTGTGCCGCGCGTCACGTCCACGCCGTTCTGCGCACGTGTGATGCCGAAAACTCGTGTAAGATTTCCAGGCCCGGAGGCGAGTTTTTCCAGGGTGCGCGCCGTGGGCCGGCGCTTGTGCATGAGGTCGATTCCCGCGAGCGGCTGGGCGGCCCGGATCAGCACGCACCCCGGTTTGCCGGAGGGCTCCGCCACAATGTTCAGGCACTCATGCATGCCGTAAATGAAGTAGACGTAAGCATGACCAGGCGGCCCGAAGATCACGCGCGTGCGATTGGTGACGCCGCGCGCGGAATGCGCCGCCAGATCGTCGCCACCCAAATAGGCTTCAGTTTCGGCGATGATGCCGGCCGTGCGCCCGTGCACCAGGATCTTGCCGAGCAGCCCGCGCGCGACTTCCACGGTGTGCCGCGCATAGAATGACCGTGGCAGAATACGACTCTCCATTGTGACGTCGCGCCATTCCATTGCACAATTATCATCGCAGCAAAATGCGATTGTTCATCGGCATCGATCTCACACTGGAAGTGATCGCGAATCTGGAAGGCCTGCTCGAGCGGCTCAAGCCCGCTGCACAGATCAACTGGAGCCCGCCGCGCAATCTGCACATCACCACGAAGTTCATCGGGGAGTGGCCGGAGGAGCGACTGGCGGAGTTGAACAGTGCGCTCGGTACGCTGCTCGCGAGGCAACCCATCGCCATCGCCATCCAAAAGCTCGGCTTCTTTCCGAATCCGCATGCGCCGCGCGTGTTTTGGGCCGGCGTTCATGCCGAGGACGATCTGGCAGGCCTCGCGCGCGAAACTGGAGAAGCGCTCGTGCCTTTGGGTATCGCCAAGGAAGTCCGCGCTTACTCGCCGCATCTGACGCTGGCGCGCATCAAAACGCCGGGTAAGCAGCCGTCATTGCTGCAAGCCGTGGCAAAATTGCCGTCGCTCGATTTCGGCAGCTTTGTCGCTAACCACTTTTATCTCTATCAGAGCCGGACCGCCCCAACGGGTTCCGTGTACACTAAGCTTGCGGAGTTTCCACTCGCGAAATAATGCATGTCCTGATGCCGGTTCTGGCTCTCGTGGCCGCTTATCTGATCGGCGGCATTCCGTTCGGCTACCTGGTGGTCAAATGGAAAACCGGCGCTGACGTGCGCGCCGCCGGTAGCGGCAACATCGGCGCCACCAACGTTCTGCGCACTTCAGGCCGTGCCGCCGGAATGGTTACGCTGCTCCTCGATGTCGCCAAAGGCTGGTTCGCCGTCTGGCTCACCGGCAAAATGACCGGCGGCAGCATTCACTGGATGAGCGGCGCGGCACTCGCCGTGATGGCCGGACACGCGTTTCCGGTTTTTCTGAAATTCAAGGGCGGCAAGGCGGTGGCCAGCTTCATTGGCGCGTATCTGTACCTGGCGCCCGTCCCGCTGCTCGCCGTCTTGCTTGTTTGGGTGGCGACGGTGGCCTTCACCCGTTACGTCTCGCTCGGGTCGATTCTTGCGGCGGGCACTTTTCCGCTGGCTGTCTGGCTGTTGATGCAGCCGCCACTTTCGCTCATCGCGGCGTCGATCGTGAGCGCGGCCTTCATCATTTACCGCCACCGCGAGAATATCGCGCGCATTCGCGCGGGCACGGAGCACGTGTTATCGCTGGGCAGCCGCAAAACGCAGCGCGCTCCGATGCGATGGAGAATGCGGCGTTCGTGAAAAAAGCATCGTTCATGAAAGACACATCGTTCGTGAAAAACCCATCGTGAAAAATCTCGCCATCATCGGCGGCGGTTCCTGGGGCACCGCGCTAGCCATGGTTCTCGCCCCGCGATTCGAGCGTGTGCGGCTCTGGGTATACGAACCAGATCTGGTCGATCGCATGCGCGCGACCCGCGAGAATGACGTCTACCTGCCGGGTTTCCGCGTTCCCGACAACGTCGAAGTTCACAACGAACTCGCACCCGCATTGCGCTCCGCCGGGATCGTGCTGGGCGTCATGCCCTCTCACCTGGCGCGTGGCCTCTATAAACAAATGGCCCCCTATCTCGAGCCCGCCATGCACTTGGTGAGCGCTACCAAGGGACTCGAGATCGGCACGCTGATGCGCGTCTCCGAGGTGATCCGCGAGGTCATCCGCGAAGTCTTCGAACCCCGCTTTACCCCACGTGTCGCCGTCATGTCGGGGCCGACGTTTGCTCGCGAAGTAGCCCGCGGCGACCCGACCGCGCTGGTGGTCGCATCTATGGACCGCGACTTGGCCGAGACCATTCAGAGTTCTTTTTCCGGTCCGACATTTCGCCTCTATACCAGCCCGGACCCGGTGGGCGTCGAGGTGGGTGGGGCGGTGAAAAACGTGGTCGCAATCGGTGCCGGCGTATGCCACGGCCTGGGATTCGGCAGTAACGCGCTGGCCGCGCTCATCACCCGGGGCTTGGCGGAAATCAGCCGTCTGGCCCTGGGCATGGGCGGGCATCCGAAGACGCTCGCAGGCCTTGCCGGTCTGGGAGATCTGGTATTAACCTGTACTGGGGAATTAAGCCGTAACCGAACAGTAGGATTGGAGTTAGCTAAAGGAAGAAAGCTCGATGAAATTGTGGGTTCCATGAAAATGGTGGCGGAAGGCATCAAAACCACCAGCGCCACCGTGGACCTGGCCCGGCAGTATCATGTCGAGATGCCCATTGCCGAGCAAATGCATGCCATGCTGCACCTTGGACGCCCGCCCCAAGAGGCCATCCGGCAGTTAATGGAACGGACGTTGAAGGGCGAGTAACGGGTTAAATAACCTCCGGGGCCCGAAACCTTTTATGCAGCAGCGGGTTAAAGAGGTTATGGGAGCCTCAGTGGCTCTTGATTGCGATGCCGAGTTGATGCTTCGGGTCAAGGATGGGGATGGCGCTAGTTTCGGTCTCCTGCTCGGGAAGTACCGCGCCTCCGTCAACCATTTTCTGTACCGCATGGTGCAGGACCAGGCCATATCTGAGGAGCTGGCTCAGGAGGTGTTCTTGCGCGTTTACCGCTCGAGGGAGACTTACGAGCCCACCGCAAAATTCACCACATGGCTGTATCGCATCGCCACCCATCTGGCGCTGAACTGGCTGCGCGACCAAAAGAACGAGCGCTCCCAGCAGCGGCTGGATGAAACCAGTGACGATGCTCCCGCGAGAGAGGTGGCAGACCGGTCACCGTCGGTGGAGCAGCGGCTGCTGCATCAGGTGAACGTGAAAGAAGTGCGCCAAGCGGTGGCCGCGCTGCCGGACAAGCAGCGCGCCGCGGTTTTGATGCACAAGTATGACGAGATGGAGTACTCACAAATTGCTAAGGTGCTAAGCTGCTCGGAATCGGCGGTGAAGTCGCTGTTGTTCCGGGCGTACGAGACGCTGCGCGTGCGGTTAGCGCACATGGCATAGAGGACCGTTATGGATTGCCCGATCAAGACTCAGGAAAACACGGATTGGTTGCTGGACTACGCGGCCGGCAGGCTGCGCGGCGAGCGTGCCGCACAGTTCGCGCGGCACGTGGAAACTTGTGGCGACTGCGCGGGCTTTGTGAAAGCGCAATCGGTGGTCTGGAACGCGCTCGACCAGTGGGAGCCCGAGGCGGTGAGCATGGATTTCGACCGGCGCCTGTATCGGAGCATCGAAGAGGCCCGGCCCTCGTCCGGGTTTCCTGGCATCTTGAGCCGCCTCTTCCATCCGTTGCAGCCGTTGTGGCGCCCGGTGGTTCCACTAGCGGCTGCGTGTCTGCTGATTGTGGCGGGCATCATGCTGCACGCCCCGCAGGCGGTGATTTCGCCGGCTGATGCTGCCGGGCGCGTGGAGAAGATCGAGCCCGAGCAGGTGGAACGCACGCTCGACGATATGCAGATGCTGCGTGAGCTGGCGGTAACACCGGAGCCGGGGGAAAATCCTTCGAAGTCGATGTGAATTTTATGCGCCGCTTTTTTGCCATCGCCTGCATGATCGCGTGGATGCCGGCGGGCAGTGTGTTCGCGCAACGCGCTGTTGAGCGGAGCGAGGAACGGGCGGCGGCGCGCGCGCGGGCGGCCGAAGCCCGTGCGGCCAGGCGCGCGGCGGCTGCCAGGGAACGGGCAAAAGCCAAAGACACGCCGCTCGAACGATGGAACCGCATGACGCCCGAGGAGCGGCAGCGCGCGCTGGCCAAGTTGCCGCCCGAACGCCGGCGCGAACTACAGCAAAAGCTGCAGCAGTATCGCAGCTTGCCGCCCGAGCAGCGGCAGCAGTTGCGCGATCGTTACCAGGCGTTCAGCCAGTTGCCGCCGGAGCAGCAGAGCCATGCCCGCCAGCTTTTCCGGCAGTTCAATTCGCTCCCCGAGGATCGCCGTCCGATAGTGCGGCGTGAATATGAGCAGCTGCGCTCCATGTCCGAGCCGGAACGCAACGCGCACATGAACAGCGAGGCATTTCGCAGCCGATTTAACCCCGCTGAACAGCAGATGTTACAGGACTTAGCCCGGACCTTCGGAAGTTCCCCATAAAAATGTTCGGAAATTCCCTATAAAAGTCTTGTCATTTCCCTGAGATTTCTGGTACCTTTTTCTAGCCATAGTCTGGCGGGCGATCCCGCCCGGCGCGTTTGCCGAATTTGGCGCTACTTGCTTCGGTTATCACGCGCTATTTCAGGAAGCCGGTTAATTTTCGCCAGACACGGAAAGGAGCTCGCGATGAAACGAGCTAAAGCACCAGTGGAAGGGGCCGTCAAACCAGCGGCCTACCGCAAAGTCCTACTGGAGAAACGGCAGAACGTGATGGCCGGTCTGGGCATCAAGTTTGACACTCTGGCCAAAATGGGCCGGGTGGCGGAAGAAGACCAGGCGCAACTTTCGCACGACGAATTCATTTCGCTGCGGCTGAACAGCATGGATTACGTACAACTAAAGTTAATCGAGGAAGCGCTGGACCGCATCCAGGCTGGGGATTATGGAATCTGCCTGAGCTGCGAGGAGCCGATCCCAGCCAAGCGGCTGCAAGCTTTGCCGTGGGCCAGGTATTGCGTGACGTGCCAGCAATCGCTCGCCGCCCTGCAAGACGATGCGGGGGCGGCGGGCAAACCGAACGCTGGCCCTCAAGACAGCTGGTAGCGGGCGTTTACAACCCACGGTCTGTGGGTTGTAAACGTTCCGTCCCGCCTTGGTTCGTTTCCCTATTCAATCTCGACGGAGCTGACTTGCACGTTGTTGCCATCCACGGTGCCGTCGACCTTGGCTTTCAAGTCGCCCTCTTTCTTCGTGGCCTTTAGTGCAGCCAGAGCCTTGGCGTTGCCGGCTTCATCGAACTTCAAGAACTTTCCCTCGCCGGTGACGAGTCCAAAGCCGCTTTTGGCGCAGCCCAACGCGCACTTGGTGGTGTGACCCGCGAGGTCCTTGTCTTTGCACATCACATCCACCAGAGTTCCGTTCAGAGTCTCAGCAAAAGCCGCGACCGAAAGCATCGAAGCCGCGACGGTCAGTATTGCCAACTTTTTCATTGGTAACGTTCCTCCTTAGGGGGGTAGTACGTATTCAACCACGTTAATGGACGTGGATAGCGGTCGCAAGGTCACGATGAAATGTTAATTCTGAAGGAACTGTACTAAACATTACGAGTTTTACGCGCAGCCTTAAGCCTCGAGCTACAGTGAAATCCGCTCCACCACCTGACCCACCGCGCGATGGGCTTCCTGGATGGACGCGCGGTGGTCCATGATTCCAGTGACGTCGGAGTTGGCGAAGGCGATGCGGCCGAAGGGAGTGCCGCGGAGGACCTCGCCCGGTGCGGGCTTTCCGTCCTCGCCGAAGAAAAAACCCGGCTGCGCACTGAGGTAGGCGTGGCCCCAGCGGTTCAGAATCAGGCCGGCAATGTCGCGTCGGGGGTCGAAACCCGCGCTTGAAAACAGCATGGCGAATTGCTCGCGGATGCGACGCTCGTACTCGCGGAATGGAGTGGACACCAGTTCGACGCGGCCGTGGGTAACCTGCTGGTCGATGGGAAGACCGGGCGAGGAGAACAGAATTTTCAATGTGAGCACGACCGGCGAATCGGGCGATACCGTGGGCGACACCGCGCCGAAGGTGGCCATTTTGCGCAGCGCGAAATAGTTTCCGATGCCTTCGAACCACTGGCATTCTTTGATGCCGAGCTTATAGAGAAATCGCCAGTTTTTGAGCGCCACATTGGCCATCAAGCACGGCGCGCGATAGAACTGCGCGTAGGCATCGCGGTGCGTGACGGGCAGGCCCTTGACGATGTGCTTCGTGGTCCAGCTTCCGCCGGCCATGATGACGCTGCGTGCGCGCAGGCTATAGAGTTTCCCACCCTGTGTGTAGACGACCTTGACGGACTTTGATTTTTCGCCGCCGCCCTCATGCTGCACCCTGACAGCGGTCGACCGCAGGCGGATGCGCGAGGGCTGGCCCGGGCGGTCGAGCGCAGGGAAGTTCACTGCGGTGCGGCACACGGACTCGAGCGTGCTGGCGCCGGGGATGGTGTCGGGAATCAGAAACTTCGTGATGTGCCGCGCAACTCCGGCGTTGCCGCCGGGAAACATCTGCGCGCCTTTACCATAGTCCCAGGGCAGCAAAACGTCGGCTGCATACTCGGCGTAGGCGGAGAGCACATCGGCGCCGACTCCGGAACCGCCTCCGGCAATTGGCGAAAGAAATGTGCGCACGGTTTCGCGGCTAAGCGCATACGTCTCCATCAAGTCCTGCTCGAGCGTGATGCTGTCGAGATGCCGCGAGAGGGCGTCGCCATGCTCCTTGGGCAGTTTGCGCTCCTTGCCGCGCATGCCCAACAGCTCTCCGCGAACCTGTTCAGAGATGGGAGCGCCCTCCAGTTTCCTGCCCCAGGGATCGATCAGCCATTGGCCCGAATCCTTTCCGAATTTGGGACCAAAGTAGAATGCCGAGTTCCTGCCGCCATCGGTATAGGAAGTTCGGCCAAGCGGAATTTCGGCGTCCTTGCCGCTCCAGGTCTGATACGGGAATTGCCAGCGGTCGATGCCGATCGACTGGTAGAAGTCCGCGAGAAAAGTCCCCGGGAGCGGAGGGAAGAACATGGCTGAGCCCTGGTGCGCGATGAGGCGCTGGCCATCGACGAGAAATTCGTTACGTCGCGCCTCGCCGCCGAAAATGGCGTGGTTCTCGAGCACCAGACAAGTGCGATTCGCGCCCGCCTGGCGTTTGAAAAACAGCGCCGCCGCCAGGCCGCTGATGCCGCCGCCCACCACCACGCAATCGAACTGCTCGCCGGTGTCCACCACATCTGCCGGCAACGGGTCGAACGCCCGGTCGCGGATTTTGTGGGCTTCGGTCATGACTTCGAAGGTGTTGCCGTTCGATGCGCTGTAGTCGCCCACGCCGCCGAAGCCGTCCCAATCGGACTGCGCCAGCAAATCCATAGGGCAAGCGGCGCCGAGCAGGAGACTGCCGGAGGCGAGCAGGGCGGAATTAAGATAATCGCGGCGCGAGATGCGCTGATCCATTCCGAGCGCGTGATCATGGTGGCATCCCTTCCGTTCATTTGAAGCCATGCAAATTCCTCCTGAACAGCATATCCACTTGCCTGTCCATGTGGCGTTGCGGTTTACTGTTGACGGGAGCCGGTATCGCGGCAGCACGCGCCGGCACGTCATCCAATGCCCGCTTATGACAACGAACTTGCGCTGATCGTGGCCGAGCTGAACCGCGCGGCGCCGGGATCGCGTGCCGTGGCGCCGGAGATTCCGCAAGGCACCGCCACGCGCGACCAGTTGCTGGCGCATGCAGCGCGGCGCGGTGCCTCGGACCTGCTGTTGATCGCCGGATCTCCGGTGGCTTTGCGTGTGGACGGGAAACTCACTCCGGCGGCTGGGCCGGCGCTTGGCGCGGACGATACGCGCAACCTGCTCCTGCCACTGCTGACGGCGAAGCAATACCAGGAACTCCAGCGGGACAAGTCGATCGACTTTTGTTTTTCCCGCGAGACCGTCGGCCGCTTTCGTGCGAACGTGCATCATCAGCGGGGTACGCTTGCCGGGAGCGTCCGGCTGCTTCCGGCGCGCATCCCGACGCTCGAATCACTACACCTGCCGCCGACGCTACAAAAGCTGGCCGAGGCCCGCCAGGGTCTGGTCCTGATTACAGGATCAACCGGCTGCGGCAAGAGCTCGACGCTCGCAGCGCTGATCGACCTCGTCAACAACGAGCGGCGCGATCACATCGTGACTATCGAAGACCCGGTCGAATATGTGCACGGCAACCGCAATTCCATCGTCGAGCAAATCGAGGTCGGTCACGACGCGACGGACTTCGCCAGCTCCGTCCGCAGCATCATGCGCCAGACGCCGGACGTGATTCTGGTGGGTGAGATGCGCGACGTGGAAACTATCGGAACGGTGCTGACGGCGGCGGAAACCGGGCACTTGGTGCTATCGACGCTGCACACCAACGACACCTCGCAGGCCATCTCGCGCATTCTGGATTCGTTTCCATTGGGCAATCAACCGCAAATCCGGCAGCAGCTTTCGTTAGCCATGCTGGCCATCGTCGCGCAGCAGCTGGTGCCGGCGGCGGATCGGGGTGGGCGTTATCCGGCGGTCGAAATCATGATGGGAACGCACGCAGTCCGGAACCTGATCCGTAAAGGCGAAGATCATCAGCTTTACACCGCCATCTCAACGGGCCGGGCGGAAGGAATGATGACAATGGAGCAGTCGCTCGCGGAAATGGCGCGCGCCGGGCGCATCACGCGCGAGACCGCGCTGGCGCACTGTTTCCGGCCAGAGGATCTGCGGCGGTATTTGCAGGGTTAGGCAAGTCCGGCGCGGCGCCGCTTAACGGTTGTCACTTCGGTGGCGTGATACACTGCGTCCGGCTCCGATGGTTGTCAAGACAAAACCAGGCATGAAGGAAGCCGGCCTGAATAATGCCGCCGCCATCGGCTTTCGTCCGCATTCAGGATGGGCGTGCCTCATTGCCGTCGCCGGACCGGTGGGTGCGCTCCACGTCATCGAGCGCCGAAAAATCGACTTAGCCGATCGTGCCACGCGAGGTTCGGTGCAGCCCTATCACTTCGCCGAAGGTCTCGACCTGAAGAAAGCGGAGCGATGGATCGAGCAGTGTCTGAACACCAGCGAGCGGCTGGCGCGCGACGCTATCGAAGTGACCGTTAACAAGCTGCGGCAGCAGGGTTATCGGGTGCGAGCATGCGGTCTGGTGCGAAGCTCGGCGCGGCCGTTGCCGGAGCTCGAATCTGTGCTCGCCTCGCATGCACTGATCCACACGGCCGAGGGCGAAATGTTCCGCGACGCGCTCATGCGTGCGAGCGCACACCATGGATTTCCTGTCCTGGGAGTGAAGGAGCGCGAGCTTTTCACGCGCTGCACAGCCGACCTTGGCATGGCTCAGCAAGAGACAGAAAGCCGTCTGGCCGAACTGGGGCGGATGCTTGGTCCGCCCTGGCGCCAGGACGAAAAATTCGCGACGCTTGTGGCATGGCTGGCACTTGCGGGTGCCGCGGCAAAAGGCGCGTGGAAATCGTAGCGCGCTACTCCAGCAGCTTAATGCGTATGTTCTTGTAGTAAACCGTGCTGCCGGGATCGTGTCCTTGGAGCGCGATCGTGCCGGGACCAATGCGGCGTCCGGGAAAATCCTGGGTCCCGGACCAATTCGCGGGCTGCGTCCACTGAGCGACGGGCTTGCCATCTACTTTGATGGTGATGGTATCGCCCTTAGCCACGATGTCCTCGGTGAACCACTGATTGTCTTTGGCGACTTCGGCGCCGTTGTCTTTCACCTCGTACAAGCTCCCGGTGCGGCGTGGATCGCCTTGGAACGTGTTGTTCACCTGCACTTCAAAGCCTTTGCCGGGCCAGCCGTGGTCCTGATATTCGGTCTGTATATAGACGCCGCCGTTGGAGCCCGGCAGCGTCAACACGTCGACCATCAACTCGAAATCCTTGAACGCGTGGTTGTGAAAATCGCCGACGTAGAAACAATGGCTGCGCGGCCCGTGCGCCACGATCGCGCCGTCCTTAACTGAGAATGTTGTGACATTCTCATTCGGTTTCCAACCGGTCAGATCCTTGCCGTTGAAAAGGGAGGTCCAGCCGTCGTCGGCCGCAGCCAGCGGGAGTGCAATCAGAATGCAGATAGCGAGTCTCTTCATAATCAGATTTGCGAATAGGCCGTCGGACTGAGGATCACATTGCTGATGTTGGAGACGATCTCCTCGAAGTTGTACCGTGATGAACCGCTGAGCTTTTTCCATTCCGGCGCGGAACCGAAGGCTTTCCACATTTTGGCACGCTCCGCGAGATCGGGGAAGGCGATCATATAGGTGAGGTTCGGCATGCGCGAGCCAATGACTGTATCGCCGTAGAAGATCTGCCAGAA
>Ga0066710_100004030_pt1 | contig 12820 bp, 12 predicted proteins | sample GraSoiAngelo_159_FD_79666 | JGI IMG/M metagenome (GOLD analysis project Ga0066710, IMG submission 79666) | Grasslands soil microbial communities from the Angelo Coastal Reserve, California, USA - 14_1009_16_40cm | ecosystem: Environmental > Terrestrial > Soil > Grasslands | place: USA...
GACGGTCCCCACTCTACCAGATGATGCTCAAGCCAGTATGGGAGGCGCGCATACAGAGGAGGGCGAAAAACGTCGCTGTCATCCAGAACAAGATTTACAAGAGACCGCACCGCCACTAGAAAAGGAAGCCCCATGTACCGGCTCAGACAGCGGTCCCGACCAGCGCGGTGCAACGGTAGGCAAGGCGAGCCACCACCGCCGCGGCCGCGAAGAGGCTCCCGACGGCACACGCCGCCGAGACGAGCCTGAGCCCGACCAGCCCGAACCCGAGGTGGACGACCACCCAGGCGACGAGGAAGTGGAGCGGCGCGCCGCCCCGGTCGTGGGTCACGTGCCCGATCACGCCGCCGAGCGAATCACGTCCGACGAACAGGGCGAGCGTCTCGTCCTCGTGCGGCGGCCACGCGGTCAAGCGCAGGAGGAAGAACGCCGCGGCGGCGGCCGCGACGCCGGCGACACCGAGCGCGTACCAGCGTGATGCGACGTCTCGAAGAGACGGTGTTGCGACTGCCGGGATGGCGGTGGCTTCGACCGAGTCCGTCATCGGGATGCCGACATTCTCGCTGGTACGCTCCTCACTTCGTGCCGATCTACGAATATCGTTGCCCGAACGGGCACACGTTCGAGGTGTTCCAGAGGATGACGGATGCGCCCATGGCCGCGTGCGAGATCTGCGGCGCCGGGCCGGTCGAGAAGCTGCTCTTCCCCGTGGCTGTCCACTTCAAGGGAAAGGGCTTCTACTCGACGGACTACGGCCGCGGCTCCGGCGGCGGTGCCGCGAAGGAGACCGGCAAGGAGCCGGGCTCCACATCCTCGGGCAAGGAGTCCTCCGGCGGGGACACGAGCACGGCCGGCGAGAAGAAATCGTCCGGAGGTGACAGCGGAGGCAGCAGCGGGACGTCGTCCAAGCCCGACTGAGCGATCGGCGAGCCGCGCCTCCACTGCCCGACTGCTACCCGCTTCCGCCGACGATGCAACCCGGTGCGTACGGAAGGCCCTGCGGCGGCGGTAGCGGGGCCGAGCGTCCGATGAACATCGCGATCGCCGCAGGATTGTCCTCTGAGCCGACGATCACGGCCTGACCGCCGATCGTCTGCGGCTCGCCCCCGAGCCGGCAGTGCAATGCATTGCTCGAACCGGCGCGGAAGTATGCCCACCCGAGCTGGAGCAGCTGCCAGGCGGACAGATCGGTCGCCAGCGGCTTGACCACCTTGCCGCCGAGGAACGGCATGCGCAGAGCGGTCCAGAACCCGGTCAGCTTCGCTCCGGCAGCCTGCACCACCTGCTGCTGACGCCGGCTGCGGGCGAAGTCGGTCTCGGATGGGTCGAGCTTGTTCTCGCGGACGCGGGAGTAGACGAGCGCACGCTGCCCGTTCATGTGCTGTTTGCCCTTGGCGAAGCGCCAGCCGGGCCAGGCGTTGCAGCGCGCAGACGTCGAGTAGGGACAATCGAACCGGTTGGACAGGATCGGTTTCGGGACGTCCACTTCGATCCCGCCGATCGCGTCGACGAGCTCCTTGAACTTTGCGAAGTCGACGAACGCGACGTGGTTGACGTCGAGCCCTGTCAGCTGCTTCACGGTCTGCAGCGCCAGCGTCGGGCCCCCGAACTGGAACGCCGCGTTGATCTTGTCCGTGCCGTGGCCCGGGATCTCGACGCGCAGATCACGGGGGATCGAGAGGTAGGCGATGCGGTGCTTCCCGGGGTCGGTGCGGACGAGCATGATCGAGTCGGAATGCCGTGACCCGGGCCGCCCGGGCTCGCCCCCGTCGGTCCCGAGCACGAGGATCGTCGTGGCGGTCGAGCTCAGGAGCCCGTTCTGGTGCGTGAGCAGGTGCTTGACGCTCGGCGGCACGCGGTCGTTGGCGTCGCCGACGCTCTTGGAGAGCGCGAGGTAGCTGCCCACGCCCCAGAGGACGACAAGAAGGAGCAGCGTCGGCAGGGCCAGCGCGAGCGCGAGCTTCCAGCGAAATCGCCGCGGCAACCAGCGGCGGCGCCTGTCGCCTGCTCCGGAGGGTCCGCCCTTTCCGGCCTGATCAGGCTGCCCGAGCCGTCGCTCCAGCGGGACTCTGCCCTTGACCCGGCCGCCCCGATAGAGGCGATAGGGCTTCTCCTGGTCGGGCATCCGGGGCGTTATGGTAGCCGCGCGTGCCGGCAGAACTGGTCATCGGAGTCGACCTCGGAGGAACGAAGATCCTGGCCGGGGTCGTCGAGCGCAGCGGACGCATCGGCGTCACCAAGGAGGTCGCGACGCCGACCGATTCGCAGGAGGCGGTGTTGGCGGGCCTCGACGCCGTGATCGCGGGCATCATGGAGTCCGGTGTCGGCGCGATCGGGTTCGGCGTGCCTCTCAACCTCGACCGCCGCACCGGACGCGGGCTCCGAGCCACCAACCTGCCGCTGCACGACGTCGATCTCGCCAGCCTCATGCGTGACCGCTTCGGCCTGCCGGTCGGCGTCGAGAACGACGGCAACGCGGCGGCGCTCGCCGAGTGGAGGCTTGGGGCGGGGAAAGGAGCCCACGACCTGATCGTGCTCACTCTCGGCACCGGCGTCGGCGGCGGGATCGTCCTCGACGACCGCCTCTATCGCGGCTGGGCGGAGCTCGGGCACGTCGTCGTCATCGCCGGTGGGCCGCCCTGTCAAGGGAACTGTCACGGCCACGGCCATCTGGAGGCGGTTGCGTCGGGAGAGGCGGCGACGCGCGCAGCCCAGGCGCTCTGGGGCAAGGACGCGGATGCCCACCTGCTGGTCGCGCGGGCGAAGGAAGGCGCCGGCGACGCGATCGAGGCCCTGGCGAGGATCGGTGAGCTGCTCGGCGCTGCCGTCGGCTCGTTCGTCAACATCTTCGATCCCGATCTCGTGATCATCGGAGGCGGCTTCGGAGCGGCCGCCGGTGACCTCGTGCTCGAGCCCGCCCGTGCCTCGGCGCGCCGCGAGGCGATCCAGCCCGCGGATGCCCGTCTGCGGATCGTCGAGGCCGAGCTCGGCGAGGAAGCGGGCTTGATCGGGGCCGCACTCGTCGGTTTCGAGGCGCTCGACGGAGAGCGCTGAGCGAGGATCGGACGTGCCGCTCGCCGTCTGCGCGACCCCGATCGGCAACCTCGAGGACATCACGTTGCGCGTTCTCGCCGAGCTGCGCGAGGCCGACGTCGTCGTCTGCGAGGACACCCGCCACACGGGTGTCTTGCTCGACAGGTACGAGATCGGCGGTGCCGGGAGGCTGCTGAGCTATCACGAGCACAACGAGGCCGCGCGCACCGAGGAGCTGCTCCCGCGTCTCGCGGCAGGCGAGCGGATCGCGCTCGTCTCGGACGCGGGTCTGCCGGGAGTCAACGATCCCGGTGGGAGACTCGTCTCCGCGGCGCTGGAGCGTGGGATCGCCGTCACCGTGCTGCCCGGGCCGTCGGCCGTCGAGACGGCGCTCGTGGCCTCGGGGCTCGCGGCCGACCAGTACCGCTTCCTCGGCTACCTGCCGCGCCGCGAGGCGGAGCGTGATGCATTGTGGGCGGAGCTCCGGTCGTGGCAGCACCCGGCGGTCGGCTTCGAGTCGCCGAAACGGCTGCCCGGGACGTTGCGCAGCCTTGCGGCCGCGCTACCCGACCGGCGTGTCGCCGTCTGCCGCGAGCTGACGAAGCGCTTCGAGGAGGTCGTTCGCGGGACATCGGCGGCGGTTGCCGCAACCTTCGCCGACGCCCCCAAGGGCGAGATCACGCTCGTCATCGACGGCGCGCCTCCCGCCCGGGAAGGGGCGTCGCTCACGGCGGGTGTCGCCGCCGTTCAGGAGCTCGTCGCGGCGGGATTCCCCCGTCGACGCGCCGTCGAGCTCGTCGCGACGCTCACCGGGCAGCCTCGCAACGCGCTCTACAGCGCATCTCTGTAGCCGCAATTGACAACAGCCGATACTCTCGCTACGCTCGAGCACGGACGTTGTCATTTTCGAAAACGGAGGCGTGCGATGACGAGCGCGGGGGCAGATATGAAACGAGCGAGCCGGATGCGCGGTCTCGTGGCGGCGCTGGCGGTCGTCGGAGCACTCGCAGCGCCCGGGGTAGCGCGGGCCTGGACGTGGCCGGTCGACGGAGCGGTGCTCCGCGCCTTCAGTCTCGGCTCCAACCCGTACGCCGGCGGCCAGCACCGGGGCATCGACATCGGCGGCGACCTGGGCGCGACCGTCCACGCGGCGGCCGGCGGCAAGGTGACGTTCGTGGGCAAGGTGCCGAGCAGCGGGCTCGTTGTCTCGATCGCGACTGCCGACGGGTACACCGTTACGCTCACACATCTCGGCGCGGCGGCGGTGACGAAGGGCTCGTCGATCGAGGAAGGAGCACCGGTCGGGAGCGTCGGGCAGACCTCCGAGCCAGAGGTCGACTCTCCCTACGTGCACCTGGGCATCCGTGTCTCGTCCGACGAGAACGGGTACGTCGACCCGCTCCGCTTCCTCCCGGATCGCTCCGCCGCGCCGCCTCCTGCTCCGGCTCCGGCTCCGGCTCCGGCGCCTGCGCCTGCACCGGCGCCTGCACCGGCACCTGCACCTGCACCTGCACCCGCTCCGGCGCCTTCGCCTGCACCGACGCCTGGTCCCGCCCCGGCTCCCGCCCCCGCGCCGGCGCCCTCCCCGGCATCAGCGCCCGCCCCGGCACCGGCGGCGGCTCCCGCGCCGGCACCGGCGGCGGCTCCTGCGCCGGCACCGACGCCAGCGGCCACGCCGGCACCCAGCCCGACTGCCACCCTGACCCCGACCGCGCCGGACGGTGCATCGTCGACGGGCACGGAGGCGGCGCCGGCAGTGAGCACGACCACGTCGCCCGCACCTCGATCACCAATGTCTCCTCCAGCCGGTGCTCGCGCGCGTGCCGCGTCGGCGGAGCGACCTGAGGACCGTGACGCGGCGGGCGCCCGGCCGCTCTCGCGCGGACAGACGGTGCGCGTGCAAATCCCCGGCAGCGCAGTGCGGCAGCCTTTCGGACATGTCGGGTCCACGTTTGGCTCGAAACCGCGTCTCGTGGTGGAACGCCCGAAACGCCGCAGCGTTCCTTCGACCGGTGGAGTACAACCCGGGAACCGCCCGTTCTCATGGGCCGGCGTACACCGGTCTCACATGACGCCGGCGACTGCCCAGCCGGGAGGATCCGGACCATCCGCGCCGTCGCAGTCACGGTTGCTGCTCGTGGTCGCGGCCGTGCTCTTCGCGCTGGTCGCGGTAGCCGTCGCCGGCGCTCGGCGAGGGCGACAGGGCGTCTCGAAGCCCGTTCGTATGATTCTCCGACATGCCGAGCGTGAAGCGGACACCGAAGAAGATCCTCGTCGCCGTCGCGTGGCCGTATGCGAGCGGGGAGCGGCACATCGGTCATGTGGCCGGTTTCGGCGTTCCGTCCGATACGTTCGCTCGCTACCACCGGCTCGCGGGCAACGACGTGCTGATGGTGAGTGGGACGGACGAGCACGGGACGCCGGTGATGGTGGCGGCGGACGTCGCGGGCGAATCCCCACGGGACACGGCCGACCGTTTCAGCCGCTTGATCAGAGAGGACTTTCGTGAACTCGGTCTCTCCTACGACCTCTTCACGCGGACGACCACGCAGAACCACTACCGGGTCGTCCAGGACCTCTTCCGGACGCTGTACGAGAAGGGGTACATCATCGAGCAGACCACGCGCGGCGCGTTCTCCGCCGCGGGGACGACGCTTCCGGACCGGTACATCGAAGGCACCTGTCCCATCTGCGGGTATCCGGAGGCGCGCGGCGACCAGTGCGACAACTGCGGCAATCAGCTCGACCCCGAGGATCTGATCAACCCGCGGTCGAAGCTCGACGGTACCCCGCCGGTCTTCAAGGAGACACAGCACCTCTTCCTCGACCTGCCGGCGTTCACGGCGCAGCTGACCGACTGGATCGAGGGCCACAAGGAGTGGCGGCCGAACGTGCGGCGGTTCTCGCTGAACTTCGTCCAGGACCTCAAGCCTCGCGCCATCACCCGCGATCTGGACTGGGGCGTCCCGATCCCCGTCCCCGGCTATGCCGACCGGGACGACAAGCGCATCTACGTCTGGTTCGACGCGGTCATCGGCTATCTCTCCGCGGCCGTCGAGTGGGCCGCGTGGCGCGGCACTCCGGACGCCTGGCGCGAGTGGTGGCAGAACCCGGAGGCCGAGCACTACTACTTCATGGGGAAGGACAACATCGTCTTCCACACCGTCATCTGGCCGAGCATCCTGCTCGGCTACGGATCCGGCGGGGAGGTCGGTGCAGGTCGCGGGCGACTCGAACTTCCGTCCGAGATCGTCTCCAGCGAGTTCCTGACCATGGAGGGCAAGCGGTTCAGCGTGAGCCGTGGAGTCGGCATCTACATTCGCGACTTCCTCAGCCGCTACGACCCTGACGCGCTTCGCTACTTCCTGTCCATCGCGGGCCCTGAGATGCAGGACACCGACTTCACGTGGGCGGAGTTCGCCCGCCGCAACAACGACGAGCTCGTCAGCACCTGGGGCAACCTCGTCAACCGGACGCTGCAGAGCGCATACAGGAACTTCGGTGTCGTGCCGGAGCCTGAAGAGCTGACGGAGAGCGACCGGGCACTGCTGGCGGAGATCGAGCAGGGGTTCGAGACCGTTGGAGGCTTCATCGAGTCTGCTCGCTTCAAGAACGGACTGCAGGTGGCGATGCGTCTGGCCGGCTTGGCCAACCGGTACATCTCCGACCAGGAGCCATGGGCGGTGATCAAGGACGATCGCGGCCGTGCGGGAACGATTCTCTACGTGGCCCTGCGGGCCGTCGACAACCTCAAGATCCTCCTCACCCCATACCTCCCCTTCTCGGCGCAGGTCTTGCACGAGTCGCTCGGCTACGACGGCTGGCTCGCCGGTCCGCTCGAGTTCCACGATGTCGAGGAGGAGGGCGAGAGCCACGTGGTCCTGACGGGGCCGTACGAGACGTGGATCGGGCGCTGGGAGCCGAGCACGCTTCCACCTGGGCAGGAGCTCCGCGAGCCGAGGCCGCTCTTCCGCAAGTTCGACCCGGAGAAGGTCGTCTCCGAGGAGCTCGCACGGATGGAAGAGGCTGCCGCGGCGTGATCGACACGCACGCGCATCTGGACGCGTGCGAGGAACCGGACGCGATCCTCGAGCGGGCGCGCGACGCCGGCGTCGGCCGCGTCGTCACGATCGGCACCGGCATCGACTCGTGCCGTGCCGCGCTCGAGCTCGCGACCGCCCACGACGGCGTCTTCGCGGCGCTCGGCATCGACCCTCATCAAGCGGCAGCCTCAGACGCGGACCGGGTCGAGGAGCTGCGTCCGTTGCTGAGCCACCCGAGGGCCGTCGCCGTGGGGGAGACGGGGCTCGACCAGTTCCACCGCTTCGCCACGCTCGACGAGCAGCGTCGTCTCTTCCGGGCGCAGCTCGCGCTCGCGCAGGAGCTGGGCAAGCCCGTGGTGATTCACAGCCGGGAGGCCGTCGCCGAGACGGCCGCGGAGCTCGCGGGATTCGACTGCGCCGTCGTGCTGCATTGCTTCTCGGAGCCCGAGCTCCTACCGGTAGCGCTCGAGCGTGGGTACTACGTCTCGTTCGCGGGCAACGTCACGTTCCCCAAAGCCACCAAGCTGCGCGAGGCAGCGACTCGGGTTCCCGCCGATCGCATCCTCGCCGAGACGGACAGCCCTTATCTCGCACCGCAGCCCGTGCGAGGCCGCTCCAACGAGCCTTCGTTCGTCATGCACACGCTCCGCGCGCTCGCCGAGGCGCGCGGGGAGGACCCCGGCGAGCTCGCCGACCGGATCGACGCCAATGCCACCGTCGCCTTCGGCCTCCCCGGAGACGGCTCGTGAACGTCGTGCCCAGGAAGAGCCTCGGTCAGCATTTCCTCGCCGACGAGAACCTACTGGGAGTCATCGGGCGGCTGGCGGAGCTCGACGCGCCGGACGTCGTGCTCGAGGTCGGCCCCGGGCTCGGCGTGCTGACCCGCTACCTCGCAGACCGGGTTGCCCTCGTCTACGCCGTCGAGCTCGATCGTGGGCTCGCTGACCACCTCACCGGGGCGCTCGGTGATCGCGACAACGTGCTGCTGCGTTACGGCGATGCACTCGATGTCGACCCTGCCTTGCTGGAGCCGCCGCCAAACAAGCTGGTGGCGAACCTGCCGTACAACGTCGCGACGCCGCTCGTGGCGGAGACGCTGGCGGGACCGAACGCGCTCGAGCTCTGGTGCGTGATGGTGCAGCGCGAGGTCGCCGACCGTTTCTTCGCAGCGCCGTCGACCAAGGCATACGGCAGCGTGTCGGTGCTCGTCCAGCTGACTGCCCGCCGGACGGGGTTTCACCCGGTGTCACGCACCGTCTTCCGGCCGCCGCCGAACGTCGACTCCGCCCTGGTCGCGTTTCGGCGTGTCGACGCTCCCGGGAACCTGGCCGATGTCCGCAGGGTCGTCGAGGGCGCGTTCTCCCACCGACGCAAGACGCTGGCGAACGCGCTCGAGCTCGCCGGCGTCGCAGCTCGCGGGCGGTCGGTCGCGGCGCTGACGACAATCGGTCGGCCTGGCGACGTCCGCGCCGAGGCCCTTGTGCCGGCGGAGTTCGTCGCCTTGACACAGGCACTCGCAGACCGGTGATCCGCGCGCCGGCGACAGCCAAGATCAACCTCGCGCTCGTCGTCGGGCCGCCGAGGCCGGACGGCAAGCACGAGCTCGCGACGGTGTACCAGCGCGTCGCACTCGCCGACCGCGTCGCGGTCGAGCCGTCCGACGCGCTTCGCGTCGTCGGCTTCGCGGCGGACACGATTGTCCGGCGCGCTCTGCAGTCGCTCGCAGCCGAGGCGGGGACCGAGCCAGCGTGGCGCGTCCGGCTGACGAAGCGGATCCCGGTGGCCGCGGGTCTCGGTGGCGGCAGCTCGGACGCCGCGACGGCTCTCCGGCTCGCCAACGGGACGCTTGCCGATCCGCTTCCCGCCGATCGTCTGCACGCGCTCGCGGCGACGATCGGCGCGGATGTGCCGTTCTTCCTCGCCAACGGCCCGCAGCTGGGCGTGGCGGACGGAACCGAGCTCGCGCCGCTCGAGCTGCCGCAGGACTTCGCGGTGCTCCTGCTCATCCCGAACGGCACGGCAAAGGTCTCGACCGCCGCCGTGTATCAGGCGTTCGACGAGCGGTGGGGTGCGGATGGGTTCGACGAGCGCCGCCGCGGACTACTGGACGCGCTCCAGCAGGTCCGGCGAGCGGAGGACCTGGCGCTGCTCCCGCGAAACGACCTCGCTTCGTCGGAGCACAGCGCCCGGTTGGAGGAGCTCGGGGCCTTTCGCGCCGACGTTACAGGCGCCGGCCCTGCGGTCTACGGACTGTTCCTCGACACCGGGAGGGCACGCGAGGCGGCGCGGGCGCTGCGGTCGACGGGGCGCGGCATCGTGACGACGGCTTGTTGGTACGGCTGACGTCTGCGACCGTCAGTCTTGCGACCATGGCAAGATGCGGATCCGCGTTCGATGGGGCGTGGCCAAGCGGTAAGGCAACGGGTTTTGGTCCCGTGATCCCAGGTTCGAATCCTGGCGCCCCAGCCATTCCGTCACCGTGACCGAGACCTCGCTCGCAGCAGTCGTGATGGCCGCAGGCCAGGGCACGCGGATGCGCTCCGCGACGCCGAAGCACCTGCACCCGCTGCTCGGTCGCCGTATGGTCGATTGGGTGATCGGCCTCGGGCAGGCCCTCGCGGCCGAGCCGCTCGTCGTCGTCGCGTCGCCCGACACCGGGGACGAGTTCGCCGACCTGCCCGTCGCGATCCAGGAGGTGCCGCTCGGCACCGGTGACGCGGTCCGCTCCGCCCGCGCCGCGGTCGGCGACGCCGACGACGTGATCGTGCTGTCCGGCGACCACCCGCTGCTCACGGTCCAGTTGCTCTCCGATCTGCGCGAGACGCATCGGCGCGCAGGTGCGGCCGCGACCGTTCTCTCGTTCGTCCCGGCCGACCCTCGCAGCTACGGCCGGGTCGTCCGCGACGATGCCGGCAACCTCGCGCGCATCGTCGAAGCTGCGGATGCAACGCCGGCCGAGCTCGAGATCACCGAGGTCAACTCGTCGATCTACCTGTTCAAGGGCTCGCAACTCTGGCCGGTGCTCGAACAGCTCCAACCGCACAACGCCCAGGGCGAGCTCTACCTGACCGACACGCTCGGCCTGCTGATCGAGGGTGGAGCGTCGGTGGCGGTGCACGTCGCGCCCGACCCGGCCGAGGTGGACGGCGTCAACACGCGGGCCGACCTCGCTGCGGCGGTCGCGGTCCTGCGCCGCCGCATCAACCACGCGCACATGCTCGAGGGGGTCACGATTGTCGACCCGGCCACGACCTGGATCGAGGCCGGAGTCGAGATCGAGGCCGACACGGTGATCCATCCGTTCACCGTGCTGCGCGGCGAGACGTACGTCGACACGGGCGCGGAGATCGGGCCGCACGCCGTCGTCGTCGACTCGCGCATCGGTCCTGATGTGATCGTGGGCCCGTTCTGTTACCTTCGCCCCGGCACGGTGCTCGAGGCAGGGGCGAAAGCTGGCGCGTTCGTGGAGATCAAGAACTCCCGGATCGGTGCACGGACCAAGGTGCCGCACCTCTCGTACCTCGGCGACGCCGACGTCGGCGAGGACACGAACATCGCGGCCGTCAACGTGACCGTGAACTTCCCGCACGAAGCGGGTCTGCCAAAAGGCCGGACCACGATCGGCAGCAACGTCAGGACCGGCGTCGACAATGCCTTCGTCGCCCCCGTCACCGTCGGCGACGACGCATGGATCGCAGCCGGCTCAGTCATCACCGACGATGTCCCCCCGAACGCGCTCGCGATCGCTCGCGCGCGCCAGGAGAACAAGGAAGGACGCGGTGGAAAGCGCAACGATTGAGCAGACGCTGCCCGGCCTCCAGCGTTCGACCCCGCAGGTCAAGATGACCGTCGGGCATGCGATCCCCCTCACGCCGCAGAAGCGGCTGATGGTGTTCTCGGGCAGCTCGCATCCGGTGCTCGCCGCCAAGATCGCCGAACGGCTCGAGGTCGAGCTCGGCGAGATCGAGCTCGAGACGTTCGCCAACGACGAGACGTACGTGCGCTACTGCGAGTCGATCCGCGGCGCCGACGTGTTTGTCGTCCAGACGGGTTGCGCGCCCGTCGACCGGAACCTGATGGAGCTCGCGTTCATGATCCAGGCGGCGAAGCTCGCGTCGGCGAAGCGGATCACCGCGGTCACTCCGCTCTTCCCGTATGCCCGGCAGGACCGCAAGGCGAAGCCGCGTGAGCCGATCTCCGCGCGCTACGTGGCCGACATGCTGCAGCTTGCGGGCGCGGATCGCGTCCTCACGATGGATCTGCACGCCGGGCAGATCCAGGGCTTCTTCACGATCCCCGTCGACCACATGACGGCCCTGCCGCTCTTCGCGCAGCATTTCCGGGATCTCGGCGTGACGGGGCCCGACGTCGTGTCCGTCTCCCCGGACGCCGGCCGGGCGAAGATGGCTGTCCGCTTCGCGGAGATGATCGACGCCGAGTTCGCGATCATCCACAAGACGCGCCCGGCCCACGACAAGGTCGAGGTGAGCGAGATCACCGGGCGGGTGCGCGACAAGATCGCCATCGTCGGCGACGACGTGATCATGACCGGCGGCACGCTGCTCGCGAACGTCGAGGCGTTGAGACAGGCCGGAGCCCGCGGCGTGTGGGTGTTCGCCACCCACGGGATCTTCTCGGGCGATGCTCTCGAGCGCTTCGCCGAGGCCGACCTCGAGGGGGTCGTCGTCACGGACACGGTGCCGATCGACCCGCTCCGCAAGCCCGCCAACATGACCGTCCTGACCGTCTCCGGCCTGCTCGCGGAGACGATCATGAACGTCTTCTCCGACGAGTCGGTGTCGGCGATCTTCGGCGGCGAGAACCAGCTCTTCTAGGATCACCGAGCCGCCCGACGCCGGGACGGTCGAGTTCAGCTTCGCGATGGCGACGGCGAGAGACCGTCGACATGGAGGCCATCGAGGACGCTGACATCGAGCCGTAGGGAGGTCGGACGTCATCAGGCTCCCTCAGGCGCGTCCTATACCGAGGGCTAGTTCATTTGTTGTCAGCTCTGCGATTAAATGGCCGTGTGCGGAAGCCGGTTGGCTTCCGCGTCTGCTCGGGGGGAACAGAATCGTGGGGTCTTTGGGGACGTCGAGTCCGCGTTGGGGGCGCCCTTTGGGTGCGCTCTTCGTGCTCGGCGTGGCGGGCGTTCTGGCTGTTCTGGTGTCGGGAGCAGCGCGGGTGGCGGCTTCGCCGCTTCCGCCGAAGACGCCCAACGCCGACGCATACGTCGATGCGTCTCAGCCGAATAAGAAGTTTGGGACGAGCGCGACCTTGCGTGTCGATTCGAGCCCTCTGCAGCGGAGTTTTCTGCGTTTCGATCTGACGGACGTGACCGGCACGGTCACGAGCGCCACCCTCAAGGTGTGGGCCACGAACAGCTTGTCGACTGGGATCAGCGCCTATGCGGTAGCGGACAACAGCTGGTCGGAGAAGACGATCACCGATAGCACCGCGCCCGCGGTGGGCGCGCTGCTCGCCACGTCCCTGAAGGTGCAGGCGAACGCGTGGGTGACGTTCGATGTGACTTCGGCGGTGAGTGCGGGCGGCATGGTGAGCTTCGCGCTCGAGTCGGGCAACCCGACCGCGCTGGCGATGTCGAGCAAGGAGGGCGCGAATCCGCCGCAGCTCGTGCTCGACACGACGAGCTCGACCGACACGCAGGCGCCGTCGGTTCCGACCGGGCTGACGGCGACGCGTCCCGATCCCACCCATGTGACGGTGAGTTGGAGCGCCTCGAC
>Ga0066710_100004031_pt1 | contig 12818 bp, 11 predicted proteins | sample GraSoiAngelo_159_FD_79666 | JGI IMG/M metagenome (GOLD analysis project Ga0066710, IMG submission 79666) | Grasslands soil microbial communities from the Angelo Coastal Reserve, California, USA - 14_1009_16_40cm | ecosystem: Environmental > Terrestrial > Soil > Grasslands | place: USA...
AGAGCCGGTTCAAGATCTACATCATCGACGAAGTCCACATGCTGTCCAAGCACTCGTTCAACGCGCTCTTGAAGACGCTGGAAGAGCCGCCGTCGCACGTGAAGTTCATCCTCGCCACAACCGAGCCCGAGAAAATTCCCACGACAATCCTGTCGCGTTGCCAGCGGTACGACTTCCGCAACATCCCCACGCGCGAGATCGCGGCCCACCTGAAGGACATCGCGAAGCGGGAGAAGATCAAGGCCGACGACGACGCCCTGCTGCTGGTGGCCAGGGCCGGGGCGGGGTCGATGCGGGACGCCCTGTCGCTGCTCGACCGGCTGCTCAGCGTGGGGGAGAAGACCCTGACGGCCGAGATGATCGAGCAGATGCTCGGGCTGCCCAAGAGCCAGGTCCTCTTCGATTTGGCGCAGGCGATCGGCGAGGGAGACGTGAAGTCGGTCCTCGGCCAGACCGAGTCGATTATCTCCGGCGGGCTGTCGGCGGATTCTCTCGTCGCGGCCCTGGTCGACCACCTGCGCAACCTGCTGATCCTTCGCACCTGCGGCCCCGACAGCGACTTGGTCGAGGTGCCGGGGCTGGCCACCGAAGACCTGCTGAAACAGGCCGAGCGCGTTGACCCGGTGGCGCTGACGCAGGATATCACCCTCCTGGAGGAGCTGCGGCGGAACATGCGGCAGTCTCAGGCCGGGCGGGCGCTGCTCGACGCGACGCTGGTGCGCATGGCGATGGCGGAGCAGTTCGCGTCGATCGGGCAGTTGCTGTCGCGCCTGGACGGAGCCGGCGACGCCCGGCCCGTCTCTTCGCGTCCGCCCGGCTCCGGCGTCGCCCCGAAATTGCCGGTGCAAAGCCCGGCGCAAAAAAAAAAGCCCGATGAGCTAATCGCACCGTCCGCGGCGTCCCCCGCAGGGGCGACACTCGTGTCGCCCTGGACGACCGGGACCGAAGGCGACACCAGTGTCGCTCGTACCGTCGAAGAAGACGATGACGACCTGCCCGCCGTCGGAAAGGTGTGGGCGGGACCGACCCCGTCGCTCGGCGCGATCCTGAAAAACCACCCCGCCGCGCCCGCAAAGCCGCAAGCGGTTGCTCCTGCGGTCGACATCGAACCCGTCTCGCCCGACGACCTTCCCGGCGTCTGGAAGGCGCTGCTCGCCCTCCTCTCCGAGCACGGACCGGGCCTGCACTCGCTGCTGAGCCACGGCCGGCTCGTCTCGATTGACAACGGACGGGCGGTGATCCGCTACGGCGCGCGGCACGAGACGTTCGTAAAGATGCTGGACCGCAACGGCAAGAAGGAGCTGGTGCGCGACGCGATCACGCGCGTGCTGCGGCAGAGCATCGGCGTGAAGTTCGAGGTCGAGCAACTGGAGCTTTCACCCGAGGCCGAAGCGCCGGCGGGCCGGCCGGAGGCGGTCCAGTCACCGGTAGTTCCAGTAGCCCAGTCGCCCGTGCCGCAGGCGCCGGCGGTGAAGTTGACGCCGGAGCTGGTCGCATCCATCCGCGAGAGCGAGCCGCTGGTCAAGGCGCTCATGGACGAGCTGGGGGCGCAGATTATCAAGGTCGAGTGAGAGCCATTTGCCAGCGGCTAGTGTCTAGCGGCCAGTGGCAACTTGCCAAGGAGTTTCATGTTCGACGCCCTCAAGAACCTCGGCAGCCTGCCCGGCCTGATGGCCAAGGCGCGCGAGATGCAGGACAAAATGAAGGCCATGCAGGAGGAGCTGGCCCGCAAGACCGTCACCGCCGACGCCGGCGGCGGCGCGGTCAATGCCACCTGCAACGGGCGGCTGGAGTTGGTGCGGCTGAAAATCGAGAAGGACCGGCTGCCCGACCCCAACGACACGGAAATGCTTGAAGACCTGATCGTCGCCGCCGTCCACGCCGCCCAGAACAAGGCGGCGGAGATGGCTAAGGGGGAGATGCAGCGCGCGGCGTCCGAGATGGGCCTACCGCCGGGGATGCTCCCTTCTTAAATCAGGCGATTTAGGCCTGGAGCGGCGAGATTGCCAGCCCACCGAGCACCGAGCGCGGATCGATTGGATCATTCGCCGCGCTCTTGTTGTCGGCCAGGCTCTGCACCCACGTCCGGATCATCTCCGGCGTGGGCACCTGGGCGCGGCACTGGCGAATCAGCGCCGGAAGCTGTCCGACCACCGCCAGCACTTCGGCCGTCGCGTCCTCGCGCGGGCGCGACTGTTCCAGCGCCGCCTGCACGACGACAAGAAACCCGCCCACCTGCTCGACCCACTGCGAGACGGCAAGCGACACTTCGGCAATCTCGGTGGAGACTTCGCCGCGACATCCGCCGCGCAACACTTCCCCATTCATGATCTTTCCCCTGCGCCCTTCCCGAAGGCGTGATCGAATTGGTTGCCCGCACCCCATCCCCCGTGCGCAAAGTCTTACCCGGCCCTAAGGAATATTCAATAGGGAAGATGCGTGGCCCGTAATTAATCTCACCGACGGATGGTTCTGACGCGCAAAAACCGCGCGTCGCCCGCTTCATGGCCGGTGGGACAGGCACAGAGGGGTTCCAGGAACTGGCAAAAGAGAAGAGCCGGGGCCCCCTCCCAAGGGCCCCGGCTCCGATGACGAGAAGTCACCCGCGCCGTCGCGCGGCAAAATTGGCTAACGCCCTACTGCCCGTGGAACAGGATGCACAGCGTCGCGATCGTGACCGCGGCCAGGGCGATGATCAGGTGGCGGCGCTGCTTGGCGGTGAACTTGCCGTTCTCGCTCATGAGGGCCTTCCTCGGGCGGTGACGCGGTTGCTACGGGTTCACAGCGCGCTGTCCAGCGACCGCCACCGGGCCAGCACCTTCGTCCCGACCGAGCCGATCACCGCGATCGCGGAAACGACCAGCAGCCCCGCCACCAGGGCGTATTCCAGGACCTCGCCGCCCCGCTCGTCGCGCGCGAAGTGCGACAAAAGGCTGGTGAGGGTCTTCATGCGGCTGACATCGGCGCGGACGGGGGAAGGGTTTAGATGCGTCGTATGCAATTTCGGCTTCCGGGCGCCCCGGAATGTGAACTTGCGTCGAAATACGGGCCGGCGTTGAACGGCCGTGAAAAATCGGGGAAGATTTTGCGTCTATCGCGACGGCGGCAGTCCATTCGGGCAAGGGCATTGGAGGACACATGCGGGTCGGCTTCATCGGTCTGTTGTTGGGCATCGTGTTCGGCGGCGGGTTGTTGCTCAGCGGCTGCGCGAGGCAGCGCAGTCGGGCGCGTGGCGGCAAGCCGGACGTAGAGGCCAAGGACGCGCGCCAAGTGGCCGCGGCGTCGGGGCAGCTCATCCCCCGCCGTCTCATCTTCGGCAACCCCGACCGCTCGCAGGTGCAGATCAGCCCCGACGGAAGGCACGTCGCCTTCCTGGCTCCGCGCGACGGCGTGATGAACGTCTACGTCGCCCCGGTCGGGGAACCGTCCGGCGCGAAACCGGTCACCAACGATCGCACCCGCGGCATCCCGTTTTACTTCTGGGCTTACGACTCAACGCACGTGCTCTACGGCAAGGACGAGGGCGGCAACGAGAACTGGAACGTGTTCAGCGTCGCCATCGACGCGCCCGACGTGGCGAAAAACCTCACCCCCAACGGCAAGGTCGCCGCGCAGATCGCCGCCGTCAGCGAGCGCCACCCCGAATCGATCCTCGTCTTGATCAACGACCGCGACGAGCGCTTCCACGACCTGTACCGGATCAACATCGTCACCGGCGAGCGGACGCTGCTGGCCCGGAACCCCGGCCAGGTCGAGGGGAACACGGTCAGCGGATTCATGGCCGACGACGACTACAACGTGCGCTTCCTCGCCGCCTCCACCCCCGACGGCGGCGACGCGCTCTACCAGCCTGGCGACGACGCGAAGGAAGCTTCCCCGCCGACGCAGTGGAAGCTGTTCGACACCATCGGCGCCGACGACTCGATGACTACCCGCCCCCGGGGCTTCGACAAGACCGGCCGAGTCGTCTACCTGAGCGACAGCCGCGGGCGGGACACCGGCGCGCTCTACGCGCTCGAAGTGGCGACGAAGCAGAAGACGCTGCTCGCCGAGGACGGCCGCGCCGACGTCGGTAACGTGCTGATCCACCCGACCGAACGGAACGTCCAGGCCGTGTCGTTCGACTACGACCGGGAGCACTGGAAGGTGCTCGACAAGTCGATCCAGAAGGACTTCGACTACCTCAGGACCGTCGCCGACGGCGAGTTCAACGTCCAAAGCCGCACCCTCGACGACAAGACCTGGATCGTCTCCTACATGATGGACGACGGACCGGTGCGCTACTACCGCTACGACCGGCCGTCAAAAAAGGCGAACTTCCTGTTCACCAACCGCAAGGCCCTCGAAGGCCAGCCGCTGGCGAAGATGCACCCGGTGGTGATCAAGTCGCGCGACGGCATGAACCTCGTCAGCTACCTGACGCTGCCCAGGGGCGCCTACGACGCGCCCGTCGCCGCCGGCGGCCCGCGCGCCAAGCGCCCCCTGCCCATGGTTCTGTTCGTCCACGGCGGCCCCTGGGGCCGCGACTCGTGGGGGCTCAACGGCATGCACCAGTGGCTGGCCAACCGCGGCTACGCCGTCCTCAGCGTCAACTTCCGCGGGTCCACCGGCTTCGGTAAGACCTTCGTTAACGCCGGCAACAAGGAATGGGCCGGCAAGATGCACGATGACCTGATCGACACCGTCAACTGGGCGGTGAACAGCGGCTACGCCGACAAGGACAAGGTCGCGATCATGGGCGGCAGCTACGGGGGCTACGCCACGCTCGTGGGCCTCACCTTCACCCCCGACACGTTCGCCTGCGGCGTGGACATCGTCGGCCCCAGCCGGATCGTCACGCTCTTCGAGACCATTCCCCCCTACTGGATCGCGGGGCTGAACATGTTCAAGCAGCGCGTCGGCGACCACACGACTGAAGAAGGCCGCGCGTTCCTCGACAGCCGCTCTCCGCTGATGCGGGCCGACAAGATTAAAAAACCGCTGCTCATCGGCCAGGGCGCCAACGACCCGCGCGTGAAGCAGGCCGAGGCCGACCGGATCGTCAAGGCGATGAAGGAGAAAAACCTGCCGGTCGTGTACGTGCTCTACAGCGACGAGGGCCATGGCTTTCAGAAGCCGGAGAACCGCCTCAGCTTCCACGCCGTGGCCGAGCAGTTCCTCGCCGAGCACCTGGGCGGCCGCGCCGAGCCGATCGGCAACGACTTCAACGGCTCGAGCATCGCCGTGCCCGAAGGCGCGCAGTACGTAACCGGGGTGCGTGAGGCGCTGGGTCAGGAACGGACCGCCTCAGACTCGCCCGGACGCTAAGCCGCTCGCGCGTTCGTCAACTTCACGACCGAGCGTGAGGTTGGCCCGCCCGACGGCGTCGAGGCCGTCGGTCACGTCGGTTACGCGAAGGAATCCGTCGTGGCTGAAGCGTTTCGCGAGCGCAAAGGGGTCTGTCGGCATGGCCGGAAGCATCGCCGAAGGGTGCCGAAATTGCACGGAATCGCACCCGACGTGCGGCGCAATTCATCCGCGGCGGCGGGCGGGCAACGCCAGTCCACGCCTACCCTTAAGGGGAAAGCAGTTCGCTCGCCGCGATCCCGGCAATCTATCGAGGGTCGCGGCCGCAGCCGATGACGTGGTAAGGGATTGCGCGGACGGTTCGAATGGCCAGTTGCTTCGGAAATCGAATGAGTTCGTGGCGCGGCGGCGCGCCCCGCGGCGTTTCGCGCGGGGCCGTTGTTATCGGTCTCGTCGTTCTCACCGCGATCCTCGCCGGCGCGGCAATCTTCTCCCGCGGGCGCGGCTACAAGAGCTGGGTCGCGCACCGGTTCTTCGGCGCCCCCGCGCCCTTCGCCTATCGGCCCACCGTCACCGCCACGCGCCCCGGCGCGTTCGAGAGCGCCTTCCCCCTCGACGGCTTCGTCGCCGCCGACGTCGATTTGCCCAATCCCGGCTCAGCGATCGACCCGGCCACCGTCACGCCCAAGTCCGTGCGCCTCTTCCGCCAGGCCGACCGGCAGGAGGTCGCCGGCGCGGTGAACACCTCCGGCGCCGGCGACGCGATCGTCCTCCGCCCGCTCGATCCCCTCGAGGCCAACACGCAGTACACCTTCGAGGTGAACGCGGGCCTGCGCGACACGGCCGGCGCGCCGTTCAAGTATTTTTCCACCAGCTTCACCAGCGCCGCCGGCGCCGAGGCGACGAGCCTGCCGATCGCGTTCGAGAAGGTCGCGCTGCCGGCGGCCGAGGGCGAGATGTTCACCGGCGTCACCGTCGGCCCCGACCGTCGCCTTTACGGCTGCACGATGGACGGCCGGGTCCTCCGGTTCGACGTCCAGGGCGACGGGACGCTGTCAGGCGCGACGACGATCCCCACGATCCAGCAAGCGAACAAGGGCCCGCGGCTCATCACCGGCATCTGCTTCGACCCCGCGGCGACGGCCGAGCGCCCGGCGCTTTGGGTCAGTCATGGGATGCTGGCGCTCAAGGAGGCGGTCGATTGGTCGGGAAAAATCTCGCGCCTGTCGGGTCCGAACCTCGAACGGTGTCAGGACTTCGTCACCGGCCTGCCGCGCGGCGTGCGCGACCACCTCAACAATCAGCCCGCCTTCGGCCCCGACGGCGCCCTCTACTTCTGCCAGGCCAGCGACACCGCCATGGGCGCCCCCGACTCGAAGTGGGGCTTTCGCGAGGAACACGTGCTCAGCGCCGCAATCCTGCGCCTTGACGTGGCGAAGCTGAGCCGCTCCGGCGCGACGCTGCCGCTTGACGTGAGGACCGAGCAGGGCGGCGCCTATGACCCGTCGGAGAAAGACGCGCCGCTGACGATCTACGCGACCGGCGTGCGCAACGCCTACGACATCCTCTGGCACGGCAACGGATTCCTCTACGCCCCGATCAACGGCTCGGCCGCGGGCGGAAACACGCCGGGGACGCCGCCGGGGGTCGTGAAGAAAATGAAGTGTTCTCCCGTCCCCGCGCTTACGGACGTCCGCCAGACATTGGACGACTACCTCTTCCGCGTCGAGCCGGGCGCCTACTACGGCCACCCCAACCCCAAGCGCGGCCAGTACGTTCTTAACGGCGGCAACCCGACGCAGGCGGGCGATCCCGAAGAAGTCGGCGCCTACCCCGTCGGCACCAAGCCCGATCCCCGCTTCCGCCCGGCGATCTATAGTTTCGGCAAGAACCTCTCCCCCACCGGCGTGATCGAGTACAGAAACTCAGCCGCCTTCAACGGCCTGCTTCAGGGCAGGATGCTCGTCTGCCGCTACAGCGGCGGCGACGACATCCTCGTCCTCGCGCTGGGCGGCGGCGGCGAAGTGACCGAAGCGATCAGCGGCATCGACGGCTTCACCCGCCTGATGGACCCCCTCGACCTGGCCGAGGACCCCGCCACGGGGAACCTGTACGTCAGCGAGTTCCAACCCAAGCGCCTGACGCTCCTCCGCCCCAGGCGCGGCGCCGCCGCGATCTCCGCCCGCGTTTTCCGCCAAATCTTGATCCCTGCCCCTGCCGCGCCTGCACCCGCGGCGCGCGGGCGGTGAGCGGGCTGCGTCGCACCAGTCCACCTGAGCGTCATATCCATCCCAATCGGGCCGCCAAACCAACGCTACCAGTCTCCCGGCGCTGGCGGATGGGGCAAATCAATCGGAGGTTAGTCGGCGTGGAAGCGGGGCGGCATCGATCACCAGCCACGTTGAAGGGAGCGATGCATCATGCGTCTTGCCGTGATTTGTTTTCCGCCGCTAGTCGTGGGCGTCATGAGCGCGCGCGAAGACGTTGAAGACGAAGACGCCGAGCGCTGGGACGGACTGTCTTAGCAAGCCGCCGGCCTTCCCGCCATGCACGCGCCGTCCGACGCATATCAGCCTACCATGTCTGAATGGACCTCGGACTCAACGGACGAATTGTCGTCGTCACCGGCGGCACCGGCGCGCTCGGTCGGGCGGTGGTGGGGCGGCTCCTCGCGGAGGACGCTCGACCCGTCGTGACCTGGCGCAGCGAGCGCGAGTTGCGCGACTTCCCTTCGGCCGACCGCGTCCGCCTTGAAAAGCTCGACCTCGCCGACGAATCCGCCGTCAACAATTTCTACCGCGGTCTCGGCGGGCTCTGGGGATCGGTGCACCTGGCTGGCGGGTTCGCGATGGCGTCGGTCGAGAACACCTCGGCCGCCGACGTCCTGGGCATGTTCGCCACCAACGCGCTGAGCTGCTTCCTCTGCTGCCGTGAGGCGGTGCGGGCGATGCGCGCAGCCGGCGCCGGCGCCGGCAAGACCACAGGCCGCATCGTCAACGTCGCTTCCCGGCCCGCCCTCGTCCCGGCCGGCGGCATGATCGCCTACAGCGCTTCCAAGGCCGCCGTCGCTTCGATCACGCAGTCGCTCGCGGAAGAGGTGAAGGCGGACGGGATCGTCGTCAACGCCGTCGTCCCGTCGCTCATGGACACGCCCGCCAACCGCGCGGCGATGCCCAACGCGGACTATACCGCCTGGCCAAAGGTCGAGCAGGTCGCTGAGGCAATTGTTTTCCTGACCAGCCCCGCGAATTCCCTGACCAGCGGCGCGCTGGTGCCGGTGTACGGGAGGGCGTAACGAGTCGTTGCTTCCCAGGCAAGCCGCGGGCGCAGCGACGAAGGAGCGGGGCCCCGGATCGTTTTTATCGCGAAGAGGTCCGTGGCTCCGCTGGGCTCGTTCCTCGCTGCGCTGCGCCCGCGGCTTGCCGGGGCGCGAGGGCTGGTGTCCGATGACCGAGGCGAATGATTCATCCCGCGTCGCCCAGCCGCCCCGCCCCATCGACCCGGGCGTGCGCATCGGACACACGCACCTGAAGGTTTCAGACCTCGAGCGGGCGATTCACTTCTACCGCGACGTGCTCGGCTTCGAGCTGATGCAGCGCTTCGGGCGGCAGGCGGCGTTCCTTTCCGCGGGCGGGTATCACCACCACATCGGCCTGAACACCTGGGAGAGTCTCGGCGGCCGTCCGCCGCCGCCGGGGACGACCGGGCTGTATCACCACGCGATCCTCTACCCGACCCGCGCCGCGCTGGCCGACGCGCTGCGCCGGTTGATTGCGGCCGGCATCGAACTCGACGGCGCCGCCGACCACGGCGTCAGCGAGGCGCTGTACCTCCGCGACCCCGACGGCAACGGCGTCGAGCTGTACCGGGACCGCCCACAGGACGAGTGGCCGCGCGCCCAGGGCGGCGAGCTGGCGATGTACACCCGCCCGCTGGACCTCCAATCGCTCCTCCGCGAGCCGGCCCCGTAATCCGCCGAAAACATTGAACCACGAAGTCACGAAGGCACGAAGATGTCCTTTGTCTCCCGCGTATGACCGCGGGCCGGCCGGCGTGCTCGCCTGCACCACGCACTTGGAGTGCGCGATCTCGCCGGCGGGTACGTTTATTCCTTTCGTGCGGCCTATGCCGGCTGCGAGTTTCAGGGTGGTAACGGCTGCGCAGATCGGGCGGGCTGCGGGGGCTGAATAAGTCGGCGAATCCGGTCGATTGGTGACGTGGACGCCTTCCGACGCGGCGACGGCCATCGGCCGGGGCTTCGCGGGTGCGTCCGAAGGAGGGTCAGTTTATGAAGAAGGCGATTCAAGGGGCGAAGCGAATGTCGCAGCGCCTGGCCACGCCGTTCGTCGCGATCGTTCGCGCGACCCGCGGGTGCTTTGCCAAGGTGTGCAGCGGCAAGCTCGTGTGCTCATTGACGAGCAGCGAGACCGGCCGGGCCGCCGCGGCGGGCGCGATCCTCTTCGGCATCGCCGGGGCGGGCCTGGGCACCAGCGGCGGGATCAGCGCGTACGGCATCTCCAAGTCGGCGGCCGGCGCGACCGTCGCCGTCGGCTGGGGGCCGGACTGGTTCCTGTGGGCCGGCGTCTATGCGGTGGCCGGCGCGGCGATCGGCGCGGGCCTCGCCTTCGCCGGGCGGGCGCTGTTTCGGGCGCGCGGCGCGGCGATCGCCGTGATGATGGTCGGCGCGCTCGGCGGCGTGTTCACCGGCGCCACCTGGGGCCGGGCGGTGGCCCGCGAGCGGGTCGTCGAGGTGCGAGCCCAGCCCGCAAACAGCAAGCCCATCCCCCTCGGCGACGGCGCCAGGCTCTCGGTGGTCAACGGCCCCGTCCAACTCACCGGCAGCGTGGCCCGCGACATCAACGGGCTGATGCTCGCGTTCATGCTCGGCTCGGGCGCCCTGGTCGGCGTCCTCACCGCCCGCGGCCTGACCGGGCCGGGGCGCATCGACGTGCCGACGGCCCAGCCGTTCGACCCGCGGCACGCCTATAACGGGTAACTGAGAGGTCGTGAAACCAAGCTCGACGCGGCGGCGGACGCAATCGTCCGCCGCCGTTGTTTTTAAGGTCCGGCGCGACCCGCGAGATATCGCGCGATATCTCGCCTCCCGCGTCGCGTCCGGCCGCCGGGCGGTGTCGCGACATCATGCGACCTGACGTGAGACGGGGCAGGTCGCCGGCCCGGCACGAGCGGCGGTTTCGCCGGCGCCGCGGTTGGCGACCGCGCGGGTGATCCCAACTGCTTATTCGGTTGTCAAAGAGCGGCAAGCCGGGGCGGCGCGGCACGAGGCCGGCCGTCGCGGCGTACTAAAGCCGCGGCCATTGTATCATACTCTTTCATCAACGCAAGGAAATTCCGCCGGTTTTACGGCGCCGGACGCGCAAACGTTTGCGCGGCCGGGGGTTCGGGCGGGGGCGAATTGCGAACGGGCTGTACAGGATGTACCCGCCGTGGACCGCGCCTGACCTCATGGAACAACGAGTCTCCCTGAAGCGTCATCAACAACTTGACCGCGGCGCCGGAGGTTTCCGACGCGCTGATTCAGACGCTGACTTATTCGGCTGCCCGTGCGATCAAAGCCGAGTCGGCGCGCCACTGCCCGCGCGAGGTCGTCGGCAGGGGTGGCTCCGTTCTCGCGCAACACCTGAAGAATCAGCGTGTCAATGATTTCCGACGAAACTTCGTGGATTCCCGCGAAATTAAATTCGGTCGCGGAGCGCTAACGGTGGCGCGATGGGCTTTGCCGTTGCGATTGTCAGTGTTCGACCGAATCGGTGCTGCGGGTGGCGGCTGTTGCGACGTAGCGCGCTTCTCCTGTACAGGGTTTGCCTTCGCGCGGGCGTACACTTCCAAAATCCGCCCGATCTGACGCTTTGGATTCCGAACCGAATCCGTAGACCAGATGCGGGAAAATGGTCCAGCCAAGCTCTTCGAGAATCGTCTGCCTGAGCCTGTCTCGGTCGCGTGCCGTAGCAGAGCTGTGGTAGGTAGCTCCGTCACACTCTATACCAAGCACATACCGGCCGGGCTGCGCTGGGTCGACCAAAGCCAAGTCGATCCTGAAGCCCCCACAGCCAACCTGTCGCCGCACGTGCAATCCTTCGGCCGTTAGCGCCTTTGCAACCTCAGCTTCAAATTCGGAATCAAAATCGATTTCGCCAGAGTCGCGAATTTCTGAGGCAATTGCTTCGGCGCCCCGATCAGCATAGTCGACATATGAGCGAAGGAGCGCCGCGCCCCCTGACTGCGTGCCGCCCAACTCGATACCTTCTTCCCGACTCGAGCTGACAACGACGACGGCGTCCCGGGCACGAGTGACCGCAACGTGTAGGCGCCTCTCGCCGCCGGCTTTGTTCAACGGCCCGAAGTTGTGTGCAAGTACGCCCGAGGTATTCTTTGCGTAGTTCACCGTGAAAACGATCACGTCTCGCTCGTCCCCCTGCACGTTCTCAAGGTTTTTGACAAAGAATGGCTCCGATTTCCCCTCGGCAAAGAAGGGATCCAAGCCTGACGCTGCTCTCTTAAGCTTCTCGATTTCCTCCATCACCAAGAGCTGTTGAGCTTGATTCATCGTGACGACGCCGAGCGACTGCACCGGAAACTGCCTCGCGTGTTGTATCACGATAGCAGCAGTGCGGCGCGCCTCGACAGGGTTAGTTCCCCCGCTGGCAGCCCCCTGCCACATCCCCGTCGACACGTATTCAAGTCGGACGCCGCTATCGCCCTCGACGTCACGACTGCTGGGAAAGGTGACTAACTCATCGTCATAAAAGTGATGGTTGGAAAAGGCGATCAGCGACTCTCGGCGACTGCGATAATGCCACCGCAGTCGCCGCCGCGGAATACGGATGGTGGCACAGACGTCGAGAATGCTTTCAAAGTCCTTCGTCGAGCCCCCCTCGTGCTCCTCCCGCTCGTCCTCGCCGTCATCGCCCGTGTCGATAGCACCAGCTGTGCGTTCGAAGAAACTGCTTGGTGGCAATTGCTTCTGGTCGCCTGCGACCAACAACTGCTTTCCTCGGTAGATCGCGCAGATGGCGTCATGCGGGCGCACCTGCGATGCCTCGTCGAAAACAACCAAGTCAAAATCGAGAGCTTCCGAATCCAGGAACGTACTCACTGCAAGCGGGCTCATCATCAGACACGGCTTGAGTTTGAGCAGTAGCGACGGGATCTGTCTGAACAATTGGCGTAGCGGCAGATGCCGTCGTCGCTTATTCACCTCCCTCAGCAACAGCCCGCGCTCAGACGAGGCCGGAGCATCTGACGACGCAGAGCGCCACGTAGCGTCTGACAGCAACCGCGTCCTCACGCGCTCATAACCTCGCCGCACAACTTCGCGGTCCAATGCGCAGAACCGACCCAATACAGACTCGTGGTCCTCAATGCGAAAGCGGTTGAGAATAGGTTCCGAGTTATTTCCAAAAGCTGTGGACGGCCGCGACAGCTTAAGCGGCGAGTCGTTCTCCGTCGACGAACACGATGCCGTCGATCAGGTCTTGCAGCTTTCCGCTGCCGTTCAACTTCCTCCAGCG
>Ga0066710_100004032_pt1 | contig 12817 bp, 15 predicted proteins | sample GraSoiAngelo_159_FD_79666 | JGI IMG/M metagenome (GOLD analysis project Ga0066710, IMG submission 79666) | Grasslands soil microbial communities from the Angelo Coastal Reserve, California, USA - 14_1009_16_40cm | ecosystem: Environmental > Terrestrial > Soil > Grasslands | place: USA...
CGCGACCGGCGACCCGCCGTTCCCCGCGAAGGCGACGGCGTCGCGCTCCTCCGGGAAGCGGCCGCGACGGACGTCCACCAGCCGGAGCGGGCCGCGCGACGTCTCGCGACCGTCCAGATCCTCCAGCGTCACGCGGGCACGGTACTAGACTCCTCAAGCCGTGACGAAGCCGTTCGAGGGGAAGCGGGGCCTCGTGCTCGGGGTCGCCAATCGGCGCTCGATCGCGTGGGCGATCGCCCAGCATCTCGCGGCGGGTGGCGCCACGCTCGCCTTCACGTACCAGGGTGAACGGATCGAGAAGACCGTGCGCGACCTCGCGGGGTCGGTCTCCAGCCCGCTCGTGACCGAATGCGACGTGCGCTCGGACGACGAGGTGGAGCGCGTCTTCGGCGAGGTCGCCGACCGCTTCGAGGGCGAGCTCGACCTGCTCGTTCACTCGGTCGCCTTCGCGGACACGCGTGACCTCGAGGGGCGCTTCACGGACACGCCCCGCGACCGCTTCTGGCTCGCACTCGACGTGAGCGCGTACTCGCTCGTGGCGACCGTTCGGGCGGCGGAGCCACTGATGGAGAAAGCGGGTGCAGGCGCGATCCTGACGATGACCTACCTCGGCGGCGAGCGCGCCGTCCCACACTACAACGTGATGGGCGTCGCGAAGGCTGCGCTGGACGCCTCGATCCGCTACCTCGCCTGGGACCTGGGCCAGAAGAACATCCGCGTCAACGCCGTCTCCGCCGGCCCGGTCCGAACGCTTGCGGCGCGCTCGATCGCGGGGTTCCCGACGATGGAGTCGATCGTCCAGGAGCGCTCGCCCCTGCGCCGCAACATCGAGGCCGACGACGTCGGATCAGCCGCCGCGTTCCTCCTCTCCGACGAGGCGCGAAACGTGACAGGAACGACGCTCTACGTGGACTCCGGCTACCACGCGATGGGCATGTAGATCGGAGAGCGCCAAAGGGGGCGGCGCCGAAGCGCCGCCCCCTTCCTCAGGTCCTAGCCCGCGTGGAAGTTGAAGTCGTCCGCGTAGGTGGCTGAGCTCGCCGCGTTCTGCAGCAGTACGACTCTCGCCGCCACCGTCCCGGCCGGGGCGCCGAGCGTCGCCGTCGCCTGGTCTCAGCCGGCCGTCGAGGCCGCATAGTTCTTGACGGTGCTCGTCGAGATGACGCCGTCGGCCGAGTTCAGCCACTTCACCTGGACGGAAAAGTTGACGGCCCTCGACGTGGTCGGGATGTCGACCCATCCGCTCGTCACGTAGGAAGCGCCCGCCGTCAGGCCGGCCACCTTCTGCCCGATCGAGAACGCGCCCACGTCGGCCGCCTTCAGGCGGACGGACTCTTGCCCGCGTGCTTCAGGTACGGCCAGCGAAGCGCCAGAAGCGCAGACCGCGATCAAGAGGCCGTTCGGCCCATCCTTTCATGTCTCCAGAGTCGCAATGTCCGGGCGTGAAGCGAGGCGATGAACCACCGTCCCGGGGATGGATCAACCGGCAAGCGCGAAACCACACTGAGCCGTGCGTCCCGGGCGGGCCCCTATACGGCGGGGGCCCGCCCGGGACCTGCGGTTATGCGAGTTCAGGTCGGCGATACGGACAGCGTCGAGGCGCTGATCGAGTTTCTGCGACGGCGTGCCTGCCACGCCGAGCGGATCGGCGGCGATGCCGTTGTCGTGGAGTTCCCCGATGAGCTCGATCCCGAGCGCGAGCTGCTCGAGCTCGATCTCTACCTCGCCGTCTTCCGCTCGACGCATCCCGGCGTCGAGGTTCAGATCGCTCGCTAGGTCGAGGCTCAGATCGCTCGCTACGAGTGGGCGATCCGCTCGAGTCGCACCCCTGGAGGCGGGGCCGTGCGCGCGACGGCGGGTACCTGGAGCATCAGCAGGTGCCAGCCGGCACCTCGTAGTCGGACGGCCGCGTCGATCCGCCGGGTCACGGTGACGCGCGCCGCCGGCCGCCCGTCCACCCAGATCCAGAGCTCCGTCGTCCGCGGCGCCGCGAGCTGGAGACGCACCGACCCCGAGCCCCAGAGCCAGAGCGGCGCTCGGGTCTCCGCCATCGTCCGTCCCGCCCATCCCTCGCAGAGCAGCGGCCGGCCGTGCGGAGGCTCGGGGAACGGCGGGTCGGAGACGGGCCCGCGTCCCGGCGCGAAGAGCGTGACGGGACCGCCGCCCGCGGCCGGCCGGTAGCCGGCCGTAGCGAGCGACCGCCACGCGAACCACGCGCCCGGGAGGCCCGCGGCGCGATAGAGGCCGCGGTGGAACACGAGCCGTGTGATCCCGAGCCGCCGGAGCTCCGCGGCGTCGCCCGGGAGCCATGCTCCGCAATCGAGCCGTCGCATCCGGTCGTAGAAGTCGAACGGTGCACGCGGGGCGAGCGTCGAGTACCCGCCGGGGTGTTGCCGAGGCGCCTGGAGCTCGTAGTACTCGTAGACGCTCCCGTCGTGCACGCCGGGCTCGAAGAGCGGAAGCTCGAGCACGCGCCCGGCCGGTGCACGCTCGAGGGCTGCGTAGGCCCGGTTCCCCTCGTCGGCGGCGGTCGCTTCGAGGGGTCGGGTGACGAGGTCCGCGCCGACGAGGACGAGAGCCGCGGCGAGAACCAGAGCCGGAGCCCGCCCGCGGACGCGCGCGAGCAGCGCGGCGACGGCTACCGCCGCCAGCGCCGCAAGGGCGAGATCGGCGATGGGGAGCAGCCGGCCGGGGACGCGTGGATAGCGAAGCGGCGGGAAGACGTGCCAGACGGCCGGGTAGAGCGGGAGATGCGTTCCGAGCGCGAGCCCGATCGGGACGATGGCGGCGAGGCCGAGCACGGCGGCGAGCCAGCTTCGCCGGCGCGCGAGCAGCGCGAGCCCCCCAAGCGCGAGGAGCGGAGTCAGCCAGCCGAGGAAGACGTAGCGCTCCTCGCCGCCGGAGCGTGGTCGCCGGTGGACGAGGTCCCCCCAGCCGGCCGAGTACCGGCGCACCTGCGAGAGCGACCTCCCGTGCGCCTCGAGCGACCCCGCGATGACGGTGGCATTGAGGAGCAGCCCCACGCCCGCCGCAGCGAGGACGCCGCCCGCAGCCCACGCAAGCGGCACGCCTCGCGCTCGCACGGCGGCGTACGCGACGACGAGCGGGAGCGCGCCGAGGGCGAGGTGCACCTGCCCGGACAGCGGAATCGAGACGAGCGCCGCAGCGGCGACCCCGCCCCACATGTGGGCCGCTCGCCCCTCCGAGCTCCGCGACCGCTCGAGCGCGAGGAGCGAGAGCGGGAGCAGCACAGCGATCCACCCGAGCAGGTGGCCGCCGCTCTGCTCGATCCGGTAGGGGGCGAGCGCGAACGCAAGCCCTCCGACGAGCGCACCGCCCGGGCCGACCCCGAGCGCCCGCAGCCAGGCGTATGTGAGGAGGCCGGCTGCGACGACCGTCCCGAGCAAGAGCGCGTTCCACGCCGCGACGGGGCCGAAGGCGGAATCGAGCGGCCAGAACAGGAAGCCGAAGGGCCACCCGCCGAGCGAGATCTGGGGATGGACGAGCGGCTGAAAGCTGTAGGGGTCTCTCCACGGAGCGGCGCCGTGCTCGAGCTGGTGACCGACGAGCCAGAAGCGGTAGACGGTCTGGAGATGGTCGCCGGGCGCGGCCTCTCCATAGCCCGGCCCACCCGCGGCGGCGAACGCACTCCCGAACGAGCGCGCGGCCGGCCACGTCGCGGCGAGCGCCGCCGCGATGTAGAGCAGCGGCGGGAAGACGAGGCGAGCGGCGCGCCCGCCGCTTACAACGCCTGCGCTGCCGCGAGGAGCTCGTCGAAGTCCGGCACCTGTGCGGTGTCGTACCGCCATGCTCCGCGGATAGTGCCTTGTCGGTCGACGACGAAGGCGGTTCGCTCGGCGACGTCCCTCAGTCCGTTGTGGTCGTGCGCGATGTCGAGCGCGTGGACCGCGTCGCCGTTCCAGTCGGAGAGGAGCGGCACGTCGAGATCGAGCGCCTCGCGCCACGCGCGGTGCGACCAAGGGCTGTCGCGGGAGATCGCGTACGGCGTTACACCGGCGGCCTCGAACTCCGCTCTCCTGTCACGCAGGAGCGTCAGCTCATCCGTTCAGGTGCTCGACCAGTCGAAGAGGTAGAAAAGCAGGAGCGCGCCGGCCTGGCCGGGGAGATCCCGCATGCTCACGGCCTCGCTCGGCGAGAGCCACACGGCCACGTCCGGAAGCGGCTCGCCGGCTTCGATCATGCGGCGCCGACCTGCTCGGCGACCTCAGTTGCGCTCGCGATCTCCGCGACCACCTCGGCGAGATCGCGGTTCGCGTTCCAGACGCGGAGCTGTCGATCGGCGCCGTTCCCGCGGCGGAGGAGGTCGCCGATCCCCTCCAGCTCGCGCTCGGAGCCGAGCTCGCGGGCGTGGGGCTCGATCTCCCGCAGCGTCCGACGAATCAGCTGGGCGACCGGGACGCGATTGCGACGGCCCGTGAGGAGGTCCATCACAGGCGCCTCGAGGCCGTAGCGGGCGGCCAGCCACTTGTTCTCGGAAACGACGATCCGGTGAAAGGACGGCACCTCGGAGCCCGAATCGTAGAGCTCGCTGTAGCGCTTGACCAGCGCCTGGATGTACGCGGTGATCGCGACTGCGTCCTCGACGCGCGTGACCGCGTCCATCACCCGGACCTCGATCGTTCCGAAGCGGGGGTGAAGCCGGATGTCCCACCAGATATGGGTGTAGTCCGCGATGCAGCCGGTCTTCTCGAGCTGCCCGACGACCTCCGCGTAGTCGCTGTAGTCACGGAAGCGCGGAGGGGGGCCGGAACGCGGAAACGCTGCGAAGACCATCTGGCGGATCGACGCGAGGCCCGTCTGCTCGCCGCGCCAGAAGGGCGAGTTGGCTGAGAGGGCGAGCAGATCGCAGAGGTGCGTCAAGAGCGCCCCGGTCACCTTGATGGCCTTCTCGGGATCGTCGACGGCGACGTGGACGTGCATGCCGAAGATGAGCTCGCGGCGGGCCACGTACTGGAGCTGGTCGACGAGGTTGCGATAGCGGTCGCGGGCGGTGATCCGTTGCCGCTCGAACAGGCTGAACGGATGCGTGCCGGCCGAGCCGACACGCAGGTCGTTCTTCGCCGCGATCCCGGTCACGTAGCCGCGCAGCTTCCGAAGCTCCTGCGAGACGTCTCCCGCGGTGTGGCAGACGGGAGTCGAGATCTCGATCGTCGACTGCATGAGCTCCGGGCCGATCCGCTCGACGAACTCGCCCTCCCGCACGTCCGTCAGCACCGTGTCGACGTGCTGGACGAGGTCGAACGTCTCGGGGTCGAGCAGCATGTACTCCTCCTCGACGCCGAGCGTGTAGGGATCCGTTTCGCCGAAGCGGTGGTCGAGGACGCTCCCGCCCGCCGCAAACCCTTTCCCCGTGATCGTTGCGGGATAGATCTGCTTCAAGGGCACAACTTTAGCCCGGTGCCAGCCACGTGGAAGAAAGGGCGGGCTGGACCCGTCCAGTGCATGTAGGAGCAAGCAGTCACAAGGAAGGTGTGAGATGACATTTCGAAAGCGCAATCGCCTCCTCAAGCGAGTAGCACTCGGATTCGCAGTCGCCGCCGTCGCCGTGCCGACGGCTCAGGCACACGTCGAGGGTGTCGGGAGCGGGGCTCCCGTTCTGGGCCACGCTTCGTTCACGGTGAGCTCCCCTGATACGCGGGATCCCTTCGTGCACTCGATCTCCGCGGGCAATCTCAAGCAGCCGCTCGCGAGCTACCGTGACGCTCGCGGCGTGCAGAGCACGCCGAACATCGTGTCCCCGCTCGCCGGCTACCGTGACGTTCGCGGTGTGGACAACACGCCGAGCGTGGTATCGCCGATCGCGCAGCCCGTCTCCAGTGGCGGCGGGTTCGACTGGGGCGACGCGGGAATCGGCGCAGGGTTCGCGTTCGGTCTCGCGGCCGCCGCCCTCGTCGCCGCCAGGGCGACCAAGCGGCTGACGCTCGCAGGCTCGTAACAGCGTAGGCACGCGGCTCGGGAGGCGGGCCTTCGGGCCCGTCTCCCGCTGTCCGGAGGGGTCAGGAGCGACCGGGGCCTAAGGCGACGGCCTCCGCTTCCATCTCCACGAGCCAGCGCGGGTCGAGGAGCTCCTTGACCGTGATCGTCGTGTTGGCCGGGCGCACGTCGGCGAACGTCTCGCCGTGCGCGCGGCCGACCTGCTCGAAGTCCTCCGTGCGGACGAGGTAGACGCGCGTGCGGACGACATCGGCGAGCGAGCAGCCGGCCTCCTCCAGTGCTGCGCGGATGATCTCGATGCATCGCTTCGCCTGTCCGTAGGCATCCCCGGGCGGGTCGGCGCCGCCGGGCATGACCGGCGCGGTCCCCGCGACGATCACGCGATCCCCGATCACGACGGCCCGCGAGAAGCCGACGACTGGCTCGTAAGGCGAGCCGGAGGAGATGAGGCGGCGCTCCATAGGCGCCGTAGTATGGCCTGCCCTTGAGCGCGCTCGACCGGATCGACGACTGGGGCGCCGAGCACGCCGCCGCCGGTGTCGTTCGGGCAGAAGGAGTGCTCGCCACGCACGGCGACCTCGAGCATATCTTCCGCTGGGCCTCGATCACCAAGCTCCTCACGGCCACGGCAGTGCTCGTCGCCGCCGAGGAGGGCATCCTCGAGCTCGACGAGCCCGCCGGCCCGCCGGGCTCGACGATCCGGCACCTGCTCGCGCACGCTTCGGGGCTCCCCTTCGACGGCGAGACGTTGATCGCGCGGCCGGGCGAGCGGAGGATCTATTCGAATCCCGGCTACGACGAGCTCGGGCGGGTCGTCGAGCGCAAGGCCGAGATGCCGTTCGCCGACTACCTGCACGAGGCCGTCTTCACGCCGGTCGGGATGAGGGCGACCGACCTCCGCGGATCGCCGGCGTCAGGCGCGTGGGGGCCTCTCGGGGACCTCCTTGCCTTCGCCCGCGAGCTCCTGGCGCCGACGGTGATCGCAAGGGAGACGCTCGACGAGGCAACGGGCGTCGCGTTCCGAGGACTGGTGGGCGTGCTTCCGGGGTTCGGCAGGCAGGACCCGAGCGACTGGGGGCTCGGCTTCGAGCTGAAGGACGCCAAGTCACCTCACTACACCGGCAGCCGGAACTCGCCCCGGACGTTCGGCCACTTCGGCGGCTCCGGAACGTTCCTGTGGGTCGACCCTGAAGCCCGCGTTGCCTGCGCCTGCCTGACGGACCGCGAGTTCGGCGAGTGGGCGCTCGAGTCCTGGCCGCGGCTCTCCGACGACGTGCTCGCCGAGCTCGCTAGCGGCCGGTCAGCTCGGTGACGACGGAGCGCGGGCAACCGGCCACGCTCGCCGGTGTCAGCGCCCGCAGGCTCTGACCCGGACCGACCTCGTAGGAATCGCCCGGGCGGAGCAGCCCCCCGGGACCGGTGACCATGCCCCCGAGGACGGCGTAGAAGCGCGTCTCGGTGGGCGTCACGATCGCGCCCGGCGCAAGGTCCTCGCGGTCCATCCGCTCGCCCAGTCGGAGGAGGGACTCGCCAGGGACGTTCGCGAGCAGGCCGACACGTGCGAGCTCGTGCGCGGTCGCCGACTGGTGTCTCAAGGCTCCTCGTCCTCCCGGCGCTGCCCGAGCGGGGCTTGCTCTTCCTCGGGCGTGGACGGAGTCTGATCCGTCATCGTTCTCGAACTGTGCCAGACAGCATGCTCGACGGCTGGCGCGTCTGTCCGCGCTGCGGGACGGATCTCGAGCGCCGCGAGGGCTCCGTCCACTGTCCGGCCTGCGGGTTCGTCCACTATGCGAGCCCGGCTCCTGCCGTCTGCGCGCTCATCGTCGACGACGAGGGCCGCGTTCTGCTCGCCCGTCGCGCCCACGAGCCCAAGGCCGGTCTCTGGGACCTGGTGGGCGGGTTCCTGGAGGAGCACGAGCAGCCGCTCGACGCGCTGCAGCGCGAGGCACGGGAGGAGACCGGGCTCGACGTCCAACCGCTCGAGTTCGTGGGCGCGGTGACCGACCGCTACGGCGACGACGGGCACGCCACGCTCAACCTGGCGTGGACTGCACGGCCGCTCGGCGGCGAGCCCGAGCCGGCGGACGACGTCGCCGAGCTCCGCTGGTTCGCCCGGGACGCGCTTCCGCCCCGCGGCGAGTTCGCGTTCGAGAACAGTGTGGTCCTGCTCGATACCTGGAGGGGTTAGGCCGAAAACGCCTCCAAGATAGGCCGATCGGCCCATGTGAGCCCCAGGACTCGCCCCTAGGATCCGACCGTCGGGATGAACAGCGGCCACTTGCACTCGATCGACGAGTACCTCTCCGAAGAGTGGCTCACCTCCTGGACGGCCGACGTCGTCAAGGACGTGGAGGCGTACCTGCAGAAGCACGCAGCCTTCTCCGCCTTCCTGGACGACGAGACGACGCTCGCCGACTAGAACCCCTGCTCCGGAGCTCTTAGAGGATCAGCCTAGGCTGTCGGCCTCGGCGAGGCCAAGAGCCTTCTCGAGGCTGCCCTTCGGCTGGGCCCCGAGCGCGGCCGCCGCCGGCTCGCCGTCCTTGAAGAGCATGATCGTCGGGATGCTCATGATGCCGTAGCGCTGCGCGAGCTCGGGCTCCTCGTCGATGTTCACCTTCACGAGGCGAAGCTCGTCGACGCGCTCCTCCGCGATCTGGTCGAGGACGGGGGAGACCATGTGACAGGGGCCGCACCATTCCGCCCAGAAGTCCACGACGACGGGGCGCTCGCTCTGAATCACTTCCTGCTCGAACGTCGAAGTCGTGACTGTGTTTGCCATACACCTCCAAACGTAGACTGACCCGAAAATGTTCAGCCCGCTTCCTTCCGAACCCGACAACGCCGCGCTCGAGCAGGACGTGCTCGCGTGGTGGGAGGAGCACGGCATCTTCCGGCAGCTGCGCGAGCGAAACCGCGGCGGGCCGCGGTGGAGCTTCATCGACGGGCCGGTCACCGCGAACAAGAAGCTCGGCGTCCACACGGCGTGGGGTCGGACGCTCAAGGACGTCTTCCAGCGCTACAAGGCGATGCGGGGCTTCGACCAGCGCTACCAGAACGGCTTCGACTGCCAGGGGCTCTGGATCGAGGTCGGTGTCGAGAAGTCGCTCGGCCTGAACTCGAAGCCCGAGATCGAGGAGTACGGGCTGGAGGAGTTCTCCCGCCGTTGCCGGGAGGTCGTCGTCTCGTCCTCGGAAGAGCTGACTCGCGGGTCGAAGCGCCTCGGCCAGTGGATGGACTGGGGCAATGACTACTTCACGTTCTCGGACACGAACATCGAGTACATCTGGGGCTTCCTCAAGGTGGTCAACGAGCGCGGGTGGCTGTACATGGGCCACCGCTCGACGGAGTGGTGTCCGCGGTGCGGAACGTCGCTCTCCCAGCACGAGCTGACGCAGGCCGGGGTCTACCAGGAGCGGGCCGACCCATCCCTGTTCGTGCGCTTCCCGCTCCTCGACAGGAAGTCGGAGTGGCTCGTCGTCTGGACGACGACGCCGTGGACGTTGCCCGCCAACGTGGCTGCGGCAGTCAAGCCGGATGCCGAGTACGGCCGCCGGGACAACGGCGAGTGGGTCGCCGTCGCCCGCTATCCAGACGACCGCTTCGAGGAGCGCCTGCCCGGAAGCGAGCTCGTCGACTGGCACTACCGGGGCCCGTTCGACACGCTCGAGCCCGGGGCCGCGGTCGAGCATCGGGTCGTCGCGTGGGACGAGGTCTCGCTGGGCGAGGGGACCGGCATCGTCCACATCGCACCAGGCGCGGGACAGGAAGACTTCGCGCTCGCACACGAGGAGGGCCTTCAGGTGCTCTCGCCGGTGGACGAGGCGGGCCGGTTCTATCCGCAGTACGGGTGGCTCCACGGGCTCTCCACGACCGAGGCGGCCGACCAGATCGTCGGCGACCTGAAGGAGCGCGGACTCCTCGTCGAGGCGGGGCTGTACGAGCACCGCTACCCACACTGCTGGCGCTGCGACACGCCGCTCATCTGGCGCGTCGCCGACGACTGGTTCATCGACGTCGACGAGGTTCGGCCCAAGCTGCTCGAGGCCAACGACACCGTCGCCTGGACCCCCGAGTACATGGGCAAGCGCATGGCCGACTGGCTGCGCAACATGGACGACTGGAACATCTCGCGCCGCCGTTTCTACGGGCTGCCGCTCCCGTTCTTCCGCTGCTCCTGCGGCCACGTCACGGTCGTCGGCTCGAAGGCGGAGCTCGCCGACCGGGCGACCGCGGGTCTGGAGCAGCTCGAGGAGCTCCACCGGCCCTGGGTGGACCGCGTCACGATCCGCTGTGAGGTGTGCGGCGACGAGGAGGTTCGGCGGGTCGCCGAGGTCGGCGACGTCTGGCTCGACGCCGGCATCGTCCCGTTTTCGACGCTCGGGTGGCAGAACCCCGAATGGGTGGAGGGCGGCTACGCCACCGGGGCGTCGCGCGGCCTCTCCGGCGCGGACCTCCCGGACCACGCCTACTGGGAGGAGTGGTTCCCGGCCGACTGGATCTCGGAGATGCGTGAGCAGATCCGGCTCTGGTTCTACTCGCAGCTCTTCATGTCCGTCGCCCTCGTGGGACGGGCGCCGTTTCGCTCCGTGCTCGGCTACGAGAAGATGCTCGACGAGCGCGGCCGCGAGATGCACGGCTCGTGGGGCAACCTGATCGAGGCTGAGGACGCGTTCGACCGCATGGGCGCCGACGTGATGCGCTGGCAGTACTGCGCTCAGCCCCCGGACCGCAACCTCTACTTCGGGTACGGCCCCGCGCACGAGGTCAAGCGGAAGCTCCTGACCCTCTGGCACTCCGTGAAGTTCCTCGTCGACTACGGGGCGATCGCCGAGTTCCGGCCCCGCTGGAAGGATCTGGAGGGCGCGCCGGACGGCGATCTCCGTCCGCTCGACCGCTGGCTCGTCGAACGGACGCACGCGCTCGTCGCCGGAGCAACCGGCGCGCTCGAGCGCCAGCTCACCTTCCAGCTCGTCGAGGCGTTCGAGGCCTTCGTGGACGATCTGTCGAACTGGTACATCCGGCGCTCACGCCGGCGCTTCTGGGACGAGGACGAGACGGCGCTGCGGGTGCTCTGGTACGCGCTCGTCCAGGCGCTGCGCGTGGTCGCCCCGGTGATGCCGTTCCTGACGGAGCACCTGTGGCGGAATCTCGTCGCTGCTCAGATCGAGGAGGCGCCCGAGAGCATCTTCCTGGCCGGCTGGCCCGCGACTCCGGAGCCCGACGAGGCGCTCCTCGCGGAGATCGACGAGGTGCGGCGGGTCGTCGAGCTCGGTCGTGAGGCGCGTGGGAGTGCCGGTGTGAAGCTGCGACAGCCCCTCCATCGTGTCTACGTCCGCGGCGCGAAGCTCGCTCGCGGCCACGCCGACGAGATCGCCGAGGAGCTTCGCGTGGGCGAGGTCGATTTCGACAAGGGTCCGGTCGCCCGCGTCCGGCTCCTGCCGAACCTTCCGCGTCTTGGGCCGCGTCTCGGGCCGAAGATCCGCGAGCTGCAGGAGGCGCTCGAGCGGGGCGACTTCGAGGAGCTGGGTGACGGACGCGTTCGCGTCGCCGGTGAGGAGCTCGGGCCCGAGGACGTCATTCGCGGGGAGCGAGTTGCGATCGAGGGATGGGCGATGGCCGAGGACGGCCAGCTCTCGGTCGCTCTCGACACGGAGATCGACGCCGAGCTGGAGCTGAAGGGGCGGGTCTACGATCTCATCCACGCCGTCAACACGATGCGAAAGGAAGCCGGGCTCGAGATCACCGACCGAATCCGTCTGACCGTGCCCGACAACGGGGAGCTCTTCGCGCGCGAGGACCTGATCGACTGGATCAAGGCCGAGACGCTCGCCGTGGGAATCGAGTGGGGCCCCGAGCTCGCAGTCGCGAAGGCCTAGATCGTGAGGAGCAAGCTCGTCGTCGTCGCCATCGCCGCGCTCGTCGCGATCGCGGCCGCCGACGCGCTCCGGCCGCACGCCTCGGTCGCACCTCGGACGACGACGCGCCCCCGGCCGAGCGTCGCGCTCTCGATCCCCCCGGTCGAGGCCGTGTATGCACAGGAGCACGTGGTGCAGTCCGGCCGAGTCGTTCTCACGCCGGAGCAGATCGATCGAGGCTTCCCGGCGCCGCTGAGCGGCCCGTTCACGATCCAGGACCTGATCGTCGAGCGCGACGGCACGATCGCGGTGGCCGTCGTTCGCTTCCCGCCCGCCCGTCAGCCGCGTGGAGCGATCGAGTTCTGGCGGAAGGGCCGGTTCGTCGGCGGCTTCACGCTGCCGGCCGAGCTCCTGTCCGACGGGCTCGGGCTGAGCCCCGGCGGACGCTACCTCGCCACCTATTCGGCGGGCCACACGCGGGCGACGTTCTTCGACCGCCGCGGAAATCGGGTCGCGAGCGTCTCGCTTCGGTGAGGCGTCACCTGCCGCCCGCTCGTCAGCTGGCTCGGCGAAGCTCGACGGGAAGGTTGAAGGTGATGTTCTCCTGGACGAACTGCTGCGAGCGGACGTCGGTGACGCCCCGAGCGGCGAACCAGGCGAGGACGCAGCGGACGAGCGACTCGGGGGCCGACGCGCCTGAGGTGATGCCGACGGTCTCGACGCCGTCCAACCAGCGCTCGTCGATCTCGCCCTCGTCCTCGATCAGGTAGGCCGGAACGCCGCCGTCCCGGGAGACCTCGACCAGCCGGTTCGAGTTCGAGCTGTTCTCCGAGCCGATCACGAGCACGAGGCCGACGGATGGAAGGAGGCGCTTGACTGCGCGCTGCCGGTTCGTCGTCGCGTAGCAGATGTCGTCCTTTCGCGGCACCTCGATGCCGGGAAAGCGGCGCCGCAGCACGTTCACGATCTCGGCCGTCTCGTCGACCGAGAGCGTCGTCTGCGTCACG
>Ga0066710_100004033_pt1 | contig 12815 bp, 8 predicted proteins | sample GraSoiAngelo_159_FD_79666 | JGI IMG/M metagenome (GOLD analysis project Ga0066710, IMG submission 79666) | Grasslands soil microbial communities from the Angelo Coastal Reserve, California, USA - 14_1009_16_40cm | ecosystem: Environmental > Terrestrial > Soil > Grasslands | place: USA...
AGTCGTCGAGGGTCGCGGTGCCGGCGTCGATGCGGCGCACCACCGGCGCGGCGCGGACCCGGCGCTCGAAGTCGGCCCACACCCGGGACAGCTCCAGGACCGTCCACCGCACCACATCGCCGTCGGTACCGTCGTCGGCCTCGCCGAGCGGCGACGGCGTCGCGTGCTCCCGGTGCGGCGTGGTGTCGGCCGGCGCCACACACGTCAACTGCGCGAAGGCGAAGGAGAACCGGCCGGACTCCGGCACGATGAGCAGGATGCGGTCACCGGGCTGGAACCGGCCGGTGCGCCAGGCCTCCTCCAGCATCACGAAAATGCTTGCCGCGCCGGTGTTTCCGCGGGTGTGCAGGTTGGTGTACCAGCGACGCTCGTCGATCATCAGGTCCGCTCCGCGTAACAGGTCGAAGATCTCACCGCGGAAGTGCTCGGCGCTGTAGTGGCACAGCACATGGTCCACATCGGACGGTCGGATCCGGCCCAGCCGCACCAGCTTCACGAACTCCTGCAGGCCCACCCGGAACAGCGACGGCAGCAGCTTCACGTCCTGGCGCAGCCGCAGCATGCCGTCGCGCTCGGCCGCCGTGGCGTCCGGCAGGTCCAGCCAGCTACGCGATCCGGTGCCGCCCGCGGACATGCAGACGGGGTACCGGTTGGCGTGCGACACCAGATGGATCCAGTCCACCCGCAGGCTCGCACCGTCCGGCCGCGGTACCGGTTCCACGACCACCGCACCGGCACCGTCGGACAGCGTCCAGCGCAGGAACTCCGCGTCGAACCCGGCCCGGGTACCGCCGTAGCGGCTCTGCCGCAGTGACCGGCTCACCAGTTCCGAGCCGACCGCGACCGCGTTGTCCTGCTCGCCGAGGCGCACCGCGCGGACGGCACCGGCCAGCGCCGCCATACCGCAGGCGCACACGCCGCCGGCGGCGAGCAGTTCCCGGGTGCGGATCCCGTTGGCGGCCAGTACCCGCCCGCGCAGCGCCGCCCCCGTGCCGGCGCTGCCGAGTCGTTGCGCGATCGCGTCGTGGTCCAGCGGTTCGCCGGGCAGGTACGCGCCGGAACCGGTGAGGTATGCATCAGGCATGCCTCACATGAAGCCACCGGACCCGCTGCCGGCTCATCCGTGCCGCGGCTCAACCGGGCGGGTGCAGGTACTCAGCCGGACCTGGGTACCTGCACCCAGACCGCGTTATGCATACACCTCGAACTCGTAGATCCGGGCCGCGGTGTCGGTGGTGTTCGTCGGCGTGATGACGTTGAGCCGGACGAAGCGGCCGGTCACCGGCGACGACAGCGGCACGTTCGTGACGTCCGCGGTGTTACCGCGGATCTGCGCCACCGTGGTGAAGTTGGTGCCGTCGGTCGACACCTGGATGTCGGCGTCCTTCGTGTCCCAGCTCGCCAGCTCGCCACCCGCGCCGGCATTGCGCAGGGTGAACGACTTGATGGAGAAGTTCTGACCGAGGTCGACCCGGAGGAACTTGCTCGCGCCGAGCGAGCACCACTTGTCACTGGTACCGCCGGAGACGCTGCCGTTGAACGCCTTCGCCGGCCCCTCGTTGGAGTTGCACTGCGAGTCGGCGGTCGCCGGCTTGTTCAACGCCACGTTGGTCGGGCCGCCACCGCCACCGCCGCCGTACACCTCCAGCTCGTAGATGCGGGCGGCGCTGTTGCCGTTGTTGGTCGGCGTGGTGACGTTGAGCCGCACGAACCGGGCCGAACGGCTGGCGATCTGGTCGAAGGTACGGCTGGACCGCATGCCGCTCTTGTTGACCACGGTCGTGAAGTTGGTGCCGTCGGTACTGGTCTGGATGGTGTACGCACCCGTGTTCCAGCCGGTGTTCTCGCCGCCGAGGCCGGCGTGCTTGATGACGAAGCTGGACACGTTCATCGCCGAGCCGAGGTCGACCTGCAGCGTCAACGGCGCGGTGAGCGAGCACCACTTGCTGTTGTTGGCCAGCGTTCCGTCGACCGCCTTGTCACTGGTCTCCGTGCTCGCGCACGGGGCCGACGAGGTGGTCGGCTTGCCCAGCGCCAGGTTGGTGCCGAGGTTCGGCGCGGCCGGCGGCGGAGTGAACCCGTCGTTGAACGACGGCGGCACGTCGCTCGTTCCGGTGCCCCACGACGACGGCGAGCCTCCCATCGTGTACGACAGCGTCGCACCCGAAGCCACGTCGGGGTACCGGATGAAGTTGTGCGTGGTCCCGGAACCGTTGAGCGAGAACGACTGCACGTACGGACCGGTGCCGCTCGACGAGATGGTCACGTTGCCGCCGGGCCGCTGGATGAGGATCGACGGGAACGAGGGGCCGTGCAGCGCCAGGGTGTCCGCGCCCGGCGTCGCCGGGTACATGCCCAGCGCCGACCAGACGTACCACGCCGACGTGGCGCCCAGGTCGTCGTTGCCCGGCAGGCCACCGGCCGAGGTGTTGAAGCCCTGCGACTGCACCTTGTGCACCGCGTCGGCGGTACCCGCCGGGGCACCGGCGAAGTTGTACGCCCACGGCACCCCGTGCTCGGGTTCGTTGCCGATGTAGAAGAACGGAGTGGTGAGTCCGCCGTTCACCTGGGTGAAGTGGTGGTTCAACCGCTGTACCGCGGTCGGCCGGCCACCCATCAGGTTGACGAGTCCCTGGAAGTTGTAGGTGACCATCCAGGTGTACTGTGCCGGGTTGCCTTCGGTCAGGCCGGCGTCGCTGGCCGGGTCGACCGGCCACGCGAACGTGCCGTCGGCGTTGTGCGGGCTGACGTACGCCGACTCCGGGTTGTACACGTTCTCCCACCACTGCGCGCGGGCGATGGCACTGTTGTATGTCGTCGTGTCGCCCTGCGCCTTGGCGAACTGCGCGATGGCGAAGTCGGAGGCGGAGTACTCCAGCGAGTCCGACGGGTCCTCGACGATGAAGTGCATCGCCTCGTACCCGGACTCCCGGCCGCGGATCGGGTTCCCTTGCGTGGTACCGCCGGCGACCGACTTGTTCATCAGCGACAGCGCCGCGGCGGTGTCGAAGTTGCGCACGCCGAACGCGTACGCGGAGGCGACGATGATGGGTCCGGGGTCACCGGTCATCACGAAGTTCTCCCCGTTCTCGTGCGACCACTTGGGCAGCAGCCCGCCCTGCTGGCCGTCGAGCACCATCGACTTGACCACGTCGGTCATCACGTCCGGCGCCACGAACGCGACCAGTGCCGCCCAGGAACGGTAGATGTCCCAGCCGGAGTAGTTCTGGTACACCGTCATCCCGCTCGCGGTGTGCACGGCGCGGTCGAAGCCCATGTACTGCCCGTTGACGTCGCTGGCCACGTTGGGGCTCTGGAAGACGTGGTACAGCGCGGTGTAGAACTTCTGCATGTCCGCGGTGGCGCCGCCGGACACCTGTACCCGGTTGAGCATGTTGTTCCACGCCGTGTCGGCCGCGGACCGGATGCCGGAGAAGTTGAACGACGCGTTCTCCGTCGACAGGTTCTGCTGTGCGTTGGCGACACTCACATACGACAGCCCGACCACGAACTGTACGGTCTGGTTCGAGCTGGTGTCGAACGTGACGAAGGCACCGGTGTTGGTGCCGCTGGCGCTGCCCGACCCGTTGTTCACGGTTCCGCCGCTCCACGTGCCGTGGCTGGTGGGCGTGCGGTCGAACTGGATGGCGAAGAACACCTTGAAGGTGTTGGACGAGCCGCAGAACCCGCCTCCGGTGGTGTTGCCGGTGACCATGTTGCCGTTCACGGTCACCGACCCGCTGCGGCTGCCGGTCGCCATCCGGCTGGTGTTGATGAGCAGCCGGGCGCTGGTCGTCGCGGGGTAGGTCAGCTTGGCCAGACCCGTACGGGTGGTGGCGGTCAGCTCGACCGTGGTGGAGTACTTGTCCAGACGCGTCTTGTAGTACCCGGGTGCCGCGCTCTCGTTGGCCTTGGTGTACCCGGACGAGTACGACGTCCAGTTGGTACCGGGCGAGGCCGACACGGAACCGGTGACGGGCAACAGGTTGAGGTCTTCGTTGTTCGGGCACCCCGCCCCGTCGAAGTGGGTGAGGCTGAAGTCTTCGACCGTGCTGTCGCTGAACCGGTACCCGGACGGCGAGCCGGTCGGCGTGTCCGGGCTGAACTGCACCATCCCGAAGGGCACGACCGCACCGGGGTAGGTGCTGCCGCCGGCGCCGCCGGGTACGGGGTTGGGCGCGTTGCTGTCGTCGGTACCGATGAACGGGTTGACGAACTGGGTCAGGTTCTGTGTCGCCGCGTGCGCGAGTGGCGCGACCGCGACGGTCATGGCGGCCGCGGTGGCGAGCAGGCCGGCCGCGAGGAGGACACGACGCATGGGGGAACTCCGCTGGGGGACGGTCGGGTCAGCCGGCGACGAGCGTGGCGGCCACCCGTTCGTTGCGTGCGTACCTGGTCTGGTGATGGATCAGCGCGGCCGCGCCGATCAGACAGGCGTCCGGCCCGAGCCGGGCGGTCGTCAGGTCGATACCGGTGAGGAACGGAAGCACCGCATGGTCGGTGAGCGACCGGCGCAGCGGCTCCATCAGAAGTTCCCCCGCCTGTGCCACGCCACCGCCGACGACCACGCGGCTGATGTCACAGGTCGCCGCGGCCGCGGCGACCATCGCACCGAGCACGCGGCCGCCGCGGGCGAACGCCTCGGCCGCGCACGGATCACCACTGCGCGCGGCGGCGGCCAGTTCGATACCGTCGCCCGCGCCCTCGGGGCGCCACCCGTTGCGCAGCGCCCAGCGCACCATCGACGGCCCGCTCGCGTACGCCTCGGGACAGCCGCGGCTGCCGCACGGGCACAGCTCGCCGTCGACCACGACCGGTGCGTGGCCGACGTGACCGGCGTTGCCGGACGCGCCGCCGTGCAGCCGGCCGCCGAGGATCAGTCCGCCGCCGACGCCGGTGGACACGACGATCGCGAGGAGGTCCGCGCAGCCCTGCCCGGAACCGGCCCAGTGCTCGCCGGCCGCGACCGCGAGGCCGTCGCCGGTCAGCCGGGCGGGCCGGCCCGGTACCAGTGTCGCCAGCGGCTTGAGCAGCTCCACCCCGCGCAGTTCCGGGATGTTCACCGGGGAGACCATGCCGGCGATCAGGTCGACCGGACCGGCCGAGCTGACCCCGATCCCCGCGACGCCGTCCAGACCGACCGGCGCGGCCGCCGCGGTGACGAGCGCGCGTAACCCGTCGGTCAACGCCTCGGGGGTACCGGTGATCGCGCGGGTCGGAACCCGTTCGCTGGACACGATGGCGCCCTGGTTGTCGACCAGCGCGGCCGCGATCTTCGTGGCGCCGATGTCCAGCGCGACGGCGACAGATGTCAAGGATGACTCCCCAGAGATAGCCGGCGGGACGAGACCGGCTTACGGTTTCGTCCCGCCGTCACCCGTCCACGGTCAGCAGGAACCCTTGTAGAAGTACTTGCTGACGCTGGGATCGTTCATGTTCTCCGACGTGATGGCCACCAGCTTGGTGCCGATGCTGGCCTGAACCGACTTGCCCTGGATCGCCGCGACGGCCTGCTGCACGCCCTGGACGCCGATGTCACCCGGGTCCTGCGCGATGAGCACCTGCACGGTGCCGTTCTGCAGATCCTGCACCTGCTGCGGTCCGGCGTCGAAGGCGGAGACCTTGATCTGGCCCTTCTTGCCGGCCGCGGTCACGCCGGCCGCCACGCCTTCGGCGGTCTTCACGTTGTCGGCGAACACGCCACCGAGGTCCGGGTGCGCCGCGACGGTGGACTGGATGATCTGCGTCGCCTTGGCCGGATCGTCGTTGTCGTACTGCACCGGCAGCAGCGTGATGTTCGGGTGCGCCGCCTTGATCTGGTCCTGGAAGCCCTTGATGCGCGCGTCGGTGGTAGAGATGCCCGGCTTCACGCTGACCACGATCGCCGAACCCTTGTCGCCCATCTCCTTGGCCAGCGCGTCGGCTGCCGTCTTACCGCCGGCCTCGTTGTCCGACGAGATCCGGGATACGCCGACCGACGTGTCGGTGACGGTCGTGTCGACGAGGACCACCTTGGTACCGGTGCTCTGCATCTGCTTGAGGTCGGGAGTCAGTGCCTCGGTGTCGACCGGCGAGATCAGCAGGCCGGCCGGCTTGGTCGCGGCGACCGAGTTGATGATCGGGCGCTGCTGGGAGACGTCCCACTGCGCCGAGCCGTCCGACTGGAACTTGACGCCCAGCTTCTTCGCCTCGGCCTGCGCGGCGCAGATCATCGTGATGTAGAACGGGTCGCCCTTGACACCGACGACCAGGTTGACCGTCTTGCTCGACAGGTCGCCGCTGTTGCCGCCGCTGGAAGTGCTGCCGGAATTGGACTTTCCACCGCAGCCGGCCGCCGCGAGCAGTACCGCCGAAAAGCCGGCGACCGCGGCGTAGGCCGTCCTCCTGATCCGCATAGGTGCTGTCCTCCTTGGGGTTTGGTTTTGTTCTAGCCGCGCTCGCGCGAGCGGCGCCGGATCTGGTCGACGTAGACCGCGGCGATGAGCACGGCGCCGACGGCGACGCTCTGCCAGTAGGTCTGCACGCCGAGAATCACCAGGCCGCTGTTGAGGACGGCGGGGATGAACACGCCGATCACCGTGCCGACCACCGTGCCCCGCCCACCGAACAGGCTGGTGCCGCCCATCACCACGGCGGTGATGACGTTGAGGTTGTCGTAGCTGTGCCCGGCGATCGTGGTGGTGTGGAAGAAGGCGAGCGACATGACGCCCGCGATGCCGGCCATCAGGCCGGCCAGCGCGTAGACCTTGACGAGATGCCGGTCGACCCGGATGCCGGAGCGGCGGACCGCCTCGGCGTTGGAGCCGACCGCGTAGGTGTAGCGGCCGAACCGCGTCTGGGCGAGTACCAACCCGAAGGCCACCGTCACCGCCACGGCGAGGACGACGAGCCACGGGACCGTACCGAAGAGCTCACCCAGGCCGAGCGTCTCGACCAGGGTGTTGGGCGCGCCGCCGGCGACGTCGTTGCCGGTGGTGATGATCTGCGCGAGGCCCAGGGCGGCGCCCAGGCCGCCGAGGGTCACGATGAACGGGGGTACCTTCGCCTTCGCGACCAGCACGCCCTGAATAGAACCCCAGGCGGTACCGGTCACCACGCTGATCACGATCCCGACGAGGATCACCGACCAGCCGGCCTTGTACCCGCCGTTGTGCACCATGAACTCGGCCGCCAGTACCCCGGACAGGATCAGTACCGAGCCGTTGGACAGGTCGATGCCGCCGGTGATGATGACGTAGGTCATCCCGACGCCGAGCACCAGGTAGATGGCCGCGTTGGTGGCGATCTGCGTGATGTTGTACTGGCTGAGGAAGGTACCCGGCGGCGACGCGATCGCGAAGAACGCGACCAGCGCGACAAGGATCGCGAACGTCCACGCGCTGTTGGCGGCGAGGAGGCGACGGGCCAGCGGGGTACCCGTCGGCTCCTGCGTCGCCGGCCCGTCCACCGGCGCTGTCTTGGTTGACGTCATCACGCCGCCGCCTCTCCCGCCAGTGCGCCGGTCATGGCGCCGACCAGCTCCTCGACAGAGGTCTGTGCGGTGACGTACCGCGCGACCCGCCGGCCCAGTCGCAGCACCTCGACCCGGTCGGACACGGCCAGTACCTCCGGCATGTTGTGGCTGATGAGCACGACCGACACGCCCCGGTCGCGGACCCGCCGGATGGTGTCGAGCACCCGGCCGCGCTGGACGACACCGAGCGCCGCGGTCGGCTCGTCCATGAAGATGACCTTGCTGGCGTAGGCGACCGCGCGGGCCACCGCGACCGACTGGCGCTGGCCGCCGGAGAGCGAGGCGACGGGTACGTCGATGTCCTGCAGGTCGACGCCGAGCTCGGCGAAGGCGCTGCGGGCGGAGCTGCGCATCGCCGCGCGGTCGAGCACGTGGAACGGGCGCAGCACACCGCCCCGGAACACTTCCCGGCCCAGGTGCAGGTTGGCCGCCGCGTCGAGGTCGGGGGCGAGGGACAGGTCCTGGTAGACCGTCTCGATGCCGTGCCGCTGCGCCTCGAACGGGTTGGCGAAGTGCACCACCTGCCCGTCGAGGCTGATCTGGCCGCCGTCCGGCTGGATGGCACCGCACAGGACCTTGACCAGGGTGCTCTTGCCGGCGCCGTTGTCGCCGATGAGGGCGACGACCTCGCCGGGGTTGGCCGAGAAGTCGGCCCCCTGGAGGGCGTGGACCTGGCCGTACCGCTTGGTCAGTCCCGCTGCGCGCAGCAGGGGTTCGGTCATCGTGGTACCTCGTCGCTGAGAACGTTCACAGGGCTATCCCCCGGATTCTGTGAAGGCACTCAGGCACTGTCAAGAGCCCCCGTGCCATCGACGAGATTACCTGAGGGTGTTCTCATAAGCCCTGACCAGGCCGGATGATGATCATCTACCGGGCAGTAATTGCGGCGATCGTTGCCTGATCGTGATAACGTTGTCCCACGACCGAGGCGGGTCTTGTCCGCCGGTGTTGCACTCTGGCAACATCGGACTGTTTGATAACGTTCCCGAACCGAGGTGGAGGCTGTGGACCGGCCGACCATGCGGGACGTGGCCGCCGCCGCGGGCGTCAGCGTGATGACCGTCTCCCGGGTCATGAACGGGGCGGCGTCGGTTGCGCGGGACACCGCCGCGCGGGTCGAACAGGCGATCGCGGATCTCGGGTACCGGCGCAACGACATCGCCCGCCACCTGCGCCAGAAGGGCCAGATCAGCCGGACCATCGGGCTCGTCGTCGACGACCTGGGCAACCCGTTCTACTCGGCGCTGGCGCGGGCGGTGGAGGACGCCGCCTACCGCCGGGGGTACCTCGTGCTGGTCGGCAGCACCAACGACGACCCGTACCGGGAACGCGAGGTGGTCACCGCGTTCAGCGCCCGGCAGGTGGACGGGCTCATCGTGGTACCGACGTCGGGCAACCAGGCGTTCCTCAGCGCGCAGCTGGCCATGGGTACCCCCATCGTCTGCGCGGACCGCACCGCCCGCGGCCTGGACGTGGACACGGTGACCGTGGACAACCGCGATGCGGCCATGCGCGCCGTCGCCCACCTGGTCGACCACGGCCACCGGCGGATCGCGTACCTCGGCGACCAGCGCAGCATCTGGACGCTCAAGGAGCGCTACGCCGGGTACCGTGACGCGCTCGCCGCCGCCGACCTGCCGCTGGACCGCGACCTGACCTGTCACGGGCTGCGTAGCCGGGCCGACGCGGCGGCCGCGATGGCGGGACTGATGAACCTCGACGACCCACCGACCGCGGTGTTCGCGTCCAACGACCTGATCACGATGGGCGCGATCGACGGGCTCGGCGACGCCGGCCGGCGGGTGGCCCTGGTCGGCTTCGACGACTTCCCGCTCGCCGACAAGCTGAGCCCGCCGGTGACCGTGGTGAGCCAGGACCCGGCGACGATCGGCGCGACCGCGGCGCAGCTGCTGTTCTCCCGGATCGACGGCAACAACGGGCCGGCGCGCTGGGTGATGCTGCTGACCCGGTTCGTGGCAAGGGGTTCCGGGGAGATCCGGGCGTGACCGCCGCGGATCTGGAGACGGCGCTTTCCGTCCTGGAGAAATTCTGCCAACCGCTGGCGGGAGCGACGAACCCGCGCAGGCGTTCCGGCCGGCCGCGCTGGAGCTTTACCTGGAACACCCGACCCTTTCCGGCGATCTGTCCGGCTCCCGGGCCGGGTATCGTAGGCCTGGTGATCACTGCCGAGCGGGAAGGGCGACGGATGCCGCGCACCGGCACGAGCTCGACCACGCCGCGCCGGCCGACCATGGTCGACGTGGCCCGGCACGCGGGCGTCAGCCTGAAGACCGTCTCCCGGGTCGTGAACAACGAGCCGGCGGTCGCGCAGGCGCTCGTGGACCGGGTCCTGTCGGCCATCGCCGAGCTGGGCTTCCGGCGCAACGACATCGCCCGCAACCTGCGGTCCGGACGGCTCAACGCGACCGTCGGGCTGCTCATCGAGGAAATCGCCAACCCGTTCTACGCCACCATCGCCAGCGTCGCGGCCGAGATCGCGGCCGATCACCAGACGCTGCTGATGACCGCGTCGTCCGAAGAGGACGTGGAGCGGGAACGGACGCTGCTGGTGGAGCTCTGCCAGCGCCGGGTCGACGGCCTGCTCGTGGTACCCGCCGGGCAGGACCACTCGTACCTGCGCCGCGAGGTCGAGATGGGCATGTCCGTGGTGTTCCTCGACCGGCCGCCGGGGGCGCTGGAGGCGGACACGGTGCTGCTGGACAACCGTGGCGGCGCCCAGGCCGCGGTCGACCGGCTGCTCGCCGACGGGCACACCCGGATCGGGATACTGATCGACTCGCTCGCCGTGTACACGATGCGGGAGCGGCTGGCCGGTGCGCGGGATGCGTTGGCGGCGGCCTCGGTCCGGTACGACGAGCGGCTGATCCGGGAACACGTGAAGACTCCCGGCGACGCCGCGCGCGCGGTCACGCAGATGCTCGACCGGGCCGACCCGCCGACCGCGTTCTTCGGCACCAACAACCGGATCACCGTCGGTGCGCTGCAGGAGCTGTACCGCCGGGGCAGCGACGCCGCCCTGGTCGGCTTCGACGACTTCGAGCTGTCGCACCTGATGCCGCGGCCGGTGACGGTGATCGCCTACGACACCCGCGAGCTTGCCCGCACCGCCACCGAACTGCTCTTCCAGCGGATCAACGGAGACCGGTCGCGGCCGGCGACGACGGTGCTGCCGACCCGGCTGGTCGACCGGGGGATCAGCCGCTGATGCCAAACGACCCCGGCGATGGCTTTGACACCAGGGCCGGGGCCGTCAACCTCTCGAACTGATCCCGCCGGAACGGAACCTGGCGATCGAGGTGGCATCTTCGATGCTAGCCGGTGGCTGGGCGCCGCGGGCCGGTTTCGCTTTTTCAGACGGTACCGGCGAGCGCCCGCGCGGTCAGGCCCAGCCCGACGAGCACCACGAGGGCGGCGGTCGCCGTGGTACCGGTGGCGCGCAGCCGGGTACCGAGCGGTGCCAGCCGGGCGGCGAGCCGCGCGACCCAACCGGTGCGGGCGAGCCGCCGCTGCACCGCGAGCAGCAGCAGTCCGGCCCCGACGAGGGTACCGGCCATGCCGAGCCCGTAGGCGAGCACCAGCAGGACACCGAAGCCGGCCCGGCCCAGGCCGATCGCGCCGAGCAGGACGACGAGGGCGGAGGGACTGGGTACCAGCCCACCGGCGAGCCCGATCCCGGCGAGCGAGAGCTTCCCGTGGTGGTGGTCGTGGTGATGGTGGTGACGGTGGGTCCGCCGGGACTTCACCAGCATCCAGCCGCCGACCGCGACGATCAGCAGACCGCTCGCGAGGCCGAGGTACCCGAGGAGGCGGTCGCCGGCCAGCGTGGTCGACACGCTCAACAGCAGCCCGACGACGAGTACCGCGCCGGTGTGCGTCAAGGTCACCAGCGCGCCGACCGCCACCGCGTCGCGGGGCCGGCCCCGGCGACCGGCGAGGTAGGCCGCCAGTACCGTCTTGCCGTGTCCCGGCAGCGCGGCGTGCCCGGCGCCGAGCAGGACGGCGAGCAGCACCGCGAGGATGCCGACGACCGGCGTGAGATGCCCGCCCACCAGAAGCTGGAACCGGCGCTCGGCGCTGGCGGCCAGGCGGGACAACGGATCCGAGCCACGCGGCGCGATCGCCGTCGGTGCCGCGGATCCTCCCGTGCCGGGCGCGACATGCACCGTCGCCGAGGTCTGGTCGAGGGTCGAGGTGAGCAGGTCGGCCGGGTACGCCCGCAGTTCGTTGCTCACGCTCCGCGCGGCGAGCGGGGAGTCGAGCAGCCGCACGCCGTCGCCGGTCGCGGTCAGCTCCCGCCAACCCACCCGGTCGGTGAGGTAATGGTTGGCGACGCTGACCGTTGCGGTGGCGGCCAACCGGGCCGGGGCGCGCAGCGCACACTCCAGCCGGCTGGTGTCCAGTCCCCCGGTGCCCGGCCGGTATCCGAACGACGACGACAGCACCGTCCACTGTAGACGGTCACTGTCGACACGGACGTCGAACGAGTCGGCGAGCGAGCGACAGGTCCGCGCCGGGTACCCGGCGTTCACGAGCGGCCGCTCCTGGCGGGTCGGCAGCTCGGCCGCGTCCACCACCGCGGACACGTCGACCCGGTCCGGACGCAGGGTCAGGCCCTCGTACTGGTTGACGGTGAAGTTGCCCAACGGGTGCGCGCTGGCCGGCTGGGCCGGCAGTGCCAGGGCGCCGACGACAGCGGCACCGAGAACGAAGAACCAGCGGCGGCGCATCATGACCCCGTTCCGGTCAGCAGCTGGCGTGCCGCCGGGGCATCCAGCACGGAGAAGTGCGGGTTGGTGTGCAGCGCGCGGGTCAGGTCGACCCGGGCGGCGTCGCGCTGACCGAGGGCGGCCTCGATCGCGCCGAGGTGGTAGGCGTAGCTGGCGTTGCGGGCTCCGGTCGCGGCCACCTGCCGGGCATACCCGAGCGCCTCGGCGTCCCTGCCGGCCGCGTGCAGCGCCCAAGCGAGCGTGTCGGCCACGTCGACGTGCCGGCGCCGGGCGTACTCGGCGCGCGCGGCGGTGACCGCGTCGGCCGGCCGGCCCTCGGCGAGATCCAGGCTCGCGGTCGCCAGGCCGTCCACGCCACCGTTGGCGGTGAACAGTTGCACGGCCGCGTCGGCGAGGCTGTGCTGTGCGGTCGCGTCCGCGGTACGGCCGGCGGCGTGAAGCAGGTCGGCGTACTCGATGAGGTACCCCGGCGTCGGCGCCCGCCGGGTCACGTCGGCGTACCCGTCGAGCGCCGCGGCGAGGTGTCCCTCGGCGGCATCGACCTGGGCCAGGCC
>Ga0066710_100004035_pt1 | contig 12811 bp, 12 predicted proteins | sample GraSoiAngelo_159_FD_79666 | JGI IMG/M metagenome (GOLD analysis project Ga0066710, IMG submission 79666) | Grasslands soil microbial communities from the Angelo Coastal Reserve, California, USA - 14_1009_16_40cm | ecosystem: Environmental > Terrestrial > Soil > Grasslands | place: USA...
CACGAGATGGCCCACATGTGGTTCGGCGACCTGGTCACCATGCGCTGGTGGGACGACCTGTGGCTGAACGAGTCGTTCGCCGAGTGGGCCTCGCACTGGTGCAGTGCCGAGGCCACCCGGTTCAGCGACTCGTGGACGACCTTCCTGTCGATCCGCAAGAACTGGGGGTACCGGCAGGACCAGCTCTCCTCGACGCACCCGGTCTACTGCGCGATCCCCGACGTGGCGGCCGTCGAGGTGAACTTCGACGGCATCACCTACGCCAAGGGCGCCAGCGTGATCAAGCAGCTGGTCGCATACGTCGGCATCGACGCGTTCGTCACCGGACTGCGCGAGTACTTCACCAAGCACGCCTGGGGCAACGCCACCTTCGACGACCTGCTCTCGGCGCTGGAGTCCGCGTCCGGGCAGGAGTTGCGCGAGTTCTCCCGGCAGTGGCTGGAGACCGCGCAGGTCAACACACTGCGTCCGATCATCGAGCGGGCACCGGACGGCACCTACGCCTCGGTACGGGTACGCCAGGAAGCGCCGACCGGGTACCCGACCCTGCGCACCCAGCACATCGGCATCGGGCTGTACGAGCTGGTCGGCAGCGCCCTGGTCCGGCGCGACCTGGTCGAGGTCACCATCTCCGGCGAGGAGACCGCGATCGACCAGCTGCGCGGCCGGCCGGCCGCCGACGTGCTGCTGCTCAACGACGAGGACCTGAGCTACACCAAGCTGCGCCTCGACGACCGCTCGATGGAGATGGTGGTCAACCACATATCCGGCCTGGACAGCTCGCTGGCCCGGGCGCTGTGCTGGGGTGCCGCGTGGGACATGGTGCGCGACGCCGAACTGCCCGCCCGCGACTACACGGCGCTGGTCTGCAACGGCCTGCCGGCCGAGCACGACATGAGCCTGGTGACCGCGAGCCTGGCGCAGGCGCAGGGCGCGCTGACCTACTACGCGGATCCGACGTGGGCACCGGTCGGCTGGGCACTGCTCGCGGCCACCGCACGGCGCGCGCTGACCGACGCGCCTGCGGGCAGCGGGTTCCAGCTGGCCTGGGCACGCCTGTACACATCAGCCGCGCGCTCCGAAACCGAATTGGCCCTGCTGCGCGACTGGCTGGACGGCGACCCGCCGGACGGGCTGGTCATCGCGGCCGAGCTGCGCTGGCGACTGGTCCAGGCGCTGGCCGCCGGCGGGCACCTCAGCGAGCGGGAGATCCAGGCGGAGCTGGACGCGGACCGCACCGCGAGCGGCGAGCGGCAGGCCGTCACGGCGACCGCGCTGGTCGCCACGCCAGCGGCCAAGGAGGCGGCGTGGCGGCAGCTGACCGGCCCGGAGGCGCTGCCGAACTGGTTGCAGCGGGCGCTGCTGATCGGGTTCCACCACCCGGCGCAGCTCGCCCTCACCCGGCCGTACGTGCACCGGTTCTTCGAGGTGATCGACCAGATCTGGGCGACCCGGGACAGCGAACCGGCGCAGGAGTTCGTCGAGCTGGCCTACCCGTCGCAGCACGTGTCGCAGGAGACCGTCGCGGCCACCGACGCGTGGCTGGCCGGAACGCACCGGGGACCGCTGCGCCGGCTGGTCGCGGAGGGCCGCGACGGCATCATCCGGGCACTGCGCGCCCGCGCCACCGACGCTGGATAGGTAGGTGCGCCGGCTAGCTCTTGCCGGCGTACTCGGCGAGCTGAGCCAGCCCGGCCACGATGCCGCCGGCCAGGTCGCCACCGGAGAACGCGGCCGCCATCGAGAGCGCGGCGAGCTTCGCCGACCGGTCCGGGATCCGCCGGCGGGCCAACGCGCCGGTGACGATCTCCAGCAGTCGCTGGTTCGGCGAGACGGCGACGAGTACCGAGCCGGCCGGCGCGGCCAGCTGGCTGTGCAGCTTCTCGGCGGACTCGCGGCTCGGCTCATCGAGGTCGCCGACGTAGACGCTGAAGGTCAGCCCGGTGGACCGGTCGGCCAGCCGCAGCGCCTCGTCCATCCGCAGCAGTTGCGGCGTGGTGAACGGGCCGTCGAGCACGTCGGGGCGCCCGCTGCGCGTCGGGTTCTCACCAACGGTCACTTGCGCCTCCCGTAGAGCCGTGGTCGATGGCAGGCGCGTCGGCCGCCTGCGCGAGTAGCGGTCCCGGTGGCAGCGCCGCGGCGGGTTCCCGGGCGTCGAGCGCCGCCGGGTTGCCGCGGCCCGCGCCGGTGTCGTCGGTGCCGGCGAGGAACCAGACGGGGGCGAAGGTGAACGGCCGGCCGGGCCGGTACCGCTTGCTGACCCGGCGCGCCGCGGTCCCGTACACCGCGCCGTAGACGGTGAGCACGACGAGCAGGGGGATCCCGACGAAGACCAGCGCGGTCTGTGTGATGGACAAGCTCAACGCCCCCAGGCGTCCGGAGAACCTACGACGGGATCAACCGTAGCGGAGGCGGACGGAGACCACACTGGGGGGTACGGGGATCGGCCTACGCGGCGGACGGCAGGTCGAGCCAGTCGGCCCAGCGCGGGTCCGGCGTGCGGTGCCCGAGCACCCGCCACGCCGTGCCCTTGGGCGCGACCGGGTTGACATGCAAACGCCAGCCGAGCTCGGCTGGCGTACGGTCGCCCTTGGTGTGGTTGCACCGGGCGCAGGCGGCTACCACGTTCTCCCACGCGTGCCGGCCGCCACGGCTGCGTGGGAGTACGTGGTCTATGGTCTCCGCCGCAGCCTTGCAGTACGCACAGCGGCCGCCGTCGCGGGCGAAGATCGCCCGGCGGGACAGGCCGACGTGGGTGCGGTAGGGCACCCGGACATACCGGCTGAGCCGAATCACCAGCGGCACCGGCAGCGCCTGGCGGGCGCTGTGCAGGATGCCGTCGCCGTCGGCCACGCACACGGCCTTACTGGACAGGATGAGAATGGCGGCACGTCGCACCGACACGACACACAGCGGCTCGTACGTCTGGTTGAGCACCAAAGCGGTAGAGCTGGCTGTGGGTCGTATGTCAGGCATCGGGCTCACCCTCTTGCGACAGCCGTGGAACGTCCGTGCGCCAATGGTCCCCGATAGATTGCCTGATTGCACGTACAAATGACGCCCCACGCGGTGAAGGTTGGATGACGCCGTGGGAGGATGTCCGGTTCGGCACGATCCGGTGCGCGACGAGGAACGAAGCGGGAGACGTAGTGGCCATTCCGATGCAGGTACCGAGCCCGTCGCCGTCGGCGACACCGGACTGCACGCACACCAGCCAGTTCTGCCAGTGGATCTTCCAGCAGACCGGCCAGGGCTGGCTCGCCTCGGGTAGCTACTGGTTCCTCGTCAAGCCGCTGCAGATCCTGCTGATCGTGGTGCTCGCGGTGATTTCCCGGTACCTGCTGCACCGGGTGATCGGGAAGCTGGTGCACAGCACGTCGGCCAGTTCGGTACCGACGATCCTCAAGCCGCTCAAGGAGCGGCTGCCGGAGTCGGCCGCGTTCTTCCCGGAGCGGCGCCGGCAGCGGGCCGAGGCGATCGGCTCGGTGCTGCGCAGCTTCGCCACCGTCGCCGTGTACTCGATCGCGGTGCTGCTCATCCTGGGCCAGCTCGGCGTCGACCTCGGCCCGCTGCTCGCCAGCGCCGGCATCGTCGGAGTGGCCCTGGGCTTCGGCGCGCAGACCCTGGTCAAGGACCTCATCGCCGGGCTGTTCATGCTGCTGGAGGACCAGTACGGGGTCGGCGACGTGGTGGACGTCGGGGAGGCGAGCGGCACCGTCGAGGCGGTCGGGCTGCGGGTCACCACGATCCGCGACAACCGTGGGGTGCTCTGGTACATCCGCAACGGGGAGATCATCAAGGTCGGCAACAAGAGCCAGGGCTGGGCGATGGTCGTCGTGGACGTGCCGATCGGCTTCGCGTCGGTGGACCGGGCGGTCGAGGTACTCCGGGCGGCCGCGGCCGGGTTGGCCGCGGCCCCGCAGTATGCCGACGACCTGATCGACCCACCGGACGTCCTGGGTGTGGAACAGATCACCGTCGACGGCGCGATCGTGCGGACCACCGTCAAGACGGTCTCCGACGCGCAGTGGCGGATCGGCCGGGAGCTGCGCCGCGCGCTCACCGAGGCGTTGGGCGAGGCGGGCATCACCGCGCAACTGCCGAACAGCCGGGCGTACCTGCGGCCGGCCGAACCGTCGCCGGCCGACCCCGGCCAGGCCGGTCCGACCTGAGGTGCCGTGCGTCGCCGGGCAGTTGGTCGTATATCGTCCGTTCGTTCATGTCAGTGACCGGCAGGTCAACCGTTCGCCCTAGCCAGCGGTCGGACGATCGGGCAGAATGCCATCAGACCAGGAAGTAACTTACGCCGCCGAAGTGACCCTGGAGGAACTCGCGGGTGTCCCGCGCCCCGCGCCACGAGAGCCGACCGGCCACCTTCGGTGAGGTCTTCGCAAGCAGCGAGTACCGGGCACTCTATGCTGCGAGCGCGCTCTCCTGGGTCGGCGACTTCATGGCCAAGGCCGCGGTCACCGCGCTGGTGTACCGGCAGTCGCACTCGGTCACCGCGTCGGCGGCCGCGTTCGCGATCAGCTTTCTGCCCTGGGTCGTCGGAGGTCCGGTACTGGCGGCGCTCGCCGAGCGGTACCCGCACCGGGCCGTGATGATCAGCTGCGACCTGGTCCGCGCGGGACTCATCGCGCTCGTCGCCATACCGCACATGCCGATCTGGGCGATGCTGGTCGTGCTGTTCCTGGCGGCGCTGTTCAACCCGCCCTTCGAGGCGTCCCGGTCGGCTCTGCTGCCGCGGATCCTGGACGGCGACCGGTATGTGGTGGGCCTGGCGACCCAGCAGAGCACCGGCCAGGCCGCGCAGGTCGTCGGATACCTGTCCGGCGCGGCGCTGGCCGCGATCCAGCCACGCCTGGCGCTGCTGATCGACGCCGGGACGTTCCTGTTCTCCGCCTGCCTTGTCGCCCTCTGGGTCCGCGCCCGGCCGGCCCTGTTGGACCAGGCGCAACGCACGCACCTGTTGAAGGAGACGGCCCAGGGATTCCGGGTCGTTTTCGGTACCCCGGTTCTGCGCGCCATCGCGATCACCGTGCTCGTCGCGCACCTGTTCAGCGCGCCGCCCGAAGGGTTGGCCGCGGCCTGGGCGACCACCCGCGACCCGGCGCACCACGGGCTCGCCCAGGGCCTGATCATGATGGGCGTCCCGTTCGGGTACTTCATCGGCGGGCTGCTCATCAACCGGTTCGTCCCGCCGGACACCCGGCGCAAGCTGATCCGGCCGTTCGCCGTGCTGATCCCGGTGACCCTGGCACCGGCGCTGCTGAACCCGCCGACCATGGTCGTGGCCACGATGGCGGTGCTGTGCGGAGCCTGCGTGGCCGGCCTGGTACCGGCCAGCAACGGCCTGTTCGTGCAGGCGCTCCCCCGCCAGTACCGGGCCCGCGCGTTCGGAGTGATGCAGAGCGGCCTGCAGATCACCCAGGCCGGTGCCATCATGGTCACCGGCCTCCTGGCCAACCACCATTCCCTGCCGCGCGTGATCGGTTGGTGGAGCGTCGCGGGCATCGCGCTCGTACTGGTCGTCTCGCTGCGCTGGCCGGCGCCCACGGAGTTCGCGACCGCGATCGAGCGCACCCAGCGGGCCAACGCGGCGGCCGAGGCGGCCGAGCGGGCGGTCGGGTTACCGCCACCGGCAACGGATGCCGCGCGCCCGGTCAACGGCCGGCACCGGCGCACCGCGGACACCACCCGACCTCGCGTGCCTGGCACGATGGAAGGGTGACCGAACCGGAGAACTTCTACGAGGCGGTCGGCGGCGAGCCGACCTTCCGCAAGCTCGTCGACGAGTTCTACGCCGGGGTGGCCACCGATCCGGTACTGCGGCCGCTGTACCCGGACGCCGATCTCGCCCCAGCCGCCGAGCGGCTGCGGATGTTCCTCGTCCAGTACTGGGGCGGCCCGACCACGTACTCCCAGCAGCGCGGGCACCCGAGGCTGCGGATGCGCCACGCGCCGTTCACGATCGGGCCGCGCCAGCGCGACGCCTGGCTGCAGCACATGCGGCACGCGGTCGACAGCCTCGACCTCGCGCCCGACCACGAGCAGGCGCTCTGGACCTACCTCGAACGGGCCGCGTTCTTCATGGTCAATACGCTTTCCGAATAGCCGGTGGGTCGTTGGACCCGGTGTCACCCGCCGAGTCCGAGGAGTCCCACCGGATGCACCGCAAGCTGATCGTCGCCGCCGCGCTCGCCGCCGTCGCCGTTGCCGGCGCGGTACCGGCGGTCGCCGACACCGCCCAGGCCCGGGTGGTCTCGGACAACCCGGTCGACTTCACGCCGCAGGTGCAGGACGGCACGGTGTACGCGCTGGCGCTGGTCGGCCAGACGGTCGTGGTGGGCGGCAGCTTCAGCGCGGTGACCGATGCCGCGCAGCGCACCGGGTACCACCGGCATGCGCTGTTCGCCTACGACCTGACCACCGGCGCGGTCACCGACTTCGCGCCGCAGGTGACCGGCACGGCACTGGCGCTGGCGGCCGGGCCGGGCAACACGGTCTATGCCGGCGGGACGTTCGGGGTCGCCCAGCTCGACGTCGGTACCGGACAGCGGGTGGCCACCTTCACCGCATCGGTCAACGACGGAAGCGTCCGGGCCCTGCGGTACTCCGGTGGCCTGCTGTACCTCGGCGGCTCGTTCCGCCGGCTGGACGGGCAGCTGCGCCCCGGTCTCGCCCGGGTCGACGGTACGACCGGCGCGCTGGACGCCGCGTTCGACCTGCACCTGGTCACGCCGGACTTCCCGACCCCGAAGATCGAGGCGCTGGCGGTGAACCCGACCGGTACCCGGCTGGTGGCGATCGGGGTCATCGAGTACGCGAACGCGCTGTGGCGGCCGCAGCTGCTCATGGTCGACACGACGGGTACCGGCGCGGTCGCCGACTGGTACACCGACGCCTACGACAACAACTGCTACGACGCGTTCGCCACGTACCTGCGCGACGTCGACTTCTCCCCCGCCGGCGACTACTTCGTCGTGGTCACCACCGGCCGGCTCACCGGACCGAACCAGATGTGCGACACCGCGGCGCGGTTCGAGGCCGGCGGTACCGGGATGCACCACCCGACCTGGGTCAACCACACCGGCGGCAACTCGCTGTACTCGGTCGACGCGACCGGCAGCGCGGTCTACGTCGGCGGCCACGAGCTGTGGCTGGACAACCCGGAGGGGCGCAAGACCGCCGGCCCGGGCGCCGTGTACCGGCCGGGCATCGGCGCGATCGACCCGGTCACCGGCCGGGCGCTGGCGTGGAACCCGACCCGCACCCGCGGCGTCGGCGTGCAGGCGTTCCTGTCCACCCCGGCCGGCCTGATCGTCGGATCGGACACGACCCAGCTCGGCCACGAGTACCACGCGCGGCTCGGGATGTTTCCACCCGCGTGACCGCCGTACCCTCGACGGGTGTCCACGCGGCGGATGACCGCACTCCTGTTGATCATCGCGGTGCTCGCCGGCTGCACGTACCACGCCGGAGCCCGTCCCGCGTCCTCGGCGCCGCCCAGCCCGCCGCCGGTCGGCGCCGACCTGCGCAGCGGCCGGTCCGATCCGGTGGCCGACCCGCTGTACCCCGGCCGCGGGAACGCCGATCTCGACGTGCTGCACTACGACCTGGTGCTCGGCTGGGTACCCGGCACGAAGCTGCTCACCGGTGCGGCGACGCTGACGGTGCGCGCGGTCCGTCCGGTGACCGCGCTGACGCTGGACTTCGGGCACTGGTACACGGTCGACGCGGCGAGCGTGAACGGCACGACGGGTACCGCGACGCTCAGCCCCGCGGACAAGATCACGGTACCCGCGACGCTGGCCGCGGACGCGACCGCCACGCTCGTCGTGCGGTACCACGGCCAGCCGCACGAGATCCGGATGCCGTCCAGCCGGCCGGATGCGACCGAAGGGCTCGGGCTGCGCGCCGAGCGCAACGGCGAGGCGTGGACGATGCAGGAGCCGTACGGCGCGTTCACCTGGTACCCGGTCAACGACATCCCGTCCGACAAGGCCCGCTACGACCTGCACGTGACGGTACCGGCCGGCTGGAGCGCGGTCGCCGGCGGCGAGTTCGCCGGCCAGGCGCACGGGCCGGCCGGCGACACGTTCACCTGGCACGGCAGCTACCCGCAGGCCAGCTACCTGACCACGCTCGCGATCGGGCACTACGCGCGGATCGACGAGACCGGCCCGCACGGCGTACCGGTGACGATCTGGACCCGGTCGGGTACCGACGACGAGATCGTCGAGCCGCTGCGCCAGATCCCGCAGATGCTCGGCTGGCTGGAGAGCCGCTTCGGCCGGTACCCCTTCCAGAGCGCCGGGGTGGTGAGCGTGGCGTCGACCTCGGCGATGGAGACCCAGGAGATGGTCACGCTCGGCGGCCTGATCGCGCAGGGCGCCGCCAACCGGGCGGCGTACCTGCAGGAGGTGATCCTGCATGAGCTGTCGCACCAGTGGTTCGGCGACGCGGCGACCCCGACGGACTGGCGCGCGCTGTGGCTCAACGAGGGCTTCGCGACCTGGATCCAGTTCCAGTGGGAGATCGAGCACAACCGGCTCACCCGCAAGGACTGGATGGCCTCGGCGCTCAAGCAGGACGGCGACCTGCGCCGCCGGTCCGGCCCGCCGGGCGCGCCGCATGCCGACGCCTTCGCCGAGCCCAACGTGTACACCTCGGCGGCGCTGCTGCTGCAGGCGATCTACGACCGGATCGGGGACACCGCGTTCCTCGAACTGCTGCGCGACTGGGCCCAGCAGCACCGCGACGCGAACGTGGACCGCGCGCAGTTCACCGCGTTCGTCAACCAGCACACCGGCCAGGACCTGACCACGCTGATCAACGCCTGGCTCGACTCGCCGACGACCCCGCCGGCGAGCCTCGGCGGAAAGTGATGGGCGGTCCCCGCGGAAGCTGAGCCGCTAGAGGAGTCCGCCCTCGTCGTGGATCCAATCCACAAATGCCACCGCGACCGCGGCCGCACAGTCGATCAACTCGACGAGCAACGCGTCGTGCGCGCCGGAGATCAGTGGCACCTGCATCTCGGCGTAGATCGGCAGCTGGCCGCGCTCGGTCGGGTCACCGATGTAGGCCTTGCAGAACCGGCGCGAGTGGTTCCATTCGTTGACCACGCGGTAGGCCCGGTCGGCCCAGTCCGGCGGTACCGTCCCGTGTGGTCTGGCGCGGATCACCAGGATCTCGTCATCCGGCCCTTCCAGGGTGAACAGGACAGCGTGCCGCTCCCACATGGCGAGCAGGCTGCCGTCACCGTCAGTGAGGTAGCGGATCTCCAGCCGGTCCAGCGCGGCCGCCAACCGCGTCATCTCGACCGGCGCGACCACCGCCTCGGCCGGCTCCGGTGAACGGGGCGCGGGCACGTCCACCCGTACGTCGACGTCCCCGTGAGCCGCGACCGGCTCCCCGTCACCGGTCTGACCTCCCCGCTTCGGCCACCACGGCATTCCCGTACTCCTCGCTTCGCAGAGTATCCCCACGCCGACCGTGCGTGGACCCAAGAGCTCACGCTATCCGGACGTACGTACCTCGGCGTGTCCGAATGCTACGCACCAAACCGTTGGGCCACTAGACCCTCAACCGTTCGGATACATGAGACAGCCTATTTGGCCATATGAATGGTCAGGCTTGGTGTGGTTTGTAGCCATACAGAGCCGTGTTCTGCCGCTAACCCAACCCACTTGCCTCCTATACGAACAGTAATTTGACCATGTCCATCGGTACTCATAAATCCCATCCGGAGTACCGCTTGAATCATAGATTGACGGACCGGAATCTCCTCATCCCCGGTCGAAATGACGATGGCAACGTGATCGAGCAATGCGTCGCGTAACATCCGATCACCTACCCGGCCGCGACCCGCCCGCACCGCCTCGGCGGCCGCCGCGCCGAGTCGCTGGACGGTCGCCGCCGGGAGCGTTTCCACGGCCGTGCCGGCGCCCGGCGGCAGCGGCCAGCGCCAGTCCGGGTCCCGGGCGGGCGGCAATGACCCGTCACCGTCGGTGAGTACGCGCAACAGCTCAGCCGCGCCGACCGTCCGGTCTGTCACGCCGGAACCCGGCACCGTGCGGACCACCAGCACCCCCCACGGCAACCGGCCCCACAGCGCCACCGTGCCGCCGCCGGCGTCGCGCAGCCGAACCACCGCGGCAGGGTCAAGCCTGGTGAGCCGGCCGAGGAAGGGCGCGGCGGCCGCCGCGCTCAGGCCGCCGGCGGCCGCGCTCAGGCCGCCCATGGCAGCAGGAACTCCCGCTCCGCGTCGCTCATCCGGCGCGGGCGGCCGGTGGCGAGATCGAAGGGTACGCACACCGAGCGCGCCCGGCTCGCCACCGCGTCCCGATCGAACAGCTCGTACCCGATGACGAAGCGCGACGGTCGCAGCTCGGCCACCCACAGCTCGATCCTCACCGGGTCGGCGTAGTCGACCGGGCGCAGGTAGTCGACCTCGTGCCGGGAGATCACCACGCCCTGCTCGAACGAGGTGATCCCGTGCTCCCGCGCGCCGACGAACATCAGCGCCACCCGGGCCTCCTCGTACAGCGTGAGGAAACGGGCGTTGTTGACGTGGCCGTACACGTCCATGTCCGACCAGCGGACCGGACAGTGATAGATGAAACGGCTGCTAGTCACGCGTCAGCTTGCGGTAGGTCACCGCGTGCGGCCGCGCCGCGTCCGGGCCGAGCCGGTCCACCTTGTTCTTCTCGTACGCCTCGAAGTTGCCCTCGAACCAGAACCACTTCGCCGGGTTCTCGTCGTCGCCCTCCCAGGCCAGGATGTGCGTGGCGACCCGGTCGAGGAACATCCGGTCGTGCGAGATGACCACCGCGCAGCCGGGGAAGTCCAGCAGCGCGTTCTCCAGCGAGCTGAGCGTCTCCACGTCCAGGTCGTTGGTCGGCTCGTCGAGCAGGATCACGTTGCCGCCGATCTTCAGCGTCAGCGCCAGGTTGAGCCGGTTGCGCTCGCCGCCGGACAGTACCCCGGTCGGCTTCTGCTGGTCCGGGCCTTTGAAACCGAACGCGGCGACGTACGCCCGCGACGGCATCTCGACCTTGCCGACCATCAGGTGGTCCAGGCCGTCGGAGACGACCTCCCACACGGTCTTCCGCGGGTCCAGCCCGGCGCGCGCCTGGTCGACGTAGGACAGCTTGACGGTCTCGCCGATGCGTACCTCGCCGCTGTCCGGCTTCTCCAGCCCGACGATGGTCTTGAACAGGGTGGTCTTACCGACGCCGTTGGGGCCGATGATGCCGACGATGCCGTTGCGCGGCAGGGAGAACGAGAGGTCGTCGATCAGTACCCGGTCGAAGCCCTTGGTCAGGTGGTTCGCCTCGATGACCGTGTTGCCCAGCCGCGGGCCCGGCGGGATCTGGATCTCCTCGAAGTCCAGCTTGCGGGTCTTCTCCGCCTCGGCGGCCATCTCCTCGTACCGGCCCAGCCGCGCGCGCGACTTGGTCTGGCGCGCCTTGGCGTTGGACCGCACCCACTCCAGTTCCTCGGACAGCCGCCGCTGCAGCTTGGCGTCCTTACGGCCCTGTACCGCCAGCCGCTGCGCCTTCTTTTCCAGGTAGGTCGAGTAGTTGCCCTCGTAGGGGAACGCCCGGCCACGGTCGAGCTCAAGGATCCACTGCGCCACGTTGTCCAGGAAGTACCGGTCGTGGGTGATCGCCACGACGGTGCCGGCGTACTTGGCCAGGTGCTGCTCCAGCCACTGCACGCTCTCCGCGTCGAGGTGGTTGGTCGGCTCGTCGAGCAGCAGCAGGTCGGGCTGCTCCAGCAGCAGCCGGCACAGCGCCACCCGGCGCCGCTCGCCACCGGAGAGCATGGTCACGTCGGCGTCCGGCGGCGGGCAGCGCAACGCGTCCATCGCCAACTCCAGCTTGGAGTCGATGTCCCACGCGTCGGCGTGGTCCAGCTCCTCCTGCAGCGAGCCCATCTCGGCCATCAGCTCATCGCTGTAGTCGGTGGCCAGCTGCTCGGCGATCTTGTTGAACCGCTCCAGCTTGGATTTGGTCTCGGCGACCGCCTCCTCGATGTTGCCGAGCACCGTCTTCGCGTCGTTGAGCGGCGGCTCCTGGGCCAGCAGGCCGACGGTGTATCCGGGCATCAGCCGGGCCTCGCCGTTGCTCGGCTTGTCCAGCCCCGCCATGATCCGCAGCAGGCTGGACTTACCGGCGCCGTTCGGTCCGACCACACCGATCTTGGCGCCGGGCAGGAAGCTGAGCGTCACGTTGTCCAGGACAACCTTGTCGCCGTGTGCCCTGCGGGCCTTCTCCAAGGTGTAGATGAACTGGGCCACGGTGCGGCCTACCTCCGGGTCATGGGGATTGGGTTGCGAACCCACCAATCCTTACACGCTGGGCTGTGACCCGGGCACCAGCGGGGTACGGGTACCGGCGGCGAGGTTGATCCGGAAGATCCAGGACGCGCCGCGATACCGGCCGGTGAGCAGGGCGGTGCCGGTACCGGCGTAGACCAGCTCGCGGTCCAGCGGTGCGCCCACGGTACGGGCGCCGGCACCGGAGGGGTCGGCCTCGACGACGTGCACCGTCCCGCCGTCCTGGTCGGCGGTCCAGCTCAGCCGCTGCCCGTCCGGCCGCCAGGCGGGTACCACGGCGAAGCCGGAGAGCACCTGACCGCCGCCGCCGTACACGACGACCGCCTGCTCCGCCCCGGTCGCGACGACGCCGACGGACAGGCAGTCGTCGACGACCGCCAGGCACTGCCCGCCGCGGAACGCGATCCGGGTACCGTCCGGCGACCAGGCCACCGAGCCGTCGGCGCGCAGCCGGGCGGCGAGGTCGCC
>Ga0066710_100004036_pt1 | contig 12810 bp, 10 predicted proteins | sample GraSoiAngelo_159_FD_79666 | JGI IMG/M metagenome (GOLD analysis project Ga0066710, IMG submission 79666) | Grasslands soil microbial communities from the Angelo Coastal Reserve, California, USA - 14_1009_16_40cm | ecosystem: Environmental > Terrestrial > Soil > Grasslands | place: USA...
ATGGCGAACTCCGTCGAGGCGCGTGTCCCGTTCCTCGACCACGAGCTCGTCGAGTTCGCGATGGCGCTGCCGCCGCGGATGCGGGTGCGCGACCGCGAGGGCAAGTACCTCCTCAAGCAGGCGGTGCGCGGCCTCCTCCCCCGCGAGATCGTCGACCGGGAGAAGCAGGGGTTCGTCGCGCCGGTCGCGGAATGGTTCCGCGGTGAACTCGGGGAACAGGCCCGCCGCGAGATCCGCTCGTCGTCGCTCGCGGAGCGCGGCCTCCTCGACTACGACGCGATCGACCGGCTCTGGAATGCGCACCGCGCGGGTCGCGGCAACTGGGCTTTCCAGCTCTGGAACGTCTACAACGTGAGCGCCTGGCACGACTTCTGGGTCGCTGGGCGCACGCCGGCGGCTTGAACGTCGGGTTGCGTCAGGGCCTTGCCCTCTGGCGGCGAGCGGGAACGGCTGCCGCCGTCCGCGGCACTGCTGGATTGGCTCGAGGGGCCGCCCGCGAGGCGCGCCTTCGCGTGCGGCCGGCAGAGCTGGGGGCCGGCGAGCTCCAGGCCGCGCTCGGCGGCGCCAATCCGGTACGCGCCCTGCGCGGTCCGGTTCTCGATGCGATGCCGACCGTTGCCCGCTTCGAGCAGGAGCTCGGCGACGACCTGCTTCCACGCGCGGACGCCGTCGCCGCCCATCGCTTCGACCTGCTCGGCTCCGGGCCGACGGAACTCGGCACAGAGATCGACTGGCTGTCCGATTTCAAGAGCGGACGCCGCTGGCCGCTCCACCACGGCTCGCTACTGAGGGTCGCCTACGGCGACGGCTCGGATATCAAGGTCCCGTGGGAGCTCTCCCGCTGCCAGCACCTGCCGCTGCTCGCCGGCGCGTACCGCCTGACGGGCGAGCGCCGCTACCTCGACGAGCTCGGCGCGCAGCTACGGAGCTGGATCGCGGCGAACCCCGTCGAGCTCGGGCCGAACTGGGCCTCGACCATGGACGTCGCGATCCGAGCCGCGAACTGGGTCGCCGCGCTTGCGCTGTGCGCCGAGGACGCGCGCGGGCAACCCTGGTTCGACCACGTCCTCGGGAGCCTGCTCCTGCATGGGCGGTTCGTGCGCTCCCACCTCGAGTGGAGCGAGGCGCGCGGGAACCACTACCTGGCCGACGTCGCCGGGCTGCTGCCGGTCGCCGCACTCTTCTCCGGCGGCTGGGAGGGTCGCGCCTGGGCCGAGTGGGCGGCCCGCGAGCTCGCCTCCGAGCTGGAGCACCAGGTCCGCCCCGACGGTTGCGCGCACGAGGCCTCGACCGCCTACCACCGGCTCGTGACCGAGCTCTTTCTCTGCGGCGTGCAGGCGGCCGACGTCCTGGCGCCGGCCCGGATCCCGGACTCGTTCCGCGAGCGGCTCGACCGGATGCTCGCGTTCGTTCGCGGCTGCACGCGGCCGGACGGGCTGGCCCCGCAGATCGGCGACGCCGACGACGGGCGCTTCCTGCCGCTCGGCGACTACGGCGCCGACCCAAGGGATCACCGGCATCTCTTCGCCCAGGCCGGCGTCAAGTACGAACGGGCGACGGGTAGCGCCGCATATCCTGACGGCGGTTACTACGTGCTGCGCGCGGGCGGCCTCTACGCGATCGTCCGCTGCGGCGACACCGGCCGCCGCGGCCGTGGCGGCCACGGCCACAACGACCAGCTCTCGTTCGAGCTTGCGGCCGGCTCGGAGCCGCTCGTCGTCGACCCGGGCACCTACCTCTACACGGCCGACCCGCTCGAGCGGAACCGCTTCCGCTCGACGGCCTTCCATTCGACGCTTCGCGTCGGCGGCGGCGAGCAGAACGAGCTCCGCGCGGACGATCTCTTTCTGATGCAGGACCGGGCCCGCGCCGAGGCGCTCGTCTGGGAAGACACGAACTTCGAAGGCCGCCACCACGGCTTCCCGGGAGTAATCCATACGCGCCGGCTCGAGCTCGGCGAGCACGAGCTCCGCATCCACGACACGGTCAGCTCGGCGATCGCACAGGACCTCGAGTGGACGTTTCCGCTCGCACCCGGAGCCGACCAGAGAGTGGAGATCAGCGCCGAGGGCCTCTCGTTTCGCCCGGAGCCCGGCTGGTACTCGCCGTGCTACGGCGTCCGCGAGCCGACGACGTTCCTGCGTGCGCGGCGCCGCTCGCGCCCGGGCGAGGACATGACCGTCCTCGTCATCAGAGTGCTTTCCTGAGGCGCCGACTCCGCGGCGCCGCTTTCAGGAGCGCGGCCTTTTGGTCGCGCTCCGTCTGCAATGGACGTCCAACCGCTCGTCCTTCACAGCGCCCTTCGAACCAGCGACCAGTAGCGCGCAACGAGTGGGTTCGCCGCCCGCAGCGAGCGCGGGACCGGCAGCATCCCCGGCGAGAAGACGGGCTCGAGGAAGCAGGCAAGCTCCCGGTCGCGGACCTTTCGCAACGCCTGGGTGGCTCGCCGCCTGCGCCGGATCACTCGCGGGTGACGCAGGCACCAGACCCAGCCCGCGAGCTTGTCCCGCAGCCAGCCTTCCTTCAGCGCCAGCGCGACCATGCCGAGCTCGGTCGCGACGAGCACCGGCGAGAGCAGGAACAAGAGCCGGCCGGAGTAAGCGGTCAGGCAGAAGACGAGACGGTTCCGCTCGAGGAGGTAGCTCTTGCGTGGGTGCCGGCCGAACTCGTAGTCGTGGTAGACGTCGGCGGCAGGATCGACAACCACGCGCAGGCCAGCAAGCCGGGCTCGCCACCCGAGCTCGAGATCCTCGAGGTACATGAAGAGCTCCTCCGCGAAGCCACCGAGGGCTCGGAAGGTCTCGGTACGCATCGCCATCGCCGCGCCGCTCGGCGCAGCCACGTCGCGGAGCTCCGTCAGCGACGAGACCGGCTCGCCGTAGCCGCCGGCCCAGCCGATCCCGCTCACGTGCACCTCGGTCCCGGCCGAGTTCAGGATCTCAGGCCGATCCAGCAGCCGGAGTCGCGCCATCGCGATCCCGATCGTCGGCTCCGCGAGGCGCGCCGTCAGCGCCCGCAGCGCGCCGGCCGCGACGACCGTGTCGGGGTTCAGGAAGACGAGGACGTCGCCACTCGCCTCCCGCGCACCCAGGTTCGCACCGGCCGCGAAGCCGAGGTTTTCCGCCGGAGTCACGAGCCGCAAGCCTTCCCGAGCACCCTCGCCGCCACCGTTGTCGACGACAACCACCTCGTCAGCCTGGCCGGCAAGGGACTCCAGGCAGCGCCCGAGCGCCGGCCCTGAGCGGTACGCGACGATGACCGCGGAGACGCTGATTCCCAGAAGCTAGTACGCGCCTCGGCGGGCGAGCACGGCCGGGATCGTCTTCAGCAGGATCGAGATGTCGAGCCAGATCGACCAGTGCTCGAGGTAGTAGAAGTCGAGCCGCACGAGATCGTCGAAGCCAAGGCTCGAGCGGCCTGCGATCTGCCAGAGGCCGGTCATGCCCGGCAGGACGAGATAGCGCTTCCGGTGCCAGGCCTCGAGCAGCTCGTAATCGCGCAGCGGGAGCGGCCGCGGGCCGACGAGGCTCATCTCGCCGCGCAGGACGTTCAGGACCTGCGGCACCTCGTCAATCGAAAAGCGCCGCAGCAACCGGCCGACGCGCGTGACGCGGGGATCGTCGCGAATCTTGAAGAGCGCACCCTCGGCCTCGTTCGCGTCCTCCAGCTCCTCCTGGCGCGCCTCGGCGTCGGCGTACATCGTTCTGAACTTCAGCATCTGGAACTCCTGCTCGTTGAGCCCGACCCGCCGATCGCTGAACAGCACAGGGCCCGGTGAGTCGAGCTTGATCGCGAGCGCGATCAGCAGCCAGAACGGCAGGCCGAGGACGGTGACCAGCGCGCTGACGGCGAGATCGAAGCCCCGCTTGCTCACCCAGTCGGCGCCGACGAACACGGGCGGCCGGAGCTCGAACAGCGGCACTCCCTCTCCGGGAATGTACTCGCCGCGCCGCTCGATGAGGAGCTCGGTCGCGCGCGGAGCGACCCGTACCTTCACCCCCCGCCTGTGGGCTTGCTCGACGATGTCGACGAGCTCGCGGTCGCTGACGTCGGAATCCGTGACGATCAGCTCGTCGACCTCGCGCGTGGCGAGCACCGTGGGCAGCGAGGCGAGCCTGCCGAGGACGGGAAGGCCTGCAGCGTCGGGCGCGCGCGCGATCGCGCCGACGAAGTCGTACTCGATCCCGCCGCGGCTCGCGCCAAGGGCCCGTCGCAGCCGCGCGAGGTTCTCGCCCTCGCCGACGAGAATTGCGCGCCGCCGGACGCCGGCGAGCTTGAGCAGGTCGCCGGTGACGATGTCATAGCTGCCCCGAAGCAGCCCGATGCAGATCGACGTCAGCACGACCGCGGTCGGGGCGAGCCCGTACGTGCCAAAGCGATGGCCGGTCCCGACCGCGAAGATCATCGTGATCACCGCGACGATGACGAGCGAGCCGATCACCTGTGCGAAACCGGCGCGCCGCTCACGTGCGGCGTAGAGGCCGGCCTGCCAGAAGACGAGGACGGTGATCACCGTCAGAAACGGAAGCCAGTCGGTCTCGGCCTTCCAGAGGAACCCCCAGAGCGGCACGCCTTTCCCGTAGACGAGGTCGCGAAGCGCGAGCGCGGCGTAGACGCCGAGCACGAGGCCGACGAGATCGAGCACGATCAGCGAGACGATGCTGCCCGCCCTGCGGACCCCGGCTCGAATCGGCACGTACGGACGGCGCGACCTGATGTCGCCGATCACACCGGCGTCGGCGTCAGCTCCCCTGCCGCTCGGGACTGGTTTTGGCGGCCGCGCCGGGGGCGCTTGCTCAGTAGCCACGGGCCGCTCCATGATACGGCCCGCGAGCCTTACTTCCGCAGCCGCTGAAATGCGCGCCAGGCGGGCTTCTGACGCATGGAGACGGTGTAGAACCCGGATTGCCAGCCGGCGCCGATCCGCGGGTCGTCTTTGAGCAGGAACCACATCATCATGTCGATGCGTGGATTGGCGCGGGCGATTGCATATGAGAGCGACACGTAGCGCGCCTGCTTCGCGAACGAGACCCCGAAGAGCCGGTCGGGTGGATTCGTCTGGTAGCCGTACTCGGTGATCCACAGCCGCTTGGGGCCGTAGAGCCGCGTGAGCTCGTTGATCAGGACGTTGATGTTGCCGAGCGTCACCGCGCGCACGCGAATCCCTCCGGGCGGTGGCGTGCGGGGAGTCTCGTTCGGATGTCCGGCATATGGGTGGTGTGCATAGGCGTCGAAATGAGCGCCTGCCCGCTTCATGCCGCGCAGGAAGTAGATCGGAGAAATCGAGGACCGAGGCTGGAGGCCGGAGTTGTTGCCCCGTGGAGCGGTCACGCCGCAGCCGACCTTCTCGCCCGCGAGCCCGGTCAGATGGACGCCGTTCCAGATCGAGTTGCACATCTGCGCGTAGATCTGTGGGCTCCGGGGACGGAACGAATGCTTGCCCGCGCGGACGAACTGGGGCTGCAGGAAGATCGGATTGTTCGGCTCGTTCCAGGCGAGCCAGTACCGGACCGCCGGCAGCGGCAGCTGATCCGGCGCCGGCCGGAAACTCCCGCTGTATCGCTTAGCCGCGGCGTAGGCGAAGTTCCGCAGATCGATCATCCGGGTCGGAGCGCGATTCAGGCGCGGGCCCACCCAGCGCAACGTCCAGAGAATCGAGAGGACGACCTTGATCCGGCCCTCCGCCGCGCGCTTGATCATGGAGTCGTACAGCGACCAGTCGTACGCCGGGTCAGCGGGATTGACAGCGTTCGCGGGCCGTCGGCGCCGCGCGACGCCCGACGTGCCGCCCCAGTAGAGGTTGACGCGAATCGCCTTCACGCCGAGCGAGTGGTACTGCGTGAACGCCCAGTCCGGGTTCCCGAACGTCTGGGGCTCGTCGAAGATGCCGACGATCAGCCCGCGCGACGCCTGGGCCGACGCGGCGACGAGCAAGCCGAGCGCCGCGAGCACGGCTGCGACGGCCGCTCGACTACGCACGGACGCCCTCGACGGTCGGCAACATGCGGCGCAGGCCGTCTTCGAGCTCGATCTCCGGCTCCCACCCAAGGAGCTGCTTTGCTCGTGTGATCTCCGGCTGGCGGATCTGAGGATCGTCGACGGGCAACGCCTCGAAGACGATCTCGCTCTTCGAGCCGGTGATGCTGATCACCGTCTCGGCGAGCTCGAGGACTGTGAACTCACGTGGGTTGCCGAGATTGACCGGGAGATGCTCGTCGCTCGTCGCGAGCAGGAAGAGACCGCGGACCAGGTCGTCCACGTAGCAGAAGCTCCGCGTCTGCGACCCGTCGCCGAACACGGTCAGCGGCTTGTTCTCGACCGCCTGCCGGACGAACGTCGGGATCGCGCGGCCGTCGTGCGACCGCATGCGCGGGCCGTAGGTGTTGAAGATCCGGGCGATGCTCGTGTCGACGCCCTGCTGGCGGTGGTAGGCCATCGCCATCGCCTCCGAGTACCGCTTCGCCTCGTCGTACACCCCGCGCGGCCCGATCGGGTTGACGTGGCCCCAATAGGTCTCGGGCTGAGGGTGCACCTGCGGATCGCCGTAGATCTCGCTCGTCGAGGCGAGCAGGAAGCGGGCGCGCTTCCACTTCGCGAGGCCGAGCGCGTTGTGCGTTCCGTACGAGCCGACCTTGAGGGAGTGCAGCGGCTGCCGCAGGTAGTCGATGGGGCTTGCGAGCGCCGCCAGGTGGAAGACGATGTCCACGGGCTCGTCGATCTCGATGTGCTCGATCACGTCGTGGTTCACGAACGTGAACGCGTCGTCGCGGATGTGCTCGAGGTTGGCGAGGGAGCTCGTCTCGAGGTTGTCCACGCAGATGACGCGGTAGCCCTGCCCGAGCAGGTGCTCGCAGAGATGGGAGCCGAGGAAACCGGCTCCGCCGGTGACGACCGCGCTGGCCACGGAGCCGCCGATGATAGCCACGACCCCGGAACGAGCCTTCGTATCCTTACGAACTTCTAACCGCGGTTGGAATCAGCGCAGTTCGCGGTTCGACTCCATGTCGAAGAGCATTGCGAAGAGCGTGAACAGGAGGCCGGCGATCAGCAAGAGCGCGACGAGAACGACGGTCGCGGCAGTCAGATGGTTACCCGTGAAACGAAGTATCGTGACCGTGAGGCCGAGCGCGAGGCCCATCGCCGAGAAGAGAAAGCCGAAGAAGTAGAAGAAGACGAGCGGGTGGAAGTCGCGGATCACGTACTTCTCTCTCATCCGCCAGAAGAACCCTTTCAGGAGCAGCCACGAGATCGCGGGCACGACGCGCGTCAGCCGGATGCCCGAGCTTTCGCCGACGCCGTACACGGGACGGGACGGCACGTCGCGCACGCGGGCGTTGAGCACGTTCAGGTGCACGAGCATGTCGTTGGGAAACCCGTAGCGCCGGTAGATCCGGTCGAGGTCGAGCAGCTCGAGCGTCGGGCGGCCGATTGCCGTGTAGCCGGACTGCGAGTCGGCGACGTGCCAGTAGCCGGAGGCGATCTTCGTCAGGAGCGAAAGGACGGCGTTTCCCAGGTAGCGCGTGCGCGGGATCAGCTCCCATGCCCGGCCCGTGAAGAGCCGGTTCGCCTTCGCATAGTCGACCTCGCCGCGCACGACGGGGCCGGCGATCGCCTCCAGGTCGGCAGGGTCCATCTGGTTGTCGCCGGCCATGACGCAGACGACGTCGATCTCCTCAGCGAGCGCGCGCTCGTAGCCGGTGATGATCGCTGCGCCGACGCCTTCGTTCTGCTCGTGCGAGATCACTACGACGCGCGGACCGCCCGTCGCGCGTGCCCGCTCGGCCGTTGTGTCGCGCGAAGCATCGTCGACGACGAAGATCCTGTCTACGAGCTCCGGAATGCCGGCCAGGGTCGTTCCGATCAGGCGCTCCTCGTCGAACGCCGGCACGACGACGGCGACGCGTTTGCCGTCGAGCATGGCTAAGGCGCCGCTTGCGGTGCCGATCTCAGAATGCACGAGCTCTGCTCGTGCATTCGTCTGAATTGACCAGTCGACCCAATTGGCGACATTGCGAAAACGCTCCCTATGTACGGCCCATGCGCGTCGCCACCGGCTCCCAGAAGAGAGCGGCGAGGATGCCAAGCACGAGCCCGATGAGGGCGGCGATCGCGGCCGAGTTCCGCGTGCTCCGCGCGGTCGTCTTCGTCGCCGCGCCGCGGTCGATGATCTGCGGCAGCTCCACCTGCTCGGAGACCGCGAGCAGCTGGAGCGTCTGCAGACGGTCTTGCTCGAGCGTGCCGCGGCGTTGCTCGGAGACCGCGAGCAAAGCGAGGCGCTCGCCCGCCGAGAGACCGCGGCCGATTTCGCCGCTCAGGGCCGTGACCTCGCGGTCGAGCGTCGTCAGCTGCCGCTCATCCGACGCGAGTTGCGCGCGGAACGACTTGATCTTCACGTTCGCGTACCCGCCGACGACGTCCACGACCCGCTGCGCGATCCCAGTCGTCGCGGCACTCACCTCGGCCCGGCGGCTCCCCTTCACCGAAACGATGTAGAGCTGGTTCGGCGCGGTCTTGGCAACTCCGCTGCTCTTCACGACCTGGATCGAGATGCCCGACCGAAGCTCTCTGGGCGGCATGCCAGACGCAGCGGCGACCCTCTTGATCGTCTCCTCGCCGTGAACGACGCGGCTGACGGTGTTCGGGTTCGTGGCGAGAGTCTGGAGCGCGACGTTCCCGCTCGGCCCGTAGGGAGTGCCGACGTAGACCGTCGCGTGCGCGCGGTACACCTGTTTCCCGCCGAGCGCGAGCAGGTAGCCGAAGGCGACGCCGACGATCAGGCCGACGAGCGGCAGCCACCAGCGGGCGACGAGCGCGTCGAGATAGCGGCCGATGTCGACCTCGCGCTCGGCGTCGAGGTCGGGCTCGTCCGCGCGGGGCGGCCTCGTCGCGGTGCTCACGCTTCGCCGGGCTCCGTCGCGACCGGTTCGGGTATCTCTTCCGCGAAGGGCTCGAGCCGCCCGTCGCCGCTCTCGGCCAGGCAGAGGTGCGAGAAGAAGCGCGTCATGACGACGCCTTCCTGGAAGTCCCCCAGCCGCGGCTCCGGCCGCTCCCCTTCGGCGAGCGCGAGCGCAAGCTCCGGATAGCGGCCTCCGGCGGCGAGCGGGAGCGGGAACGCCCCCCCGAAGCGCGGGTTCACGTCGGTGATGCGCTGGGTGCCGTCGGCCTCCCGGAAGCACTGGATCGTCGCCGGGCCTTTCAGCTCTAGCGTCTCCGCGACCTCGCGGCCGAGCTCGATCAGGCTCCAGTCCTTGATCGTCATGCCCTTGATCGACTCGCCGCCCTTCGATTCGATCATCGTGCGCGGGATCGCGTTCAGGCAGCGGCCGTCGAGATCGGAGAACGCGTCGATCGAGAACTCCTCGCCCAGGCAGCACTCCTGGACGATCGAGTCGACCGGGCTGAAGTCGAGGAAGAAGTCGAGCTGGGCCGGGTTCTCGGCCCGGTAGATGTGCCGTGAGCCATAGCCGTTGCGTGCCTTGACGAGGAGCGGAAAGGGCGGTTCCGCCGGCAGCCCGCCGGGAAGCCAGGTGCCCGGCGAGTCGAGGCCTCGCTCCTCGAAGAGCTCGTGGGCGAGATACTTGTCGCTCGTTCGCTCGACCACGTGTGGATCGGGAAGGAGGACGATCGCGCCCAGCTCTTCGCGCCCGCGGGCGAGCACGAGGTGGTCGAGATCGGTCAAGGGCACGATCAGCTTCGCGTCGTGCTCGGCGACCAGCTCTGCCAGCTGCGGCACGTAATCGGGATCGTCGACGCGGGTGACGAGCGCGTGCGCGTCGGCGTGGTAGAGCGCCGGCGCAAGCGGGTTGATGTCGGTGGCGACCGTGGTCGCGCCCGCCCGCCCGAAGGCGGAGACGATGTCGACGCGCTGGCCCGCGCAGGTGAAGAGGACTGCCGTCATGGCGAAAGAGCGTAACGACTCGGCCGAAAGAGCCCTTGCGCCAACGTCACATTTTCGGGACTGACGGTTTCACACGCGTGACGCTTTTCTCACTACGATTGCGTCGGGGAGGAGGCCGGGCGAACCTTTTCCAGGAGCTGATCCGGGAGATCAGCCGGCTCCGCGCCAGCCGCCGGTCTCGCCCTTGTACGTGCCCCCAAACAGTGCAAGCGGGGTTCGCAGCAGGATCTTCAGGTCGACCCGGGGCGAGCGGTTCTCCACGTACCAGACGTCGAGCTCGATCCGCTCCTCCCACGGCAGCGCCGCGCGCCCGTGAATCTGCGCCCAGCCGGTGATCCCCGGCATGACCTCCAGCCGCCGCCGCTGCCGCGGCGTATACCGCTCGACCTGGTAGGCAAGGGTCGGCCGCGGCCCGATCAGGCTCATGTCGCCGCGCACGACGTTCCAGAGCTGCGGTAGCTCGTCGAGCGAGAGCCGCCGCAGCGCGCGACCCACCCTCGTGATGCGCGGATCGCCGCGGTTTACCGCCCACCCCGCCCCCTGCCGCTCTGCGCCGACGACCATCGTTCGCAGCTTGACGAGCTCGAACTCTTTCCCCTGATGCCCGACCCGCCGCTGCCGGTAGAAGACGGGCCCGCCGTCCTCGAGCTTGATCGCAAGAGCGGCCGCGGCCAGAGCCGGGCTCGCGAGCGCAAGCCCGAGCGAGGCGCCGGCGACGTCGAGCGCCCGGTTCACCGCGTGCCCTCGATTCTCTCCCAGAGCAGCGGCGGCCCGAAGCGGACGTACCGGGTCAGTCCGGCGAGCGTCGCCCACGTCACGAGCAGGTAGTAGTAGGCAAGACCTGCGCCCGGAATGGGCAGCCGCAGCCGGCCCGCGGCAGCGAGAGCGAGCCAGACGAGTTGCGCGAGGAGCGCGCCTCGGTAAATCCAGCCCTCGCCGACGAGGGCGGCGCTCGACATGAGCAGCAACACGTGCAGCAGGCCGCTGGCATAGCGCAGCAGGCGGTGCGAGACGAGCTCGACGAAATAGACGGGACCGACCCGGCGCAGCATGCCGCGGAACACGTGCACCCAGGCGCCGCGCAGCATCCGCACCTTGCGGCGGTACTCGTCCTCCAGGTCGCGCGACGGCTTTTCGATCGAGACCGCCTCTGGGTCGTAGACCGCGCGCCGGCGGCGCTGCACCATCAGGTAGGGAAGACCGAGGTCGTGCCCGCACCATGCCTCGACGTCGACCCAGTCCGCGCGGCGCACGGCGTAGATGGGCCCGTTGCCGGCCGTGATCGAGCCGAGGGCGGATTCCTGTGCGCGCAGCCAGAGCTCGAAGCGCCAGTAGGCGCCTTCCCGGTTCGTCCCGTCCGCCGCCTCGTACGAGGCGCGGCCGGCGACGTAGCCGACGTCCTGGTCGGCGAAGCTGCGGACGAGCTTCCGCAGAGCGTCGCGCCCCCACACCGCATTCGCGTCCGAGAAGCCGACGATCTCGCCGCTCGACTCACGGACACCGCGGTTCTGCGCGGCGACCTTGCCGCCGCGCGGGCACCGGACGAGCACCACTCGAGAGTCCTCGCGCGCCAGCCGCTCGACGATCTCGTCTGTGCGGTCGGTCGAAGCATCGGAGGCGACGACGACCTGGAGCTGCTCGGGCGGATAGTCGAGCTCCAGCAGGTTGCGCACGCGGTGCTCGATGACGTCCTCCTCGTCGTGAGCGGCGACGACGACGCTGGCAGACGGAGTCACATCGGCGGCTCGCACGCGCCGGCTCCGCATGCGCGCGGCAAGCGCCGCCGCCAACGCGTAGCCGACGTGCGTCCACACGATTAGCCCGAGCGAGCCCCAGAACAGGATCTTCAGAGCAAGCATCGCCGGTGAGCCTAGCCTGGCGCCAGCGCGTCCTCATAGGCGCGAAGCGTCTCGTCGGTGACCAGGCTCCACGAGAAGCGCTCGCGAATCCGCTCTCGACCGGCCGCCCCCAGGCGGCGGCGGAGCTTGCGATCCGCGAGCAGCCTCTTCAGGGCCGCCCGCAGGGCGTTCACGTCGCGGGGCGGCACGAGCAGGCCGGTCTCCTCGTGCACCACGAGGTCGAGCAGCCCGCCGACCGCGCTGGCGACGACCGGCCGCCCATACGCCATCGCCTCGGCGCAGACGACGCCGAAGCCTTCGCGGCGCGACGGAACTGCGACAACTGCGGCCCGGCCGTACAGGCGCTCGAGCTCCTCGCGCGGGACGAACCCGAGCGCGCCCGGCACCTCCTTGCGGAGAGGGCCGTCGCCGGCGACGACGAGCGGAAGGCCGTCGGCCGCGGCGACCAGCTCGCGGATTCCCTTCTCGGCCGAGAGCCGACCCGCGTAGAGGATCCCCGGCGGCTCGGCCTCGTCCTGGACCCGCTCCGGGAGGTCGACACCGGTCGGAATCGTGCGTACCTGGCGTGCGCCGAGCCCTCGCGCCTCGTCCGCGAGCGCGCTGGAGGGCACGATCACGAGCCGGGCGCGGGACAGCACCGCCCGTGCAAGGACAGGCATGCGCCGCGCGAGCTCGACGTCCGTGCCGTGCAGATGGAGCACGAATGGCTTCCTGGTCGCGAGCGCGACGAGGCCGGTCGGCACCCAGTGCGCGTGAACGAGGTCCGCGTCTCGCGCCGCGCGCCGGGCCGCCCTGGTAAAGCCGCAGAGCATGAGCGGCAACGCCAAGGCGAGGTACGGGCGGCGGCGCAGGTTGCCGGCGACGCCGGCGCCGGAGGCGATCCCGAAGTGAGGGAAGCTCGCGGGCGAGACGACCTCGACGTCGACCCCACGCTCGCGGACCCGCTCGACCTGGTCGGCGACGAACCGTCCGGCGACGTCACCCGCATCACGCGGGTACGAAGTCGTCAGGACCGCGACCTTCAAGCCTGCAGGCGCCGTCCGAAGACGATGG
>Ga0066710_100004037_pt1 | contig 12807 bp, 9 predicted proteins | sample GraSoiAngelo_159_FD_79666 | JGI IMG/M metagenome (GOLD analysis project Ga0066710, IMG submission 79666) | Grasslands soil microbial communities from the Angelo Coastal Reserve, California, USA - 14_1009_16_40cm | ecosystem: Environmental > Terrestrial > Soil > Grasslands | place: USA...
ATCTGTTTCTCTTTCGTCGTCGCGAGATCGGACGCGTCGAAGTCGAACCCCTTCCAGGAAGTCGCCTCGATCCCGAAGGTCTCGCGCATGACGCTCTCGTATTCGGCGCCGACCTCCTTCGGGATGAACCAGCGGAGACCGACGTTGATCGTGTCGAGCGGAAGCTCCCTCAGGGCCGAGATCGCCGGAGCGACCGATTCGAGGTTCAGTTCGGTGATCGGCAGGATCGCGATCTGCATCGGGAGGACCCGGCCGAGCTCCTTACGCCACCGCGCCACAGCGCGGACTCCCGCGACCGCTTTCTCGTAGGCGCCTCTCTGGCCGCGGATGCGGTCGTGGACCTCGGGAGGGCCGTCGATCGAGACCGCGATCGAGTCGATTCCCGCTTCGACGAGCTCCCGCGCATGGCGCTCCAGGCGTCCTCCGTTGGTGATGACCGTGCATGTCAAACCCCGCTTCTTGATCTCGCGCACGAGCGGGAGGATGTCGGGATAGAGGAAGGGCTCCCCTCCGAAGAGGCTCACGATCGGCGCAAACGGAGCGATCTCGTCTAAGAGCCGGACATAGTCGGAGAGCGCGAGCTGGCGTCTGGCCCCGATGAGCTCCTGGATCCTTCTTCTCTCCTTCTCGCCGTCGGTCGCGGAAGCAGAGAATCCGTCGGTCCGGAAGATCCCGGTGTCGCCCCACTGGCCGCACATCCGGCAGCGCAGGTTGCAGAGATTGGTCACGCGCAGTTGCACGAAGGTCGGCATCGGGAGGTTCTCGGGCGCGGGAGCCGAAAGATGCGCCATGACGTCACGGCGCCCGCGATTCATCCTCCCCAGGTGGCGCCGGGCGAATCCCGCCAGCCGGATCCCGCGCAGGTAGCTCATTTGGCACTGGATCCGGGACTCGGGACGCGCCCGGTTGTGAAATCGATGATCCGTTCGATCGCGCGGCGGCAGACCGCGCAGAAGGGCACATCGTCGCGGGAGAACATGATGCAGTCCGCCTGCGGCCGGTAGTATCCCTTCGCCTCGTACATCGCGCCTTCGAACGCACCGGCTCGTCCGGCGTATTTCTCCGCGGAGAAGAACGCCGTCTCCGTCTTCTTCTGGTCGGAAAAGAGCGCGTCCATCTCCTCTTCCGGGCGGTTTTCGGCGCGGATCTGTTTTCGCTTCTTCTGATATTCGCGGGAGCGCGCCTCAAACGCCTCCTTGTTCCACGGAGTCGGCAAGGGAGTCCCCGGCGAGATGAGATCCGCCCACTTCGGGTTCTTCGGATCGGCGGTCGCGTTGGGCTCCCAGGGTTCGACCCGTTCCGCAGGAGCCGGGCCGTAGGCCACCTCGGAGGTGTAGTACTCGTCGGCCAGACCCGCGAAGTGGTGGCCGAACTCGTGGACGAAGACATAGGGGGACCAGAGGCTGTCCGCGGCGACGGTCGAGTAAAGGTTGAAGATCCCGCCTCCCCCGTAGGTGCGGGAGTTCGTCAGGATCTCGATGAACTCATAAGGGGCAAAGGAGGCCACGTCGCGCAGCGAGCGGTTCTCGAAGGTCAGGACGTAGCGCTCGGACCCGAAGGCGTCGTAGGTGGCCCCGACTCGGGATCGCCGGTGAACTCCGGTCGACGGACGAGAGATCCCCGACGCTTCCGAAGCGGGACAGAGCCCCCAGACGTTGAAATCGCTCCGGCGCTCCTTGAAGGGAGAGACGGAGAAGAGGATCTCGGCCAGGCGGCGGGCGTCCTTCTCGAATTTGCCGCGCTCGCCGGCCGTGTAACCGTCCCCCAGGATCAGGAAGTCCACCTTTTCGGCCGGATCGCCGTGTTTCTCGATTGCGAGGAGCGGACCCGGCGAAGGGGGCAGACTGTCGTCCACGAACATGGCTTTCGGGTCCACGGCCGTCGTCCAGACTTCGCGGAAGACATTCTTCGCGTCGCGTTTCTTGAGCGTGATACGCACCGGCGCGTCGGGCCGTGGGAAGCGCAGGGACTCGTGGATCGTCCGCAACCGCTCCTTCGCCTCGGCCGTCGTCTCCCATTCTCCGTAAATCGAGGCGAACCCGCGCGAGAAGAGCAAGCGGCCCGACCCGCCGTCGGCGACCTCGAAAAAATACTTGCCGAGGTTGGTGCCGTCCAGAGTCCGGGCCGGAGAGCCGGGCCACTCAAGCGGCTCGACAACGACGCGGTCGAGGCTGAAGCGTTCCTCCGAGGCGTTGCCGGTGTGGTAATAATCCACGCGCATCGTCCGCGGCGCGGCGGAAACAGCGGCGGGCACGGCGAATGAGAGCACGATAAAGAGAGTCTTCCGATCCATACCTCGGCGTATCCTACGCCGCCTCGGGGCCGAGAGCTGCAACGCCCGACGCGAGAGCCTGAAAGGAGTTTCCTCGAATGATCCACGAAACGATCCTCGGAACGATCGGGAACACGCCCGTCGTCAAGATCCAGAGGCTGGCGCCCGAGGGGCGGACGATATACGTCAAGTGCGAGGCCTTCAACCCGCTCTCTTCGGTCAAGGACAGGCTGGCTATCGCTATCATCGAGGACGCCGAGAGACGCGGGACGATCAAGCCGGGTCAGACCGTGGTCGAGGCGACTTCCGGGAACACCGGGATCGCGCTGGCGATGGTCTGCGCGGTCAAGGGCTACCCGTTCGTCGCCATCATGTCGGACAGTTTCTCCGTCGAGCGCCGGAAGTTGATGCGCATCCTCGGGGCGAAGGTCATCTTGACGCCGGCCGCCGAGCGCGGCACCGGGATGGTCAAGAAGGCGGAGGAGATGGCGAAGAAGAACGGCTGGTTCCTGGCTCGCCAGTTCGAGAACGAGGCCAACCCCGAATACCACCGCAACACGACGGGCCCCGAGATCCTCCGGGACTTCGTCGGGAAGAGGCTCGACTGGTGGGTCACGGGCTACGGCACCGGCGGGACGCTGACCGGCGCGGGGGACATGCTGCGCAAGGCGCGCCCAGAGGTCAAGATCGCGGTCGTCGAGCCGGAGGGGGCGGCGCTCCTCGCCGGCAAGGAATGGAAGCCGCACAAGATCCAGGGCTGGACGCCGGACTTCATCCCCGCCGTCCTGAACCGGCAGGGGTTCGACGAGCTCGTGACGGTGACCGACACGGAAGCCCGCGACGCGGCGCGCGACCTCGCGGCGAAGGAAGGGATCTTCTGCGGCATCTCTTCGGGCGGAACCTTCGCCGGCGCGAAAAAGATCGCCGAGAAGGCGCCCAAGGGTTCCGCGGTTCTCGCGATGCTGCCCGATACGGGCGAACGCTACCTCTCGACGATCCTCTTCGAAGGGGTCAACGAAGGCTCCGACGAAGAGTCCTCGACCTCGCATCCCCGATAAAGAAGGGGGCGGGATCCAGAAATTGGAAGACCGGGAAGTCCTCCCTTCCGAGATGAACCCCGCCCCCGACGAACTTGAGCCGCCGATCCTACTCGTCCTCGACCACAGCGCATTGGGATCCCGGAGGAAACAGCACCAGAAAAACTTGCGAGAGATGATAGGCGACGACCCGGCTGTCCCGGATGGCCTTGTCCAACGAGTCTCCGGGCGCCACGAACGCTACCGGTCCGCTCGTCTCGTAATCGATCCGGACCTGCGGGCAGCTTGAAGAGGTCCGGCTGACCCCGTGGAGAACGGACGCGAATTCGGCCGGATCCTCGCGGCCGACCAGACGGTAGGACAGGGCTCCCTGCGAAAGAATGAGAACGGTCTCCTGCGTTTGGCAGACGCCGGCCGGGATCCGGCCCACCAGCTGACGCGCGGCCTGCGCCCACGCCTCGGCCCGGGGATCCTCAGCCAGGAAGGTCGACGCCGCCGCGAGGAGCGACGCCCGCGACGCCGCTGCCTCCGGATCGTCGGCAACAGGGAGGATGGCTGCGACACAGGCCCCGAGCCATGTGGTCGAGCCGCACGGCTGCTCTTCGAGAAGAGCGCCTGCTTCCTCGGCCGTAATCGCCATCGCCGTCTGCCACAGCTCCTCGATTCGGGATTCGAAACCACCGATGTCGCACTCTGCTTCCAGCCGGCTCAGGCTGATATCGAGGTAACTGACGACCGATCCCGACCCGTCGCGCCCTCCCCAAAGCGCGCGGTTGGATGTCACCCGCTCGAACATCTGAATCGCTCGCTCGAGGTCCGCCTTGTCGTGTCCGACCTCGTACCGGTTTAGGTATACATTGCCCAGGGAAAGAGGGATGGACATGACGGCCGGGTTTCCGTTTCCATCCGGATGCGCCACGAGATCGCTCGTGAGGAGCGACCAATCCGTGGTCCCGTAGTTCTGGGCGAAGATGTCCATCACCCGGATCTCGAGGACGCGTCTGGCCTCGCGGCGGCTTCGCAGTTCGTCTCCGGGTCTGCCATCGGGACGCATGGCCGTCGCCGCAGACGCCGCGAGGAACAGGAGCAGGGCGATCGCCCCCACCCGTCCGATGCTCTGGATCTTCCGATTCCGCTTTGTCATGACCGACTCCTTTCGTCCTTCGCGTCAAGCCCGGCGACATGCCGTCTGTTGCGCGGTCTGCAGAATCGGTCTTTCGTGAGAAGAAGTCTTTGGAGATCTCTGGGGATTTCTTCGGGTTTTCTTGGGAGTTCGCATGCGCGCCGCGTTTGGTGATTGTGTTCTCGACTCGGAGACCCGGGAGCTCTTCCGAAATGAGCGGCCCGTGCACCTTTCCCCCAAGGCCTTCCGCCTCCTGGAGTTACTCCTCGAAGGCCGACCGCGGGCCTTTTCCAAGTCCGACATCCACGAAAGAATCTGGCCCGATGCCTTCGTCTCGGAGGCGACGCTGGCGAGCCTGATCGCCGAGATTCGGGAGGCAATCGGTGAAGACGCAAAGGATGCCCGCTCCATCCGGACGGTCCACGGCTTCGGTTACGCGTTCGCGGGAGAGGTGCGTGACGCGCCCCGGCGGTCCCCTGCCCTAGGCGAATCTTCCTGGAGCCTCGTCTGGGAGGACCGGGTGATTCCCCTGTCGGAAGGAGAAACGATCTTCGGCCGCGACCATCTCGCGGGGATACGCATCCCCTCCGAGAGCGTCTCGCGCCGCCACGCCCGCCTCGTCGTCGCCGGAAGCACGGTGACCCTGGAGGATCTCGGCAGCAAGAACGGAACCTATCTGCGAGACCGGAGGATCGAAGGGATCGCGAACGTCCAAGACGGGGACTCCATCCGGATCGGGCGAGCTACGCTCCGGGTGCGACTCCTCTCCGATCGCCTGACCACGAAGACCGAGATGGAAGGCCCTCTCATCGAAGAAGCGCCTTCGCCGGCAACCCCGCGCCGCAAAGGTAAACGGGAAACTCCTTGATCCTATCCAGCCCGATCAGCTTCTCGATGTAGGAGTCCTGGACCGCCGCCGTCTGAAACGGCCCCAGACCCAGGGAGGTGGCCAGCAGGCAGAAGGTCTGCGCGAGATGCCCGGCATCGAGCCAGACGACGCGATAGGCGTTCTCGGTCGGGTATTTCCAGAGCGTGCGCGCGAAGACCGCCGTCATGATGCAGAGGAACGCGGCCCTTCCGACGTATTTCTGGCCCGAAGCCGCCGCGACCGCCTCCTTCCGAGGATCCCCGGATCGAAGCCGCCGCAGCTCGTCCGCGGCAACGTCGTAGTGATAGAGCCCGGGCGCGAGACCCGCGACGTTCCACGCCAGGACATAGCACTCGATCGGGTGCCGGGCGCCGGCCGAGGGGCTTGTCTTGGTCGTCAGCCGGCCGAGGATTCCCGTCTCGAGATAGCCCGTCTTTCCCCAGGTGCCGCGCACGGTCTCCGAGAAGGATTCATAGGGAGCCGCGGAGCGCGCGAACTCGCGAACGGTCCGGCGGGCCTCGAGCACACGGCGGAGAGCGGCGGCGTCGGAGGAAAGCGGCGCACGTGACAGTCTTCGCGAGGACGCCGCCCGGCGGTATCGCTTGAACTTCGGCGGTTGACGCTCCTCCGAGAGACGTCGCCGGAAGAATGCGTTGATGGCGGTCTGGCTCTGGACGTATCGCAAGTCTCTCGCTGCGAGATAGTGGTTGACCGATGCGAGATTCTGTTTCCAGGCGTCGATGTGCGAAGTCCTGCGTGCCGCTTGAGCAGTGGTTAGCAGGAAGCCCAGGCCTCGAAGGCGCCGGATCGCCGTTTGTACGGATCGGCCGTCATAGCCCTCGAGCCCCCTGGCCACTTCCTTCTCCGGCGATGGCTCGCCGAAGCGGTCCAGAAGCTCGACGAGGGCCGGGGTTCCGAGGACGCCCTTTCCGCTTTCGAGGTTCTTGACCGAGAGCCGCGTCCCCTTCCACGAAACCAGGAGGTTGGGGTTTCGAACGAGCACTACTTCGCGCGTTTAGAGGTGATCCTCTTGACTTTCATCGCGCAAGCGTACAGGGGCGCGACAGCAGCAGTTGTTCGGGTAGAGACCTCGACCTCCATGAGAAACGTCTTCCGATTGACGCCCTTGCCGCCAGACTTCTTACGTGTTCGCTTGCCGCGAGACTGCGCCTTAGCCATTTCACCCCTCCTTCGAGAATGTGCCTATTCTAGTCCTGCAAGGAGATAGAGAGATGAGGCGAATCGCGCGACGGAAAAGGCCTGGAGCTCCCCGCGTTCCGCCAGCGCGGAGGTAAAGACGGTGGAATTGATCTCCGTTCCGGGAAGAAGGAGGTGATCCTCGGACAGGAGACCCGATCCCGAAGCGTCGAGCTCCAGAATCCGCCCCTTGTCCGTGACCGCGAGAATCCTGTCTCCCCGATCGTTCCACCGCGCGTAGCGAAGCTGCTCGCCGGCCGGAAGCTCGTAAACGAGCCGCCCCCGCCCGGCCTCAAGGGGATATGCAAATAGCGAGCGGTGGTTCTCGCCGACGCAGACGAACGAGTTTGCAGCCCGATTCGCGATCGGCGAGTCACATGCCGCCGCCAACCGGCGGCTGCCGGTTCCATCGGTTTCCATACGCCAGATCTCCTTCGAATCGCCTGCGACCTGAACGAACAGAATCGTTCGCGTTCCGGCGAAGGAAGGAGCTGAGTGACTCGCCGAGGACGAGGTGAGCTGCCGCGTTTCCCCGGGACCGTTTGGGTGGAGCAGGATCTGTGGGGGTCCGAGCCGATTCGGCGTCAGCGCGACGATCCATTTCCCGTCCGGAGAGAACTTCGGCTCGTCCCACTCTCCCAACCGGACCGCATCGCCTCCATCCACCGATCGGATCCAGCTTCCGAAGGGAACCTCCAGACCGCCGTCGTAGAAGAGAAGCGATTTTCCATCGGGAGAAATGTCGGTCACGAAGGTCTGATTGAACCAGGAGAAATCCTGCAGGGTTCCGCCCGCCCGACGCAGCAGCAGAGCAGTCCTGTTCTCGCTGGACGTCAGCAGGCACAGATTCCCCTCGGGGGCGACGTCCTGAAGAACGAAGTCTCCGGGGAGGGAATACACAGCGCGCGATTTCCCGGACGGGGTCACCGCCTTGAGGCCTCCGGCCGTCGTGCCGTCTCCCGATATCGTGAACCAGATTTCGCCGGTCTTCCTGTTCCAGGCCAGGCCTCGACAGTTGGCGAAACGCGGTGTCAGCGACCGGGAAGACTTTCCATCAGCCGTCGCGATGCGAACCTCCCCCGCGGGATCAGCCGTGGAGGAGTGATGAAAGAACGCCACGGAGTCTTCGCGCGGAGAGAATCGAAGGAACGAGATCCCGCCGGATGTTCGAAAGACTGTGCGCTCGAGACTCCCGTCGGAGGTTCTTATCTCAATCCGCCGCTCGGCGCCCGCGTCGCGCACGACCGCGAGGCGGTTTGTGCGGCGCGCCCAGTCCGCCCAACCCGAATTCTCGAGGACGAGACGGGGCTTCCCCCCGAAGGCCGGCCACCAGGCGAGCGTCCCGTTGAGATAATTCGAGACTCGGCCGGGGCCGAGGACGACGAGCGCCTGAGATCCGTCCTCCGAGTATGCCATCGGAATCTGCGGATCGGCTTCGAGACTCCTATCCAGACTGGTCGACTCCGGGAGCTTCAAGAAAGTCCGCGGGGCCTCTCCGTCCCAGGCGGCGGAGTACAGAATCGCCTTGGAATTCCCAGCAAACAGCGCCCTGGAAACGAGCCCGTGCCGGAACGTCATGCGCCGGAACTGCGGCTCGATCGGACGGCGCCTCTGCCCGGAGGCCACCAACCATGCCGCGAGAGCCGCGAGAAGGGCGACCCCTGCCACGACAAACGTAATCGCCCTACGTCCGGGCGGCCAAGCGCCTGCCTGAGGCTCCTGTTCGCCGCTGATCTCGCTCAAGTGTTCCTTGAGAGCCTGGAGCTCCCGGGCGAGGTCGCTTGTCGAAGCGTAGCGGTCGGAGGCGGACTTCGCGAGGCACCGCTCGATGATCCATCGCAGCGGTGCGGGGGCATCGGGGCGCAGTCTTTCGACCGGCGCCGGCTCCTGCTGCAGGATCGCCGAGAGCGTGTCCATGGGAGTGGTTCCGCCAAACGCGCGCCGTCCGGTCGCCATCTCGTAGAGAACCGCCCCGAAGGCGAACTGATCGGAGCGGAAGTCCAGAGGGGTGCCCCGCGCCTGCTCGGGAGACATGTAGCCCGCCGTGCCGAGAACCACACCTGCGGTCGTTCCCGAGAACGCCAACGGCTGCGGCACCGTTTCCGACCTGTCGTGCGCCGTCCCGGCCGGCGCGATCTGCACCTTGGCGAGACCGAAGTCCAGGATTTTGACGAGGCCCGATCGGGTGACCATCACGTTCAAGGGTTTCAAGTCCCGATGGACGATCCCCGCTTCGTGGGCGGCGGCCAGGCCGTCGGCGATCTGCACCGCGATGTCGAGCAGCTTGCGGATCGGCGGCGGGCCGGACAGCAGCAGATCGCGCAGCGTCTTGCCGTCGATCAACTCGATGGCCATGTAGGAGATCGAGTCGGCCGTTCCCACGTCGTAGACCGTGACGATGTTGGGGTGAGAGAGCGCCGAGGCCGCGCGCGCTTCCCTCTCGAAACGCTTCAACCGGTCCGGATTGGAGGCCAGCTCCGCTGGGAGGACCTTGATGGCGATGTCGCGGCCCAGACGCGCATCGCGCGCCCTGTAAATCTCTCCCATCCCTCCAGCGCCGAGCGGAGAAAGAACCTCGTAAGGGCCGAGACGCTGTCCTGGGGAAAGAGCCACGGAGACCTGCCGGAATTCTAATCCCGGCCGGTTTCCGCCGTCACGAGCTCCTTCACTTCCGGTGGCTGATGAGGCGCGGCGGCCAATTTCTCGAGCTCGCCCGAAGGAACGAGGCCGCGCTCGAGCCAGAGGTGGTCGCCGTCGAGAATCCGCCGGGCCGTCTTGTACTTCATGACGTCGTCGTTGGAGCGGAGGCCGGCGAAGCGCAGGGCGATGCGGCGGCGCATCGTGCGGCAGAAGACGTCGGCCATTTCGGCCGCTTCGCCGGCGTGCGGGTTGTGGGAGGCGCGCATCGCCTGAGCGCGGCAGACGGTGGCCGACATCGCGAAGAGGTCCGCTCCGATGTCCACGGCGCGGAAGAGGAGAGCCTGTCGCTTTTCGAGCTTCGGGCCGTGGCGGGCCATCATGTGGAAGATCGCGCGGGAGAGGCGGCGCGTCGTCCGCTCGACGTACCGGACATGCCGCGCCAGGGGACCGAACTCGCGGAATTGCGGCAACTGGCCTCGGCCGACGAGGCGTCCGGGGTACCAGCGCGCGTAGAAGCCGAGAACCCCGGGCAGAGCGGTGAGCTTCCTGGCGAGAGGCAGCTTCGGGTTGACGAGATCGCCGGCCACCGACAGGTGTCTGTCGAGAGCCTCGCGCGCGATGAAGAGTCGCATGATCTCGGACGATCCTTCGAAGATGAGGTTGATCCGGTAGTCGCGCATGATCCGCTCGACGGGGATTCCCGGCTCCCCGCGAGCCCGGAGCGAGTCGGCGGTCTCGTAGCCGCGCCCCCCGCGGATCTGGAGCGTGCGGTCCACGATCGTCCACCCCTCCTCCGAGTTCCACATCTTCGCGACGGCCGCCTCTAGCCGGATGTCCCGGTCCCCCTTGTCGGAGAGTGCGTTGGCCAGGTCGCAGACCGCCTCCATGGCGAACGCGGTCGCGGCCATCTCGGCTAAGAGCTGCGCGATCGCGTCGTGCTTGCCGACGGCCTGACCCCACTGGACGCGCTCGCTCGCCCACTTGCGGGAGATCTCCAGGCATCGCTTCGCGCTCGCGGCGCACGTGGCGGGCAGCGTCAGCCGTCCGGTGTTCAGGGTGACCAGGGCGAGCTTCAAGCCGCGCCCCTCCGCCCAGAGCAGGTTCTCCTTGGGCACGCGCACATTCGTGAAGCGGATGACGCCGTTCTCGATCGCCTTCAGACCCATGAAATGGCAGCGCAAGACGACCTCGACGCCGGGCCAGTCCCTCTCCACGATGAATGCCGAGATCTTCTTCGTGTCCGGATGCCGGGCCATGACGACGAAGAGCTCCGCGATCGTGCCGTTGGTGCACCAGAGCTTCTCGCCGTTGACGATGTAGTCGCCCTCCGGCGTGCGCGTCGCCGTCGTCGAGAGGTTCGCGGGGTCGGAGCCGACGTCGGCCTCGGTCAGCGCGAAAGCGGAGACGGCGCCCCGGGCCAGGCGCGGAAAATACTTCTTCTTCTGCTCCTCCGTGCCGAAGAGCTTCAAGGGCTGCGGCACGCCGATCGACTGGTGCGCCGAGAGGAGCGCGATCAGGTTTCCGTCCCAGCTCGACACGAGTTTGATGACCTCGGCGTACTCCCGCTGCGTGAGACCAAGACCGCCGTATTCCTTCGGGATCTTCATTCCGAAGGCGCCCATCCTCGCCAGGCCCTCGATGACGGGCTGCGGGATCTTCCCGTTCCGGTCGATCGCGTCTCCATCCACCTCTTCCCGCAGGAACCGCTCCATGCGGTCGCAGAAGGCCCGGAACTCCGGGCGCTCGGGCGGCGGCTCCGGAAACGGATGGATCAAATCGAGGCGGAAGTTGCCGAGGAAAATCTCCTTCAAGAAACTGGGCGCCTGCCACTCGGATTCGCGGGCCTCCTCGGCCACCCGCCTGGCTTCGCCTTCGGAGACGGGCCGGAGACGCTGCTTCGCTTCACTCATACGGTCCGCAAACTGTACACCGGGACAGCGTAACAGCCCTGGTCGGCGCGGCGATCCTCCTATTCCGGCGGACCTGGTTCGGCCTCCCGAAAGCCTCCAGCCCCGCTCCGGCGGGGCTTTTTTTGTCCCTTCGCGGAGCTCGTCCGCGAAGGGGACCGACACGCCATAATCCTTTGTCGCGCGATGAACAAGTACCTGTCCTACGATGAGGAGCGGGCGCCGAAGGTCCGGGCGATGTTCTCGAGACTCGCCTGGAGGTACGACCTCGTCAACGACGTGATGAGCTTCGGGCTGCACCGCGGATGGAAACGGCAGACAGTCGCGCTGGCGGCGGATGGGCTCGCGCCGGGCGGACGCTGGCTCGACCTCTGCTGCGGAACGGGCGACATGTGCTTCCTCGCGGAGACGGCTGCCGACGCGGGAACTCGTGTCACCGGCGCGGACTTCACCCTGCCGATGCTTTCTGTCGCTCGGCGGCGCAAGCTCGCGGAAGAGAAGTCCTCGGCGTTCACGCAGGCCGACGCGCTGCGTCTTCCCTTTCCGGACGCGACCTTCGACGCGATCACCGTGGGATACGGCCTGCGCAACCTCGCCGACCCGGAGGCCGGGCTGGCCGAGATGCGGCGCGTTCTCGCCCCGGGCGGGCGAGCGGTCGTTCTGGATTTCGGAAAGCCCGGCAATCCGGTCGCCGCGGCGCTCTACCAGGCGTTTCTCTACACGATGATGCCGGCCGTGGGCCTCCTCTTCCATGGCGACGCCGACACCTACCTCTATATCCCGGCCTCCTTGAATCGCTACCCCGGCCAGCGGGGAGTCGCCGACCTGATGCGAAGGACCGGCTTCACCAACGTGCGCTACGAGAACCGCCTGCTCGGCACGATGGGCATCAATGTCGGCGAAGCGCCAGAGCGCGTAAATCGTAAAACGTAAAGCGTTAAACGCGGCAGCAGAGCTTCGTTTTACGTTTTAGGTTTTACGCTTCACGACTCCGGTCCGGTAGACTGCGCGGCTCCGATGGCGCACCAGTACATCTTCACGATGCAGAACCTGCGCAAGGTCGTCCCGCCGCAGCGGGAGATCCTGCGCGGGATCTGGCTCTCTTTCCTGCCGGGCGCGAAGATCGGCGTGCTCGGCTTGAACGGCGCCGGCAAGTCCACTCTCTTGCGAATCATGGCGGGACAGGACAAGGACTTCGCCGGCGAGGCGCGCCCCGCCGAAGGCATCCGGATCGGTTTTCTGCCGCAGGACCCCAGGCTCGATCCGTCCAAAGACGTCCTCGGCAACGTCGAGGAGGCCGTCGCGAAGACGCGAGCCCTGCTCGCGCGCTTCGACGAGTTGAACGAGAAGATGGCCGGCGAGCTGTCCGAGGCCGAGAGCGAGAAGCTGATGGCCGAGTACCAGAGGGTCCAGGACGCGATCGAGGCGGCCAATGCCTGGGAGCTCGACCGCCAGCTCGAGATCGCGATGGACGCGCTGCGCCTGCCTCCGGCCGACGCCGAGGTGACGAAGATATCGGGAGGCGAGAGGCGCCGCGTCGCCCTCTGCAAGGTCCTCCTCGAGCGCCCGGACCTGCTGCTCCTGGATGAGCCGACCAACCACCTGGATGCCGAGTCCGTCGCGTGGCTCGAGCGGCACCTGGCTGAGTACCCCGGCACGGTCGTCGCGGTCACGCACGACCGCTATTTCCTGGACAACGTGGCCGGCTGGATCCTCGAGCTCGACCGCGGCGCGGGCATTCCATGGGAGGGGAGCTACTCGCG
>Ga0066710_100004038_pt1 | contig 12807 bp, 13 predicted proteins | sample GraSoiAngelo_159_FD_79666 | JGI IMG/M metagenome (GOLD analysis project Ga0066710, IMG submission 79666) | Grasslands soil microbial communities from the Angelo Coastal Reserve, California, USA - 14_1009_16_40cm | ecosystem: Environmental > Terrestrial > Soil > Grasslands | place: USA...
ACGACGCACGCGATCTTCTTCCCGGCCGGCATCACGGTGATCGAGTACCTGACCAACCTCGACCAGATCGGCGCGCCGCGCTGTCGCTTCATGGCGCTGCCCCTCAAGCTCGACGGCGCCGACGGCTCTCCGGTCCGTGCGGTCGCGCTGGTGGAGTGATCGGCCGGGCGTCGTGAGATGCTGGAGACGATGATCGACCTGCGCCTGGCCCCGATGGCGGCCGTCACCAACACGCCCTTCCGGCTCGTCTGCCGCGAATGCGGCGCCGGCCCGCTCACCAACGAGGAGATCGACGCCAGGGCGCTCCTCCAGGGCAGCGCCCGCACGGCGGAGCTGACCCGGTTCCTGCCCGAGGAGCGTCCGATCGCGATGCAGCTGCTCGGCTCGGACCCCGACGTGCTCGCCGAGGCGGCCCGGCGCCTCGAGGCTGCCGGCGCCGACGCGATCGACCTCAACATGGGCTGCCCCGTGACCAAGATCGTCAGCAAGGGTCAGGGCGCGGCGCTGATGCGCGACCCGCTGGGCGCCGCCGTGATCCTGAGGACGATGCGCAAGGCGATCGGCATCCGCTTCACCGTCAAGATCCGCGGCGGCTGGGACGAGCGCACGGTGAACGCCGTCGAGATCGCCCGCATCGCCGAGGGCGAGGGCGTCGACGCGATCACCGTCCATCCGCGGACCCGCTCGCAGCAGTACGCGGGCGTCGCGCCGTGGGAAATCATCGCGTCGGTCGTCGACGCGGTGGCCATCCCGGTCGTCGGCAACGGTGACATCCGGAGCCGCGCCGACGCCGCGGCGATGATCGCGGCGACCGGCTGCGCCGCCGTCATGATCGGGCGCGGCGCGCTCGGCGCCCCGTGGATCTTCGGGGCCGGCGACGCCCCGCGCGCCGAGCGAGCGCGGATCATCCGGCGTCACACCGAGCTGATCGACACGCATCTCTCGGCGCCGACCGCGCTCGTTCAGCTCAAGAAGCACCTGGCCTGGTACGCGAGCGGATTCCCGGGCGCGGCGAAGCTTCGCGAGACGCTCTTCGGTCTGGAGACGGCCGCGGCGGTTCAGGACGCGTTCTGGGCGGCCTGGTGAGCGAACGCTACTTCGAGGACTTCACGGTCGGCGATCGGTTCAAGAGCCCGTCGCGGACGCTGACCGACGCGCACTTCATGTTCTTCGCCGGGATGACCGGCGACAACCACCCGATTCACTACGACGAGGAATACGGCAAGAAGACGCGCTTCGGTCACCGGCTGGCGCACGGTCTGCTGCTCAGCTCGCTGACCGCGGTCGGCGCCTCCACCCTCGCGCCGCTGCTCGAGCATTCCATCGTCGCGTTCGTCGAGCAGACGGCGCGATTCCGCGCGCCGGTGTTTCTCGGCGACACGATCTACCCGGAGCACGAGGTCGTCGCCCTGGAGCGCAAGCGGTCGTCGGGACTCCTGACGCTGCGCGTGGCGCTGCGAAACCAGCGGGGCGAGATCGTGCTCGAGGGCGAGCACCGCTACCTGATCGCCTACCGTCCGGCGGCCTAATCACTCCGGCCGCGCGCCGCGATCTCCCACACCGCCTCGACCGTGTCGCCGCGCATCGCGTAGATCCGATCGTAGAGGTTGATCGTCGGGTCGCAGTGGGGCGGGAAGAACTCGATGCGCTCGCCGAGCCGCGGCGGGCGCGAGGGATCGGTGACGGTCAGCCGCCCGTGCTCGTCGCCGGCGAACGTGAACTCGACGCCCGGGCGCTCCACCGACTCCGGTGGAAACGGCTTGTCGGTCGAGAAGGACTTGAGCCCGCCGTCGACCATCGCCCGGTCGGCCGTGGGCGTGCTGACGACCGTCGTGATGACCGTGAGCGCCATCTCGAACTCGCCGAGCGTGGCGCCGGCGCGGCCGCCGATGCGCCGGTACTCGAGGTCCATCACGCAGTAGGAGCCGGCCTGCAGCTCGGTGAGCCCCGGCAGCTCGACGTCGATGTCCCAGGTGCCCGTCGAGCCGCCCGCGACGATCTCGACCGGCAATCCGGCCGCCTCGATCATCGTGCGCGTCGCCATGAGCGGCGCCAGCGCCGCGCGCGACGCAGCCTGCCGCGCCTCCCAGCCGATGACGTGAGCGCAGTGGCCCGCGTAGCCCTGCAGCCCGCGAAAGCGGAGCGCAGGCTGCGCGACCACGGTGCGCGCCAGCGCGAGCGCAGGCTCGCCGGGCGCGATTCCGGTACGCCGGTTTCCCACGTCGACGTCCACCAGGACATTGAGGGTGACTCCGTCGGCGGCGGCCTCGCGCCCGAGCGTCTTGACGTTGTCGGTGTTGTCGACGACGAGCAGCGTGTCGGGCGCCGCCGAGACGAGCTGCATGAGCCGCCGGATCGCCGCCGGCGAGACCACCTCGGTCGTGATCAGAAGGCCGCGGACCCCCGCGCGCGCCATCACCTCGGCCTCGCCCAGCTTGGCGCAGGCGACGCCGAGCGCCCCCGCGCTCACCTGACGCCGGGCGACCTCGGGGCAGCGGTGCGTCTTCGCGTGCGGCCTGAGGTTCTTGCCGGCGGCGCGCGCATGCGCGGCCATCCGGCGGATGTTCCGCTCGAAGCGGTCGAGGTCGAGGAGCAGCGCCGGCGTCGGAATGTCGTCGCGTGTCATTCGAAGACCGCGCTCACTCTAGCACGCGCACCGTCAGCGCAAGCGCTGGAGGTTCCGCTGCTGGATGCCGCTGGTGACGTCGTAGTCGAGGTCCGGGCGCCGGTTCGCGGCGGACGATCTCTGCTCGCGCAGGAGATCCTCGGCGCGCTGCGCGCTCTCGTTCTCGGCGGTCACGCGCTCGGCCTCGCGCACCGCCTCGTCGAGCGGGGGTGCTGGATGCACGATGGGGCGGCGCGGCGAGGACTCGCGGGCGCGCCGAAGCTCGAGCACCGAGGGATCCTGGCCCGGCGCCTCCTGCGCCGCGACGGACACCGGCAGTAGGACGACGAGCGCGCTCGCGATCAGGCGGAGCATCGTGAGGGAAGTATACCCACGCCTCACGCGAGGCTCACCTTGTCGCTCAGCTCGTTCCAGTCGTCGGGCCTCCGCGGATAGTGCTCGGCGAGCGCCCGGCCGAGCGCCTCGATCGCGCGCTCGAGCGCCCGGCGCGGGGGACCGTTCTCGCGCAGGATCTCGATCATCAGATCGCGCACTTCGTTCCAGTGAAGGTCGCCGACGCGTCCGTGGATGCCCTCGTCGCCGACGACCGCGAGCCGACGCTCCTCGACCGCGACGTAGATCAGCACGCCGTGTCGCTCGGCCGTCCGGTGCATTCCCAGGCGCCTGAACACGTGCTGCGCTCGCGCCAGCGCGTCGTGGCGGCCCCGGAGCAGCCGCCGGGGCACGCGGCGCTCCAGATGCACCCGGATCTCCGCCGACGTGCGCGACTCGGCCGCCTTGATCGCGTCGGCGATCGCGTCGAAATCGGGCTCGCTCAGGAACCGCTGCGCCCACTTCGGGTGTCGCGCCATCACCAGCTCCCGCTCGCGCCGCCGCCGCCCGAGCTGCCACCGCCGCCCGAGAAGCCGCCACCGGACGATCCACCGCCGCTCCAGCCGCCGCCGCCCCAGCCGCCGCCATACCAGCCGCCCGGGCCCGACGAGCTCCAGCCGCGGCGGCCGGCGGTGTAGCCGCGCTGATTCGACACGTTCCACGCGAGGCTGACGAAGGTGATCCCCACACACGCGAGAAAGAACAGCAGATAGATCTCCCGCGTCGAGAGCCCCCGGCGCGACTCCGCCTTTCGCGGCAGCGGCTGGGGCGACGCGATCTGCTGGTACACCGCCGTCACCGCGGCTTCGAGCCCCGCGGCGTAGCGCTGCTCACGAAAGCGCGGCGCGAGCGCCTCGCGGATGATCTGGGAAGCGACGGCGTCCGTCAGCACCGCCTCGAGCCCGTAGCCGACCTCGATGCGCACCTTCCGGTCCTGGACGAACAGGACGAGGAGGACACCGTTGTCGAGCGCCTTCGCGCCGAGGCGCCACTTCTGGAACAGCCGGTTCGCGACGTCGTCGACGCTCTCGCCGTCGAGCGATCGGAACACCGCGATGGCCATCTGCGGCCCGGCGGCCCGCTCGCGCTCGGTCAGCAGCGCTTCGAGCCGCTCGCGCTCGGCGGGGCTCAGGAGCCCGGCGTAGTCGTTCACACGGCCGGTCGGCGCGGACGGCAGGACGAGAGCGACGGCGAGGACAACCGCGAGGAGCAGGCTAGAATTTCACCTTGGGCACGGTGGCCGCGTCGGGTGCCGCCTCGAAGAACGGCCGGGCCTGAAAGCCCGAGAAGCCGACGACGAGCGAGCCCGGGAAGAGGCGCAGGCGGGTGTTGTAGTCGCGCACGGACTCGTTGAACTTCCGGCGCTCCACGGTGATCCGGTTCTCGGTTCCCTCGAGCTGGCTCTGCAGGGCCAGGAAATTCTGATTCGATTTGAGCTCGGGGTAGCGCTCGACGGTGACCAGCAAGCGCGACAGCGCGCCGGAGAGCTGGCTCTGCGCCGCCTGGAATTTCTCGAGTGCCTTCGGATCCTTGAGCGCTTCCGGCGTGAGCTGGATCGACGAGGCGCTGGCCCGAGCCTTCGTGACCTCCTCGAGCACCGTGCGCTCCTGCGCGGCGAATCCCTTGACGGTCTCGACCAGGTTCGGCACCAGGTCGGCCCGGCGCTGGTAGACGTTCTGCACCTGCGCCCACTTCTCGTTGACGTCCTGATCGAGCCTCACGAGCTGGTTGTTGACGGAGACCGCCCACGCGGCGACGGCGCCGACGAGCACAACGATGACGACCAGAGCGATGAGGAGCCCGCGCGCCATGAGCGGGATGATTATATACTTGCCTCCACCGGACTGCAGCGAAGGAGGCCGCTACGGAACGCCTGCCCGACTATCACGTGAAGGCCCGTAACACATCGTCGAGCTCCGAGAACAAGATCCACGACGACGAGACCGCCCGCCGGTTCGGCTTCCGCGGCGCCCTCGTCCCCGGCGTGACCGTGTACGCCTACCTCACGCATCCGCTGGTGGAGGCGTTCGGCGCGGCGTGGCTGGAGCGCGGGACGGCAAGCGTGCGCTTCACGAAGCCCATCCACGACGGCGAGGAGGTGCTCGTCGCGGGCGCGGTGACGGCCCGTGACACGAAGAGCGTCGCCGCGACGGTCTCCGCCTCGACCGCGGCCGGCGGCGAGTGCGCGACGCTCACGGCCACCCTGCCGGCGGGCTCGCCGGTGGCCCTGAACCTGGCGCACTATCGGTCGGCGCCCCTGCCCGAGGATCGGCCGGTGGCGACCCGGGCGCACTTCGCGAGCCTCGACGCCCTCGGTACGCCGGTCAACGCGTACGACGACGCGCGCGCGGCGGAGTATCTCGACCGCTTCAGCGACGCGCTCGCCGTCTATCGCGGCGCGCGCGGCTGGGTCCACCCCGCGTTCCTCCTCGATCAGTCGAACAAGGCGCTCTCGCTCAACGTCCGGCTCAGCCCGTGGATCCACGTCGGCAGTGTCGTGCGGCACCTCGGCGGCGCGCGCGTCGGCGATACCCTGGCCACGCGCGGGCGCGTGCGCTCGCTCTTCGAGAAGAAGGATCGGCAGTTCGTCGAAGCCGATCTGGCCATCGTCGCCGAGACCGGCGGCCGGCCTCGCCCCGTCGCGCACGTGCTCCACACCGCGATCTACTGTCTGGCGTCCCCCGCGCGTTGATTCGCGCCGGCCGGCGTGCTAGAAACGTCCATTCACAGGAGGCCGACCGATGGATCTGAACTACGCGCCTGAGGACCGGGAGTTCCGCGCGAAGACCCGGCGCTGGCTCGAGACCAACACGCCCACGCACGAGCTCAAGACGCTCGACGAGCGCAAGGGGTGGCACCGCAAGCTCTACGAGGCGGGCTACGTCGGCATGCTGTGGCCGCGCGAGTACGGCGGCTGGGGCGCCACGCCGATGCAGCAGGCCATCGTGCAGGACGAGATGGCGCGCGTGAGCGCGCCGCCGACCATCAACGGCCTCGGCATCGGCTTCATCGGCCCGACGATCGTCGTCCACGGCACCGAGGCGCAGAAGAAGCGCTACCTCAAGAAGATGCTGACGGCCGAGGAGATCTGGTGCCAGCTCTACTCCGAGCCGAACGCGGGCTCCGATCTGGCGAGCCTCAAGACGCGGGCGGAGGATCAGGGCGACCACTTCCTGGTCAACGGCCAGAAGATCTGGACGTCGAGCGGACCCATCGCCGACTGGGGCATTCTCCTGGCGCGCACCGATCCGAAAGTGGCCAAGCATCGGGGCATCTCGTGCGTGCTCCTCAACATGCGGCAGCCCGGCGTGGAGGTGCGGCCCCTCAAGCAGATCACCGGCAGCTCGCTCTTTTCCGAAGTCTTCATGACCAACGCGCGCGCCGAGAAGTCGGACCTGATCGGCAACCTCAACCAGGGATGGGAGATCGCGCAGACCACGCTCGGCTACGAGCGGGGCGCCAACTCGCTTGGACGAGTCACCCGGCACGCCATCGCCTTCACCCAGCTGGTGAAGGCCACCCGCGAGCTCAAGCGCGGCGGCCGGCCCCTGATCGACGACCCCGCCGTCCGCGCGAAGCTGGGGCGGGTCTACGCGGACCTTGAAGTACAGCGCTATGCTGCCCTGCGCGTCCTGTCAGCTCTCCAGAAGAGTGACTCGCCTGGAGCCGCTTCGTCGATCACCAAACTGTCTTATACCGAGTTCGAGAAGCGCTACTACGAGACAGCGCTCGAGATTCTCGGGCCGCACGGCCAGCTCATGGTGGCGCGCGAAGAGTTCGAGGAGGTCGACACCTCCTCCGGCGAGCCCGGCACGTTCGCGACCGCGTTCCTGTGGTCGCGGGCCGGCACCATCTACTCGGGCTCGTCCGAGATCCAGAAGAACATCATCGGAGAACGCGTGCTCGGCCTGCCGAAGGAAGTGCGCGCCGACCGCCTGAAGGCCTGACGCCATGGATTTTTCGTTCACGTCCGACCAGCAGCTCCTGAAGAATTCCGCCCGCGCGTTTCTGGACGAGCACTGCAAGCCCGCCGCCGTACGTCTCTTGTGGGACGACCCGCGGGGCGAGAGCGACACGATGTGGAAGGAGATGGCCCAGCTCGGCTGGCTCGGCCTCTCCCTGCCCGAGGCGTACGGCGGCAGCGGGCTCGGCATGGTCGAGTCGGCAATCCTGCTCGAGGAGCTGGGACGGGCCGCGTACCCCGGACCCTACTGGCCGACCGCGCTGGCCGCGGCGGCCGTCGAGGCCGCCGGCACCGACGCACAGAGGAAGCGCTGGCTCTCCGCCATCGCCACGGGCGACGCGCGCGCGACGCTCGCGTTTCTCGACGCCGATCTCGACTGGGACCCGGCGGCGATGACGACGCGGGCGGAAAAGACTCCGAAGGGCTGGGCGCTCTCCGGGACGAAGCGGTTCGTTCCCTGGGCCCACGTCGCCAACGTACTGCTGATCCCCGCGCAGGCACCCGAAGGACCGACCCTGTTCCTCGTCGAGCCCGGGGCCTCGGGCCTCAGCATGTCACCGGTCCACGGCATGGACCTGGCGACGCGCTGGGTGCAGGTCGACCTCGACAAGGTTCCGGTGCCGGCCGACGGCGTGCTGGGCGCGGCCGGCCAGGCGGCGCCCCTGCTCACGAGCCTGCTCCGTCGCGGCGCCGTCGGCGCGGCGGCCGAGATGCTCGGGGCGGCGCGCCGCTGCCTGGACATGGCGGTCGGCTACGCCAAGGTCCGCGAGCAGTTCGGGCAGCCGATCGGCTCGTTCCAGGCGATCCGTCACAAGTGCTCGGAGATGCTCCTGGAAGTGGAGAACTCGCACTCGGCCGTCTACTACGCGGCGTGGACCCAGGACGCGAAGGCCGAGGACGAGGCGCTCGCCGCGTCCGTCGCGAAGGCGTACGTGGGCGACGCCGCGCGCAAGGTGTGCGGCGAAGCGATCCAGGTGCACGGCGGCATCGGCTTCACCTGGGAGTACGACTTGCACATCTACTTCAAGCGCGCCAAGGCGCTCGAGCCGATGTACGGCGACGTCGATTACCATCGCGAGCAGATCGTCCGGTACGTCGCGCGGTAGCCGGCCAGCCCCGTGCCCCCGTCCCCGCCGCCGCTCGACGGAATCCGCGTCGTCGATCTGACCAGCTACATCGCCGGCTCGTACGCGGCGATGCAGCTCGCCGATCTCGGGGCGGCGGTCGTCAAGGTCGAGGCGCTCGAGGGCGACTCGTTCCGCGAGCTGCCCGGCTTCTTCGGCTGGAACCGCGGCAAGCGCTCGATCGCGGTCAACCTCAAGAATCCCGAGGGGAGCCGGATCGTCCACCGGCTCGCCGAGCGCGCCGACGTCGTCATGGAGAACATGCGCCCGGGCGTCGCCGAGCGGCTCGGCGTCGGCTACGAGCGCCTCAGCGCCATCAACCCTCGCCTGGTCTATTCCTCGGTCACGGCCTTCGGCTCGACCGGTCCCGACGCCGACCGTCCCGGCTTCGATCCGATCTTCCAGGCGCTCGGCGGCTTGATGACGCTCCAGGGCTTCGGCGGCCCACCCGTGTATCTCAGGACCGCGCCGACCGACTATTACACGGCGGCGCTCGCGACCCAGGGCATTCTCTCGGCGCTCTTCGCGCGCGAGCGCACGGGGCGCGGCCAGCGCGTCGAAACGTCGCTGCTCCGCGGCGCGCTGGCGCTCCAGGCGGGCGTCGCCATCGACTATCCGACCAAGCCGACGCTGATCCGCGACAATCCGACCTATCGCCTCTACCAGGCGGGCGACGGTGGCTGGTTCTTCCTCGCCGTGGGCAACCAGACCTTCTGGCTGAAGCTCTGCAAGGCGCTCGAGCTCGAGCACCTGGCCGACGACCCGCGCTTCGGCTCGTGGCTGGCGCGGCTCGAGAACAACCAGGCGCTCCTGCCGCTCATCGAGAGCAAGTTCCGGTCGCAGCCGCGCGACCACTGGCTCGAGCGGCTCGCCAAGCACGATATTCCGGCGGCGCCGGTCCAGACCGTCATGGAGTTCATGCAGCATCCGGCGGTCCGCCACCACGACATGATCCGCGAGTACGAGCACCCGGAAGTCGGGCGGCTGCGCGTGATGGGTCAGCCCATCGCCTTCACCGGGACGCCCACGCGAGACCCGGGACCCCCGCCGACGCTCGGCGAGCACACGGACGCGGTCCTGCGCGAGGTCGGCTACACCGACGAGGAGATCGCCGGGCTCGTCGCGCGGGGCGTGTGCCGCGGACCGGCGCGGACCTGAGGAGGCATCGATCGATGGCGTACGAGGTGATCCGCTACGAGCTGGCCGACGGCATCGCGACGATCACGCTCAACCGTCCCGCCGTGCACAACGCGATGAACGAGCGCATGCGCGAGGAGCTGACCGCCTGCTTCGGCGAGCTGGCGCGGGCCGAGGATGCGCGCGTCATCATCGTGACCGGAACGGGCGAGCGCGCCTTCTCCGCCGGCGCCGACATCCGCGAGTTCGTCGCGCCCCAGGTGCCGGTCCGGTTCCGCGACAGCCGCCGCCGGGTCGACTTCCGCGCCGCGATGGACCGCTGCCCTCAGCCGATCATCGCCGCGATCCGCGGCTTCGCGCTGGGGGGCGGGCTCGAGCTGGCGCTGGCCTGCGACATCCGGATCGCCGGCGAGGACTCCCAGCTCGGCCTCACCGAGGTCAACCTCGCGATCATCCCGGGCGGCGGCGGGACGCAGCGGCTGCCGCGGCTCGTGGGTCGCGGCAAGGCGCTCGAGATGATCCTGACCGGGGCCCGGGTCGACGCGCGTGAGGCCTTCCGCATCGGCCTCGTGGAGCGCGTGGTACCGGCGACCGAGGTCCTGTCCTCGGCGCAGGCACTCGCCCGGACACTCGCCGAGAAGGCGCCGGTGGCGCTCCGCTACGCGAAGGAGGCGGTCGTGAAGGGCCTCGGGGTGCCGCTCGAGGACGGGCTCCGTCTGGAGAACGACCTCGCGACCCTCCTGCGCACGACCGACGACCGCGTCGAAGGCGCCAAGGCGTTCCTCGAGAAGAGAAAGCCCCGCTTCACCGGCCAATAGCGGTGCCGTTCGCGTACTACGCGCGGCTCACGCGCTCGCAGCAGGCCGTCTATCGCAAGAGCGACGCGCTCATCGAGATCCGACTCGAGAACCCGGCGGCGCTCCGCCCGCGCGTGGCGGCGCTCGAGCTCGCGCTCAATACCGAGGAACGGGCCGCGACCGAGCGGGCCAGCCGCGAGCTGGTCGACGGGCTCACCGACGCCATGGGGCTTCCGAACGTGCGGGTCGACGTGCTGGCGGCGCGTCCCCATTCACACTGGGGCGAGCTGCACGGGCTCTACACCCGCGAGCGCGGCCGGCAGCCGAAGATCCAGCTCTGGATGCGCACGGCGAAGCGCAAGCGTGTCGTCGCGTTCCGCACGTATCTCCGGACCCTACTCCACGAGGTGGGCCACCACGTGGACTACGCCGGGCTCCGCCTGGCGGAGTCGTATCATACCGACGGGTTCTACAAGGGGGAGTCGAGCCTGTTCCACCAGCTCGTGCCCGAAGCCGCGGGGAGGATCACGATGCCGACCATGGAAGAGCACGCGAAGCTGCCGGCCGCCGACCGCATGAAGCGTCTGACGCGCACCGCCGACGAGCTCGCCGCCGCCGTCCGCGGCCGCGACGACGCGATCCTGTCGCGCCGGCCCGACGGCAAGAACTGGGCGGCGAAGGAGGTCGTCTGCCACCTGCGCGACATCGAGGAGATGTTCATGGGCCGCTTCGGGCTGATCCTGGCCATGGACGACCCGAAGCTGGCCTTCGACCCGACGATGCCGGATCGGTGGGCGGAGGAGCGTCAGTACCTCCGTAACGACGGAGAGCACGCCCTCGCGGCCTTCCGCAAGCGCCGCGACGAGTCGCTCGCGTTACTCCGGACGCTCACGCCCGAGCAGTGGAAGCGCGCCGGCGTTCACGCCACGCGCGGTCCCTTGACCATCAACGACTTCGTCACGCTCATGGCGTGGCACGACGACAACCACCTCGACCAGCTCCGGCGCGCGCTGGAGGGCAAGGCCTGAGGGCCGGCGCTACCGAACCCGGGTAAGCTCCACGCCGTCGACGACCATCTTCCACGCTCCCGCCTCCTGGGGCGGCACCACCGGTGTGGAGCACTCGAGGGGCAGAACAACTCATAGGGCGAGCTCGCCGGCCGGACGTTACGCCGGCGGCTATCCCCGGCGCTGGCACGGAGGCCGACATCCCCGCCTTACGGCGCTGGCCGAAACGCCAGGGCTTCACCCGCCGCCTCGGCGGCGGCGCGGCGAGCCCTCCCCGAGAAGTAGCACTCGGCGAGCCCGAGCGGAAGCGCCGCCGGAGTCGCGGGAGCGAGCGCCTACCGCTCGCCGCTCTGCTGGAGAAGCTTGGCGACGAGCCCCGTCCACCCGGTCTGGTGGCTCGCGCCGATGCCGGCGCCGTTGTCGCCGTGGAAGTATTCGTAGAACAGGACGAGGTCCCGCCAGAGCGGATCCCGCTGGAACGTCTCCGTGCCTCCGTAGACCGGCCGCCGCCCGTCCGCGTCGCGCAGGAAGAGGCGCGTGAGCCGCCGCGACAGCTCCGCGGCCACCTGCCATAGATTGAGGGTCGTCGCCGCGCCCGCCGGAAACGGAATCTTGAACGCGTCGCCGTAGAAGTAGTGGAACTTCTGGAGTGACTCGATCAGCAGGTAATTGACCGGGAACCAGACCGGGCCGCGCCAGTTCGAGTTGCCGCCGAAGAGCGCGCTCGAGGACTCGGCCGGCTCGTAGTCGACGCGATGCTCGATCCCGTCGAGCCGGAGCGAGTAGGGATGATTCTGGTGGTAGCGCGACACGCCGCGGATGCCGTGCGGCGAGAGGAATTCCGTCTCGTCCAGCATCAGCCGCAGGACGCGCGGGAGCTGCTCGCGTCCGACGATGGCCAGGAGACGGCGAACGCCGACGCCGGGCCGGGTCGCCATCTCGACGTGGCCGCGAAACTCCGGATGATTGTCGATGAACCACTGCATTCGTCGCTTGAAGCCGGGCAGCTTGTCCACCACATCCGGCTCGAGCGTCTCCACCGCGAAGAGGGGGATCAGCCCGACCATCGAGCGCACCTTCACGGGGTAGGCGGTGCCGTTGCCGTGGAGCACGTCGTAGTAGAACCCGTCCGCCTCGTCCCAGAGGTTGATGCCGGTCCCCGGGCTATCCACCGCGTGCGCGATGTAGACGAAGTGCTCGAAGAACTTCGACGCGACGTCCGCGTAGGCCGGATCCTGCTTCGCGAGCTCGAGCGCGATCGCCAGCATGTTGAGGCAATACATGCCCATCCACGAGGTTCCGTCCGACTGCTCGAGCCGGTCCCCCGTCGGCAGCGGGGCCGAGCGGTCGAAGACGCCGATGTTGTCGAGACCGAGGAAACCGCCCTGGAACACGTTCCGGCCCTCGGCGTCCTTCCGGTTCACCCACCAGGTGAAGTTCAGCAAGAGCTTGTGGAAGACCTTTTCGAGGAACTCGCGGTCGCCCCGGCCCCGCAGGCGTCGCTCGATGCGGTACACGCGCAGCGCCGCCCACGCGTGGACGGGCGGATTCACGTCGCCGAGCGACCACTCGTACGCCGGAATCTGGCCGTTCGGGTGCATGTACCACTCGCGCAGGAACAGGACGAGCTGCGCCTTGGCGAAGTCCGGGTCGACGAGCGCGAGCGGAATCGTGTGGAAGGCGAGATCCCACGCCGCGTACCACGGGTATTCCCACTTGTCCGGCATCGAAATGACGTCTTCGTTGTAGAGGTGCCGCCACTCGTGATTCCGGCCCTGGA
>Ga0066710_100004039_pt1 | contig 12805 bp, 15 predicted proteins | sample GraSoiAngelo_159_FD_79666 | JGI IMG/M metagenome (GOLD analysis project Ga0066710, IMG submission 79666) | Grasslands soil microbial communities from the Angelo Coastal Reserve, California, USA - 14_1009_16_40cm | ecosystem: Environmental > Terrestrial > Soil > Grasslands | place: USA...
AGGAGGTGCATCAATGCGTGAGTTCCACTGTAAGGACGTTGGGATGCCAGACTGTAGCTTCGTAGCAAAGGGGAAGGACGACGACGAGGTTATGCGGAAGGCTACTGAGCACGCGAAGCATGATCACCACATGCAGACGATACCGCCTGATCTCGAACGTAAGGCGAGAGGTGCGATCCGCGAGTCATCTGGGCAGAGCAAGCGGTAAGACGACCTGGGCCAGCACGCCCTGTGGCCTCAAGTCCCGGGGCGTTGCTGGCGTCCAGGCGGGTTATGACGCGATACACGCGCAACACCAGCCCCGGCACGCAAGGTCGCCCGCCCCTCCGCAGGTCTACCCCGGCAGCCACGAGACGGGAAGCGAAGGTGTGCCTGAGCAGCAGAGCGAGCCCGGCGCTTCTGGTAGTCAGGCGACGGCGGCGAGCTGGCCGATAATCGCCACGCACGCTTCCGCCAGCTCCTTGCCCTTCGTCTGCATGTGCTGCTTAAAGAACTCCTGGTGTACCGAGTGCTCGTGGAAATGATGCGGCGTGAGCACGGCCGAGAGCACCGGGACTTCCGTCTCCAGCGAGGTCTGCACGATCCCGTGCAGTACGGCTTGGGCAACGAAGTCGTGCCGGTAGATCCCCCCGTTCACGACGAGCCCGCTGGCGCATACGGCGGCGTAGCGGCCGGTCTGGGCCAGCTTCCTGGCCATCAGCGGGATCTCGAGGCTGCCGGGCACCGAGAAGAACTCGACGTTCTCAGCCCCGTACCCGTGCTTGACCATCTCGGCCATGAACGCCGTCCGGCAATGATCGGTGATATCGGTGTGCCACGCGGCCTGTACGTAGGCGATCGGCTTGAGCATCATCATGGGTTCCTCCCAGTCTGGCCAGCAGTGTAGCGCGAGACGACCGGGACCAGCTCAACGCACGACACCGCCCGCTGTCGGTGAGGCGGCCATCAGCGCGCCTCGCACGTGACGGGACGCGGACACCTCGGTTGGCGTGGCTGGCGGCCGTCGTACTGGTCTGACCGGGAATTGACGAGCGGCCGGGATGTGCTATGACGTTCTCGCTGGCACAAGAGATGACTGAACCGAAGTGCCCACGATGCACGCAGGTGATTTCGCCCGACGATACCGTTCAGCTTAGGAGCGACCGTGTGGTGCATCTCGACTGCCAAAGACCCCGCGATCTGAGCCGTGAAGAACGTGTACTGCTCTTCAGGCACTGCAGGGGTCACGCCGTCGCGAAGTGTCCCGCGTGCGCTCAGAGCTTCCGGCAGCATCAACTAGGCGCAGATCTTCTCGGGCACCGATCGCATCTGTGTCCGCGCTGCCGGACGGACCTCACAGAAAGTCTGCGCGGCCATCTGTACGGCTGCGCGATGCTCCCTGAGGAAGTGCGGCTGAAAGCGCAGGAGGTGCGTGACGCGGCACGGAGGCTCGCTAAGCACAGCAGCGAATTGCGGGAACGTGCGGACGTCCTGATGCGGGAGGCCGAAGCCGCAGTCGCTGCGCTCCGCGAGACGATGCAGCGGACGGTTTGGCGCGACTGACGAGGCGGACAAGAAATGGCTGAACCGAAGTGCCCGCGGTGCATGCAGTGGATCACGCCTGATGACACGCTCGCCTTCGAAGGGAACCAGGTCTTTCACCTCGACTGCAACAGACCCCGCGATCTGAGCCCCGAAGAGCGCGTCCTCCTCTCCAAGTACTGCGGGGGGCACGCGGTGGCAGTGTGCCGCGGCTGCGTGCAAGATTTCAGACAATTCGAACTCGGCTCCGACTCGCTGGGCAATCGCTCTCATTTCTGCCCGCGCTGTCGCGCGGATTTGACCGCGCACCTGCGCGAGCATCTCTACAGCTGCGTGATCGTTCCCAGCCAGATTCGCGTAAGGGCACGTGCGGCGCGTGAGGCCGCGAAAAGACTCGTCAAGAAGAGCAGCCAGCTGCGCGATCTGGCGGACGTGCTGATGCGCGAGGCCGAAGCGTCCGTAGCCGCGCTACGCGAGACGATGCGGCGGACCGCCTGACTCAGCTCACCCGAGAAAGACCGGGACAGGCCTCGCCACTGGGTTGACAACCCCACGGTGGACGCGGATGATGTCGCCTCGATGGTCTAAGACGGTCGCGTAGCCTGTCCCAGGATTTTAGGAGGTCGACTTGCTGGATCTGGACGTTGTTCGCTTCGTCGTCCGGCGCAGACTCGAGGGCGGTCTCCTGCCGCATGGCGGAATGATGAGGGTGCAGGACACTCCTGGCGGCGGACAAATGTGCGACGCCTGCGGGGCAAACATCACGTCCGATCAGATCGCGATGGTGGGCGCTACCTCAGAGGGCGGCAGGAGGACCCGTCATTTCCACGCCCTCTGCTTCCGGATCTGGGATCACGAGAGGCACCTACTCTACGGGCGATCGGCATAAGGCCGCGTCAACCGGGCGGCGATCAGTTCAGGATCTCGTCGTAGACCTGGGCGAGCCGTTCGGCGCACTGCCGAATGTCGAAGTGTTCCCGCATCCGCCGGCGGACTAGCGCCCCCTCGGTCACCAGCGCCTCAGGATCCTTCCAGAATCGCTGGATTCGGTCGGCGATCGCGCAGGCGTCACGCTCCGGCACCAGCATTGGACTGAGGTCACCGAGGAGGAACGGAATGTCGGAGTGCTCGGTCGCGATGACCGGCATCCCGGTGGCCATCATCTGTTGAAGCACGAAGGGAGTCCCTTCGGCGTCGCCGTCTGCCGCCGTCACGCTCGGCGCCACGAAGACGTGCGCGCGCATGGCCCGCTCGATGAGCTCGGTGAACGGAAGGAACGCGTGACGGCTCACGACGTCGCCGATGCCGAGCTGGCCGATGAGCCGTGAGACCCCTTCCTCGGTTTCCCGATCCCTCGCTTTTCCCAATGGATTGCCCACGAGTTGCAGCTCCAGTCGAACTCCCGATCTTCGGGCGCGGGCCGCCCCCTCGACCACGTATTCGATGCCCTTCTTCTCGCGGAACGTTCCGGCAAACAAGAGCCGAAGCGGCTCGCCGGTCCGCAACTTGCGCGGCGCGGACGGGAGCTCCTCGACGTCGACGCCCAAAGGATGGATCCGGATCTTCGGCCGGGGACACCCGAGCTTCTCGAGTGTCGCGGCCATCGCCGGACCCAACGCCAGGACCTTCGTCACGCTTCGAAACAGGGCCGCATAGGGCTCTCGCCACTCGTCCCGCCGCCCGAGTTGATAGACATCGGCGCCGTAGAAGCTCGCGACCCACGGCACGCCCAGCGCCTGCGCCAGCTGGATATCTCCCGCCGCCAAGTCGCCGAAGTGCGAGTGCAGGACCCGCGGCGCGCTCCGCTTGATCCGGATTCGATCCGGCGGATAGAGGCGCGTTCCGCCGAGCCGGCTCCAGATCCGACTGCCGATGCTTCGCGGGTAGATGGCCCGTGCGTCGAGTTCCGGGAATTCGCCCCGGTTCATCAGGGTGTCGCACAGGACCGTCGGGGTGTAACGCGGGAGGAAGCGCAGGTGGTCGTAGAGCCAGTTCATGGTGCGGCCGACGAATTCGGGGCATCGCTGCAGCGTGTTCACCGGGCTGGCCAGCGGGCGCTGCCCGCGTTCCGGCCGCCTCACGACTTGCTCACCTGCGAGGCCACACGGTCGAGGGCGCTTGCACGGGCCTTTTTCCGTTCCGCTCTGGCCCTCAGGGCGTCGAGGTGTTCGGCGCAGATGCCATGCGAGACGGCCCCGTTCCCGTCTTCCTTCCCGCCGAGCAGCACGACTCTTCCAGCCTGCTCGCACCACGCGCACACGACCTTCATGGGGTACCTCCAGGCGAGATGGCTCACTTTAGGGCCTGGCAAGCGGCTGCCTCGATCCGGGCTTTCCCGGAAGCGAGCTTGGGGGAAACCCTAGCCTGGAGGGCTTGCCGGGGCTGCCCGGCCGCGAATCATCCGGCGCCACAGGGCTCGGTAGGCGGAGAGATCCGCGGCGCGCGGGATGAGCACGGTCCACGGCAATCCCGTAACACGGAGGTAATACCAGATCAATAGGCTCGACATAATTGTGTACGACACCGAGGACGCGAGTGCCGCTCCCGAGATTCCCATCCGGGGCACGAGCAGGAGATTTCCGATGATGTTGGCGGCCACCGCCGCGCCGGAGGCCCACACCGTGTACCGGGGTTTCTCTCGAGCGAGGAGCTCGGCCACCAGGACCTTCCCGATGCTCAGGGTGAAGATACCGGGCAGGAGCCAGCGCAGCGGTGGCACGGCCCCGGCGAAAGACGATGAAAAGAGAATCGTCACGACCGGGTCCGCCACGACGAACAGGACGACGCACGCCGCTCCGGTCCACATCGCCACGTGCCGGCAGATCGCGGCGGAGACCGCGGCATCGACGTCGCGACGATTCGTCAAGTGTGGCAGTAAGACATTCGCCACCGATCCCGGAATGATCCAGATCCGTTCGACCAGGCCGACGGCCATGGTATAGAGACCGAGCTGCTCAACCGGGAGCAACGCCGCAACGATGAATTCGTCGACGCGGTAGTTCAGATAGGCCGCGACGGTGGCGGCGTGCACGGCCAGCGCGAAGACCGCGACGCGTCGCCACAGGGTCGAATCCCATGTCGGCATGCACCACGCTTTGACCGAACCAAGCACGATGCCCAGGACGACCGCCGTGCCGATGCATGCGACCGCATCGGTCCAGGCCGCTCCGGTGACGCCGAGGTCGAGCCCCCAGACGAAGACGACCAGGCCGAGGAGCAAGATCACTCTCGTTCCGAGCTCGACCACGTTCACGAGCTGGATTCGATTCATTCCGCGGATGATGGCGCCCCAGTACTCGACCACGAGACGTGCGGGGATCGTCGCGAGTAGGAGCAGCACGAGCGCCGGCGGGGCCGTTGTCAGCGCCTCGAACCCCGGCGCGCCGGCGAGGACATACGCCATCCCGACCGCCGCGACGGTTCCGCCAATCCCTAGCGCGACCGCCACCGATTGCCATACGAGAACCCCTCGGCTGCGAGGCGCCAGGCCGGCATAGACCGCGTTCGCCTGCTCGAAACCCAGGAGCCCGACGCTCGTGGCGAGGCTCGGCAAGAGGAGGATCAGCGCGAACACACCGCGTCCCTCGGGACCCAGCATGCGGGCCAGTAGCACGGACGACAGCAAGGCGATGAGCATGACCGCCACGCGCGTCCCGAAGGTCGAGCCGATATTCCGAATGAGCTGGCTGGTGCCGTGCGCCGTGTCCCGCGGTTCGTCGCGATCGACTGCGGTCATCGGGCGACAGCGTACCGTACGATTCTACGCGGCACACTGACCGGCTCTCCGTCGGCTTTCTTCACTCTGAGCGCCCGTCGTTCCAACACGTGGTCAAGCCCCAGCCGACTCCCTGTCCTCCCCGAAGGCCGGTGGTCACTCCGACTTGCTGCCGGCCCCATTCACACTGCGCCTGGGTCCCGAACGGTCCCTGGGTGGCGGCCGTCAGCGTGCCGCCCGGGTGCTGGGAGACGATCATGAACCACCAGAACGTTACGATCGCGGTGCGCTTCACGACCACCTCGCGTGCGGTTGTCCTGCCCATCTTGCCTCCTCGGCACGTCCGTTTTGGCTCAGGGGTCGACCGTCACGGTACCACTTGGTTCCACGAAGGTCCCTGCACCACGCTAGACATGCACGCACTGCGCTCGACGATGTGACGCGCGGCCGCGGACGTGTTCAGGCAGGTGGACGGACGTGAAGAGCTTCGCGCTCGTTTGACGCGGTGTCGGGACCGAGTTGGTCCTCGGCCCCGACACGCTGGCCGTTCGGGTGGCTTATCGGGTCGGAGCCGGCGTCACCGCGGCGGAGGGCGCCGGCGCAGGAGAGCCGCCGATCACCAGCGGCCGCTTCGCGCACGCCGAAAGCCCGGTGAGCAACGAGATCAACGCGAGTGCAAGAGCCACAGACTTCAGTTGCGTGTTCATAACCATCCTCCTTCTTTCCGGAACGCCTGGTAGTTGCTACGTGATCGCTCTGTCTTTTCGCGCAATGCGCTTCTGCCGGTGTGAGGTTGCACGCGCGGTGCCAGCCCCCCAAACCATCTGCGAATCGATGGCTTATGCTCGTTTCAGCCGTGCCCCGCCTTCGGGGCGTGACAACCAGACGCGAGCAGCTGACGAGGGACGTCAGCGCGGTGGAGGGACGGACCTACATGAGGTAGCATCACGCTCTCGGGGGGCTCACATCATGCGTATCGTCGTCCACGGGCAACAGGCATTCGGCAAGAGCGTGCTCGATGCTCTGCTGGAACGCGGAGAGAACGTCGTCGGCGTCTACAGTGCTCCCGACCCCGCGCAGGGGGGGCGGGTCGATCCGTTGAAGGAGGCCGCGCTCGCCCGTGGCCTCCCCGTCCACCAGCCGCGGTCCTTTCGCAACAAGCCGGAGGTCTGGGAGGAATTCGCGCGACTCAAGGCCGATCTGTGCGTGATGGCCTACGTCACGCTCATCGTCCCCGAAGCGGTGCTGAATCAGCCCGCCCGCGGCACCATCCAGTACCATCCTTCTCTGCTCCCTCGCCACCGCGGTCCCAGCTCGATCAACTGGCCGATCATCATGGGCGAGACGCGGACGGGCCTGAGCATCTTCTGGCCCGATCAGGGTCTGGATACGGGGCCGATCCTGCTGCAGAAGGAAGTCGAGATCCGGGACAGCGACACCCTGGGCAGCCTCTACTTCGATCGGCTCTATCCGATGGGAGTCGCGGCGCTGCTCGAGGCCGTCGATCTGGTGCGCGCCGGCACCGCGCCGAAGATCGTGCAGGACGAATCCCAGGCGACCTACGAAGGCTGGTGCAAGAAGGAACACGTCCAGATCGACTGGCAGAAGCCCATCCAGACCGTCTGGAATCTCATTCGCGGCGCCGACCCGCAACCGGGCGCGTGGACGATGTACGAGGGCACGACTCTGCTCCTTCACGACGCCAAGAAGCTCGTGGGTGCGACACAAGGCCGGCCCGGGGAAGTCGTCGCCGTCGATGAGACGGGCCTGACGATCGCCGCGAGCGACGGCCACGTCCAGGTCACTCGCGTGCGGCCGGAGGGTGGCCAGAAGGTCGCCGCCGCGGCATTCGCCAAGACCGCGGGGCTTCGCCCCGGAGCGCGGCTGGGGGCGTCGTGAGCCAGGACGGTCCTCGTGGGCTTGCTCGCGGCCTCACCAACTACGGCGATGCCGACTTCGCGCTCTACCTGCGCCGGTCCTTCGCGACGTCGATGGGCTATTCGAAGGCGATGCTCGCGCGGCCGGTTGTCGGCATCGCGCAGTCCGCGAGCGGCTTCAACAACTGCCATCGACACTTCCCCGAGCTGATCGACGCCGTGAAACGCGGCGTGCTCGCCGCCGGCGGGCTGCCGATCGATTTCCCCACGATCTCGCTCGGCGAGGTGTTCCTCTCGCCCACCAGCATGATGTTCCGCAATCTCATGGCGATCGACGTGGAGGAGATGATCCGCGCTCAGCCGATGGATGCGGTGGTGCTGGTCGGCGGCTGCGACAAGACGGTGCCGGCGCAGCTCATGGGCGCCGCGTCGGCCGACGTTCCGGCGGTCCAGCTCCTGGCCGGGCCGATGATGCCGATGGCGTACCGCGGCGAACGCCTCGGCGCGTGCACGGATTGCCGGCGCTTCTGGGCGAAGTACCGCGCCGGCGGCGTCACATCCGAGGAGATCGAGCGTATCGAGGAGAACCTGGCGACGACGGCGGGCACCTGCGCCGTGATGGGCACGGCCAGCACGATGGCCTCGATCGCCGAGGCGCTCGGCATGGCGTTGCCGGGCACCGCCGCGATTCCGGCCGTCCACGCCGATCGGCTGCGCGCGGCCGAGGCGAGCGGGCGAGAGGCCGTCGTCCTGGCGACGACGCGGCTCCGGCCGAGCCAGATCATCACGCAGCGCTCCGTCGAGAACGCGCTGCGCGTGCTGCTGGCGATCGGCGGCTCGACGAACGCCCTCATCCATCTCACCGCCGTGGCCGGACGCGTCGGCGTCGAGGTGTCCCTGCGCCGCCTCAACACGCTGAGCGACGAGACGCCGGTGCTCGTCGACCTCAAGCCGACCGGTCAGCACTACATGTCAGATCTGAATGCCGCGGGCGGTCTCGGCGCGGTGCTGCGCGAGCTGGCGCCGATGCTCCACCTCGACTGCCCGACGGTGACGGGCCAGACGCTCGGGCAGCGCCTCGCGGCGGAGGGCACGTGGGTCGACCGCGACGTCGTGCGCCCGCTCGCGGAGCCGTATCAGAAGGTCGGTGGGCTCGTCGCGCTCTTCGGCAGCCTGGCGCCGGGCGGCGCGATCCTCAAGCGCTCGGCCGCCGACCCGGCGCTCTTCGAGCGGGAAGGCCGGGCGGTGGTGTTCTCCTCGCTCGACGATCTTTCGGCGCGGATCGACTCGCCGGATCTCGACGTGCGGCCCGACGACTTCCTCGTGCTCCAGAACGCCGGGCCGAAGAGCGGTTACGCCATGCCCGAAGCGGGATACCTGCCGATTCCCTCGAAGCTTGCGCGCTCGGGAGTCAAGGACATGGTGCGCATCTCCGATGCGCGCATGAGCGGCACGGCGTACGGCACGATCGTCCTGCACGTGTCGCCCGAGTCGGCGGTCGGCGGCCCGCTGGCGCTCGTGGAGAACGGCGATCGCATCCACTTGAGCGTCAACGACCGCCGGATCGATCTGGCCGTCGGCGACGCCGAGCTCGCGCGCCGCCGCGCCGCCCTACCGCGGCCCGCCACGCCCCCGGCGCGCGGCTACGCCAAGCTCTACATGGACCACGTGCTCCAGGCCGAACACGGCTGCGACTTCGACTTCCTGCGAAAGGCGTGACACCGGCCCAACACCCGGGAATATCTCATGGCGACCCTGAAGATCACCGTGAACGCGACGGCCAGGACCGTCGAGCTCGACGACCCGGAGACGCCGCTCCTCTATGTTCTCCGCAACGACCTCGGACTGACCGGGACGCACTTCGGCTGCGGCCTTTCGCAGTGCGGCGCCTGCACCGTCCTGATCGACGGGCGCGCCACCCGATCGTGCGTCACGCCGACGAGCTCCGTCCAGACCCGCGCCGTGACGACGATCGAAGGCCTGGGATCTCCCGAACGCCCTGACCCGATCCAGGCGGCGTTCATCGCCGAGCAGGCCGCGCAGTGCGGCTATTGCACGTCCGGGATGGTCGTCGCCGCGCGCGCCCTGCTGCAGCAGAACCGGCGCCCGAACGAGGCCCAGGTGCGCGAGGCGCTGGCGGGCAATCTCTGTCGTTGCGGCAGTCACGCACGCGTCATCCGCGCGGTGCTCCGCGCCGCCGCGGGAGGGCGTTGAGATGACCTTCTCCCGCCGCGATTTCCTCAAGGCCGGCGGTGTCCTCGTCGTGGGCGCGAGCCTGGCGCCATCGCTCGCCCGCGCCCAGACGATTCCGAACGCGGACAGATTTCTCGGCAAGCCGCTGGAAGCGGACCGCGTCGACGCATTCCTCGCGATTCACGCCGACGGCTCCGTGACCTTGTTCTCGGGCAAGGTCGACATGGGCACCGGCGGGCGCATCGCGATGCGCCAGATCGTCGCCGAGGAGCTCGACGTCAGGCCCGAGCGCATCACCATGATCGAGGGCGACACCGCGCTCACGCCGGATCAGGGCAGCACCGCCGGAAGCTACGGTATCGCCCGCGGCGGCTCGCAGCTCCGTCAGGCGGCGGCCACGGGACGGCAAGCGCTGCTGGCGCTCGGCGCGGCGCGCCTCGGGCGCGGCGTCGAGGACCTCGAGACCGCCGACGGCGTCGTGCGTACGAAGGATGGCCGCGCGTCCGTCTCGTATGCCGACTTGATCGGCGACAAGGCGTTCGGGGTCGCCCTCGACCCGAAGGCGCCGCTCCGGGACCCGCAGCGGTTCCGGTTCATCGGCAAGTCGCTTCCGCGGCCCGACGTGCCGGCGAAGGTCACCGGGCGGCACAAATATCTCCACGACCTGACGCTGCCCGGCATGCTTCACGCGCGCGTGATCCGGCCGCCGGCGCACGGCGCCACCTTGAAGGCGGTCGACGAGTCGTCGATCGCGAGCGTCGCGGGCGCGAAGGTGGTCCGCATCGAGAGCTTCCTCGCCGTCGTCGCCGAGCGCGAATGGAATGCGGTGCGCGCCGCGCGACAACTGCGCGCGGAGTGGACGGGTGGCACGCCGCTCGGCGATCACGCCACGTTCTTCGATTCGATGCGCGCGAGCACGATCGTCCGCGAGCAGCCGATCACCCGCCGCGGCGACGTCTCGGCGCTCGACTCGCCGGGTCCGGGTGTACGCACGCTCTCGTCCACCTACCGCTGGCCGGTTCATTCGCACGGGTCGATCGGGCCCTCGTGCGGCGTGGCCGACGTGAGCGGCGATCGCGCGACCATCTGGTCCTCGTCGCAGGGCACGCATCGATACCGGGCCGCGTTCGCGCGAGTCCTGGGCTTGGCCCCCGAGCGCGTGCGCGTCATCTATCTCGACGGCGCCGGCTCGTACGGCCAGAACGGCGCCGAGGACGCGGCCTGCGACGCGGCGCTGCTCTCGAAGGCGATCGGACGTCCGGTGCGGGTGCAGTGGAGCCGACAGGACGAGCACGGGTGGGACCCCAAGGGACCGCCGCAGCTCCTGTCGCTGCGGGCCGCGGTCGACGAGCGCGGCGAGGTCGCGGCGTGGGAGACACGCGCGTGGCTGCCCGTCTCGACCGCCAACCTGCCGCACCTGCCATTTCTGGCGGCGGACGCGGCGCGGATCCCGCAGGCGCAGGGCCGCGCGACCGGGCTGATCTACCAGAACATCGATCCGCCGTATCAGTACCCGAACGTCGACGCCGTCGTTCACTGGATTCCCGACGCGCCGCTGCGGACCTCACCCATTCGAGCACCCGGCAAGATCGCGAACAGCTTCGCCGTCGAGTCGTTCGTGGACGAGATCGCCGCCCTCGCGGGCGCCGATGCGCTGGCGTTTCGTCTGAAACAGCTGACGAATCCACGGGGGGTCGAGGTGCTCCGCAAGGTGGCCGCCCGCATGGGCTGGCAGGCTCGGCCGTCGCCGAAGCCGGCCGATCCCAACGCAGCGATCGCCAGCGGACGTGGTATCGCGTACGTGCACTACAAGCACGACGAGACCCTGGTCGCGATGGGGATGGAGGTCGAGGTCGAGCGCGCGTCCGGGCGCATTCGCGTGACACGCGTCGTGTGCGCCCACGACTGCGGCCTGATGATCAACCCGGATTGCGTCCAGGCTCAGGTCGAGGGCAACGTGCTCCAGACCTTGAGCCGCGCCCTGCACGAGGAGATCGTCTACGACCGCGAGCGGGTCACCACGGTCGACTGGCAGGCGTATCCGATCCTGACGTTCCCCGAGGTCCCCACGATCGAGGTCGAGCTGATCCAGCGGCTCGACGCTCCGCCGCTCGGCGCCGGCGAGGCAGCATCGGCGCCGGTGGCCGCGGCGCTGAGCAACGCGGTGTTCGACGCGACCGGCGTGCGCCTGCGTACGGTCCCGTTCCGCCCGGAACGAGTCCGCGCGGCGCTCGCCGGCCGCCCCGCGTAGTCGCTTAGCCCGGCGAGGCGCCCTGCGTGGCGACGTAGAGGGCGTACAGTGACTGGCTCGCGGCCATGAAGAGGCGGTTCCGCTTCGGACCGCCGAAGCAGATGTTGCCGCACACCTCCGGCAGGCGGATGCGGCCGATCAGCTTGCCCTCGCGAGTCCACACCGTCACGCCGCTGTAGCCGACGGCGCGGCCGGCGTTGCTCGAGCACCAGAGATTGCCGTCGACGTCGCAGCGCACGCCGTCCGGCCCGCACTTCACACCGTCGATCATGAAGTCGCTGAAGAGCTTCCGATTCGACACCTTGTTGTTGCTGCCGACGTCGAAGGAGTACATCTCGCCTTTGCCGCCCGGGCCGGTGTCGCCGGGGCCCTTGCCGGTGCTGATGACGTAGAGCTTCTTGTAGTCCGGCGACAGCGCCAGCCCATTCGGGTCCGGTACCTGATCCTCGCCGACGACCAGCTCGACCTTGCCGCTTGGATCGACGCGGTAGACGTTGGTCGACAGCTCGCGCTTGTTGTCACCTATCCCGACCGCCTGGCCTAGCCGCGACTTGAGGCGGCCGGCCGCGTTGCTCGGACCGCCGGCCACGTCGGGCGCGCCCTCGTAGAGCTGGCCGCCGTACGGCGGATCGGTGAACCAGTACGAGCCGTCGGGGTGCGGCACGACGTCGTTGGGCGAGTTGAGCCGCTTGCCGTCGAAGCGATCGGCGATCACGGTGATCGAGCCGTCGTGCTCGTAGCGGACCACCCGGCGGGTCAGATGCTCGCACGAGAGCTGGCGGCCCTGGAAGTCGAACGTGTTGCCGTTGCTGTTGTTCGACGGCATGCGGAAGACCGTCACTCGGCCGTTGTCCTCGAGCCAGCGCATCTGACGGTTGTTCGGGATGTCGCTCCACACGAGAAACCGGCCGACGCCGCTCCAGGCCGGCCCCTCGGACCAGAGCGCGCCCGTCCACAAGCGCTGGATCGGCGCGTTCGGCTGGCGCAAGCCGTCGAACATCGGATCGATCGTGAGCACGTCGGGATCGGTGAAGTAGACGTTCGGCGGGGCGTTCGGACCGAAATCGCGCGGCGGCGTGGTGATCGTGCTCGGCGGAGCCATCGGAGCCGGTGTCTGCGCGGCGATGAGGTGCGGCGCCAGCGCGATCGTGCCGGCCGCGATGCCCGCCGTCTTGATCAGCACGCGTCTCGATATCAGGTTCGCATCCTCGCGCTCGCGTGCTTGGCTCGCCATGACTGACCCCCTTA
>Ga0066710_100004040_pt1 | contig 12803 bp, 15 predicted proteins | sample GraSoiAngelo_159_FD_79666 | JGI IMG/M metagenome (GOLD analysis project Ga0066710, IMG submission 79666) | Grasslands soil microbial communities from the Angelo Coastal Reserve, California, USA - 14_1009_16_40cm | ecosystem: Environmental > Terrestrial > Soil > Grasslands | place: USA...
GAGAACGCCTTGCGCACGGACTTCATGTGGAGCGAGCGCTCGATCACCTTGGGCGGCAGCCGTACCGACGGCTCCTTTCCGGCGTACTCGCGGCTCAGGAGCTTCGTCAGCTCGAGCGCGGTGATCGGATCGGGATCGACCAGATGGAGCGTCTCGCCGACGGTCTCCGGATCGGCCGCCGCTGCGACCAGGGCGCTCACCACGAAGTCGACGGGCACGACGTTGAACGGCGCGTCGGAGGCGCCGAACTGCGGGATCCGGCCTCCCATGCGCATGGCGCGCGAGATCGTGCGCAGGATGTAGTACGGGCCGTCGAACTTCTGCGTCTCGCCGCTCTGCGAGTCGCCGACGACGATCGCCGGGCGGTAGATGGTGACCGGGACGTCGTCCATCGCGTCCCGCACCCAGAGCTCGGCCTGGAACTTGGTCGACTCGTAGTGGTTCTTGAAGCCCTGTCCCAGCGCGAGCTCGTGCTCGTAGACGACGCCCTTCCGGTCGCCCGCGACGTAGGCCGTGCTGACGTAGTTCAGGCGCTCGAGCTTCTTGCAGCCGGCGCAGACCTCGAGGACGTTTCCGGTCCCGTCGACGTTGACGCGCTGAGCGGTGTCGAGCGGCACGGCGAGGTCGTAGATCGCGGCGAGGTGGTAGGCGATCGTCACCTCCGAGCGGAGGCTGTCGAGCCTGTCGGCGGCGATCCCAAGCCCGCGCTCCCCGATGTCGCCCTCGAGCACCTCGATGCGCTGCCCGTCGAGCCGGACTGCCACGTCGCGCGCTCGTGCGGCCATCCGTGGCTCCACCACCGCCGCGACGCTCAGCTTGGGGTCCGCGGCCAGCAGCGCCCGCACCACGCGCGTGCCGATGAACCCCGGAAAGCCGGTGAAGAGGACGGTTCCGCCCGCCATTGCGGGCGGAGAGTCTATGTGGCCGGTGCTATCACCTGAGAACCGCCACGCTCACGTAGTACGAGGCCACGATCGAGAACAGGACGGCGTCGAGCCGGTCGAGCGCCCCGCCGTGGGCCCCGAAGAAGCGCCCCGTGTCCTTCACGCCGAGATCGCGTTTGACCAGCGATTCGAAGAGGTCGCCGAGCGGAGCGGTACACGCCACGGCCAGGCCGATCAGGAGCCGGTCGGTGCCGTGGAACCACTCGTGCTGGTACCCCAGGCCGAAGAGCCAGAAGGCGAGGGTTCCGCCCGCGATCCCAGAGAGCAGACCCTCGACCGTCTTGTTCGGGGAGATGCGGGGAGCGAGCTGCCGCCTGCCCCAGGCACGACCGCCGAAGTACGCCGTCGTGTCGGTCATGAAGGTGCCGATCAGCGTGTCGAGCACGAGCGCGCCGCCGTGCGGCAACTGGCGGAGCAGCACGGCGTGCGCGAGCGCAAACCCGATCCAGACGATCCCGAGCATGGTCGCCGCGATCCCCCAGGACACGTCCTGGCGCCGCTGCCGCACGAGGGCGAGCAGAAACGCGAGAAGCAGCGAGAGCACGAGCACGAGCACGAACTGGCGGCGCGTCCCGTAGAGCGCCGTCAGGCACAGCGCCGCCAGCGCGAGGAAGCCGGCCAGGTCGATCGGTCGAGCGCGCCGCATCATGCGGTAGAGCTCGTGCATGCAGATCACGCCGAACGTGATTACGCCGAGCGCGAACACGAGGCCGCCCTCGGCCACGATGAACACCGCGAAGACGATCGCCGGGATCGCCTGAACGACACGGCGGAAGGTCTCGCCGGACATTAGATGATTGGTTCCGAATCCAGCGGTACCCAGGGGTGCGGGGGTTTGGAACCAGGCATCTACGTGGCCCGCGCCCCGTACCGGCGCTGGCGTGCGCCGTACTCCTCTAGCGCCGCCGCGAGGTCGGCCTTGTCGAAGTCCGGCCACAGCGTGTCGCTGAACACGAGCTCCGAATAGGCGCACTGCCAGAGCAGGTAGTTCGAGAGCCGGCGCTCGCCGCTCGTACGGATCAGGACGTCGGGATCGTGCATCTCCGGCGCGTAGAGCAGCCCCGCGAAGGCCTCCTCGCCCCCGCCCGAGTAGCTCGCGGCCGCGTCCACGATCTCGGCACGGCCGCCGTAGTTGAAGGCGACGAACAGGGTCATGCGCTGGTTTCCCTTGGTCTCGGCCTCCGCCCAGCGCATCCGCTCGAGCAGGTTGGCGGAGATGCCCTCGCGGCGGCCGATGAAGCGCATCCGCACCCCCTCCTCGTCGAGCTCGGGCGTCTCCGACTCGATCAGCTCGGCGAACATGGCCATCAGGCCCTCGACCTCCGCTCGCGGGCGGCTCCAGTTCTCGGTCGAGAAGGCGTACGCGGTGAGCTCCAGGACGTCGAGCTCCACCGCGTTGCGGACGGTTTGCTTCAGGGCTTGCGCGCCCTCGCGGTGGCCCTCGAGCACCGGCACGCCGTGCTCGGCCGCCCACCGCGCGTTCCCGTCCATGATGATCGCGACGTAGCGCGCTGCCATGACGGGAGCCGGCCCCGAAGCCGCCGCGGGGCGGCCGGGGCTACACCTCGAGGATCTCCTTTTCCTTGCCGGCGAGCGAGCCGTCGAGCTCCCCGACCCGCTCGTCGGTCAGCTTCTGGAGCTCCACCTCGGCGCGGTGCTCGTCGTCCTTGCCGACCTCGCCGGCTTCCTTCAGCTCGCGGAGCTCGTGCATCACGTCGCGGCGGACGTTGCGTATCGCGACCCGGCCTTCCTCCGCGATCCGGCGCACGACCTTCACGAGCTCCTTGCGGCGCTCCTCGGTGAGCTCGGGGATGGTCAAGCGGATCACGCTGCCGTCGTTCGAGGGCGTGAGCCCGACGTCCGACTCCATGATCGCCTTCTCGATCGCCTTTATCGAGGACTTGTCGTAAGGCGTGACGGTGAGGAGCCTGGCCTCGGACGCCGATATGCCGGCCAGCTGCTTGAGCGGGGTCCGCGTGCCGTAGTAGTCGACCTCCACGCGGTCGAGCAGGGCGGGCGACGCGCGGCCGGTGCGGACAGTCGCGAACTCGTGCCGGGTGGCATCCACCGACTTCGCCATCCGCCCGGCAGCATCGTCGATGAAGTCCTTGATGATGCCTTCGCTCATGTGGCCACGACGGTCCCCACGCGCTCGCCGCACACTATCCGGTCGATGTTCACCTCGTCGTCCATGTTGAAGACGTGGATGGGCAGCGAGTTGTCCATGCAAAGCGAGAGCGCGGTCGAGTCCATCACCTTGAGGTCCTGCTCGATCGCCTGCCGGTGGGTGATCTCGGGCAGGAAGCGCGCGTCGGGGGTCTCGCGCGGGTCGGCGTCGTAGACGCCCTGCACGCCGTTCTTCGCCATCAGGAGCGCCTCGGCGTGGATCTCGAGCGCGCGCAAGGCCGCGGCGGTGTCGGTGGTGAAGAACGGATTGCCCGTGCCTGCGGCGAAGATCACGATGCGGCCGCGCTCGAGGTGGCGCATGGCGCGGCGGCGAATGTACGGCTCGGCCACCTCGGAGATCTCGATGGCCGACTGCACGCGCGTCACCGCGCCGAGCTTCTCGAGCGCATCCTGGAGCGCCAGCGCGTTCAGAACGGTCGCCAGCATTCCCATGTAGTCGCCGGTGGCGCGGTCCATCCCCTCCGCGGCGCCGCGGAGGCCGCGGTAGATGTTGCCCCCGCCGATCACCACGGCCACCTGCACGCCGCGGTCGACCACGCGCTTGATCTGCGTGGCGATCGCGGCGATCCGGTCGCGGTCGGCCCCGTACTCGAGCGGGCCCATCAGGGCCTCGCCGGATAGCTTCAGCAGTACGCGCCGGAACGCCGGGCGGCGCCCGTCACCGTCGACGCCGCCGTCGGATCCCATTCCTTAATCCTCCCGAAATCCCCTACTCCTCGCCGACCTCGAAGCGCTCGAAGCGGCGGATCAGCACATTCTCGCCGGTCTTGGCGGCCAGCTCTGCGCGCATCTGCTCGATCGTCTTGCTCTCGTGCTTCTCCTCGTTCACGTGCAGCTGGCGAAGCAACACCACTTCGTCGAGCCACTTGTTGAGCCGGCCCTCGGCGATCTTCGGGCGCACGTCTTCGGGCTTGTCCTCCGCCTGCTGCTCGTAGATGCGGAGCTCGGCCTCGCGGACCTCGTCCGGCACGTCCTCCTCCGACACGTACTCGGGACGCGCCGCCGCGACGTGCAGCGCCACCTCGCGGGCGAAGCCCTGGAAGTCCTCGTTCCGCGCCACGAAGTCCGTCTCGCAGTCCACCTCCACGAGCACCCCGATCTTGCCGCCGGCGTGGATGTAGCTCTGGACGATGCCCTCGGAGACGGTCCGTCCGGCGCGCTTCTGGGCGCTCGCTTGGCCCTTTAGGCGCAGGACCTCCTTGGCCTTGTCGAGGTCGCCGCCCGCCTCCTCCAGCGCTCGCTTGCTATCCATCATCCCCGCGCCCGTCTGGTCGCGGAGCTTCTTCACGTCGGCGGCGGGGATATCCGCCATCAGCCGGCCTCCTCGCCGGCGGCGGGTTCAGGCTGCGGGGTGGGCGCGCTCGGCTCCGCCTGCTCGCCGGGCGCTCCCTGGTCCGCGCCGGCGGCGGGCGCCTCGCCGCCCTCGGCGGCCGCAGCGGCTTCCTCCGCCTCGCGACGGGCCTGCTCCTCGGCCTCGCGACGGGCCTGCTCCTCGGCCTCGATCCGGGCTCGCTCCTCGGCCTCCCTGCGCTCCTGCTCCTCGCGCTCGCGTCGCGCCCTCTCCTCCTCGGCGCGGAACTTGGCGTGCTGCTCCGCCACGACGTCGCCGATCGCGTCGACGATCACCTTGCACGAGCGGATCGCGTCGTCGTTGCCCGGAATGACGTAGTTGACGGGACCCGGGTCGCAGTTGGTGTCGACGAGGCCGATGATCGGGATCTTCAGCCGGGCCGCCTCGCGCACCGCGATGTCCTCGGTCTTCAGGTCGATCACGACCACGGCGTCCGGGGGGCGCTGCATCTCCTTCACGCCGCCCAGGTTCATCTCGAGCTTGTCGCGCTCGCCCTCCGCCGCGATCCGCTCGCGCGTCGGAAGGAGCTCAAGCGTGCCGTTCTCGGTCCAATCCAGGAGGTCGTGGAGGCGCTTGATCCGCTTCGAGATCGTCTGGAAGTTCGTGAGCAGCCCGCCGAGCCAGCGCTGGTTCACGTAGGGCATGCCGGCCTTCTCGGCGGCCTCCTTGATGGCGTCGCGGGCCTGCTTCTTGGTGCCCACGAACATGACCGTCCCGCCGCGGCCGGCGAGGTTCGCGGCGAACTCCTGCGCGTCACGCAGCAGCCGCTCGGTCTGCTGCAGGTCGATGATGTGAATCCCCTCGCGCTCGCCGAAGATGAAGCGGCGCATCTTCGGGTTCCAGCGCCGGGTCTGGTGCCCGAAGTGGACTCCCGCCTCGAGCAGGTCCGTGATCGAGACCTCTTTCATACGGCTCCCTTTTTCGTTTCGGACTGCGCCCGCGGGAGCCGCACGGACCCGGCTCCTGTGGCCGGGAGGGCCGCACGCCCGCACCGCGGGGTCGGATGATTTGCGGCGCCAAGGATACGAGAGGCGGGCACAAACCCCCCTGAAAAGCGGAGGGGCGGTCCGAAGACCGCCCCTGCCACATTCTGTTCAGCCCCCGTCTGGCCCTTCGGAGACTGGCTCCCGTGCAGCTGCCTCGAGCGTGCGAAGCAGGTCCACGGGCAGTTTGGACTCGCAGGCGAGGAGTTCCCCGCTATCGGGATGCCTAAACAGCAAACGGGCGCTGTGGAGAAATTGGCGCGCAAGCCCAAGACGCTCACCGCAGGCCCCCCCGCCGTATTGCGGATCGCCGCAGACGGGGTGCCCGATGGCCGAGAGATGGACGCGGATCTGGTGCGTCCGGCCGGTCTCGAGGCGGACACGGAGCAGGGTCGTGCGCGGAAGGGGACGCTCGATCTCGAAGTGGGTGCGCGCGGCGCGGGGCTTGTCGGTGCGGATCGACTGCTCGGTCCTCAAGCGCCTGTCGCGGCCCAGCGGCGCGTCGATCGTGCCGGTCCGCGACCCGGGCCTCCCCTCGACGAGCGCCAGGTACTCGCGCCGGATCTCGCGCGCCCGGAGCAGGTCCTGGAGCGCGCGGTGCACCCGGTCCGACTTGGCGACGACCAGGAGGCCGGAGGTGTCGCGGTCGAGCCGGTGCACGATTCCCGGGCGCCAGGGGTCCGGCCCGCCGGCCCCCCTCCCCGCCAGCGCGCCGGCCAGCGTGCCGCCGCGGTGGCCCGGGGCCGGGTGTACGACCACGCCGGCGGGCTTGTCGACCACGAGCAGGCTGTCGTCCTCGTGCACGACGTCGAACGGAACGTGCTCGTCGGCGGCCCCCGCCGGCTCCGCATCGACAAGCTCCGCCTCGACGTAGTCTCCGGCGGTAAGCGCGTGGCGCTTGGGCCGGGGCCGCCCGTTGACGGTCACACTCCCGGCGTCGATCAGGCGCTGCGCCGCCGCCCGGGACCCCACCGCCGGATGCTGGCCGAGGGCCACGTCGAGGCGTGTCCCCTCGTCTTCTGGGGCGGCGTGGAACTCGATTCGGGCGCTCATCCCGGGCGCCGCGCCCGCGGCCCCTCGACCACGTAGAGGAGGCCGAGTATCCCGACCACGATCGCCGTGTCGGCCAGGTTGAAGGCGGGCCAGAAGACGGGCTTCACGAAGTCGATCACCGAGCCGTCGCGGGCGCGATCGGCGAGGTTGCCGAGCGCGCCGCCGGCCACGGCGCCGAAGGGCAGCCAGAGCATCGGCACGTTCGCTCTCAGCGTGAAGTACGCCGCCAGCGCCACCACCGCCGTGATCGTCAGGGCGGTGACCAGCGAGCTGCCGCCCAGCGCCCCGAAGGCCACCCCGCGGTTGCGGGTATAGGTCAGGTCGACGCCGAGGAAGAAGCGCGTGTGCGAGTCGGGCTCTACCGACGCGATCACGATCTGCTTGGAGACCTGGTCGCACACGACCACGGCGGCCGCCACAACGGCGGCGTATCGCCACGCCCGGGCGATCGCGTTTAGGCGCGAGTCAGACGAGGAGCCGGGGATGGTCGCGCGGGGGTGCGGAATGGGCCACTAGCCCGAGATCGCGTTGGCCAGGAGGCGGCCGACGATGATAATCACGAAGGTGCCGAGCATCGGGCTCAGGTCGAGCGCCGCCGGCCCGATTCGAGCGAGCGGCAGCAGGCGCCTGAAGAGGTTGAGGTACGGGTCGACGACGTCGCGCACGAAGCTCAGGAACATGTCGAGCACGCGGTTGTAGGGCATCCGCGGCAGCCAGCTCATGATCACGCGGATGAAGATCAGGATCACGTAGACGTAGGTGAGCGTGAGCACGTAGCTCGCGATGTCGCTGCGGGTCAGGGCGGCCAGTGGGAGCGACATCACGACCGTCCCTCCACCACCGCGGCGACCGCCTCCTCGAAGGCGGCACGGACGCGGCCCCGCTCGAGCGCGGCGAGCCCGCGCGCGGTCATCCCGCCGGGCGACGTCACCCGCCGGCGCAGCTCCCTCGTGTCGTTGTCGTGCTCCGCCAGGGTGGCCGCGGTGCCCCCCATCGTCTCCACCGCCATGCGGGCTGCTAGGTCCGCGGGCAGGCCGTACCCGACGCCGGCATCGGCGAGCGCCTCCGCCACGAGCGCGAAGAACGCCGGTCCGCAGCTCATCACCGCCGTCGCGGCGTCGAACAGCGCCTCCGGCAGCTCCACGAGCATGCCCGCCGCCGCGAAGAGCTCCAGTACTTTGCGCTCGGGCCCCTGGCCGGCGAGCCGGCCGGGCGTGTAGCAGACGACGCCCCGCCCGACCTCGAGCGGAATGCTCGGCATGAAGCGGTATACGGGCCGCCCGGGGTACGCGGCCTCCACGGCCGCCACGGGGGTCCCGCCGAGGATCGAGATAACCGCCCGCGCGTGGTCGCCGACCTCTGCGGCGACCTCCTCCAGCTGGGCCGGCTTGTGGCACAGCACGATCGCGTCGGAGGCGTCGGCGACCGCGATGTTCGAGTCGAGGACCTGGCCGCCCACCGCTTCCGCCAGCGCCTCCGCGCGGCTGCGGTCGACGTCGAACACGGCGACGGGCTGGCCAAAGCCGCGCGCCAGCGCGCCTGCCATGTTGCCCGCTCCGATAAGCCCTAGTCGCATCGGACGGCAAGCATATGGGCCGGGTCGCTCGGCCCGCCTGAGGGCTAGGCCTGGTTGAAGAAGCCCTTCTCGATCAGCCGCGCCCGCTCCTCCGCCGACACCTCGACGTTGCGCGGCGTGAGCAGGAAGACCTTGTCGGCGATGCGCTGCATGCCGCCGTCGAGCGCGTAGGTGAGCCCGGACGCGAAATCGATCAGGCGCTTCGACAGCTCCGCGTCGATGCCCTGGAGGTTGAGGATCACCGGCACCGAGTCCTTGAACTGGTCGGCGACCTGCTGGGCGTCGTTGAAGCTCTTCGGGATCACGAGGTGGACCTGGACCGCGTCGCGGCCGCCGTTGTCCACCGGGCGCAGCACGCGCGTCTGCCGCCCGGTGCGAGGCGACTCGTCCGCGAAGATGTCGTCGATCTCGTCCCGCCGCGATCGGCGGTTCTGGAGGCGCCGGACGTTCGGCCGATCTCGGTAGCGATCGTTGATCTCCTCTTCCGGCTCGGTCTCGATCTCGTCGCGGTATCCGTCGTCCTCCTCGGCCAGGCCGAAGTAGACGAGCGTCCTGTGCCAGGTATCCCTCAGTGCCATATCAGCGCATGTTTCGCGCGGTGGATCGAAATCCCTTTCGTTTACAAGTTACCCAGTGGCGAGCGCGGCCGATGCCAGAGCCTTTGAGGTCCGTAGCGGCGAGCTCGTGCTGAGGGGCGAGGCGGCCGGGGACGGCGTGCCGATCGTGCTCCTGCACGGGCTCTCGGCCGTACGGCGCTACGTGGTGATGGGATCGCGGGCACTTCCGCGCTCCGGCCATTGGACGATCGCCTACGACGCGCGTGGGCACGGCGAATCCGACGGCGCACCTGACCCGAGGGTCTACGAGTACGCGGATCTGGCGGTCGATCTCGACGCGGTGCTCGACGGACTGGAGGTAGATCGCGCGGTGCTCGCTGGCGTGTCGATGGGGGCGCATACGGCGGTGCGCTTCGCGCTCGAGCAGCCCGCTCGGGTGTCCGCGCTGGTGCTGATCACGCCCGCCTACAACGGCCACCCGCATACGGACGTCGACTCGTGGGCGCGCCTCGCGGACGCGCTCGAGCGAGACGGGGTCGACGGCTTCCTGAGCGAGTGGGGCGCTCGCGACGTGGCTCCGCGGTGGCGGGAGGCCGCGCTCGAGAACGCGCGCCAGCGCCTGGAGCGCCATCGCGACCTTCGCGCCGTGGCCGCGGCTCTGCGCGTGGTGCCGGGATCCGTGGCGTTCGACGGGCTCGAGGCACTCGAGCGGATCGAGGTGCCCGCGCTTGTGGTCGGCTCGCGCGACGAGGCCGACCCCACGCACAGGCTCGGGGTCGCCGAACGGTACGTGGAGCGTCTGCCGCGCGGCGAGCTGCTGGTCGAGGACGAGGGCAAGTCGCCGATCGCGTGGCAGGGAGCCCGCCTTTCGCGCGCCATCGCCGACTTCATCGCGCGGAACGAGATCTAGCCCCGCAAAGCGCCCTCGTAGAGGACGGTCCCCAGCCGCGCGATGGTGCTGCCCTCGGCCACGGCCACCTCGTAGTCCTGCGTCGTGCCCATCGAGAGTCGCGACAACCCGTGCTCGGCCGCCAGCTCCGCCAGCCGCGCGAAATGGGGTCGGCTGTCCTCCGCGCGCCGTGCAAACGGCGGCATGGTCATGAGCCCCGTCACCGGAACGGGACAGCGCTCGATGAACGCCCTGAGCTCGGACGGCGCGATCCCGGCCTTCCCCTCCTCCCCCGCCACGTTCACCTCGACGAGCACCTCGCGCGCCGGGTGTCTCTCGAGCTGGCGGAGCGCGGAGTCCGACGCAACCGAATGGATCAGGCGCACGTTCGGTGCGACGTCGCGCACCTTCCGGCTCTGGAGCACTCCGATGAAGTCCCAGTCGAACAGCCCGGCGTGACGCTCCTGCTTCGCGAGGAGGTCCTGGGCGCGGTTCTCGCCGACGAGCGTGATGCCCGCCGCGCCCAGCGCCGGCAGCTCCTCGGCCGGCACGTACTTGATCGCCGCGCAGATCTCGACGCGCTCCGGATCCGATCCCGCGGCGGCGATGCGCTCGCGCACGCGCTCGAGGTTCTCAGCGATCCGCCGCGGGTCGAGGCCCGTATAGGGCGTCACGGCGCGAGCCAGACGAGCCCCGCCTGCCGCCCCGTCTCCGGGCCGTCGCGGCGATGCGAGAAGAACAGGTCCTCGTGGCAGCTCGTGCAGGCGTCGAGGTGCTGCACCTTCCGGACGCCAGCGCCGCGGAGCTTGCGCTCGGCTACGGCGCGGAGGTCGAGCATGCGGCCGTCGGTCACGCCGGGGAGGTCCTCGAACGCGGTGAGCACTTCCTCGCCCACCTCGTAGCAGCACTGCCCTATGCCGGGCCCGACGACCGCCAGCGGGGGCTCCTCGAACCGCCCAACGGCGTTCTCCACGATCCCTCCCGCCAGGCCGCGCCACCCGCAGTGGAGCATCGCCACCCGATGCTGCGCCACGAGGGCAATGGGGAGGCAGTCGGCCACCAGGACGAGCAGCGCGACCCCTCGGGAGGACGTCAGGTGTCCGTCGACCTTCGGCAGCTCGGCGCCCGGATCCACATAGCCGCCGCCCACCGGAGCTGCCTCCCACTCGAGCAGGTCGGTGCCGTGCACCTGCCATCCCATCGCGACCTGCTCGGGCCGCAGATCGAGCCTCGCCGCCAGCCTGCTGCGGTTCTCGCGCACGCTGTCGCGCTCGTCGCCGGTCAGGATCCCGAGGTTGAGCGTGTCGTACGGCGAGTCGCTGATGCCGCCGACGCGGCCCGAGAAGACAACGCGCGCGCCGTGCACGTCGAACTGGGCAACCGCCGGCTCCGGGCTCATCCGCCCTCCTCCCGGCGCGCGACCTCGATCGCCAGGGCGAGCTCCTCGTCGCGGCCGCCCACCTCGCCGTCGAGCTTTCGCCTGAGCGTCTCCTCCAGGGCCCTCCCGACGGCCGGGGAGGGGGGTATGCCGGCGGCAAGCAGATCGTCGCCCGTCACCTCGAGCCGGACACCGCGCAGATCGGCGAGGTAGCGGTGGATCGGACCGCCGGGCGCGCCGAGCGCCAGGGCCACCGCGAGCGTCTCCGGCGGCTCGCCGCGAAGCAGCGTGTGGACCACCGAGTCGGGCACCTCGCCCTGAAGCGAGCGCACGAGCCCCGGGGCATGCCGGGCGGCGGCCATCACGGCATCGCGCTCGGCGCGCGCGAGAGCGAGGCTCTCCACCCACGGCTCGAGCTCGTCCGGTGCGCGGGCCACGAGGGTGGCGAGCGCCGCGAGGCCACGGTCCGCGCCCGTCTCGGCCGCCCCCAGCGCGGCGGCCGCCGCCAGTTCGGGCTCCGCGGCAAGCGACGGGTGCAGGGCGCTGTCGATCTCGAGCTCGCGGGCGTGCTCCAGCGCGCTCGGCGCCTCCAGCTCGCGAAGGAGGTCCATCAGCTCGTCGCGGATGCGCGGCCCCGAGACCGTCTCGAGGGCGCCATCCGCCGCCGCTGTACGAGCCAGCTCCTCCGTGCGCGCATCCATGCGCATCCCGAGCCGCGCCTCGTAGCGGAGGGCGCGCAGCAGGCGAGTGGGATCGTCGATGAAGCTCCGCTCGTGGAGAACCCGGACGACGCCCGACTCGAGGTCGGTGCGCCCGCCGTGCGGGTCGTGGAGCTCGCCGACGTCGTCCTCCGAGAGACCGACGGCCATGGCGTTGATCGTGAAGTCCCGGCGCACCAGGTCGTCCGCCAGCGGCGCCGGCTCGACGACCGGGAGGGCGCCCGGCCGCTCGTAGCGCTCGCGCCGTGTGGTCGCGAGGTCCGCCGTCACTCCGCCCGCACGCACGGTGGCGGTGCCGAAGCGCTCGTGCTCCCTCGCCTCTCCGCCGAGGCGCTCAGCCAGGGTCCGGGCGACCGCGACGGCGTCCCCCTCGACCGCGATGTCCAGGTCGACGGACTCCGCGCCCCGCAGCATGTCGCGGACCGCTCCGCCGACCAGATACGCGGGCGGCAGCCCCCGCAGCGCGGGGAGCAGCTCGGCCATGCCCGGCAGCTTCCGGACCCTCTCCGCGAGGTTCAAGGCCTGACGGGGATGCCCGCGCCCGCCATCCGCTCCTTGGCCTCGTGGACCGTGTACGTCCCGTAGTGGAAGATCGATGCGCAGAGGACCGCGTCGGCGCGTCCCCGCTCCACCGCCTCGACCAGGTGCTCGAGCGTGCCCGCGCCGCCCGAGGCGATCACCGGCACGTCGACGGCGTCGGCGACCGCTCGCGTCAGCTCGAGCTCGTACCCGTCCTCGGTGCCGTCCCTGTCCATGCTCGTAAGCAGGATCTCCCCCGCCCCCCGCTCGGTGCCCCGGCGCGCCCAGTCGACGGCGTCGCGGCCGGTGGGGACGCGCCCGCCGTTCACGAACACGTCGTAGCCGTCGCCCTCGCGCTTCGCGTCGATCGCCAGGACCACGCACTGGGCGCCGAAGACCTCCGTCAGCTCGGACACGAGCTCCGGCCGGGCCACCGCCGCCGAGTTCACGGAGACCTTGTCCGCGCCGGCGTCGAGCACGGCCTGAGCGTCCTCGACCGACCGGATGCCACCGCCGATCGTGAAGGGGATGAAGACGTCGTCGGCCGTGCGGCGGGCGAGCTGGACCATGGTCTCGCGATTCTCGTGCGAGGCCGTGATGTCGAGGAACACGAGCTCGTCCGCGCCCTCCTGCTCGTAGCGCATCGC
>Ga0066710_100004042_pt1 | contig 12798 bp, 11 predicted proteins | sample GraSoiAngelo_159_FD_79666 | JGI IMG/M metagenome (GOLD analysis project Ga0066710, IMG submission 79666) | Grasslands soil microbial communities from the Angelo Coastal Reserve, California, USA - 14_1009_16_40cm | ecosystem: Environmental > Terrestrial > Soil > Grasslands | place: USA...
GGCCAGTGGCAGATCAGCTGGCTTGGTGATTTTGATGTTCTGTTCGCTGCCGCGCAACACGACCACTTCATAACCAAGTCGCTCCACCAGGCAGGACTCATCCGTGGCATAAAAGTGGTCCGTCTGTGCTTTCTCGAAAGCTTCTCTTAGTAGACCATAGCGGAACGCCTGAGGTGTTTGGACCAGAACAATTTTGTCCCGGGGAAGTGTAGCCACCACCAGGTTTCTTTCGATCTGTTTCACCGTGTCGACGCAGGGAATGGCCAATATGGCACTTCCTTTATGACTCGCTTCTCGAATGACCGCTTCCAGAGACTCAACATCTACAAAAGGTCGCACAGCATCATGAATGACGACGACCGTCGACTCATCTTCTATTTCCTTAAAGCCGTTGTAAACCGAATCTTGCCGATGAAGACCGCCTGCCACTGTCTGTACAATTGTGGCAAGCCCCTCCGTCTCTAACAGCGATTGAAACTGAGCCATATCTGCTTTTCTCAAGGGAACAATGATTTTCTGGATAAGTTTACAGCGTGCAAACTTGCGGAGGGTGTGGATGATGATGGGAGAGCCTTCGAGACTCAAGAACTGCTTCGGGCTCGGAGACTTCATGCGGGTGCCTGTGCCGGCTGCAGGAATGATGGCGACGGCCCTCATTGGCTCACAACTTCAATTTTACTGGATCTTTCTTCGTAGCGGCCGAAAATCATCTTGCCAGCGGTTGTCTGAAGAACACTAGTGACTGAAGTATCAATGGTCTTACCTATCATCTTTCTGGCATTATCCACCACAACCATTGTACCATCATCCAAGTAAGCAACTCCTTGGTTGTATTCTTTTCCCTCTTTCAATATGAACACCTTCATGGTTTCCCCAGGAAGTACCACAGGCTTCAATGAGTTGGCCAACTCGTTAATATTGAGAACCTCAACACCTTGTAATTGGGCAACCTTGTTCAGGTTGAAATCGTTGGTAACGATCTTGGCTTCCGTTTCTTTGGCCAGTTCTATGAGTTTTAAATCAACCTCACGGATGTTTGGATAGTCCGTCTCCACTATTTGAACTGTAATTCCCGCCATTTTCTGAATTCGTTGCAAGATATCCAGGCCTCGCCGACCCCGGTTGCGTTTTAAGGAATCCGCCGAGTCAGCTACTTGCTGCAGCTCGCGAAGAACAAACTGAGGAATGATTAAGATTCCGTCGACAAAGCCTGTTTCGCAAATATCTGCAATTCTCCCGTCAATGATGACACTGGTATCGAGAATCTTATAGCTCTTCTTAGTTGGGCGTTCTCCCCCAAAAATTCCACCGAGTGCTGCGAGGTTTAATAGATCACCTTTGTTCGCGCCTGAAATGAGACCAATATAAGCCATAAACAGGAACAACCCGATTTGTAAAAAAGATAAAGTTTTGGGCTCGATGGTCGTTTTTGCCAACATACTGCTAATCATCGTGGCCCCGAAGATTCCCAAAATTGATCCCGCAGCAGCCCCAATCAACCTCTTCAAGGAGGCCTTTCTGAGTCGGGCTTCAAAGAGGATGATCGCACCCGCGCCAAACATACCGAAAAGAATGGATAAATTCCGAGGTAACCCAAAAGGTTGAAAATAATATGATGTCACAATTAATACGATGGCAAAGACAAAGCGAATGATTAATATTTCGAGCAAGCAGTCCCACCTCCAATCGTTTTATTAAGAAGGTAAATTCATGAGAATTAATTCAAGCATATAGACTTTGATACACAAGTCGGTGTGTTAATTTGTTTATCGGACTATAATTCGTCTTAGTTAAACAAAACATCGAATGACTCTTGCACCGATTCAATCGCAATGAGTTCAATTTCTGACTCCAAATGTGATAATGGGAGGCTATTTCTTGGAAGAAGGCATTTCTTAAATCCAAGCGACGCCGCTTCACGAATTCTCAAAAGTGCCTGGCTAACTCCTCTTACCTCCCCGGCCAAGCCAACCTCCCCAAAAATCACGGTGCTGGGATTAACGGCCAGATTCCGATAACTTGAAACAACCGCTGCCACGATGCCTAAGTCCGCCGACGGCTCATCCACGTTGAGCCCTCCAGCTACGTTGACGTAAACGTCACTGCTGAGGAGATGAAGTCCCAAACGCTTTTCCAGCATGGCCAACATCAGCGAGACACGGTTCGGATCAACACCCGCAGCCATCCTTCGCGGACTGACATAACTGGTGCCGCTGACTAAAGCCTGCAACTCTACCAATAAAGGTCTCGATCCTTCGACGCAACAAATAACGACGGATCCGGCTGCCCCTTTTGGTCTTTCGGCTAGGAAAAGTTTGGAAGGGTTTTCGACAGGTACCAAGCCCTCATTCGTCATTTCGAAGACCCCCAATTCATTGGCGGCTCCGAAGCGGTTCTTCACAGTTCTAACGATACGATGACTGTGATACCTTTCGCCTTCGAAGTATAGCACTGTGTCAACAATGTGTTCAAGAGCCTTCGGACCGGCTAGGGAGCCGTCTTTGGTGATATGTCCGATCAGAAAAGTGGGAATTGAACGATGCTTGCTCAAGAACAAAAATTGAGTGGCAACTTCTCGCACCTGACTAATGGATCCCGGAGCTGAGGGTAGCTTGTCAGAATACACAGTCTGAACGGAATCTAAGATGATGATTTGCGGAGCTAATTGATTGATACACTCTAGAATTCGCTCCAGGCAAGTTTCAGTCAGCAAAAAAAGTTTTGTGGGTTGCATACCAAGCCGGTCGCCTCGCATTTTGATCTGCTTTTCGGACTCTTCGCCGGAGACATACAACACGGTGCTTTCCTGCCTTTGCAGCAAATTGGCGACTTGAAGAAGAAGCGTCGACTTTCCAATTCCAGGGTCTCCTCCGATCAGAATGAGCGAACCTGGCACAATCCCGCCTCCTAAGACTCGATCGAACTCGGCGATTCCGGAAGAGAGTCTTGTGTTCTCCTGGCTAGCCACCTCGTTGAAGGCGATGGGCGAAAGGTCACCGGGACCTCTGGATATACCAGGGGAGCTGCTTGACGTAGGTGTCCTCTCCTCGATCATCGAATTCCACTCGCCGCAATCCGAGCATTTCCCCATCCACTTGCTGGCCATGTATCCACAGTTCTGACAAACAAAATGAGACCTTATTTTGCTCATAGATTGCCGCCATTAGGGCTGTCCATACTTAGGCTCCAACGTAGATGCGAGGTACTCTCCGGCTGATCCCGCAAAGAATTTCATAAGGAATGGTCAAGGTCAGTCGGGCAAGATCGTTGGCTACAACTTCCAGAGTCCCTTGCTTTCCTATCAAAACAACTTCATCGCCCACTTGAACGGAAGGAACGTGGGTAACATTGATCAGAGTCAGGTCCATGCTAATCCGTCCTACGATTGCAGCCTTATGACCTCGAATCAAAACACTTCCCTTATTCGATAACAAACGACTCAATCCATCGGCATACCCAACCGGCAATGTGGCGATTAGACTTTCCTGATCGGTCTTGTAAGCCCCGCCATATCCAATAGACGTCCCTTTATGAACTCGTCTCAGTTGCATAATCCGTGTCTTGAAGGAAAGCACGGGTTGAAGAGGCATCTCGACAGCTTGCTCCAATGGACTAATCCCGTACAAAACCAGTCCCGGACGAACCCCATCAAACCAACCGTAACGGAGGTTTAGAATCCCGGCACTGTTGGCCACGTGGCGCCATTTCAATGGGAAATTCTTGAGTTCGAGACTCTTTACGATATTTTGAAATCGCTCTATTTGAATCCTGTTGGAGGGACTTCCAGCAATTTCTGCCGAGCTTAAGTGAGTATAGATCCCTTCACAGATCACCGATTGCTCCGAGGAGGAATCTTCCACGGTTTCTACTGCCTTTGTCCAATCTACCCCCAAACGTGACATTCCCGTATCGATCTTGAAATGATACGTTGCTTTTGTCTTTAGACGATTTGCCACCCGAGCCAAATCCTGAACCATTCGAAGGCTGAACACCGCAGGGGTGAGGTTATTATGCACAATCTCTTCTTCTTGGCCAGACCAGAATCCGTTGAAAAGCAATATTGGACAGCGAATTCCCATCTTGCGCAGTTCCAACGCTTCTTCCAGAACGGCCACGGCAAGAGAATTCACCCCGCATCTTTCCAGCCGTTGAGCCACGGGGAGGGCCCCATGGCCATAGGCATCGGCTTTAACAACCGCCATCACTTTCACATCGCGACCCAGGATCTCTTTCACCATCCGAAAATTAGATTCCAGGTGACCAAGGTTCACTTCTGCCCAAGTCGGACGCTTTCCTCGCATGAATTTCTCTATATCCATGTTCTGGCGGTAACCAATTTTTTTTCGAGGCAGAATCAAGGAGTGATGATGTAACTGATGGGAGGGAATCTGATCACAGATCCATCTGTCTCGGAAATCATCCTCCTGATCAGGCTCAGAAGAACTCAGCCAGAATCGAACTCCAATGGAAAGTCTCGTCTTACTCTCGCCAAAGATTCTCAAAACGAGTGAATTCTCTGAGGAAAGCAAGTTTCACAGACCCAATTGGGCCGTTTCGCTGTTTCCCAATAATGATTTCCGCAATTCCCTTATTTTCTTCGGATTGTTTATAGATTTCTTCGCGGAAAATAAATGCCACTAAATCTGCATCTTGCTCGATGGATCCGGATTCCCTGAGATCTGAAAGCTGAGGCCGGTGGTCGCCACTTCGGGTTTCCGGAGCACGACTCAATTGCGACAAGGCAATGAGTGGAATATCCAACTCTTTAGCCAATCCTTTCAGACCTCGAGAAATGCTCGAGATTTCCTGCTGGCGACTTTCAAACCGGGCTTTGCCTCCCGACATCAATTGCAGGTAATCGACAATCAACAGGTCCAGTCCATGCTCTGCCTTGAGTCTCCTTGCCTTGGCCCGCATTTCCAGTAAACTAAGCCCAGCAGTGTCGTCAATGAAAATCTTTGACTGAGTCAATACGCCAAGAACGTGCGCAATCTTACTCCATTCCTCTTTGTTGAGAAAGCCGGTTCTTAGTTTGTGTGCGTCTATGCGCGCTTCCGAACAGAGGATACGCAACAGAAGTTGGTCACTGGACATCTCCAGGCTAAAAAGACCGACTGTTTTCTTGGCTGCGACAGCGGCGTGGGTTGCTATATTCAGGCTGAGGGCCGTTTTGCCCATGGAAGGGCGGGCTGCAATAATGACCAAGTCGGAGTTCTGGAGTCCTGAAGTTAAGTTGTCGAATTCGGTGTAACCGGTGGGTATACCGGTCACCATTTGTTTTCGACTGGCTGCAGTTTCAATCTTCTTGAAACTCTTCTTGGCAATCTCGTTGATGCTGACAAATCCTGAGTGAATCTTCGACTCTGCCAGATCAAATATCACTTTCTCTGCCGAATCTAAGATGGCATCGACGTCTTCCTGCTGGTCGTAACAGGTGTTGATTATTTCATTCGATTTCTTAATGAGATTTCGGAGAGTTGATTTTTCGTGAACGATTCGTGCATAAAACTCAAGATTGGCTAATCTGGGAACTCCATCGATCAAAGAGGATACAAATGAGGCTCCACCTACGGCCTCTAACTGTCCCCCATTGCGGATTTCCTCCGTAAGTGTAACGAAATCGATGGCTTTTGATTTTTCGGTGAGACTGAGCATATTCTCAAAAACCAGTTTATGACTTCCAGAATAGAAGTCTTCCCTGCTCAGCATCTCGATGGCTTGATTAATAAGAGCGTTGTCTAAAATGATAGCGCCCAGCACACACCGCTCGGCTTCGATATTATGGGGTAGACCTCTTTCAAGGGTGATATCGGTGGGCATCTTGAGGGAAACTTACCACTAGGGTTACTTGGTGGCGAAGAAGTTCAAACTTCGGTCAAATTTGTTAAGCTGCCGTCCCCTCACCCCCAGCCCCTCTCCCAATGGGAGAGGGTGGCCGAAGGCCGGGTGAGGGGTCCGGGGCTATAGAATCGCACTCCTGGACGGTCCGAGGTTGCTCGCTACTTTTAGTTATAAACCACAACACTCTAAAACTCTGCAGAGAATATGAATGGAATGACTTAATCTTCCTTAGAAACTACCAGACCTACAAGAGCCGTGACCTCTCGGTGCACCTTGACGGGAATATCAAATTTGCCAAGAGACTTGATAGCCTCTGTCAACTCTATTTTGCGCTTGTCAATGGTGAAGCCTTTGGCTTCCAGCGCTTCCGCAATATCCATCGAGGTCACCGAGCCGTACAGAACGTCATGCTCGCCGACCTTGCGGCTTAAGTTCAGGGATACCCTGGAAAGTTGCTGGGCCAGCGCTTCGGCTTCCTGTTTCTCGACTGCTTCACGACGCACCGCGGCGGCCTTTTCCTGTTCGATTTGACGGATATTGGCGGGAGTGGCGACCATAGCCAACTTCTTGGGAAGCAAAAAATTGCGAGCATAACCATCGCTCACGTGCACGATGTCTCCCTTGGTCCCAAGCTTTTCAATTTTCTCTCTCAAAATAATGTCCATAAAATGAATGCTCCCTCGAAATAATTTGCCTTCTAAGCCTTATGAAAGACTTCAGTCCGCCGTAAAGGGCAACAGGGCAATGTTTCTGGCTTTCTTAATAGCCTCCATCAGCTTGCGCTGATGCGGAGCACACACACCAGAGATTCTTCTTGGTAATATTTTTCCACGCTCGGGAATGAATTGAAACAAAAGGCGGGAGTCCTTGTAATCAATGTAATCGATCTTCTCGACGCAGAATTTGCAAACTTTCTTCCGCCGGATGAATTGCTTTTTGGGCTGCCCCCCTGAACCAGCGGGCCTGGGTGCATACGCCATGAATCATCTCCTTATCCTTATAACATAACAAAAATATGACTATTTTAGATGCCGGTAGCAGTGGCTTCGGGCTGAACTCCCCGGGATTTTCGCCGGACTTTCTTTAATCGAATCGCTTTGACCTTTTCCACTCGCTTTAAGGCCTTGTCCACACGTACCGTTATATATCTAAGGACTGAGTCGGCAACTCTCAAGCGGCGCTCAAATTCTTTTACCACCTCACCGTTGGCTTTGATATTGAATAGAACATAAAAGCCTTCTTCAAATTTGCCGATTCGATAGGCAAGTTTTCTTTTTCCCATCTTTTCCACGCTGACAACCTCACCCTGCATGCTTTTGACGCCTGCTTCCATTTGCCCAATGACTTTGTCAATCTCCTCTTCCGCTGCATTGGGGATAATAATAAACATGACTTCATAGGTTTTCATTAGCATTGACTCCTTATAACCACCGATTGGAGGCTAGTCGCTTGCAGTGTCTTTTAATTAAATCTATTCATCGTCGCTTCAAGTCCCAAGGAACAAATCATTTCAACCGCTTCTTTCCCTTGCCTAACCATTTGTTCAGACACGTCCCTGAGTTCCTTTGGGATAGGGCTAAGGACATAACTGGCCGCGTCGAAAACTTCAATCTCTGGAGCTATCCCCAGTCTCACTCGTGTAAATCCACTACTATTGAGATGATCAATGATTGATTCCAATCCTTTATGACCCCCCGAACTCCCTTGACCACGAATCCTGATTTTCCCAAAAGGGAGAGCCAGATCATCACAAACCACAATAAAATCGTTAACGGAGACTTCATACTTGTCCAGCAGCCCAGCCACTGACTTCCCGCTCAGATTCATAAAAGTTTGAGGTTTTGCCAAGAGAATATTGTTATCTCCAAGACTCATTCGAGTGGTTAAGGCAAAACCCTCCTTCGTTTCCCAACTCGCCCTGCTCCTGGATGCAAGCAAATCCACCACCTCGAATCCCAAGTTGTGTGGAGTATTTTGGTACTGTAGCCCGGGATTTCCAAGGCCAACAACAACCTTTCTAAAAAGCATTGATCAATGCTGTAAGCTCGAGCTGTTTCCGCTTTATTTTTTCTCTTTCTCTTTCTTCTCCTCAGGCTTGGCCTCTCCTTCTTCACCTTCCTCAGCAACCTTACCCTTCTTAATAACCTCGGGTTCAGCCACAACCGCTTCGACAGCCGGTTCTGGAACCTTTTCTTCCTTGGGCGCAATCACATGAGCCACGACGAGGTCTGCCTCAGACAGAATCTTGATCTTAGGATCGAGCGGCAGGTCAGAAACTCGGAAGTTGGCGCCAATCTCCAGATTGGAAACGTCGATGGTAATATGCTCTGGGATGTCCGAAGGCAAACATTCAACTTCAACTTCTCGCAAAACAAACTCAAAAATTCCCCCTTGTACCTTGACCCCTTTCGCCTCTCCCACCGCGGTGATTGGAACTTTCACCTGCAACGCCTTATCCATAACAATTCTCACAAGGTCTGCATGAAGAAGATTGTCTTTGATAGGATCAAATTGCCAGTCTTTTATCATTACACTGGTGGTGCCACGTTCCTGAATTTCCAAGGAAAAAATAGTATTATGACCTGTTCCAGAATGAAGGATGGCCGAAAGCTCTTTGGGATTCAGGCTTAAGGCCACGGAGTCTTCCTGGCGGCCATACAGAATGGCTGGGATTTTACCGGCTGCCCTCAATCGCCTGGCTGCATTTTTGCCTGTTTGATTTCTAATTTCAGCAGTGACATTAAACTCTTCCATGACTCAATACCTCATTGCTCTTAAATGAACAAAGAACTCACCGAACTTTCTTCATGAATGGATTTGATAGCCTTGCCTAATAAATCCGCCACACTAAGCATCTTAATTTTCCCTGACTTTTTTGCTTCTGGCGAAAGCGGAATGGAATTGGTTACGACGACTTGCTCCAAACTTGATTCGTTGATTTGTTGTACCGCAGGTCCGGATAAGACCGGGTGGGTGCAACAGGCATAAACCTTCTTGGCCCCTTGCTGCACGATCGCTTCAGCCGACTTAATCAGCGTTCCGGCTGTGTCAACAATGTCATCCACGATCAGCGTCGTTCGACCTTCCACTTCTCCCACGATGCGCACGACCTCTGCTACATTGGCTTCCACACGTCGCTTATCAATAATTGCCAAATTGGCATTCAATTTTTTGGCATAGGCCCGAGCTCTTTCGGTACCGCCTGCATCGGGTGAGACAACGGTCAAATCAGGAAGACTAAGTTTCTGGAAATAATCAATCATCACCGGCGCTGCGAAAAGGTGATCTACCGGAATATCAAAAAATCCCTGGATTTGCGGTACGTGTAGATCCATTGTCAAAGCCCTGCTGGCTCCGGCAGTGGACAAGACGTCAGCCACCAACTTGGCCGAAATTGGGACTCGCGGCTTGTCCTTTCGATCCTGGCGAGCATAACCAAAATACGGCAGCACGGCGGTAATTCTTCGTGCTGACGCCCTCTTGAAGGCATCAATCATTAACAAGAGCTCGACCAATGTGGTATCCACGGGTCTACAGGTGGGCTGAATGACGAAGACATCCTTGCCTCGGACATTCTCTAAAATTTGAAAATACACCTCTCCATCACTGAAACGGGATACAGAAGAATGACCCAAGGGGAGTTTCAAAGAGCCACAGATCTCCTCCGCCAATGGCCGGTTGGCATTCCCTGTGAAAATCTTTATGTCATCGTGCAAGGGTGATCCACTCCCAAATCTTAAGGTACGAAACGATATCCACGACCCGAGAACAATCTGGCTTTCTAGGTAAGAAAAACAAAGGAATAAGCTTTGGCTGGGGCGGGAGGATTCGAACCTCCGAATGCAGGTTCCAAAGACCTGTGTCTTACCGCTTGACGACGCCCCAATGGCTCACTGAAGGGATTCCACTAAGCAGTTCCAATATTGTTTTCGGCTGAGGGTTTTCGTTGGGATTACCCGAAATTGTTTGGATTCGATCGCACGCCTGGCCTTCAGCAACTCTCGCTTTGAATTAAAAAGTCCGAAAAGTGCCGACCCGCTTCCTGTCAGTCCAGCCGCAAACGCCCCTGTCTCAAGTAAGTTCTTCTTAATCCCTCTTAGTTTTGGAAAATCGCGAAACGCCACCTTTTCAAAGTCGTTTCCTACGAAATTCCAGCGGTCCAGGCTATCTAAGTACCCTGGACAGAAAACAGGAATGATACTTTTCTTAATTTTTTTTGTCAACGGCAAAGTCACACGCGCATAAGCATCTACCGTGGAAATAGCATAGGTGGGAACAACCAATAAGAGGTATTTTTCAGGCTGATCCTCCAAAGGATAGACTTCTGCCCCCCTGCCCACTCCAAGGGCAGTGCCCCCAACAAAAAAGAAGGGAACATCCGACCCTAGGCTTCCCCCAATTTCAAACAATTCCTTATGGGATAAGTTTAGGTCGAGTAAGCGCCTTATTCCGTGGATGGCAGCGGCAGCGTTGCTGCTGCCTCCGCCCAAACCGGCTCCGACAGGAATCCTTTTCTCGAGATGAACCCGATAGCCTTTGTCTAGTTTCTTCAACCGGCTCAAGGACAATATGGCCCTGACGACCAGGTTATGGCGTGGATCAAGTCCTCTATCGTCAGAAGTAAATTCAATTTCTTGTCCCCGAATTAATGCAATCTCAAGCCGATCATAGAGGTTGACAGTTTGAAAAATCGTCCGAATTTCATGGTAGCCATCCTCCCGCCTTCCCAGGATGTGCAACCCTATATTAATCTTGGCATAGCTGCGCAACGAGATTCGCCTGGATTCCACTTGGATATCAAATTGAAACGGCTTCGGCATAAAAAAAGCTCAATCCCTGGATTGAGCTTTTTACCGCCGTACACATTATGAATTTGATTCTATTTTTTTTGCAGTGAGGCAAGCTTTATTTTTAGATCGTCGACCTTTTTTTGAACCTTTCGGCTCTCCTCCTCATCTTGGTTATATGAAAGAGAAAGTTCCCAAGCATGGCGTGCTTCCTCATACTGACCTTTTTTGTAGTACAGATCTCCAAAATGTTCGTGAATGGTCGGGTCCTTTCGAACTCGATCTAATGCTTTCTTTAGATAAGTTTCAGCATCTTCGATTTGATTGAGCCTGAAATAGGCCCATCCCAGACTATCCAAGTAGGCTCCGCTATTGGGCTCGAGATCCACCGCCTTCTTTAACAATTCAAGCGCTTCCTGCAAGTGAACATCTCGATCGGCCCACATATACCCCAAGTAGTTCAAGGCCGCCGCATGTTTAGGATTTAGCTCTAGGACTTTCTTAAACTCAGATTCGGCTTTCTCGTACTCCTTCTCACGTTCATGGAGAGCACCCAGCATAAAAAAATAAGATTCCTTGCTCTTGAAATGCTTCTCCGAACTTATGAGAACTTTCTCAGCCTCTTTAAACTTCTTATCGCGCTGATATATCTGCACCATATATGAATAGATCTTGGCGTCCTCTTCGGAATTGCTCAACATCTGCTGCAGGTTCTTAATAGCCTGCTCAGAGCTTCCGTTTTCGGCCAGGATATCCGCATATAAGAGTTTTAGATCTTTGTCTTCCGGGCTGGCTTTCAAGGCTTTCTCGCAAGAAGCCAAAGCCTTGTCCAATTGCTTGGCTGCACGATATGTATCGATGATATAACCTTCGGCTTTCAAAGCAGTCTCGGAACTCAAGGACTTCAATTCTGTGAAGTACTCCACGGCTTGAGGATACTTTTCCAGTTGTTGGGCGATATAGCCCGCATGCGTTAAGAAAATGCTGCGGTTCTGAATTTCGGCTGGGGAGTAATTTCCGGCTGGCTTTTCCGTTAATTTCAACAATTGTTGAAATCTTTCCTCCGCTTTTTCAAATTTTCCCAATTCCTCGTAAAGGGTCGCAATATGAAAAGGGACTTCTAAACTGCCAACCAGGATAGTATTGGCCTTGTTGAAATTCTCCAATGCTTTTTCATAATCACGTCGTTTGCGATATATTTGGCCGAGGCGCAAATAGGCACTACCCTCGTCGGGGTCGGCTTCCAGAATCTTGAGATACTCTTTTTCGGCCTGTTCGTCCTGGCCGTCTTCAAGCAAAGCCTGCGCCAACCCTTTGCGCAAATCGAGGCTGTCCTCGTCCACTTCCATGGCCTTCTTATAGGTTTCTATCGCATTCTTGTAGTCCTTGTTTTGTTCATAGGTAAGAGCTAGTTCGGCCAGGATTTTCGGTGAAGCGGGATTGGCTTCCAACGCTTTCTTAAAGACATTGATAGCTTCCTTCAAATTACCCTGATCTGAATAGATTTGGGCCAGGCTGCTAAGACCATTTTCAGAGGACGGAACCAATTCGAGAAGTTTGTTAAGACTTGCAATCGCTTTATCCGTCTGGCCATCGTAACGATAAAGCCGGCCAAGAGTCAGCAGTGAGTTGCTATCTGACCCATCAAGACGACATATCGTTTCGTATTCCCTAACGGCCTTTTTCAAATACTCACTAGACGCAGGTGTCCGATTAGAGTCTTCGTTGCCAATAATCGAAAGGTAAATCGTTCCGAGGAGTTTGTGAGCGTCTACATTATTTGGGTTTAGTCGGATCGCATTCTCAGCCTCCTGGACGGCGTCCCGAACTCTTCTGTGGCGAAGATAAGCGTTAGCCAACTCGATGTAAACGGAGGAAGATTGCGGGTCTTGCTGGATCGCTTTCTTATATTCGTCAATCGCCTTAGTGAAATCGCCGTTTTCTTCCAGCAGCCTCGCCAAACTAAAGTGATAATAGGCTTCTGCCTTATTAGCAATCTTGCTTGGTTCCTCCGAAGAGCTTTCTTTTTGTTTGTCCTTGACCTCGCTGGACTTTCTCACATGGGCGACGAGCGCGGGATCCAGAAAAAGAATGCCACTTGCCAACTCGGCAATTAAAAGCAACAAAATCCTTTGTGACCACTTCTGCTTTCTAGTAATTATCATCATAA
>Ga0066710_100004043_pt1 | contig 12796 bp, 8 predicted proteins | sample GraSoiAngelo_159_FD_79666 | JGI IMG/M metagenome (GOLD analysis project Ga0066710, IMG submission 79666) | Grasslands soil microbial communities from the Angelo Coastal Reserve, California, USA - 14_1009_16_40cm | ecosystem: Environmental > Terrestrial > Soil > Grasslands | place: USA...
CATCGAGGACGCGATGCTCGCGGGAGTCTGGCGCATCGCGGGTTTCGATCTGCACCCCCTGGCGCTCGTCTTCGTGCTCTCCGGCTCCCTGATGATCAGCAAGACGCTGCGGATCCCGAAGCCATAATTCACTAGCCTGGCGGCGGCGGGGTCGGCGTGGCAGTCGGAGTCGGGCGAGGAGCGGGCGTCGGCGGGGCGGCGTTCTCTGGCTCGGCGGGCGGGGAAGCCGTGGGCTCTCTCGACGGCGCCGCTGGAGGCTCCGACGGCCGCGGAGAGGCCTCGCGGGGCGGTGGAGACGCCGCCTCGCTCGTCGTACGCTCGACCCGCGTCGGTTCGGCGGGCTCCTCGGTGGTCTCCGGCGGCAGGTTGGCGGTCAGCTCCGCGTCGGCGGGCTCGGGGCTGGGCGCGTAGAGCACCGGCTCGCCGGTCGACGGGCAACTCTCGCGGGGCGACTTGCCGGAGAGAAAGACCTCGCGCCGCGCCGGGGCACCCTGCGGCTGGCAGCCGTGCGCGAGCACCAGGCCCGTCGCCGGGTCGATCGCCGCCTCGATGACGCCGGCCGGCCGTGACCAGGCCGGCGGCATCGCCCGCGACTGGTAGTAGCGGGCCATCATGCGCGCCCAGACGGGGGCCGCCACGTGGCCGCCGGTGGCCTGGGGGACGATGGGCTGGGGCTGGTCGAAGCCGATCCACACGCTCGCCACCACCTCCGGCGTGAAGCCGACGAACCAGGTGTCCGCGCCGTCGTTGGTGGTGCCGGTCTTGCCCGCCGCCGGCCCCTGGAAGCCGGCCTGGCGCACGGCGACGCCGGTGCCGCGGGTGACGGCCTCGCGGAGCACGTCCGTCACGAGGTAGGCCACCGCCGGGTCGAGGACGCCGCGCCGCTCCGGCTTGGGCTCCCAGAGCACCTTGCCGTTCGGGCGTTCCACGCGGAGGACGAGCCGCGGCTTCACCGCCTCGCCCAGCGAGGCGAAAGGCGTGTAGGCCACGGTCAGCTCCAGCGGGCTCACCGCCACCGTGCCGAGGGCCATCGACGGCTCCTCGGGGATCGGAGGCTCGATGCCAGCCCGCTCGGCCATGCCCGCGACCTCCGAGACGCCGACGGCCTGGGCCAGTCGCACGGTGGGGACGTTCTTGGAGCGCACGAGCGCTTCGCGGAGCGTCACCTGGCCTTCGAAGCGGCCGTCGAAGTTCTGGGGGGCCCAGGTGCGCCGGCCGCCCAGGCTGATGCGCAGCGGCTCGTCGGAGAGCGGCTCAGCGAGGCTGTGCCCGGCGGCGAGCGCGGTGGCATAGACGAACGGCTTGAAGGCGCTGCCCACCTGCCGGCGTCCGGCCTTGACGCGGTCGAAGCGCGACTGGCGGAAGTCGCGGCCGCCCACCCACGCCAGCACGTCGCCGCCGTCCAGGGCCAGCGCCACGACCGCGCCTTGCAGGTACGGGGTGCCTTCCTCTCCCACGTCTGCCCCGGGCGCGTAGCGCGGCCCGGCGAAACGGCCGACGGCGCCCGTCTCGACCGCCTTGAGCTGTCGGTCCAGCTCCTCTTCGGCCGCGTGCTGCAGCGTGGGGTCGAGGGAGGTCGTGATCTTGAGCGGTTCGTCGTAGAGGCTGTCACCGAACCGCTCCTCCAGCTCCCGCCTCACCTCCTCGACGAAGTAGGGCGCGAAGCCGTCGCCGCCCTGGGCCGTGCGGGCCTTGCGCACCACGCCGAGCGGGGCGCTGCGCCCGGCGGCGGCCTCGGCCGGGGTGATGCGCTTCTGCTCCTCCATCAGGGTCAGGACCAGGTCGCGACGCGCGCGCGCCTGACGGGGATTCCGGCGCGGGTCGTACAGGCCCGGGCCCTTCGGCAGTCCGGCCAGCAGGGCGGCCTGGGGGAGACTCAGCCGGCTCGACGGGATGCCGAAGTAGTGACGGGCCGCGGCCTCGATCCCCCGGGCACCGTTGCCGAAGTAGATGTGGTTCAGGTACAGCTCCAGGATCTCGTCCTTGCTGAAGCGGCGCTCGATGTCCTGCGCGACCCGGACCTCCAGCAGCTTGCGCCCGAGCGTCCGTCGCTGGCCGGGGATGCGGTCCGGGAATGCATTGCGGGCGAGCTGCATCGTGAGGGTGCTGGATCCCTCCTCGACCTCGCCGGCCTTGAGGTTGGCCACCAGCGCGCCCAGGATCCGGCGCACGTCGACCGCCCCGTGCTCGTAGAAGCGCCGGTCCTCGGCGGCCAGGAACGCCTGCGGCACGAGCCGCGGCAGCGACTTCAGCGGGACCACCTCGCCTTCGACCGGGGCGAGGTCCGCGAACGGCGTGCCGGTGCGGTCGAGCAGCACCGGCGCCCCGCCCGGCTGATAGGACGTCAGGCGCCGGACGTCCGGGCACCCGAGGAGGCCGCACCGTAGCCAGGCGACGCCGAGCAGGACCAGGACCACGGCGCCTCCCGCGATCGCGACGCGGACCGGCGGCGGCTGCCGCCTCCAGAAAGCGGCCAACCGTTGCTTGACGAGCGGACGGGACTCGGCCCGAGGATCCACACGGGGCTACGAGCAAGGCCCTTGCCAACCCGACCCGCTTGATAACATGGAAGCCAGGAGGCGCGCCGCCGCATGGGGTTGAAGGAGTACCACCACAAGCGCGACTTTTCGATCACTCCCGAGCCCCGCGGCGAGGAGAAGCCGAGCGAAGGCCGGTCCTTCGTCATCCAGAAGCACGCCGCCACCCGGCTCCATTACGACTTCCGCCTGGAGATGGAAGGCGTCCTCAAGAGCTGGGCGGTGCCCAAGGGCCCCAGCCTCGATCCCAAGGACAAGCGCCTCGCGATGATGACCGAAGACCACCCGGTCGAATACGGCGACTTCGAGGGGATCATCCCCAAGGGCCAGTACGGCGGCGGCACCGTCCTGCTCTGGGACCACGGGACGTGGGAGCCGATCGAGGACCCCCATGCGGGCCTGCGCAAGGGCAGCCTCAAGTTCCGTCTGAAAGGCGAGAAGCTGGCCGGCGGGTTCGCCCTCGTGAAGATCAAGGGGCGGGACGCCCGCGAATCCGAGAAGACGTGGCTCCTCATCAAGGAAAAGGACGACTTCGTGCGTCCCGGCTACGACGTCACCGAAGCGCGGCCGGAGAGCGTCACCACCGGGCGCAGCATGGAGCAGATCGCCGTCGATCGCGACCGGGTCTGGGATTCCGGGGTCGGGGAGGTCGAGGTCCCGAAGAAGGAGACCAGGGAGCTGCCGGCGGCGGCCCGGGCGAGGATCAAGGCCGGACGGGCGCGCCCGACCGCCGTGACCGTGCGCCCGGCCGACGTTCCTGGCGCGCGCAAGGCGGCGCTGCCCGCCGTCGTTCACGCCCAGCTCGCCACGCCGGTGACGGATCCGCCGCCCGGGGACGAGTGGCTCCACGAGATGAAGTTCGACGGCTATCGCATCTTGACCCGCCTCGAGAAGGGACGGGTCCGGCTCATCAGCCGCAACGGCAAGGACTGGACCGAGCGCTTTCCCGCGCTGGCGGACGCCCTGGGGTCGCTGTCCGCCGAGCGGGCCGTCGTCGACGGCGAAGTGGCCGTGCTGCTGCCGGGAGGCAACACGAGCTTCCAGGCTCTCCAGAACTTCATGGGCGGGATGGACGGAGGCCAGCTCGTCTACTACGTCTTCGACCTGCTCTACCTCGACGGATACGACCTCTGCGAGGCGCCGCTCGAGCGGCGCAAGGAAGCCTTGAAGCGCCTGGTGGCCGGCGCGCCCGGCTCACTCCGCTACAGCGACCACGTCGTCGGCCAGGGCCAGGCAGTCTTCGCCAACGCGTGTCGCATGGGGGTGGAGGGGATCGTCTCCAAGCGCCGCGATCTGCCCTACGCCGCCGGCCGCACCCGGGGCTGGCTCAAGGTCAAGTGCCACCTCCAGCAGGAGGTCGTCGTCGGCGGGTTCACCGACCCCGAGGGGACACGGGTCGGGCTGGGGGCCCTGCTGGTCGGCGTCCACGACGGGAAGGGACGGCTCGTCTACGCGGGCAAGGTCGGCACCGGCTTCAGCGACAAGCTCCTGCGCGACCTGCGGCGCAAGCTGGAGGCGCGGGAGCAGAAGGCCTCGCCCTTCGCGGTGGCGACCGGCCTGCCTCGCCAGGCCCACTGGGTGAAGCCGGACCTGGTGGCCGAGGTCGTGTTCTCCGAGTGGACGAGCGACGGTCACCTGCGGCATCCGTCCTTCCAGGGGCTGCGCGAAGACAAGCCGGCCGCCCAGGTGGTGCGGGAGACGCCGGAGCCCACCGCCCAGGCGGTGGAAGAGGCGGCGGAGGAGGCGGAAGCGCAGGCTGCGCCACGAGGCAAGGCCTCGCGCCCCAAGCACGGCGCCGCCAAGGCGAGCGTCGCCCGGCGCAAGGCCAGCCCCGCGGAGCGCCAGGGCGGCCGGACCAGCGGCGGGTCCGCGGGAAGATCCGACGCGGCGGAGATCGCCGGCGTGCGCATCACCCACGCCGACCGCGTGATCTATCCCGGCCAGGGCCTCACCAAGCGCGACGTCGCTCTCTACTACGAGTCGATCGCGGGCTCCATCCTGCCCCAACTGACGGGCCGCCCGACGACCCTCGTCCGGTGTCCGGAAGGCATGGGCAAGCCCTGCTTCTTTCAGAAGCACATCGGCTACTGGGCGCCGGACACGCTGCGCCGCGTGCGCATCCAGGAGAAGAAGAAGGTCGGCGAGTACCTGGTGGTGGAGGATCTGCCGGGCCTCATCGGCCTGGCCCAGATCGGCATCCTCGAGATCCACACCTGGAACTCCACGGTGGACCACCTCGAGCAGCCGGACCGCGTGGTCTTCGACCTCGATCCGGATGCCGCGGTGGCGTGGGAGGCGGTCGTCGAAGCGGCCGGGCGCGTGCGGCATCGGCTGGAAGGCCTGGGCCTGGCCGCCTTCGTCAAGACCACCGGGGGCAAGGGCGTCCACGTGGTCGTTCCCCTCCGCCCGGGGGCGGGATGGGACGAATGTGCGGAGTTCGCGCGCCTGCTGGCCGAGAGCATCGCCCGCGAGCATCCGAGCCAGTACCTGACCGAGGTCTCCAAGGCGGCCCGCAAGGGAAAGATCTTCATCGACTGGCTGCGCAACACGCGCGGCGCCACCTCGGTCGCCGCCTACTCGACCCGGGCCCGTCCCGGGGCGCCGGTCTCGACGCCCATCACCTGGGAAGAGCTGCCGCGCACCCGTCCGGACGAGTACACCGTGGAGACCCTGCCCGGCCGGCTGGCCGGCCTGAAGAAGAGGGAGCCCTGGGCCGGCTACGAGAAGGCGGCCCGGCCGCTGACGAGCGTCCTCCGTCAGGCGGCCGCGAAGGGCTGATCACTCGCCCATCACCTGGACCACGACCTCGCGGCGGTGGCGTCCGCCGCGGTGCTCCCACACGTAGAGCCCTGCCAGTTCCCGAGGGCCAGCTCGCCCTCGCGCACGGGGATTTGCTCCGAGGTGCGGGTCAGGGTCGCCTTGACGTGGGACGACATGTCGTCGTCGCCCTCGGCGACGTGGGTGAAGAGAGGGTCGCCGTCGGGCACGAGCCGGCTGAGGAACGCCTCCAGGTCGCGCTGCACCGCCGGGATTTGATCAGCGGCCTTCTCCGCATTAGTCTAGGCGTTTCGTCGGGACGGAGAGGAGCCCCAGACGATCTTGCCCAGGCCCCATCGCGTGCTGCTGGCGGTCACCCTCGCCGCCCTCGCCGGCTGCTCGAGCGGCTCGACCCCGACCCAGCCGCAGCCGGCGACCCCGACCCCCAACGCCGCGCCCACCCCCACGCCGAGCCCCACCGCCAGCGCCACGCCCGCCGCCACCTCGTGCCGCTACGGCATGGGGACGGTCGACGCCGACTGCCTGCGCCAGACGCCGGCCTTCCTCGGCGACGTCGACGCCGCGATCAACCTGCTCGGCCAGCAGCACCCGGAGCTGTTCAACTTCAACGACACGTCCGGCGAGGGGGCGTGGCGCGTCCTCGACGCCGACCGCTACTACGCGGGTGTCATCGCCAACCTGCAGGCCAGGGACTTCTGCGCCGGCTTCGACCTCCAGAACCTGCAGGTCAAGAGCAGCAACGCGTTCAGCGAGGATTACGACATCCTGCTCTCTTCCGGCTTCATCCGGCGCGGGGCCAGCTCCTATCGGCAGACGTGCACTCCGGCCAACTTCCCGCTCGACCCCAAGGACCTCATCGACAGCGTGCGGGTGGCCTTCTTCGGGTTCAAATGCCCCGACGACGTCGCCGTGCCCAACAACGGCGGGAACCGCCTGCCCGTGGGCTGCACCGGCAACGTGACCGCGACGCCGAAGAACAAGGACAACCAGGACGTCGACCCGCGGATCCACGGCAGCCAGATCACCTGGACCTTCGAGGTCGAGAGCGGCAAGCCGGCGGAGCTCATCAACTACCCCGACCAGCCGTTCAACAAGAGCGTCGTCGGCCTCGAGGTCGGCAACTTCACGCTGTGCGCGATCGTCAAGGAAGTCCAGGGCTGCCTGCACGGCGAGGTCGTCACGCCTACGCCGCGCTAGGGCTTGGGCCGGGTCAGGCCCGATACCACCTTCACCGCGACCAGCCTCTTCACCGGCGCCAGGCTATCATGGGCTCCACGGCATGCACCCGACCTACCGCAGCCCCCTGAACCGCGACGTGGCCCCCGCTCGCCCCGGCGAGTTCGTGCCCGTCCCGCTCGGTCCGCTCCGGGTGTGGCCGCCGGTCGTCCTGGCCCCGATGGCCGGCGTCACGAACCCGCCCTTCCGGACCTTGTGCCGGAGGTTTGGGGCCGGCCTCTACGTGAGCGAGATGATCACCGCCCGCGCACTCGTGGAAGGCAACCGCAAGACGCTGCTCATGGCCAGCTTCGGTCCGGAGGAGACGACCCGAAGCCTGCAACTGTACGGCGTCGATCCCCGTTACGTGGGCGAGGCCGTGCGCTTGCTGGTCGGCGAGGGCCGGGTCGACCATCTGGACCTGAACTTCGGCTGCCCGGTCCGCAAGGTGACGAGCCGCGGGGGCGGGGCCGCCATCCCCGTGAAGCCGCGCCTCCTCCGGAGCATCGTGCGGGCGGCGGTGGCGGCGGCGGGCCGCGTTCCCGTCACGATCAAGTTCCGGCTCGGGATCGACGACGAGATCCTCACCTACCTCGACGCCGGCCGCATCGGCGAGGAGGAGGGCTGCGCGGCGGTGGGCCTGCACGCGCGCACGGCCGCCCAGCTCTACGACGGCGAGGCCTGCTGGGACGCGATCGCGAGGCTGAAGGACGCCGTGAGGCGCATTCCCGTCCTCGGCAACGGCGACATCTGGGAGGCCGAGGACGCGCTGCGCATGATGCGGACGACGGGCTGCGACGGCGTGGTCGTCGGCCGCGGCTGCCTGGGCCGGCCGTGGCTCTTCCGCGACCTCGCGGACGTGTTCGAAGGGCGCGAGCCGGCCGACCCGCCCGGCCTCGGCGCGGTCGTCGACGTGATGCTGGAGCACGCGCGATTGCTCGTGGAGTGGCTGGGCGAGGAGGCCGCGGCCTTGCGCTCGTTCCGCAAGCACGGCTCGTGGTACACCAAGGGCTTCCGCGGCGGGGCGGCCCTGAGGGAGCGGCTCATGCACGTGAGCCGGCTCTCCCATCTGCGGGAGACGCTCTCCGAGGTCGACCGCGGACAGCCGTTCCCGCCCGACGCCGTGCGCGTTCCCCGCGGGAAGACGGCCGGCCGGCAGAAGGTGGCCCTGCCGGAAGGCTATCTGGACGACCTGCAGGACGACACCCCGCCGGGGATCGAGGCGGAAGCCGCCGACTCCGGGGGATGAGATCGCGCGGGACCAGTTCACCCGAGTCAGATTGCCGTCACTGGGGAGGCCCATGATTTCTACGTGTGGCCTGAAGCAGGCCGGAATCCTATTTCTGGGTGTGTGCAGCACCGTCCCCTTGCGCGCCGGGGAGAGCCGGACGCCGGCCGCGGAGGCGAAACCCAACATCGTGCTCATCCTCGCGGACAACCTCGGCTATGGAGAGCTAGGCGTCTATGGCGGCGGGATCCTGCGCGGGGCGCCCACACCCCGCATCGATCGGCTCGCCGGCGAGGGCATGCGCCTGCTCAATTTCAACGTCGAGGCGCAGTGCACCCCCTCCCGCTCCGCGCTCATGACCGGTCGCTTCTCGATCCGGTCCGGGACCTACCAGGTCCCGAGAGGCGGAGCTCCGGAGGGTCTGACGCAGTGGGAGATCACCATCGCGGAGCTGTTGTCAGCGAGGGGTTATGCCACCGGCACCTGGGGCAAGTGGCATCTTGGCAGCATCGAGGCGCGCTTCCCCACCCATCAGGGCTTCGACGAGTGGTACGGGATCCCGCGCTCATACACCGAGGCCCTGTGGCCGTCCCTGAACGAGACCGACAGCGCCTGGCCTTCGGTCGGCACCCGGCAGGGCTGGAACCCGGAGATCGTTCCGCTCGAGCCCGTCTACGAGGCACGCAAGGGAGAAGACGCCCGCCAGGTCGCTCAACTCGACCTCGAACGACACCGGCGGATGGACGAGGAGATCACATCCCGTGCCGTCGGATTCATCAAGCGACAGGCGAGCTCGGGCCGGCCCTTCTTCGCGTACGTGTCGATGAGGCTGGTTCACATGCCCACGACGCCGCATCCGGAGTTCACCGGCAAGACCGGCAACGGGGACTGGGCCGATTGCCTCAACGAGCTGGATCATCGCACCGGCCAGATCCTGGACGCGATTCAGGAAGCCGGGATCGCGGACAACACCCTCGTCATCTTTGCCAGCGACAACGGCCCGGAGGCTACCCATCCCTGGGAAGGCGACAGCGGGCCGTGGCGGGGTACGTACTTCACGGCCATGGAAGCCTCGCTGCGCGCGCCCTTCATCATCCGCTGGCCGGGCCGGGTGCCGGCGGGGAGCGTCAGCAACGAGATCGTGCACATCGTGGATCTGTACCCGACGCTGGCGCGCGTGGGCGGCGCCGAGATCCCGAAGGATCGGCCGATCGACGGCGTAGACCAGTTGGACTTCTTCCTGGGCAAGCAGGCGAATTCCAACCGCGAAGGCTTCCCCGCCTACGTGGCCGACCGGCTCACCGCAGTCAAGTGGCGGAACTGGAAGATGCACCTCATCCGGCAGGATCACATGTACGACGCCCCGCAGAAGCTCCCGCTGCCCAGGATCATCAACCTCCTCACCGACCTGAAGGAGGAGCGCGACGTGCTCATTTACAGCGGCTGGGTTGCCTACCCGATGATGAAGATCGTGCGCGACTTCGACGCCAGTCTCGAGACATACCCGCCGATCAAGGTAGGCACGCCGGATCCCTACGTACCTCCGGCGCCGGCCGGCCGCCGCGACCGCAGCGGCGGCAATTGATGGGAGAGGATGCCGCCGGGCGCGCGATCAGAACTGCGCGGGGAAACAAGTCGTGATGTAGGCGCCCGGCCCCTTGCGGATGTAGCCCCCGGTCGAGACCCAGACGTTGTACTGCTCGTTGAAGTCGTTGGTGGTCTTGACCGCGATCTCCTCGAACTCCTCCACCGCGCACGCGCCCTGCGCGTGGATCGCCTCCACCACCGCCTTCACGTACTTGCCGCGGTCGACCACCCGGTAGTTCCCCTCGAACAGGTCGTCGCTCAGGTCGAACAGCTCAGGGTGATTCTTCACCGTCGCCGCGATGGCCTTGTCCACGAACTGACTGAGCTGGGGCGTGAGCTTGGGGCAGGTGTTGTGCAGGTCGGGCATCGCGGGCAGTGGGCACGAGAAGGTCTGAGGGGTCGCGGCCGGCGCCGGCGTCGGCGTGGGGACGGGATTGCTCTTCGTCGGGCTCTTGCCGCTGGAACCGCATCCGGCAAGCGAAATCCCGCAGCACACGGCGGCGGCCAGGGAAAGGCTGATCTTCACCGAGGGACCTCCCGGAAAAAACACGAGGCGCATTGTAGGGGGACGAGGCTCCCGGCCGGGTCCGGACGTGCCTAGCGCTGGAAGGCGTAGGAGAGCTTGACGAAGAACTGCCGCTCGACCGGCCCGAGATGCTCTCCCGCCCCGTCCAGCTCCCGGTTGTCGCCATAGCCCAGGAAGAGCACGGTCTGCCAGTTGAGCTTGTAGGCGAAGAGCGCGGAGCCGCTGAAGGCCCCGTCCTTGGCCGCGATCTCCGCGGCGTAGAGGCGCGGGTCGCGCTTCGTGGCCACGTACTGGCCGATGACGCGCAGGAAGGCGCGGGCGGTGAAGGTGTAGGTGGCCCGCAGCCGGTCGACGCTGGCCGTGAAGAGGCGGGCCCGTCCCCCCGCCGGTGCGTCGACGTCCAGGAAGCGTCGGGCCTCGTTGAAGCGCAGCTCCAGGTGGTCGGTGGGCCGGAGCGTCGCCCGCAGGTTGACGTTGGCGCCGCGGCCGGTGCGGGCGTTGTCGAAATCGATCTCCTGTCCTATGAACCCGTCCACGCCGACGTCGTTGACCTTCAGCGACGGGCTGAACTGCACGACGTAGAGCAGCTGCTGGCGGGGGAGCACCACGTCCTTGGCGCGGACCCGGTCGACGGCGTACCAGAAGCGGAGGAACGAGCTCCACTTGCCGTCCATTCCCGTCCCCACGGAGAGACGCCGGTTCAGCAGGCCGCCGTCGCGGTTGGTCGAGCGGTCGGCGATGAAGAACGTCCGCAGGCGCCGGAGGAAGCCGCTCGGGCGGAAGGTGTAGCCGCCCTCGAGGTCCTCGCGACGGTAGCCGACCTGGGGCACGTAGCCGTCGTCGGCCCGGAAGTCGTTGCCGACGTCATCGTAGCGTGCGAACCAGTCGACCCTTTTCGTGCTGTGCAGCCACCAGGCCTGGGCCGCGTGGTCGCGCAGCCGCCGGCCGTCCCATTCGGCGGCCAGCTCGGGCCGCAGCGGCGTCCGGCTGTCGCTGAAGAGCGCCTGGCCGGTCACCGTGTCCCGGGCGTTGGGCCGCCACTGGAAGTCGGGGCCGGCGACGCGGTTGTGACCGCCGCCGCGGATCTCGCGGTCGGTGCCGAGCAGGCTCACGAAGGACTGGCCCAGGTCTCGCCGCAGCCGTGAGATGGCCACGAAGGAGCGGAACTCCTGGTCGGCCAGGTCGGACCCGTTGGGCCCGGGCAGGATGACGCTGCCGCCGCCGTCGTCCTCCGTCAGGAGCGCGGTGTAGGCGGTGGATCCGAACTTGCCGGTGCTTCGCACACCCCAGCGGGGGGCGGTCAGCGTGCGCGTGTAGACGGCCTGGATGGGCGTCGAGAACAACTCGATCCCCTCCAGGAAGAACGGCCGCTTCTCGGGGAAGAAGAGCGCGAAGCGCTCGTTGGCGCCGATCTGGGCCACGTCGGACTCGATCTGGGAGAAGTCGGGGTTGATCGTGGCGTCGATGGCGGTGCTCGCGGTGGGCGTCCACTTCACGTCCAGGCCCCCGTCGGCCTTCACCGCCCCGTTCTGGAGGGGCGCGTCCGGGTCGTCGGCCTTGCCGGTCTCGCTGCCGGTGGCGTAGGGAGCCAGCACGAGGTGGCCGCCCGACGGCAGCCCCTCGAGCCCGGTCAGCGCGGCCGCGCGGCACACGAAGCAGCTCCCCCCGCGGGGCAGGGTCACGGTGAAGAACTGGTAGCGGTAATCGCGCGGGTAGTTCCGGTAGAGCATGATCCGCCACGTGCGGGGCTCGCTCTTCGGGTAGCGGAGCGAGGAGAAGGGGATGCTCATCTCCAGGACCCAGCCGTCCCTGGTGATGCGGCTCTTGGCGTTCCAGAAGAAGTCCGGGGAGGAGTCCTCGTTGCCCGACGGGTCGTCGATGACCGAGTCGTACTGGATGCTCCGCGGGTTGACGACGAAGAGGATCCCCGTCTTCCCGCCGGTTCGGGTGTCGAGGAGGATGCCGCCGTAGTCCGTGGTGCCGGACAGGTTGTCGCGGTCGCCGAACGGCGCGCGGATCTTCGACGGCTCCGGGTCCTGGAACTCGAAGCCCGCGTAGAAGAAGCGGTCGTCGTAGGTCAGGTAGCCGAGGTTCTTCACCCTCGGTGGCGTGTTGTCGCCGGGGTTGGTCTCGTACCAGGTGTCCACCCGGGCCGCGCCCTTCCAGCCTTCGTCGGAGAGGTCGCCGTCGATCGTGATCGGGCCCGCCGCGCGATGGATGGCGATGGGGGTCGACTCCGGCTCGGCCGCGGCGGCCGAAGCGGCAGTGCCGGCCAGGAAAAACAGGATATTGGACGCCCGGGACAGGGGCATGCTCGCCAATACGACGTGATTCGTAGACAAATGGTTGCCCGGAAAGTTCCGCTGTCTATCATTGACTTTTTCGTACAGATTCCATATATTCGCAGTTGGAGGGCCCTGGATCCCATGAGCTCGGAGTCTCTCAGCGCGCAGGACATCGCGCAGCGCGAATATCGGGCCGGCTTCGTCACCGACATCGAGTCGGAGTCCGTCCCGGCCGGCCTGAGCGAGGACGTCATCCGCCTGATCTCCGCCAAGAAGGAGGAGCCGGAGTGGCTGCTGGAGTGGCGGCTGAAGGCCTACCGGCACTGGCTGACGATGAAGGAGCCGACGTGGGCCAACGTCCATCACCCGCCCATCGACTACCAGTCGATCGTCTATTACTCGGCGCCGAAGCAGAAGAAGGACCGGCCCAAGAGCCTCGACGAGGTGGATCCCAGGCTGCTCGAGACCTACGAGAAGCTCGGGATCCCCCTGCGAGAGCGGGAGAAGCTGGCCGGGGTGGCCGTGGACGCGGTCTTCGACAGCGTGTCCGTCGCCACCACATTCAAGGAGAAGCTTGAAGAGGCCGGGGTGATCTTCTCCTCCTTCTCCGAGGCGGTGCAGCAGCATCCCGAGCTGGTCC
>Ga0066710_100004044_pt1 | contig 12794 bp, 12 predicted proteins | sample GraSoiAngelo_159_FD_79666 | JGI IMG/M metagenome (GOLD analysis project Ga0066710, IMG submission 79666) | Grasslands soil microbial communities from the Angelo Coastal Reserve, California, USA - 14_1009_16_40cm | ecosystem: Environmental > Terrestrial > Soil > Grasslands | place: USA...
CCAGGATCAGGAAGGTGATCACGCCGGTGATCACCGCAGCGGGGAAGAGCGGTATGCCGAGCAGGAGCTTGATCCCAACCGCGGCTCCCAGGAACTCCGCGAGATCCGTGGCCATGGCGATCACCTCCGCCTGGATCCAGAGGCCGACCGTCGTCCTCGGCGAGAACTGCTCGCGGCAGACCTCCGGCAGGTTGCGGCCGGTCGCGATGCCGAGCTTCGCCGACAACGTCTGGATCAGCATCGCCATCAGGTTCGAGGCGACGATCACCCAGACCAAGGTGAAGCCGAACTTCGACCCGCCCGCGATGTTCGTCGCGAAGTTTCCGGGGTCGACGTACGCGACGCACGCGATGAACGCGGGGCCGAGGAAGGGGAGCAGGCGCCAACGCGTGTCGCCCGAGCCGCGGAGGACGTGCTCGCCCGCGCCAGGGAGGCGCTGAAGCTCTTCCGCGCGGGTCGCCATCATCCCGCCCGGAAGTTTAGCCTAGGCTAACTTTGTAAGACGTGCAGGTCGGGCAGGTTGCGGTAGCGCTCCTCCAGGTCGAATCCATAGCCGACGAAGAGCTCGTCCGGCACCGTAAAGCCGACGTAGCGCACCGGCAGGTCTTCGACGAGCCGGCGGTACGGCCGGTCGAGCAGCGTCACCACGGCCAGAGAAGCGGGCATGCGCAAGGCCAGCGTCTTGCACAGGTAGTTGAGGGTCAGGCCGGTGTCGACAACGTCCTCGACGATCAGCACGTGACGTGCCGCGATCTCCTCGTCGAGGTCCTTGAGCAGCCGAATCCGGGCATGGCCGCCGGAGTCGGCGCCGGAGGCGTAGCTCGCCAGCTCGAGGAAGTCGAGCCCGTGCGGAATCGCGAGTGCGCGCGAGAGGTCGGCGACGAAGACGAGGCTCGCCTTCAGCGGCGCGACCAGCAGCGGCTCGAGGCTTTCGTAGTCGCGTGTGATCTCCCGGCCGAGCTCGCGCACACGCGTCTGCAGCTCCTCGCGCGAGAGGTACACGTCCCCCAGACGAGGAGGCCTTACGACGCCAGTTCGAGCCGGTATCGCTCCGCCAGGCGCTCGATGTCGCGCTTGTAGAACAGCTTGACGCGGACGTCCGGGTAGCGCTCGCGCAGCTTGCGCAGCTTGCGGTTCTTGCGCGTGACGAGCGACTGCTTCATCACCGTGACCTCCACGTACAGGTCCTGCTCGGGCAGGTAGAAGTCCGGCTTGAAGGCCTCGACGATGCGTCCGCCCTCGTCTTCCTCCAGGACGAAGGTGGTCGGCTCGTACTGCCAGGGCACTCCGTAGTAGTCCAGGACCTTTGCGCACTCGAGCTCTGCCTTGTTCGCGAAGCGCGGGGGTTCCTGGCCACGATATGCCTGGAAATCTGGCGTTTCCAGTGTCACCTTGAATTAGGGTAGCAGTCGGTCCGGACGCCCTAAACTGCGAGGGTGGCGACCCGCGACGAAACGTTCACGATCGTGCAGATCTCCGACCTGCACTGTGGCACGCAGTTCTTTCTTCCGAATCTGCTCGAACGTGCGATCACCGAGGTCAACGACCTGCAGCCGGAGATCGTCATCTGCTCGGGCGACCTCACCACCTTCGGCTTCAAGGAGGAGTACGCGCTCGCGAAGGACTACCTCAACCGGATCCAATGCGACTGCCTCGTCGTCATCCCCGGCAACCACGACTCGCGCAACGTGGGCTACGTCCATTTCGAGGAGCTCTTCGGCGACCGCAACTCCGTTGCCCGCGTCGGCGGCGTCACGGTGGTCGCCGTCGACTCGACCGAGCCGGACCTCGACCATGGCCAGATCGGCCGCGGCCGTTACGCGTGGATCGAGGAGAGCTTCGCGCCCCCGGCAGATTTGCGCATCTTCGTCTGCCACCACCACCTGCTGCCGGTGCCAGGCACGGGACGTGAGCGAAATGTCATCTACGACGCGGGCGACACGATCGAATGCCTGCAGCGCTCGGGCGTGAATCTCGTCCTCTCCGGACACAAGCACGTTCCGTATGCGTGGCGCCTCGAAGACCTCTTCATCGTCAACGCCGGCACGGTCTCGTCGCTGCGCCTCCGTGGCAACACGCGTCCCTGTTACAACGTGATCGAGTTCTCCGGGACGCACGTCGACGTGTGGCGCAAATACCCGTTCCACGGGCAGGAGAAGATCATCCAGTTCGCCACCGACACGCTCGAGTTCGAGAAGTACACGGCTCGCATCGAGGGCGAGGTGACGTCGCGGCGGTGACCCGGGCCGTGGTCGTCATCGACGGCGAGCACTACGCGCCGGTTGTCCGCGACGCGATCGCGGGGCTGCCGTACGAGGTCGTGGGCGCGTGGCTTGCCGGCGGGACGGAGAAGCTCCGCGGCGATGCTGACTACGGCGTCCCACTGTTGCAGCAGCTCGAGGACGGCTTCGATCGGGCCCAGGTCGTGGTCGACCTGTCGGACGAGCCCGTGCTGTCTCCTCCGGACCGCTTCCGCCTCGCGAGCCGCGCGCTCGCGGCCGGACTTCGCTACGAGGGCGCCGACTTCCGGTTCGAGCCGCCGCAGTACGCGCCGTTTCCGCTGCCGTCGCTGGCGGTGATCGGGACCGGCAAGCGCGTGGGGAAGACGGCGGTCACCGGCCACGTTGCGCGGCTGCTGGCGCGTGACCGCGAGGTCGTCGTCGTCGCGATGGGCCGCGGCGGGCCGGCCGAGCCGGTGACGGCCGTCGTCCCACCGACGCTGGCCGGTCTGCTCGAGCTCTCGCGCGCCGGGCACCACGCCGCCTCCGACTACCTCGAGACCGCGGCGCTCAGCGGCGTCGTCACGATCGGCTGCCGGCGCGCGGGCGGTGGGCTCGCAGGAGCCGTCACGGCCTCCAACGTCCGGGAAGGGGCGGCCCTGGCGGCCGAGCGCGAACCGGACGTGGTCGTCTTCGACGGCAGCGGCGCCGCGATCCCGCCAGTGGACGTCGATTCCCGCATTCTGGTGTCAGGCAGAGGACATGACCCGACGGCGTATCTCAACGCGTACCGCGTCCTCGTCTCCGACCTGGTTGTCCTGGTGGGCGGCGGCGACGAGGGGGCAATCCGGGCACTCAAGGAGATCCCGGTCGTCCGGGCAGAACTGCGCTTGCGGCCTGTCGTGCCGCTCGGCGGGCGGCGCGCGGCGGTTTTCACGACGGGGCCGGCGCCGACGGAGCACCTCGACGCGGAGGTCGTCTTCGTCTCGCGCAATCTCGCCGACCGTGGGCGTCTCCGTGAAGACCTCGCGCGCATCGACGCCGACGTCTACGTGATCGAGATCAAAGCGGCCGCGATCGACGTCGTAGCGGAGACCGCAGCAGAACGTGGCGCGGAGGTCGTGTTCGCGGAGAACGAGGTCGTCGCACCGTCGCTCGACGACGCGATCCTGAGCCTCGTCCCGGCGGGAGCGCGCGCGTGAGCCATCCGCGTCATGCCGAGCCCCTGCCGCTCGGCAGTCCGCACCAGCCGTATTCGAAGGGGCTGATGGCGCGGGCTCTGGTCGCCGTCGGCGTCCCTCTCGGCCGCGCCTACGAGCTCGCGAAGCGGATCGAGCAGGACCTGGCCGGCCGGCACGAGGAGAGCGTCGAGTTCGAGCGCTTCGAAGAGCTGGCCGTCGAGGTGCTCGGCGAGGTTGACGGGTCGCGAGCGGTCGACCGGCTGCGGCGGCTCCGCGACCTGCAGGAGCTCGACCTGCCGGTGATCGTGCTGGTCGGCGGTGCGACCGGAACCGGGAAGTCGACCGTGGCTACAGAGGCGGCATACCGTCTGGGAATCACGCGCGTCACGTCGACGGACTTCGTCCGGCAGACGATGCGCGCCTTCTTCTCGGAGGAGTTCATGCCGTCGATCCACTACTCCAGCTTCGAGGCGGCGGCGGGGCTGCGCGAGCCCGAGCAGGCGGACGATCCGGTCATCGCCGGGTTCCTCGAGCAGACGCGCTACGTCCTCGTCGGTGTGCGCGCCTCGATCGAGCGCGCGCTCGAGGAGGGCTGGTCGATGATGCTCGAGGGCGTCCACCTCGTGCCCGGGATGCTGCCCAGGATCGACGGTGCGCTCGTCGTCCAGTGCGTGCTCGCCATCGACGACGAGGAGGAGCACAGCACGCACTTCATGGTCCGCGACGCCGGGCTCGACGGCCTGCGTCCGCATGCGAAGTACATCGACCGTCTCGACGACATCCGCCGTGTCCAGGACCACATCGTCGGGCGCGCGCGGCGCCACGGCGTGCCGGTCATCTCCAACACCGACATGCGCTCCGCCATCGACGCCGTGCTGGAACTGGTGCTGGCGAGCGCCGAACAGGTACAACGGGTCTGATGGCCGAGACGATCGAGGAGACGGTCGAGACCGCGGCGGCGCCGAACCCGGTTTCCCGTCTCTGCCTCTGCGAGCAGTACGTGCGGGTAACGGAGGGCGCCGCGATCACTGCGGCGCGGTGGCTCGGGCGCGCCGACCAGGACGCCGCCGAGCGTGACGCCGCGGAGGCGATGCGGCGCGTGCTCGACGACTTTCCGATCGAGGGCAGAGTCGTGATCGGCTCGGCGGACGAGGAATCGCCGTTACGGGTCGGCGAGGACATCGGTGCGGGCGGCGAGACCGTCGACCTTGCGCTCGACCCTCTCGAGGGACGCGGCGTGGTCGCGCGCGGCGGGAACGGGGCGATGTCGATGATCGCGGTCGGCGAGCGTGGCTCGCTCCTCAACCTGCCGGACATGTACATGCGCAAGATGGCCGTCGGGCCGCGGGCCCGCGGATCGATCGACCTGCTCAAGCCGCTCGGCGAGAACGTGCAGGCGATCGCCGATTCCTTCGGCCGCCGCCCGAATGACATCACCACGATCGTCCTCGACCGCCCGCGCCACCACGACCTGATCGAGGACATTCGTGCGTCGGGTGCACGCATCAAGCTGATTCAGGACGGGACGGTGACGGCGTCCATCTCGGCCGCGATCCGCGGCACAAATGACCATCTCGCGGTCGGCATCGGCGGCACCCGGCAGGCGGTGATGTCGGCGGCGGCCCTGCGCTGCCTCGGCGGCGAGCTCCAGGCCCAGCTGTGGCCGACGTCGCGGCGCGAGATCGAGCAGGCGCGGGAGGCCGGCATCGACGACCCGACACGTGTCTTCACGACCGAGGAGCTGGCTCCGGGCGAGGTGATCGTGGTCGCGACAGGCGTCTCGAACGGCGACCTGCTGCGCGGCGTCCGCTTCCTGGCGGACTCGGCGCGCTCGCACTCGCTCGTCATGTGCACGCGCTGCAACTGGGTGCGCTTCATCGACGGGATCCACTTCTTCGCGCGCGAGCGGCGCGAGGAAGTGCGGCTCTTGGGCTACTAGCTACTAGTTACACTCGAGGTGATGCCGACCAAGGAAGAGGTCTACGCGGCGCTCCGCCAGGTCGAGGACCCGGAGCTCGGGATGGACATCGTCGAGCTCGGGCTGCTCTACGACGTCGAGGTGGAAGGGCGCCGTGTGAAGGTCACGCACAGCCTCACATCGATGGGCTGCCCGGCCGGGCCGATGATCCAAGAGGACATCAACCGCGTGGCGCGGGAGGTGCCCGGGGTGGAGGACGTGGACATCGAGCTCACCTGGGATCCGCCCTGGACCCCGGAGCGGATGTCCGAGGACGCCAAGTTCATCCTCGGCATCGGCTAACCCGGAATCCGCAGGACGATCTTCCCTAGCTGCTCGCCAGCTTCCAGGCGCTCGTGCGCCGCGGCGGCTTCGGCGAGCGGGAAGACCTTGTCTACGACAGGCAAGGCCCGGCCCGAGGCGACCAGCTCGTACGCGGCTTCGAAGTCCTCGCGCGAGCCCATCGTCGAGCCGTAGATCGTCAGCTGCTTCCACCAGATGCGGTGCAGCTGGGCCGGCGGGTTCGGGCCGCTGGTGGCGCCGCAGACGCACACGCGTCCGTCGGCGCGCGCGGCTGCGAGCGAGCGCTGCCACGTCGCCTCGCCGACGTGGTCGACGACGACGTGTGCGCCGCCGCCACTCAACTCCTTGACCGTGGTGACGACGTCGTCCGTCTCGTGATTCAGCGCCGCATCGGCGCCGAGCTCGCGTGCGTGCTCGAGCTTCGTGGCGCTCGACGACGTCGTGATCACATGCGCGCCGAGCGCTTTCGCGATCGCGAGGCACGCGGTCGAGACGCCGCTGCCGATGCCCCAGACCAGCACCCACTCGTCCTCTTGCAGGTGCGCCTTGGTCGCGAGCATGCGATACGCGGTCTCGAAGACGAGCGGAAAGGCGGCGGCCGCTTCGAAGTCGAGCCCGTCCGGAATCGGGTAGACCTGGGAGCGGGGGACCGCGATCAGCTCGGCGTGCGTGCCGTCCGTGTGCTCGCCGATCACGGTGATCGTGCCGTCGCCGTGGTCGAGGCCCGGGTTGATCACGACCCGGTCGCCTTGCCCAAAGCCATCGCCTGACACGACGATTCCCGACCCGTCTGCGCCGAGGATGCGCGGCTTGGCCACCGACGGCAATCCCTTCCGGATCCAGACGTCGAGGTGGTTCAGAGAGGCGGCGCGCAACTCGACGAGGACCTGCCCCTTGCCTGGCACCGGGTCGGGAGCGTCCTCGTAGCGGAGCACCTCGGGGCCGCCGTCCTCGTGGATGCGGATTGCTTTCACCGGCACAATCTTCCACATGACTGCCTCCGAGCTGGAGCGGCTCGCGCTGGAGCTCGGCCTCGACGTCGTCGGCGCGGCGCCCGCGTCGGCGTACGAGGAGACCGAACGTCACATCCGCGAACGGAAGGCCCGCGGGCTCTTCGCGGACATGCGGTTCACCATGGCGCAGCCGGAGATCTCCTGTCACCCGGAGGCGCTGCTGCCGGGTGCACGCACTGTCGTCTCCGCGGCGTACTGCTACTACGCGCCCGAGCCGCCGCTGGAGCCCGGAGAGGGGCGCCTCCCGCGCTACACGTGGAGCGACGCCTACGCGGTCCTCCGCGAGGCCCTCGACCGCCTCGGCCACGAGCTCGGCGGCGAGTACCGCGTCCTCGTCGACGCGAACCAGCACGTCGACCGCGAGGCGGCGGCGCGCTCCGGCGTCGGCTTCTACGGCAAGAACACCTTGCTGATCACGCGCCGGCACGGCTCCTGGGTCGTGCTCGGCACGCTCGTCACGACGGCCGAGGTCGAGGCCACGCCCCCGCTGGACGCCGATTGCGGCACGTGCACGCTCTGCATCGACGCGTGTCCCACCGGTGCGCTCGACGAGCCAGGCGTGCTCGACTCGACCAAGTGCCTGTCGTACTGGACGCAGGCGGCGGCGCCGATCCCGGAGGGCTACCGCGCCGACCTCGGCGCGCAGGTCTACGGCTGTGACATCTGCCAGGACGTCTGTCCGTGGAACCGAGGGGTCGAGAAACGACGTGCGGAGACGCCGCTCCCGGCGGGTGCAGAGCCTCACGTCCGGCTCGCCGACTGGTTACGCGAGGACGGCGACGCGCTGCGTCGACGGTACGACCGGCTCTACGTCCCGCGGAACGACGCCCGTTACCTCCGCCGGAACGCGCTCATTGCGCTGGGAAACACGGGTGCCCCGGACGAGGCGCACCTCGCCGAGCCGTTCCGCGCCGGCGACGACGAGCTCCTCCGAGAGCAGGCGGATTGGGCCGCGTCGCGAATCGAGGAGCGGCATGGCGGCTGAGCAGACGCGTCTGGCGGGCCTGCGCGAGGTCGAGCTCTGGATTGCCCGTGTCCGTCTCGGCGCCGTGCTCTTCGCCGTCGTCGAGGTGGGGCTCCTGAGCACCGGCTACCCCCGCGGGTACGAGACGTATGCCTGGTTCACGACCGCGGCATTCGGCGTCGGCGCGATTCTGATCTTCGCCGCGAGCACGCGCTTCGACCCGCGCGGGGTCGGTCTCGTGGCGCTCGTCTTCGACGCGTGCGCGATCTGCGCGTACGCGACGATCTACTCGTACGAGTACGGCAGCCCGACGCGCTGGGCGCTGATCTTCGTCGTCGTCGAGGCGGCGCTGCGCTACGGGCTGTTCGGCGCCGTCGTGCTCCCCGTCCTCCTCTTGCCGTTCCTGGTGTTCGCGGAATGGTGGCGTGTTCATCACTTCGACTCGGGGCCGGGGTTCATCTGGGACCGCGTCACGTTCCCCTTCGGCGTGTTCGTGATCACCGGCGCGATCGTCGGCTGGCTGGTCAACCGCCTGGCGCGCGAGGCCGCGTTCGCGGAGGCGAGGGCGGGCGAGGCCGAGACGCTGCGCGACCAGCTCGGTCGCCGCGTCGACGTGCTCGAAGCGGCGAATCGATGCGCCCGTGCGCTCGCGTCCTCGCTCGACCTCGACCAGGCGTTCGGTGCCTTCATCCGCGAGCTACGCGGCCTCGTCGCGTTCGAGCGCGTGACGATCGTGCTCGTTGAAGGAGGTCGTGCCGAGGTGATGGCTGTCGCCGGGCGCGGCACGGACACCGTCTTTCCGCCGGGCTCTGCGCGGCCGGTTCGCGGCTCCGTGCTCGAGGAGGTGCTCGAGGGGAGGCTCGTCTACCGGTCGTCGATCGATCCACCGCAGTATCCGGAGGAGGAGGAATTGCTCGGTCTCGGCTTGCGCAGCCGCGTGGTGGCCCCGATGCAGGTCGGCCCGCGAACGATTGGGATGCTGGGACTCGTCCGGGCCGAGACCGACGCCTTCGTGCCGGACGAGCTCGAGCTGATCCAGTTGCTCGGCCGTCTCGTCGCGACCGCGGTGCAGAACATCCGTGCGTACGAGGCTGAGCGGAGCACGGCGGACGAGCTTCGGCGCTTATCCGCGTTGCGGGCCGACTTCGTCTCGCTCGTCTCGCATGAGCTCCGCAGCCCGATGGCCGCCGTGATCGGGGCGGCGCGGACCCTGCAGGGACGGTGGCGCGAACTCAGCGCAGAGCAGCGGGAGGCGTTTTTGGCTCTGATCGGCGACGAGACCTCGCGACTTGCGAACCTGATCGCGGACGTGCTCGACACATCGAGGATCGAGGCCGGGACCTTCAGCTTCACGTTCTCGGACGTAGACCTTGCGGAGCTCTTGCGCGACGTCGTGGCGGCCGCCGAGCTGGCACAGGACGAGGTCGAGCTCACGACCGAGGTCAGCGGCTCGTTGCCGCGCGTCCGCGGAGACCGAGAGCGGCTGCGTCAGGTGATCCAGAACCTCGTGGACAACGCGGTCAAGTATTCGTCCGCAGGCAGTCGCGTCTATGTCAGCGCGAGGGCGGACGACGGCGGCGTCCTGATCGACGTCGCGGATGAGGGACCCGGCATCCCTCTGGAGGATCAGCAGCTGATCTTCGAGAAGTTCGGTCGGTCGGGCGGCGGTGCGGCGAAGCCCGGCACGGGGCTGGGACTCTTCATTGCGCGCTCGATCGCCGAGGCGCACGGCGGTTCGCTGGAGGTGGAGTCGGTGCCGGCGCACGGCTCGGTCTTCAGGCTCGAGCTGCCTTCCGGCTAGGCGCGGGCACGTAGCCGCGAGACGCCGAGCTCGGTGGCGAGCTCGCGTGCGCGCCCTGCGACCGCGGCTCGCATCTCCTCCGGCTCCAACAGGACCGCGTCGCCGCGGTGGGAGAGGATCTCGCTGATCAGCCACTCCGGGCTGCCGACGGGCATGTCGGCGAGGGCGGTGTCGTCCTTCAGCGGCGTGGCGCCGCGTTCAGCCGCCCAGCGCGCCGCGACTCCCTTCGCGTACAGCACTTTCGCCGTGCGCGCATCGCGCAGTCCGCGCGGCTCGAACGCGGGCCGCGGCTCGAAGCTGTCCAGCGTCAGCTTGGCGCTGCGCATGCGATCGAGCCGGAAGCTGCGCTCGGCGTCACGGCTGCGATCCCACGTGTGCACACGCCAGTTCGGCAGCTCCCGTTCGAGGGAGTACGGCTCGACGATCCGTTGCGACCACGTTTGTTCCCCCTCTTTCTGGTACTCGATCTCGACCAGGCGCCGCTCTCTGATTCCCTCGGTGAGTGTTGCGACGAGGTCCGCTTCCGCGTCCCCGGTGCGCGGCTGCGGTGTCTGCGTCAGCTCGAACTGACCGAACGTCTCCTCGAGTTTTCGGCGCACCCGGTCGAGCGGCGTGTGCGCGTCGGCGGCGATCATCGGACCGACGAACTCGAGAGCCAGGCGGATCGCGCGGGCCTCGAGCGGTGTCAGGCGGGGGGCATGTCTGAAAGTGTCACCGTAGAGCTCCTTGTCGACATGCACCTCGTCGCCGTCGAGCGCGGCGTACACCGTGTAGCAGCCGCCGCCGAAGTTGACGAGGTTGAGGAGCTGCAGGTGCTCTTCGAGCTGGTCTTCCGGGATGTGGAAGCGCTCGACGATCTCGTGAGCCGGGATGACGGCGTCGATGCCCTCGCCGCATGCAGCGAGCAGATACGCCAGCAGCGCCTGGAGGACGGCAAAGCGTTCGGGCACGACCGGGCCAGCCGGTCGTTCGCCGAGCTCCTCCTGCGGCGGAGGCGGGGAGGGACTCGCTAGCTCCGGGGGACCCGTCTCGTGCCTGGCACGCACGTCGCGAAGGGCCTGTGCGACCTCGCGCCGCAGGTCGTCCGGCTCGAGTGGGATCGCGCGCCCGTCCTGCCGAAGGATCCACGAGGCGAGCTGTGGGAGGGAGGAGTATTCCGTGACGAAGACGCCGTCCTCCAGCTGCCCGGCGTTGCCGAACGCGCGCTCGACCCACCAGGCCGTGTCGCCCGCAAGCTCGATGCGCGCCTCGCCGACGAGGTCGCCGATCTGCCATGGGGGACGCCCGCGGTAGACGCCGATGTCGAAGTCGGGCGGGATGCGGAAGTCGCGCTCACGCCGGGTGGCGAAGCGGATGTCGCCGCGGATGCGCGACACGCGGAACGTGCGGATGTCCTTCCGGTCGAGGTCCTGTCCGATCACGTACCAGCTGCCGTTGTCGGACAGCAGGCCGTACGGATTGATCGTCCGTTCGCTCTGCCGGTTCCGCGAAATCGAGTAGTACGGGAACTTGATCGTGCGCTGCTTGGAGATCGCTCCTTCGAGCTTGCCGAGCCGGCCGGGCATCTCCGGCGAGTAGTCGGGATCGAGCACCTCGACTCGCACCGCCGTGTCGCTTGCAGGCTCGTCGAACCCGGGCCGGCCGAGCGCGAGGTTCTGCAGCGCGAGCCGCAGCGGCTCCGCGTATGCGAACTTCCCTTCGAGCAGGTACAACGCCGTCTGGAGGGCCGCGAGCTCGTCGTCGTCCAATTCGAGCTTGTCCAGGAAGTAGTTTTCGGAGCGGAGCGTGTACAGCTCCTCGCCGGTGAACTCGTCCCGTTGGGACTGCAGCGGAACCCCGAGTGCGAGCAACTCGGCCCGGTCCGAGTAAAACCGGCGCGCGAAGGCCTCGTCCGACATCTCCGAGTAGCCCTCCACGTTGGACTTGACGTCCCGGGCCGTCAGCGGCCTTCGTTCCGCCATCAGGTACGCCACGAGAGAGAGCTGACGGATCAGCTTGTCGGTGTCGTGCGACACGAGCCGAATCTATCCGACCGACGGTGGGCGCCGACGTCCAGCCCCAGTCGGCAAGCCGCCGGACGAAGCCATGATGGACCGGGTTATTGAGGATGTAGTCGATCGTGTAGTCGTATTGATCCTCGGACTCGATCACCTTCGACCAGAAGCGTTGCCCGAAGACATGGTGCTTGCGGCGATGGCGCTCGTTGAAGGCACGTGCGTACTGGCCATTGAGGTCACGCATGCCGTCGGAGAGGTTGGCCAGCGGGGTCTCGACGAGCAGGTGGTAATGGTTGCCCAGCAGGCACCGGGCGTGGAGACGCCAGCGGTATCGGCGCCTGACGCGCCTCAGGATGTGGAGAAAGACGGCCCGGTCCCAGTTGTCCTGGAAGATCGGTGCGTCGTCGTTCCCCTTCGTCCCGACGTGGTAGTAAGCCCCGGCGGCGAGGTAGCGGTGCGGGCGTCCCATCCCGGCGACCGTAGCGCCCTCGCCCGGCCCGGAACCCCGTTTTGAGGGGCTCGGCGCGCAGTCGTTACGGACGCGTCACGTGCCAGGCAAGCGACAGGGCCGCGCTGGACGGGACGCGGCCAGGCTTGGCTTGCGGAACCTAGGCCGCGACTTTGGAGCGCTCGAGATGCTGGTGCGACGGGCAGTAGTCCCGGTCCGGCAGCGGCGTTCGCTGACAGGGCTTGCCCTTGCGCGTGGTCGCGCGGCAGCGCGCGACGCCTCCGTCGAGGGCGCCCGCCTCGATTTGCTCCTCAATGAAGGCCACCGCCGCGGCGACCCCCTCCTTCACGGCCCAGGCGACCTCCGCCTGCGCGGTGATCGGGAAGTACCGGCGGATGTCCTGGAAGAGGGCCCGGTCGGGCTTGGCGAAATAGAGCGGATCCCGGGCGAGCCGCTCCATCGTCTGCTCGCACTGCTCGAGCACGGCACGGCGATATTCGAGGTGAAGCTCCGGCGCGACATATGGGTCGATCAGGTCCTTAATCGACCTGTAGATGGCTCTTGAGTATTGATACATGCAGGCCTGTAGCTGGGCGGCGTATTCCTCGATCACAGTATCTCTCGCTCCCATTAATCCCCCGCAAAGCTTTGTTAAGCGGCGGTAAACCGTCGAGCGACGGCGTCTGACCTCCGCGGAGTCTATAAGACGGGCCGGGGTGTTACAAAGTCGGGCCTTTCGTTGCCTGGCGGGAGAACGTCTACCGCGTGATTTCCCGCGAATACGCCAGCCGAAAGCCCTTTTCCGCGGCCGCCGCGCGGGCGGTCTCGGCCTGGCCGCGGGAGGAATAGACCCCGCTGAAGACGACGTAATAGCCGGGGTGGAGGCTCGAATATCGGCTCGAGTCGAGCAC
>Ga0066710_100004045_pt1 | contig 12790 bp, 10 predicted proteins | sample GraSoiAngelo_159_FD_79666 | JGI IMG/M metagenome (GOLD analysis project Ga0066710, IMG submission 79666) | Grasslands soil microbial communities from the Angelo Coastal Reserve, California, USA - 14_1009_16_40cm | ecosystem: Environmental > Terrestrial > Soil > Grasslands | place: USA...
GTATATTCTTGCGGGGGCCTCAGCAATCCAATTGGGAAGTGATATAGGCTATCGGGGCATTTCAGCATTTAGAGATATAACTCTAGGGGTCAGTAAATATTTGAACAAAAAAGGGCTGGGAAACGTAAAGGAGCTTGTTGGTCTTGCCCACAAATATTGACAGACTCAGAACCAGATTTATTGAGTATATTATAAATGAGACACCAACCGTCAGAACATTGATTTTCAGAGATAAGCAGGCTGCTAGAGCAAAACCAGGCCAATTCCTGATGGTCTGGATTCCCGGCAAAGAGGAACTTCCTATGAGCGCAATGGTGGTTCAGGGCAAAGAAGATTATGCAGCTGTAACAATTAGAAAATATGGATTTGGGTCCACTTCCCTTTATGAGAAAAAGATAGGAGAGTACCTGGGAGTAAGAGGCCCTTATGGAAATGAATTCAAAATTAGTAAGAACAGTAAGAATGTTCTGCTAATTGGGGGAGAAACTGGACTTGTTCCTCTAATGCGGTTGATTCGAGAGTTGAACAATGCCAAAATAGCATGTACCTTCCTCATAGGTGCAAAATCACAAGAAGAAGTTTTCTTCGAAAATACAGCAGACACATTTCTTGATAGAGTGGACCATAAGGTAATTGTTTCTACAGACGACGGGAGTTACGGCCTTAAAGGGTACACGACTGACATAATGACTGATCTCATTAAGACAGAAACATTTGATGCAGTTTATACATGTGGACCTGAGATAATGATGAAAAAGGTGCTAGATATTGTATCAGCCAGGTCAATCCCGATTCAAGCTAGTGTCGAACGATATATGAAATGTGGAATAGGAATCTGCGGAAGCTGCTGCATAGCAGATCAACTCGTATGCAAAGACGGGACTATATTTGAAGGAAACCAACTTCAATCTATGGCCGAGTTCGGAGTTTCTTATAGAGACAAAGCTGGACGTAGAATGAAATTCTGATTTCATATTCTTAAGTGTCATAGTAGTATAGTATTATGCAAAAGAATTTGTCGCGGAATTCAAAAATCTATGCCTTCTTTTCTTTGTCTTATTTACGATGGTGTGAATCTGAGTTGAGAAAGCTTTCAAATGATATGTTCCCTAACAATCTAAATCCTTAGGAGGATATGACACTAGTGTTCAGAGTTGGGACAAGGCACAATAGAACATTTGATATAGATGTCCTTTAGTTTATAAAATATGCATGGCGTAAAAATAATTAGTAAAAATTATTTGAAGCTCTATTCGTTGATGGTGCTATCAATATTTGTAATGCTGTCCCTTTTCTTTTCTTCCGTTCCCCCGGCTCTTAGTCAAAGCGACAGAGAAGTCAGCATCCCTAGGGGAGCTCATTCTTTAACGCAAGCAAAATTCTATGAGCCAACAGATATTACAGTACAGCCAGGTACAAGTATAACTTGGTCCAATCATGATACCGTGATTCATACTGCGACTTCAGGTGATAGTGACTCAGGGACACCAGATGGTAGATTTGATACAGGATTCATTCAACCTGGCAAATCGAAAACTGTGATACTCATCCCCGGAACTAAAGGCAAAATTGGATACTTCTGCCAAGTTCATCCCTTCATGCGAGGAGAGGTTACAGTCGCTGGATTGCCTATATCCTCAGCGCAAAACGCAACAGCTCCACTGACTCAACCGGGTCTTGCTGGGAATGCAACAGCTCCACTGACTCAACCGGGTCTTGCTGGGAATGCAACAGCTCCAATGGGTGTTGCTGCAAATCCAGTCAAAACATATAACCTAAGTATCGGAGACAAACAGTACAAAATTCCATATCAAATCATTGGAGGTAAACTTGATACTATAAACGCTCAAGGGACTAACGCAACACTGGTCTTGAATATTTCAACAACTTCTGACGGAAAACTGACATTGGACCTTCCAAGGAAAATCATAGATTCCAAAAAACAAGGCGGGATTGACGAAGGATATGCAGTATTTGTGGACGGTCAAAATGTAAATGCCGATCAGATTAAGAATAACACTGAGTCAAGAACATTATCAATAGACTTTCCGAAGGGAGCAAGTAGGATCGATATTGCGGGTACCCACATAGTACCGGAGTTCGATCCACTTTCCTTCTTAATATTGGCTATAGCTGCAGGGATAATAATAGCAGCTTGTTCAAGAAAACAAGCAACAAGATTCTGGGAAGCAAATCAGAATTCTAGAGATACGTAAATAAGATCGTGTAACGGTGGTCAAAGCACTGCCATGAATACTGGAATGAGCAGGATGAAGCTGAGTGGCATAGGGCTACTTCTGGTGTCTATTATCGGGTTCTTTGTGTACTCCTATTTTTTGTTTGCTACTGTTTGGGATATTTTAATTCTAAAGTTTACCGTCTTGATAGGATTAATAGCGATATTGGCAGTATTAGGTTGGATAGGCTATACCATTGCAACTGCCAATAAACCCGAACAGCTTTAACTATGTCTTCAAGTTATCTCTCAACAAAAACATCTGAGACTGTTTGATACAGCCTCGGTCCTACTTCTCTGACGACGACAGTAGCAAGTACTGTATGTCCATAATTTAAAAATGCTTCGTTCGCATCATCTATCCCTTGTTTGACAGCAAGTTTTTTTGTACGTGCATTTACATGAGCAAAATAATGAATTAGACCGCCATTAGGTCTTAGGGCCAAGACAGCAGAGTTGATATATTTCTTAGCTTGTTCAGGCAATGGCATCAATACACGATCGGACTGACCTTGAAGTTGTTCAGCGATAACATTTCTCGCATCTCCCAAAATGGGGAAGACCCGTCCTTCTAGCTTATTCAATTTTACATTCAAGGTAGATAGCTGATGTGCTACAGGATTTGTATCAATATCATAAACTTTAGACGTTTTGTTTGTTTTCGCTATCACTATAGAAAATGTCCCAACAACAGCAAACATATTTGTTATTGTCTTGTTCTCAGAAACCGCTTTAGCGATACGCATTCTCTCCGTCGTCAACCTCGGAGAAAAGAATGTTTTGTCCACATCTACTCTGAACCTACATCCACTTTCTTTGTATTCAGTTATGGTGCTGTTATGTCCTGCTAAAAATTCCAATTGACGTGTTCGATAATCCCCCATGACAGCAGACGTTTGGGCAAACACAGACTTCGCTGCCTTGACATTACATAAAAGACGCTTTGCTATGATTTCTTTTTTCTGGATTAATGAATTTGGTATTTTTATAATTATAATAGTGCCAATAACATCAAAAGCAGAATATAGCTTTGATAACTCGTCGGTTGTGAGAATGTCACTTAAAACATTTTTCAGCATATGGGGCATGGTTAAGCAACAGGTTTCTTGACATAATAGTAATCTCCTGAAGCCTTCTGAGATCTGTCTAGTCTTCCAGATTCTTTGTTGACGCGTGGCCGCCCAGTGGTTTCATCGCGCCTATATGTTATGGATAATCCCTCAAGCAGTTTATTCATACCAGCTTCCTTAAGCATCGGTATAGTAGCACTACCATGGACACCTGGTTCGCCCTCAAAAATTATTAGGGAGTCAGCTATTAAATCTATAAGCTGAATGTCGTGATCTATGATAACTGCAGATGTACCTTGAGACCTAACAAAACGTTGAAGAAATTTTGCTAAAACGATCCTATCCTCTGCATCTAAGAAAGCGGATGGCTCATCGAGAGCATAAATATCTGCTTTACGAATCAACGTCGCCGCAATTGCCACTTTTTGCAACTCTCCTCCACTAAGATTACTTATTTTCCTTTCATAGAGTTTTTTTATAGACATAGGATTTAGTATCTGCTCTTCAATCAGAGATCCTCCCAAAACATCTTGATAAACGGAATATAGGAGAGATTGTACATCTCCATCGTAATCTTGATTAAGATATTGAGGTTTGTATGAAATCTTCACGTTGCTCTCGATCGTGCCTGAATCGGGTTTATCAATGCCGGCAAGTATCTTCATGAAAGTAGTTTTTCCAAGAGCATTTCCCCCTACAATTCCAACGATTTCTGCCTTTCGGATCTGTCCTGGGTCCACCTTGAGCTTGAAGGATGTAAATGCTTTCGTTAGATGTGAATAACTAGCCACAGGAAAATCCAAAATCATGTCGTCTACGGGACTTGTTGCTTCGAATCTGAATGCCTTTTCACGAAACCTTACGTTCTCCGTTGGAAGATAGCCGTCCAAGAAATTATTTATTCCGATCTTCGTACTCTGTAAACTAGAGACAATACCATATGCGCCGGGTTCACCATACAGAATATAAATATAATCTGATAGATAATCTAATAATGTCATATCATGTTCTACTACCATAACACTCTTGCCCTCCTTTGCTAAGCCTTGGATTACCTTTGCAACTGCCAGTCTTTGATACACATCATTGTACGAGGAAGGCTCATCAAAAAAGTAATAATCTGCATTTTTAGAGGACGCTACAGCGACCGCGAGCCTTTGCAATTCTCCCCCGCTGAGGTTGCTTACTTTTGTGTTTAGAGTGTATTTCAAACCAAGTTCAGCTATAAGTCTATCAGCCACTTGTCTTTCATCGTACATTCTTATCAGTTCCTTTGTTGTTCCTTTGAATGCTTGAGGTATAAGATAAACCAACTGGGGTTTGATCGAGGTGCGAAGTGTGCCATTAGCCATTCTTTCAAAATAATCTTTCATATCTGTTCCATGAAATCTCTTGATTACATCATCCCAATCAATTTGAGTATTATAATTGCCAAAATTTGGTTTGATGTTTCCTGACAGTAAATTCACTATCGTAGATTTACCCATACCATTTTTTCCAAGTAAGCCAATAACGCTCCCCTTCTTTGGGGCCGGAAGTCGATATAATCTAAAGGAGTTGACACCAAATTGATGAATCTTGTCCTGCCCCAATTCCTTGGCCAGATTGACTATAACGATAGCGTCAAAAGGACACTTCTTTACACATATACCGCAACCATTACACAGATCCTCTGAGATTACAGCTTTCCCGTCTTGTGGACGTTGGACTATACATTCACCACCAGTCTTGTTAACTGGGCAGTAAACAATACATTCAAGACCACATTTTTTTGGCTGACATAATTCCTGATCGAGTACAGCTATTCTGTGTGTAGAATCTGGTGAATTTCCCATTATGATATAATACTATTTCTTGAGTAACCAGATATTATAATCTTGCTAGTTTATGTTTTACAGTAAGGTTAATTTGACCGGACCGTAGTACATAGAATCAGCCGGCCATAGCGGCAGGGCGCGACCCGGTCCCATTCCGAACCCGGAAGTCAAACCTGTCGTCGCTACTGGATACTGACCTGCGTGAGCGGTCGGGAAACAGTAGTGCTGGCGTTTAATTAATCCTAATCTGTTTTGGCAGCAATATTGCTCTCTCCTAAAAGCCGGAGTCCGAGTAAATAAGCGTAGGTATACAGTAGTATAATGCAACTTACATCGATTCCTAATTCCGAGCTAAATGATATTTAGACGTGCCAAGCTGTTTTACAACACTTAGTGCAGAGGATGTCAGATTTCCATTACATTTCGTGCTTTAACGATGTCGCTTGTTAATTCCGGTTTGCCTAAATCAGGCCATTACGAATAAACTTAACAATGCAGATTATCACCAAAATGTATTTGACTCAGGAGTCGCCTAACATGAAGTCCGATGCGATCAATGACTTCGTAGATTGCAATAAACCCGTCAACGTCCCATACGCGCGCTTGTATAATGCATGCAAAGTTAGCTACCTTAACCGAGACAGTTCTAACTTCCTGGCCCATAATGTTTTTCGAAAAAGAAGAATTGAGAACTGGATCTTTCGTTAAAAACTCGGCAAGTACTCCCCCACTCCAACCAAGCTTAGTGACCTTTCCGTTATGCAAGTCATAATAAGGATCTGCGTGCAGTAAGCGATAGCAATTATTGTCATTTTCTATTATATGATCATTCTGGATAAGACAGTATATATTGAAGAAAGGACCCATTCGAACGATGTCTTCTACGCCAATGTAGTCAATATTCGATCTACTGATCTGGACAAATCCGTCTTTATTTCCTAACCACCTTTCAAAGTATGGGCGTTTTTCTACGCGCACGTTTTGCAACAGATCTCCGCGGCTGCAATTTATGCCAAATAACCTGAGCCTAGTTATGAGTAGATCTAATTGAAATTCCGGCAACAGTTTTTGCTTCCCCTTGTCTCTTTTATTGCTGGTTAATAAAAAAGACTTTTCAAACTTAGAGATGAAAGATTCGAATCACTGGTGCTACAAGGTCGAGGTAAGAAATCGCCATCTGGCAGGTGGTATCAATCGTAATAATACCATAGAATTTATTTTTATATATATAGTGGTTATCCACTTTAGATCCTTAGCGGATCTTTTCCTCCTCTATCAAATAAAGCTCATCAAGTGGATTCGGCGTCCTCGGTAATCATTTTTACAATAGTTCTGATTCCAAAACCTGTAGCGCCTTTTGGATTATAACTTCTCTCAAAGGTTCCCTCCTGTGTCCAAGCTGTCCCCGCAATATCAAGATGGACCCACGGAACATCATCTACAAAATTTGAAAGAAAGGCGGCTGCAGTTATAGCCCCCCCTGGCCTGCCTCCTATGTTCTTGATATCGGCGACATTGCTCTTTATCTGCTCATGAAATTCATCATACAGCGGAAGTTCCCATATCCTTTCTCCTGTTTTTTCAGAAACTTTTCTTAATCTTTCCATTAGCTGCTTGTTTGTGCCAATTGCCGCAGCTACATTTGCACCAAGTGCAATAATACATGCACCTGTTAGAGTTGCCAAGTCCAATACTAATTTTGGACTATACTTAGCAATGCCGTAAGCCAAGCTATCTGCTAAGATAATCCTGCCTTCGGCATCTGTATTTAGGACCTCTATTGTCTTCCCATTGTACATCTTAATAATATCACTTGGTCTATAAGAATTACTTGATGGCATGTTTTCGACGCTTGGTATTAGGCCAATAACGTTAACTGAAAGTTGTAATGATGCTATGGCTTTGATAATAGAGAAGACGTCGCATCCTCGGCACTTGTCAAATTTCATCTCCTCCATCTTATCACCAGGTTTTAAAGATATTCCGCCTGTATCAAATGTCACTGCTTTACCAATTATCATGTATGGTTTCTGTTCGGCTGTGCTTCCTTCGTATTCAAGAATTATTAACTTAGGGGGACTATTACTTCCCTTCCCTACAGCAACAATCCCACAAAGACCCATCGACTCCATCTCATTACGCTCTAGGATACGAACCTTTATCGGATATTCATTTGAAAGCGATAATGCCAAACTTCCTAGTTTTCCTGGAGAACATTCGTTAGGGGGTAGGTTGCTGATGTCACGTCCGAAGTTTACGGCCTCGCTAATCAGCTCGACTCTGCCTATAACAGATTGCATCTTTGCTAAGTCAGAATCAAGTAGGATCGTAACCAAGTTTAGCCTTGAGCCTTCGGCTTCTGAGTTGTTGGACTTGAATTTATTAAAAGAATATAATGCCAAACAAATACCTTCAGAAATAGCTTCTATCAGACTCTCCTTTATTATTGCCGAGAATGGTAAGATGCTGACCTCGGTTACCTTAAGTTCTCTGGCTTTCAAAGCAACCTTTCCTGCGATGATTCTCGCCAATTCGTCTGAAAATTTCTCTCTTTTCCCAAGGCCAATTAGCAAAATTTTTTTCATAGGTCCTTTGTCAAATGTGTGAAGTACAGTACTCGTTCCGAAGCCTCCATGGAATTCATTGCTATTGATTATTTCCACTATGTTTGATCGAGTACTCGTGTCGAGTTCATTTAGCTGAGCGAACTGTTTTTCCTCTTCGAACACTCCTATTACCAAAAGATCTGTGTGTTTCTGACTAATCCTTGACCTTTCAACTTTTATATGAACCATGGTCCATTTTAAATTCAAAGGGCTTTATTTTAACCTATTCAGACTCATGGATTATAATAGAATACATAGGTAATGGTACTGTGGTCATCTTTTTTATCCTCTTAACATTATGATTCTGGTGATCCATAATACTAGGGAGGCAGCTTTACAGAAGGATAGAGTGTTCCAAAATTCAACACTAGATGAAGAAGAGCTATATGTTTTTATCCTGCCTGATCTCGAATTTTCTTATCATGCTATCGAGCGAATACGGAGCGTTATTCTCAAATGGGCTTTAATATGCGATATCTTGAATTGAAAATGAAGATACGGGACATCCGCATGCTTGCTATCGAGGGAATTGCCGAGGCAGGTTCAGGACATCCTGGAGCATCATTCTCAGCAGCAGAAATTATGGCAGCACTTTATTTTAGAAAGATGAGGCACGACCCGTCGAATCCGTATTGGGAGGACAGAGATTATTTTATAAATTCAAAAGCTCACTCTGCACCCGGATTCTATGCAACGCTAGCTCTCGCAGGTTATTTTCCAGTCGAAGAAATAAAGACCTTACGCAAGTTGGGATCAAGACTCCAAGGTCATCCCGTGAGGTATTCATCACAGCAAAAAGAACATAGCGTCCCAGGCACGGAGTATTCGGGTGGGTCTGAAGGCATTGGTCTTTCAGTATCAATCGGAATCGCTTTAGCAAATAAGCTTGACGGCAAAAAGAGCAGGGTTTACACATTAATCGGAGATGGTGAATCGAACGAGGGTCAAATATGGGAGGCAGCAATGGCAGCAGCCAAGTTTAGGCTAGAGAAACTAACGGCAATCTTAGATCGTAATCGTATACAACAAGACGGTTTCACCGAAGATATTATGCCTCTCGACCCTGTTCGTGATAAATGGGCAGCCTTTAATTGGAATGTCATTGAGATTAACGGCCACAAGGTCGAAGATATAATAGATGCGATAAATAAAGCTAATGGGGTGAAGGATAAGCCTACAATTATTATTGCTAATACAATAAAGGGAAATGGGATTAAACACATGACTAACAATCCCCAGTGGCATGGCAAGGCTCCGCCGCGTAAGCATGTGGCATTATTATTAGAAGAACTAGAGAGTGAATGCCTCATTGCGCCTTCCATTATAGCAGGTCAGCCTCAAAATTATGAAGAGAAAGTCAGAATGGCTGAACGCGGCGGCGCAGACATGATCCATTTGGACGTAATGGACGGTAAATTTGTTCCCAATATCAGTTTGTTTGCAGATACAATTGGTAAGCTGAGACACATAACAAACCTTCCCTTTGACGCGCATCTAATGATAGAAAGGCCGCTCGATCATATTCAAGACTATATAGATGCCAGATGTGATATAATTACTGTCCACGTTGAGGCTTGCGATGAAAATAGCTTATCGCAGATTACGGATAGGCTGCTTCTCCACGGTATAAGCCCTGGCATTGCTATCAACCCCACTACAGATTTTCCAGAATGGCTTTACGGGTACCTCAACAAGATAGATGTCATAATCGTAATGTCGGTTAATCCTGGTTTCGCGGGACAAAAATTTCTTCCGGCGGTACTTCCAAAAATGATGTTATTAAATAAAGAACTACGAAAACATGGATTTAAGGGATACATCGAAGCTGACGGAGGCATAGATTCGACAACGCTTCAGCAGGTCTACAGTGCGGGGGCTCGGATTCTTGTTGCAGGAAGTGCAGTATATGCTACTTCAGATATACATGGCGCTATTATTCACTTGAGACACAAAGCAAATGTAGCGCTAGAAAAAAGTCTACTAGATCATGCAGATAGTTTAGGTATAAAATCAGACTGGATGAAGGCACGTAAGCACATTTTGATTCCGTTCTCCAACGAATTAGGAATAGAGGAAGACATCCATGCAATTAAGTAAGGAGAAAAAAATTTCCGACATGAGGGCGGCATTTGGTGACGTTTTAGTAGAACTCGGTACCTCCAACAATGACATAGTGTGTGTTGGCGCTGATACCACTGATTCATTGAAGACCAAGAAATTTGGAGATATATTTCCCGATAGAATGTTCAATGTCGGCATTGCTGAGGCGAACCTCGTCTCTATCGCTGCTGGACTTGCCATAGCTGGTAAAATTCCCTTTGCCAGCACTTATTCCGCTTTCCTTCCAGGTCGTTGCCTCGATCAAATCAGAAATACGATCTGCTATCCAAATTTGAATGTGAAACTTGTCGTTTCTCATGCCGGTCTTACTGTGGGTCCAGATGGAGCATCGCATCAACAAATCGAGGATTTCTCTACCATGAGGGCTATTCCTAATATGCGAATGGTAGTGCCGGCCGATGCAGTAGCAGTTAAACATCTGATTAAACTCGTCACAAGACTTTGCGGCCCTTTTTATGTACGACTCGCTAGACCATCTAATAAGGTTATATACGAAGACAACGAAGCATTCTTCGATGTAGGCAAGGGAAATATTTTGCGCGATGGATCTGATGCGACGATAATTTCATGCGGACTTATGGTAGGAGTATCTTTGGAAGCAGCTGACAAGTTAGAACATGATAAGGATATTTCTTGTCGTGTAGTTGATATGTTTTCAGTTAAACCAGTTGACAAGCAACTCGTTGCAGACTGTGCTAGAGAAACCGGTTTTATCGTTACTGCTGAAGAACATAGTATAATAGGAGGACTGGGAGGTGCTGTGGCAGAATCCTGTACCGAAACGTATCCTGTTGCTATCACTCGACTGGGTGTAAAGGATACATTTGGAGAATCCGCACGTGACGAAGAAATCCATCTCCTTTTAGAAAAGTATGGATTGACAGCAAGAGAGATTACAGATGCTGTCCTAAAATCTAGGAGTCTCGAACGAAGATGAAAATATTTCTCGACAGCGCTAATATAGATGCTATAAAGAAGTATAACGAGCTTGGACTAGTTGATGGCGTTACGACTAATCCAACTCTTTTGTCCAAGGAGAAGGAACATCCAGCTGAAATTATGAAGCAAATTGTAAAAATTATAAAGGGACCTGTCAGTCTTGAGGTAATAGGGACAACTGCGCAAGTGATGATAGAAGAAGCTCACAGACTTATGAAGTTTGGGCAAAATGTAGTCGTTAAAATTCCGATGATTCCTGATGGTATGAAAGCAGTCAAACAACTGAAACAGGATGGAATTTCGACAAATGTTACACTTGTATTTTCTGCTAATCAAGCGGTTTTAGCTGCAAAGGCAGGAGCATCTTACATAAGTCCATTTATTGGTCGATTAGACGACGTAGGTCAAGACGGTATGATGCTTATCAAAGAGATAGTCCAAATTTTCGACAACTATCAGTACAAAACTGAGGTCTTGGTTGCAAGTGTTAGACATCCACTACATATTATAGAGGCCGCAAAGCTCGGGGCTGATATTGTTACTCTGCCTCCAGAGATCCTCGGAAAGATGTTGGCACACCCCCTAACCGAAAAGGGCCTAAGTGCATTCCTTTCTGATTGGGAAAAAATCAAAAAGGACAACCCATCTGCAACGATCTAATCTCGCAGGAGACCGATCACTTTTTTTGGAATGTCTTGTAACCTACTAACTGCCAAACTCCTCTCGTACCCTAAATATTTAAGGTTGTTACCGATTTCAAGCGAATCATTGAGGCTTCTACCTAAACCAAGAGCGACCATATGTATACCCATTGTTCTATACGATAATACCATCTGACGCACAGCATTAGAATCAGAGGGCTCACCGTCTGTCAAGGTAACAAGGATTTGAGGTTTGAAAGCCTTCATGGAAGTAGTTAACAACGCATAGATTTCGGCCAAAGGTGTGCCACCACTTGCCTTTATTTGAGCCAATCTACGTGCACAAACCTGTGACCATCTTATGTTGGGAGGCTTTATTATCCAGCATTTCACCTGCAGATATTCTGTACTAAATGCATAGACAGAGAATTTTATTCCGAGAAAGTGCAAGGCTTCACAAAGAGCTATTGTTGCACGTTTATACTCTAATTCGACATCTTGTATGCTGCTTGAATGATCGAGCAGAATCGTGACCTTTGTTTCAAAGGTAAGTTTAAAGTCTGTTATGAAGGTTTTTGGGAGACCCTCTGCATAGATTTCGACATCAAATTCGTCCCCACTTTGCTCATGACGTTCTATCCAACCAGTTTTCCAGTCCCTGAACTTGGCCTTTACCTGCCGGATTAAATCTAGATCGTATACATGGCTTTCATCTATATCCATGTTCTCAGGAATACTCAAACCCAAATTTTCTAGATTATCATAACCTTTATTTTCGGTCCTTTGACTCTCTCTTATTAGGCTCTCAAATTCATTCAGCACATCGCTTGCTTTGATAATCTTTTCTGTACTCTTTTCAATATCATTGCTATTAGTGTGTTTGTTGACTAGTTTTTGTAACTGTTTTACCAGATCACTTTGGTTTATAGAAATTCCTATCCTTGTTCTTGGTGCAATAATAGGAATTGAAGTGAGAGAATCAATTTCAAGTATCTTAACTAACTTAGGAATGTGCTTCTCTAGCCACTCGGTAGTGTAATTGTTCTTGATGGCTTCTTGCAGAATGTTGTTTGCAAAGTCAGAAGCACCATTTATCCTATCAAGCTCTCTGTCATATAACTCGCCCTTGAAGTAACCTGTCAAAAACAACTGCGAGAAGGCTTCAATTTTTTTGTAAATGCCGTAGAGCGAATTTAAAAGTGGACGCGATAACCAAGATATACCTTCATTGAAGATTAGCTCGTCTATCATTCCCTGCCAATCTTCTATACCAAGAATCTCGACGTGCTTGCTCTCGATTGTATTTAAAAGAAATCCATATGCATGTTCAGAACTTAATACTTTGGTTGAATAACGCATA